>OGXP01000128.1_pt1 | contig 90776 bp, 83 predicted proteins | sample 1576351 | NCBI WGS metagenome assembly OGXP01 (sample SAMEA3541517, study PRJEB24748) | human gut metagenome | biome: human gut; feature: human-associated habitat; material: faeces | place: China | collected 2012
TTAAAAATTATAAGTTTTGTAAACGTAAATTAGAATGATAAATTATAGTTTAGTAATTTAAAAATCAGTACCTATAAATTTATAGGTACTGACTAATCTAACTAATTATTTTTTTGAAGTTGTTGCTCAATATTTTTTTTAGCTTCAAATCTACTTCTCATATTAGCTGTTCTCTCTTTTGCTTGTTCAGTTGCAATTTCACTGTTTATTCTTTCAATTTTTTTCCAATCTGGAGTTTCTTTTATTAACTCTTTTCTAATTTCCAATCTCTTTTCATCAATTACAAGTCTTGCTCTTTCAGCTTCTGGATCTCTTCTAACTATTTCTTTTGGTCCTCCTAATTGTGGATCTCTTCTCGGTGCTCTTGGTCTATTTTGATCAACTACACAATTGTGATGGTATGATGCTCCACATGGTGCATAGTCACAGTTATTATAATTATGGTGGTGTGGTCTAGCAAAAGATGTTGCTCCTATTACAAATAGCATAATCCCTATTAATGTCATTTTTTTCATATTTTATCCCTCCATTATTTACTCTTTTATTTTTTCATCTTCCTCTTTGTAATAAAAGAATAACATAATTTTATGACCTGAATATGTCAAAAAAGAATTTGAACTTTTTATCTTCAATTGATATACCAAAATCTATTTTATTTAACTCCATTATTTTTTTTACTATTGATAATCCCAATCCGTTTCCATCTATCTTCTCTTCCTTTGCATTCTCTCCTCTTGTAAATGGTTCCCATAGATTATCAACACTATCTAGTTTGCCTTTTATACTATTTTCAATAAACAGTTTATTATCTTGTATATACACTTTTATAACATCTTCACTTTTAGAATATTTTAAGGCATTGTGAACTAAATTATCAATAGCTATTCTAAAAATCTTTTCATCACATTTTATAGATATATCTGAAATAGCTATATCCCATTCAATATCTTTTTCAAGCTCTAAAATCTCATATTTTTCTATACTATCTTTTATTATTTTTAATAAACTATTTTCTTTTATATCCAATTTTATTCCAGGAGAGGAAAGTCTAGAAATTGTCAATAAATTTCCTACTAAATCATTCATATATGAACTCTCTTTAAGTATAACTTTATAATACTTCCTCTGCTCCTCTTCTTTTTTTATTATTCCATTGACAAGTGCTTGAGCATGAGTACTTATTACTGTTATAGGGGTTCTAAGTTCATGTGAAGCATTAGATGCAAAAGACCTTAAATTTTCAATTGAAAGATGTAAATTATTAGACATTATATCTATATTTTTACTTAACTCCTCTATCTCATCTCCAGTATGAATATCTGTTTTTTCTGTAAAATCCAATACAGATATTTTTCTTGTAACACTGTTTAATTTCTCAATATTCATAGTTATTCTTTTGGAAAACATTCTACCTATTAACATGCTTAATATTACAGCAACAACTGTTGTTAATATATTAAAGATTCCTAATTCATGTTTATGAGAATTCATTACTGATAAAGAGGTCCTTAATACTAAATTTCTTCCATCTGGAAGTTTTTCACTATAGATTAAAAGCTTTATTTTAGCTTTAGTTATAGTGGCTACATTAAAGCCTTCTTTTATATTTTCCTCCTCTCTTCGTCTCATATGTTGTTTAGAATGCTCTCTTAATATAGATATATCTATCCCCTCTTTATCTCTTAAATCCTCTTTATACTCATCTAATTCATCTCTACGTTTTTCCTTGATTAATATTTTAGTATTTTCAGCAACTCTTAACATATTCTCTTTTTTTCTATAGAGATAAAACTCATCTAAAAAAAAGATATTTAAAACATAACCTATTAAAACTGTAAAAATTACTATTGATACTGAAAATATAAAGATTTTTTGAAAAAAATTAATTTTTAATTTCATCGAATATATATCCCATTCCTCTCACTGTTTTAATCATATCACTATAATCTCCTAATTTCTTTCTAACCCTCTTAACCAAAGTATCTACTACTCTATCATCACCTTCAAAATCAAAGCCCCATACTTCATTTAAAAGTTGTTCTCTACTAAATATAATTCCTTTATTTTTTATAATATACTCTAAAAATTGTATCTCTCTTCTAGTGAGTTCTACCTCTACTCCATCAACTTCTAACTCTCCACTCTTAAAATCAAAATAGATTCCCCCAATTTTATAACTACTATTTTCATCAATTTTTAATATCTTTTTTACCTTTACAACTAAAACTTTCAAACTAAAAGGTTTTGTTATATAATCATCAGCTCCTATATTTAATCCTTTTAATTCATCTATTTCTGAATCTCTTGCAGTCATCATTACAATTGGAATATTTGATTGTTCTCTTACCTCTTTACAAACTTCCCAACCATTTTTTTTTGGCATATTTATATCTAAAAGAATCAAATCTGGATTTATTTCATAAAATTTTTCTATTCCCTCTTCTCCATCTTCTGCACAAAACACTTGAAAATTCTCCTTTTCAAATGTATCTTTTAAAACTTTGATTAAATCTATCTCATCTTCTATAATCAATATTTTCTTTTTCATCTTTCTAACCTCTTTTCATAATTTTTTATATTATAACAAATTTCTTTTAAAATGTATCTATGTTATAATATACAAAATATTTCTATTTTATGGAGGATAAAAATGCAAGAACTCTATTTTTCTCAAAATTTTCCATTTTGGAATAAATTATCACAAAAAGAAAAAGCTCTATTAATTAATAACAGTGAAATTTTAAAATATAATAAGAATGAAATAATACATGATTCTACTGAGTGTACTGGTGTTCTTTTAGTAATAAAAGGGCAATTAAGAGTATATATTCTCTCTGAAGAGGGAAAAGAGATAACTTTATATAGATTAAATGAGCATGAAATCTGTATTTTATCAGCTTCTTGTATTCTTAAAAATATAACTTTTAGTATCTATGTAGATGCTATAACAGATGCTGAAATTCTCAAAGTATCAGCTTCTACCTTTAAAGAGATAAAAAATAAAAATATAGCTGTTGAATCTTTTACTACTGATATTATCAATAAAAGTTTTTCTGAAACAATGTGGGCTATGGAACAAATTCTATTTATGAGCTTTGATAAAAGATTAGCTAGATACCTTTTTGAACAAAATAGTAATATTATCAATACTACCCATGAAGATATAGCAAAGGATGTAAACAGTGCTAGAGAGGTTGTTTCTCGTATGCTAAAATACTTTCAAAATGAAGGGATTATCTCTCTTTCAAGAGGAAGTATAACTATTTTAAATCGTGATAAATTAAAAAAGATTTTTTCTTAAACAAAAAGGGAGCTATTGAATTTTTTCAATAACCCCCTACTTTTTAATCTAATTCCTCTTCAACTAAAAGATTCATTTCATGCCAATCATAATACTCCTGCATTTTAAATGGAATTGTATTATTCTTATAAGCTAAAGCTATAATCTCATCACTATCAAGTTTATATACCACTTGATGCTCCTCATAATCATCATGTATCATATCTTGATACTCTTTATATTTACCATTTTCTTTTAGTTCTTTTATTATTTTTTCTATCTCTATATTTGATAACTTTTCCATTCTATCTCCAATCTATAAATTTAATCTTGAGTTTTTTACTCAACTTATTTATATCATACTTTTAAAAAGTTATCAATCTTTTATTCTAAATTTTTGCTGCTACTTTTCCTTGAACTTTTTCTTCTGCACTTTCTGCTCTTTTTTCAATTCTATCTATTATAACTGAACAAACAAGGTCTCCTGTAATATTAACTGTTGTTCTTCCCATATCAACTATTCTATCCACTGCTAATATCATTCCAATTCCTTCTAATGGAAGTCCTACTTGAGATAATACCATTGATAACATTATTGTTCCAACCCCTGGAACTCCTGCTGTTCCTATAGATGCAAGAACTGCTGTTAATACAACCATGAAATAGTCATTTGTAGTTAAGTGAATATTGTATAGTTGAGCTATAAATACTGTTGCTACTCCTTGCATTATTGCTGTTCCATCCATATTTATTGTAGCTCCTAATGGAATTGTAAATGAAGATATTTTTTCTTCAACATTGAACTCCTCTTTTAAAGTTTTTAAAGATAGTGGAATACATGCTGCACTACTTGAAGTTGAAAATGCTAATGTCATTGGAGCAAGTATTTTCTTTAAAAATGCCACTGGACTCTCTTTTGCATAAATACGAAGCAGTATTTGATACACAACAAGTCCATGGAATAGAAGTAAAATATATGTTACTATGATAAATGATGCTAGAGGTTTCATTGCTGCCCAACCAAGTGTGATAAATGTTTTACCTATCAATCCAAAGATTCCAAATGGTGCAAGTTCCATTATTAAGCTTACCATTTTTAACATTAAATTATTAACTTCTTCAAATATTCCTTGTAATCTCTTTGTCTTTTCTCCAAGAAGAGTGATAACAAAACCTGTCATAACTGCAAAGAATATAACTTGTAACATCTCTCCTTTTACCAGTGCTTCAACTGGGTTTGTAGGAATTATATTCAATAAAACTTTTACAAATGAATCTGCTTCTTTAGCTACAAATTGTGTTTGTTGAACATTTTCAAGAACTACTCCTGCACCTGGCTTTAAAATATTAGCTCCTATTATTGCTGCTATTATCCCTATAGCAGTTGTCCCCATAAAAAATGCTAGAGTTTTTATTCCAATTCTTCCTAATTTTTTTACGTCATTCATTGCAGCTGTTCCATTTACAAGTGATGCAAAAACCAATGGAACAATAATCATTTTTACAAGTCTTAAAAATCCTTGACCTAAAAATTCAAACAACCCACTTACAATATATTTACTTACAATTGGATCTTCCTTCATTGGATATAAGAGAGCTCCAACTATTATCCCTGATATTAAACCTATAAATACCTTGTGAATCAATTTTAAATTTTTCATGTTTTCCTCCTCCAAGTAAAGTGGTACTTCTTAGTTATATAAATAGCTAAATTTAAATACTACTCTTCTTTCTATATTATTTTCTATATTATTTTATTTTTTATATTAATTAATTTATTTGCTATCTATTTCCACCTACTCAAAAGGTTTAAAAAATCTATCTAAAATCTGAAGTTATCTTTTTATTTCTCTCATTTCTTACTAATGAATTCTAGTACAATCTTTTATTTTTGTCAATAACTTTTTGAAATTTTTTTAATTATTTTTCATTTTTTTAAAAAATATATTTCATTTTTAATAAAACATAAAAAAAACTACATCCTATTTTTTATAATTAAAAATTAAGATGTAGTATATTTTTAATACTCTTTTAAATTATTATCTATTTACTATTTTAGCTAGAACTCCATTTATAAATTCAGATGTTTTTTCATCTCCATAAACTTTTGCAAGTTCTACTACCTCATTGATAACTATTTCATGTGGAGTATCTTCAAATAAAATCTCATATACAGAACATTTTAAAAGAGCTTTCTCTACATTTCCAATTCTTTCAAAACTCCAACCTGTAATATTATCTGAAATAGTTTTTAAAATTTCACTGTTATTTTCAGTGATTCCCTCCATATATTTTTTTATGAAAGCAATCTCATTTTCATTTTTCAGTGCTTCATCTCTAGTTAGATAACTGTCAAATATCTCTTTAGTACTTTCCTCTTTAATTTCTCCTTCAAACACTAACTTAAATAGTTCTTCTCTGGCTACTCTTCTACTCATATTTTTCCTTTCTATCTTTTAAATTTTTTTAATCTTCTTTCATTTTTTCCAATATAAATTTTTTAAGTTTTTTTGTAATTGTAATATCCCCTAATTTATATCCTATAATACTTAACGCAACAATAAACAGTGTTTTTAATATTCCATATTCAACTAATAATACCCCTAATACAAATCCTAAAAAACAACCTAAATATTTTTTCCAATTATTTATAAGAGCTACTAATAATCTTTCTAATAAATCTCCTAGCACTGTATCACCTCTATTCTTCAGTAGTTGATCCACTGATATTATCTGACTTCAATGAGATTTTAGAGATTTGTACCTCTACTTTTTCAACTTCTAATCCCATTTTTTCAGATAATCTTTGTTTAATTGCTTCTTGTATAGAATTAGTTTTATCAGCTATATTTCCATCAGTTAACATATCAAGTTTTATTTTTATATTGAATTTTTTACCTTTTTTTCCAGTAAAAACTTTTATATTATTTATCTCTTTATCTTTAGATAATAACTCTTTAATAAAACTAATAACTGAATTAGCTGATATAGTTACCTTACCATTTTCAGTTTTTATTTCATAATCTCCAGTTTTCTCAAATAGTGAACATAGTTTCAATATAGATAATAAGAAATATGCTACACAAACTATTACTATTACAACATTTGTTTTAATAGAATCTAGTGGATTGAATTTCACTATCACATTAGGCATTACAGTACATACTATACCTGTTATTGATAAGATAAATATTCCTATCCAACCTAGAAAAAAAAGGAATTTATTTAACATAGCAATCCCACCTTTAATAAAATTTAGAGGCGTTGTTCAGACGCCTCTTTATATTATAATCACTCTTGTATGTCTTCAACTTCTTCAGTAGTTTCTTCAGATATTATTTTAACATCTTGAACATATACATTTACTTCTACAACTTTTAATCCACTTAATTCAGAAACTGCTTTTAAAACAGCTTTTTGAACTTCATGAGCTACTTCAGAGATTGGATATCCATATTCTACGATTATAAATATTTCGATGCTACACTCTTTTTCTCCTACTTCTACTTTTACCCCATTAGTTGGTCTTTTCTTTCCTAGGATTTTACTTACTTCATCTACCATTCCACCAGCAAGTTTATATACACCTTCCACATCACTTGCAGCTTTAGCAGCTATTGTTTTTACTACGTCATCTGAAATTCTTATATTTCCTAATTCGTTCATTGAAAACACCTCCAAGTTTTATGTAACACTATTATATCTAATTTTCTGAAAAAAAACTACTATTTAATTGATTTTTAATTATTTTTTTTAGAAAAATTTTCTTCTATGAAGTTTGTTGAAGTTTTTCCTGCTAAGTATAGCTCATTTTCAAATACTTCTTTATGGAATGGAATTGTTGTTTCTATTCCCTCAATTATATATTCATCAAGAGCTCTTTTCATCTTAGCTATAGCTTCCTCTCTATTAATTCCAAAGGCAATTAATTTTCCTATCATAGAATCATAGTAAGGGCTTATCTCATATCCTTGATATGAGTGTGAATCTACTCTTATACCATTTCCACCAGGAACTATATATTTTTGTAATACTCCTGGAGATGGTAAAAAATCATTTTCTGGATCTTCAGCATTTATTCTACACTCAATAGCATGTCCAAATAAAACAACATCATCTTGAGTTATATTTAGTTTGTCTCCTGCTGCAACTTTTATTTGAAGTTTTATAATATCAAGCCCTGTTACCATCTCTGTTACAGTATGTTCAACTTGAACCCTTGTATTCATCTCCATAAAGAAGAAGTCGTTGTTTTTATCAACTAAAAACTCTAATGTTCCAGCTGAGTCATAGTTTATAGCTTTAGCCAATGTTACAGCTGCTTCTCCCATTGCCTTTCTAATATTGTATGGTAGTGAGAATGATGGAGCTTCTTCAATAAGCTTTTGATGTCTTCTTTGAATAGAACAATCTCTCTCTCCAAGATAGATTACATTTCCATGTTTATCTCCCATAATTTGTATCTCAATATGTCTTGGATCTTCAACAAATTTTTCTATATATACATCTGGGTTTCCAAAAGCTGATTCTGCCTCATTTTGAGCAGCTACTATATTAGCAGCAAGTTCCTCATCATTTCTGGCAATTCTCATACCCTTTCCTCCACCACCAGCAGTGGCTTTAATCATTACTGGGTATTTTATTCTCTCATTTACCTCTTTTTTAGCTTCTTCTACACTTTTGATTATTCCTGTTCCATTTGTTACTGGTACATTGTTAGCTATTGCAGTTGCTCTAGCTGTTGCCTTATCTCCCATTTTTATAATACACTCTGGTCTAGGTCCAATAAATGCTATATTGTGCATTTCACAAATCTTTCCAAATCTAGCATTTTCAGATAAGAATCCATATCCTGGGTGAATTGCATCTGCTCCTGTAATCTCTGCTGCTGCTATGATATTAGGAATTTTTAAATATGATTCTGTACTTGAAATTCCTCCTATACAAACTGCCTCATCAGCTAGCATCACATGTAAGCTCTCTTTATCTGCTTCAGAATATACAGCAACTGTTTTTATTCCTAGCTCTTTAGCTGCTCTAATTATTCTAACAGCTATTTCCCCTCTGTTCGCTATAAGTATCTTTTTAAACATATCTTTTCCTCCTGGTAATCCAAATATCTTAGAGCATTATATTCTAATTTTTAATAATGGTCTTCCATAATCTACTGGATTGCCATTTTCAATATATATTTCCTCTATTACTCCTGAGAAGTTAGAACAGATAGTTGTATTTACACCTATTGTAGTAATATATCCTATCTCTTGTCCTGATTTTATTTTTTGTCCAACTTCTATTATTGGAGTTCCATCTTTTTTCATATAGAAATATCTTCCAATATGGTCAGATAACACTTCTTTATACTTTATAGTTTCCTTAGTTTCTACAGGTTTTTGATCTCTTTTTATCTCTTTTTTTACTTCAGCAGTTGCTGTTCCTTTTATTGTCACTTTAAAATTTGTGTCTTCATATGAAACTTCAGTTAATTTTTGTTCATGTAAAACTTTCATTAACTCTTCTATAGTTTTTATATCAGCCTTCATAATCCCTCCTCATTTTTATATATTTTACCACTACAATTACTTTATTTCAACAAAATTACATTCTACTACTTTATAGTGATCTTGTCTACCCCTATCAATTCTATTATCTCATCTATAAATAATTTCGAAGGTAACACCTTGTATTTAGTAGATTTTACCTCTTTAGTAGTTTTTGTCTTGATAGCAAAGCTCAATTTTGTGTCACCTAGATAGGATAAAATTATCTGTTTTAATCTACTAAATTTTTCTTTATCCTCCTCAGTAATTAAAAGATACACAGTAAATCTTTTATCATAGCATAGTTCATCTAAGAATCTTATATTTTTTACAATAACTTTTTTTGTTTCACTACCTTTGAAATAATCTGTCTGTATACTTCCCTCAATATACACAGCTTTTCCTTCAACAAAAATATGAGCATTTTCTGCATAATCTCTTGGAAATACTACACAGCTAATCTTATCATAGTAATCTTCTAGCTCAAACAAGCACATTACCTGTCCTGTTTTCTTAGTTACTACCTTCTTTATATCCCTAATTATTCCATATGTTTTAAAAATGCGAGGAGTTTTCTCCTCTTTAATGTCTGCTATCTTATTCAATCTATACACATCTATTATATTTCTATAATTATCTAAAGGATGAGCACTAAAATAGAAGCCTAGATATTCCTTTTCTTTAGCTAATAACTCCTCTATTGTATATTCAGCCATCTGTGGTAGCATAAAAGCTCCTAAAATAGATTTAGCCTCTCCAAATAGGTTCATCTGCTGAATATCATCCTCTTTCAATTTTCTATTAGCATAATCTAAAACTTTATCTACTGATTCAAATTTCTGTTTTCTGTTTCCTGGTAAACTATCTAAAGCTCCTGCTAGAATAAGAGATTCTAAAGCTTTTTTATTCAATCCATCTTTACGAGTTCTCACTACAAAATCTTCGTAGTTTTTATACTCACCATTTTCATTGTACTCTTGTAAAATTCTATCTGCTACTCCCTCTCCAACATTTTTTATTGCTGCCAATGAAAATACAACTCCATCATTATCAACAATAAATTTTGAACTAGCTTTATTTACATTTGGTAGATACAATTTTACATTGTGTATCTTTGCATCTTCCACATAATAAGCTACATCCTCTATGTGACTCATATCAGAAGTCATAAGAGCTGCATAATAATACTTCATATAGTGAGCTTTAAAATATGCTGTCCAATAAGCTATCATTGCATAAGCTGCTGAGTGAGACTTATTAAATCCATATCCAGCAAATTTATCAATAAGCTCAAACATCTCCACAGCTTTTTCTTTACTGTATCCATTTTTTATAGATCTCTCTACAAATTTATCTCTATTCTCTTCCATTATCTGAACATTCTTTTTCCCCATAGCTCTTCTTAAAAGATCTGCCTCTCCAAGGGAATAATTAGCCATTACATTAGCTATCTTCATAACCTGCTCTTGATATAGAATAACTCCATAAGTTTCTTTTAAAACTGTTTCTAGAGATGGATGAGGGTATTTTATCTCTGTAACACCATTCTTTCCATTTATAAAATCATCTACCATTCCAGATCCCAATGGTCCTGGTCTATACAATGCCAACAAGGCGATAATATCTTCAAATCTATCAGGTTTTAATTTTAACAGTATTTTTCTCAATCCTTGAGATTCCATTTGGAATACCCCTGAAGTATCCCCTCTTGATAACATATCATAAACTTTTTTAGAGTTTAAAGGAATATCAGACAAAACAATCTCTTCTCCTGTTCCATCTTTTATATAATCTATTGTTCTTTGAAGAATTGTAAGGTTACGTAATCCTAAAAAGTCCATTTTTAGAAGTCCTAAATCTTCTAATTCCTTCATTTGATATTGAGTTGATACAACCTTATTTTTATTATCACTATATAGTGGAACTAGCTCTGTAAGAGGATCTTTTGTTATAACTATCCCTGCTGCATGGACAGAGGCATGTCTAACTTTGTTCTCAATTTTAGCAGAGATATCTATTACCTTTTGCATCTCACTATCATTTAAATAAATATTTCTAAACTCCTCTACATTGTTTAAAGTTTGGCTTATTGTAGCATTAAAAGGAACTAATTTTGCTGCATTATCTATCTTACTAAGAGGGGTATCCATCACCCTTCCAACATCTCTTATAGCTGCTCTTGCTTTCATTGTTCCAAATGTAATAATCTGTGCTACTTTATCAGCTCCATATTTTTCTATTACATACTCAATAACTTCCTGTCTTCTTTCTTGACAAATATCTATATCTATATCTGGCATTGATACTCTTTCAGGGTTCAAAAATCTTTCAAAAATCAGATTGTACTCTAACGGATCCAATTCAGTTATTCCCAGTGCATAAGCAATTAAACTTCCTGCTGCTGATCCTCTTCCTGGTCCTATTGGTATCCTATTTTTCTTAGCATAGTCAATAAAATCCCATACTACTACAAAGTATCCTGCATATCCCATCTTCTCAATAATAGAAAGTTCATATTCTGTTCTCTCTATTATATTTTTAGTAAGTCCGTGAGGATATCTTTTATCCAATCCCATATATACTAATTTTCTTAAAAATCCCTCTATACTCTTAACACAAGTAGGAATTTTATACTCTGGAAACTTAAACTTTCCAAATTCTATACTGATATTACATCTTTCAGCTATCTCAACTGTATTATTTACTGCTTCTAAAAACTTTGTCCCTAAACCATCTATTATCTGCTCTCTGCTTTTCAAGAAAAGTTCATCAGTTTCAATTCTCATTCTCTTTTCATCTGAAACTTTTGCTCCAGTTTGTACACAAATCAAAATATCTTGTAAAGTATGCTCCCCTTCATTGACATAGTGTGTATCATTTGTAGCTACCATTTTTAAATTGTGTTCTTCTGCTACATCATATAATCTATCATTAAGTTCCTTTTGTCCCTTAACACCATTAGATTGAACTTCAATATAGAAATTATTCTTTCCAAAAATATCTATATACTGATTAACTGCTAAATCTATATTCTCCTTAGGTTCATTATCTAAAATTCTTCTTGAGATCTCCCCTTGCATACATGCTGAAAGGGCAATTATCCCATCACTGTGATCTTTTAAAAACTCTTTATCTATTCTTGGTTTATAATAAAATCCTCTTAAATAACTTTCTGAACTTATTTTTAAAAGATTTTTATATCCCTTGTTATTCTCTGCTAATAAGATCAAATGAAAGTTTCTTCCCTCTTTTGATTCCATTGAATTTTCTGCTACATATGCTTCTAAACCAATTATAGGTTTTATCCCTTTTTTCATAGCTTTTTTATAAAATTCAAGTACTCCAAAAAGATTTCCATGATCTGTTATAGCCATAGCTTGCATCTTTAAAGCAATAGCTCTATCTAAATAGTCATCTATTTTTCCAACTCCATCAAGGAGGCTATATTCTGTATGTAGATGAAGATGAACAAAATTTTTAATCATAAATTTTTCCTCCTTTTTAGCTTATATTTAACACATTATACCATAATTTAATATAAGTTTAGAAGAAATTCAAAAAAAGCTATGAACAAATCTTGCTCATAGCTTTTTACAATTAGTTTTTGTTATTTATCAAATTTTATTTTTGCATCTTCTACAATTTTATCTAAGAACTCATCTAATTTCATAGATTCTTGTTGTTGAGATCCAAATCTTCTTATATTAACTTCTCTATTTTCAACTTCATTTTTACCAATGATAATTTGTACTGGAACTTTATATTTTCCATTAGCTTCTCTTATTTTATATCCAATAGATTCTGCTCTATCATCTAATTCTACTCTTATTCCTCTTTGTTGTAGAGCATTGAAGATCTCTTGAGCATAAGGAACAACTTCATCATTGATAGTTAAAAGTTTTACTTGAGTAGGTGCTAACCATAGTGGGAATGCTCCTGCATAGTGTTCAATAAGGATACCTATAAATCTTTCAATTGATCCATAAACAACTCTATGTAGCATTACTGGTCTATGTTTTTCTCCATCTTCACCTATGTAAGTAATATCAAATCTTTCTGGTAGGTTGAAGTCTAGTTGGATAGTTCCACATTGCCAAGTTCTTCCAATAGCATCTTTAATTTTGAAGTCTAGTTTAGGACCATAGAATGCTCCATCTCCAGGGTTTAATTTATATGGTTTACCAATTTTTTCAAGAGCTCCAGCTAGTGCAGCTTCTGCTTTTTCCCAAATTTCATCTGATCCAATAGCTTTTTCTGGTTTTGTTGAAAGCTCAATATGATATTCAAATCCAAATAGTTTGCTATAGAATTTATCTATTAATTGTACTACTCCAATAATTTCAGATTCAATTTGATCTGGAGTCATAAAGATATGAGCATCATCTTGAGTGAATGATCTTACTCTCATAAGTCCATGAAGTGCTCCTGAAAACTCATGTCTATGAACAGTTCCTAACTCTCCACATCTAATTGGGAAATCTTTATATGAGTGTAATTGAGATTTATAAGTAATTATTCCTCCTGGGCAGTTCATAGGTTTAATAGCAAATTCAGTTTCATCTATTGTTGAAGTATACATATTTTCTCTGTAGTTAAACCAGTGTCCTGAAATTTCCCAAAGCTCTTTATTTAGCATAATAGGTGTCATTATCTCTTGGTATCCAGCAAGTGTATGCTCTCTTCTCCATAGATCAATAAGAGTGTTTCTTATTGCCATTCCTTTTGGAAGGAATATAGGGAATCCAGGTCCATATTCACTTACAAAGAATAGATCAAGTTCTCTTCCAAGTTTTCTATGATCTCTTCTTTCAGCTTCTTCTAATAGGTGTAGATAATCTTTTAATCTCTTATCATCAGAAAATGCAAATCCATAGATTCTTTGAAGCATCTTATTTTTAGAGTCTCCTCTCCAATATGCTCCAGCTACTGATTTTAATTTAAATGCTTTTATATAAGATGTAGAAGGTACATGAGGTCCTCTACAAAGATCCATAAATTCACCTTGTTTATAGAAAGAAAGCATCTCTCCTTGAGCAATTTCTTTTATTATTTCAACTTTGTAAACTTCTCCAAGTTTTTCAAAGTGCTCAATAGCTTCCTCTCTGCTCATCATTATTCTTTCAATTTTTTCATTTTCTTTTACTATTTTTTTCATTTCAGCTTCAATTTTAGCTAAATCTTCTTCAGTAAATTGTACTTCTGGATCAAAGTCATAGTAGAATCCATTTTCTATAGCTGGTCCTATTGCAACTTTTGTTCCTGGGAATAATCTGATTACTGCCTGTGCCATAAGGTGAGCAGCTGAGTGTCTTATAACCTCTTCTCCCTCTTCAGAATCAGCAGTTATAAACTCTACCTTTGCATCTCTATCAAGAATAGTTGACATATCCATCTCTATTCCATCAACTTTAGCAGCTACTGATTTTTTTGCTAAAGAGTTACTAATACTTTTAGCAATTTCAAACATATTTACTGCACTTTCAAACTCTTTTATCTCTCCACTAGGTAATTCTATTTTCATATTTTCCTCCTCTAATTTATATAAATTAATCTATTACATCTTCTGGTTTTAATCCATCAAATAGGTAAGTATCTGGAGTTGTTCTCTTATCTGCTCCAGTAGTAGCTCCAAGACCAAATATTGGTTTGTCAGGGAAAGCAAGCAATGTAAATTGTAGTGCAGCTCTCCATTCATAATCTCTTGTTCCTAGATCATACTCTTGTTCATAAGCTATTGCCCATTGATAATATCCAAATTCTCTTCCTATTTCAATTCCTAATCCATCTAAAGATTTTTTATTTCTATTTTCTGCAGATTTATCATTGTAGTTTTCATAGAACTTAGCATATGTTCTAATATTCCATCCTTGACTTGGTTTTCCTATTTTAGCCATTAGACTTACTTTATGCTCTCTATCAATTTTATTCCATTTAGAACCATTCCATCCTGCATTATCATCTATCTCATAACCAATACCATATCTATTTTGTGAATAGAATATCTTTGCATTTACCTCTTCTAATGAATCCCATAGATCTCCAGTTTTATCATATCTTGCTTCATTTCTTTGAGCCATTAGATAAACTTTAAAGTTACGTTTATAATCTCCTAAAGAATTAAATCTATCATACATTATACTATTTAAGTTGAAGTTTACACTATTTCTTTCTCTATCTCTTAAAATATCTCTTACTCTATAAAGTTCAGCTTGAGAAAGTGTATTTGAATCTTTATCAAATTCAAGTTCTGCATAATTTTTTAACTCTTCATCTGTAAATCTCTTATCTCTATATTCATAAGTTAATGATAATACATCTGAATTTCCTATATTTCTCATCTTTCCATCAATATCACTTTTAGCATCATCTTCCTTATGCTTATAATCTTCATAAGTTACAGCATAGTAATTTTCTACATCTCCACCATCTAAGAAAGATACTTTATAGATTTTATTATCTACATCTAACTCTCTCTTATTAATTTCATATTCATAGTTATCTCTAACATCTGTACCTTGGCTAAAGCTAATTCCTAATTGATTATCATCAAAACTATAATTATATCCATAAGTATTAGCTCTAATTTTTTCCTTAGCATTATCTACATTTTTCATATCCCAAATCTTAGAATCTATACCTTGAGTTTCATATGAAAACTTATGATTATCATATGTATATGATCCTCTATAATTGATAAATGTTAAATCATTGTAGTTATGATCTCTCATATTTTCATTTGTATATCTTCTATCTTGCCCATAGTTTAATGTTAAAGATTGCTTATCATCAATTTTAAATGTTAAATCATTTTTAAATAGTTGTCCATTTAGATCATTTGTATTAGCTGGATTTTCAGCTCTCTTATACTCTACATTATATACAGTTTCTGTATTTCCAACTGTTGTAGTTACTGTGTCCTTAACTTCATAGATGTTATCTTTGTTTTCTAATCTAATCTCTTTTGAACTTACTTTTTTATTTCTATCTTTATCAACTGTATCTCCAAAGTTTATATCTCCAGAGTCATAATCATATCTTTGATAGAAAAGTTTAAGATCATTGTTCATAGCAAAATCAATTTTTCTATTCTTATCTTCTCTATTATCAAAAAGATCTACTATATGATTTAATTTCAATTGAGTTCTTAAAGTTGAATCCTCTCCAGTAGCATAATTTTTACCATAAGGATTATATCCCTTATCATATTTATCATATCTAATTCCACCAAATAGAGCTAACTCTCCATAATTTCCTAAAGATATCTCATTTTGCTCTGCACTTACTTCATAGAACTTCGATTCATTTACATATTTTCTATATGAACCCTCTTCAAAATCATGTGTATAGTAATATATACCATCTCTATCCCAAAACTCCTCTTTTGTCTCACCAGATGCAAAAGTGAATTTAGTAGTATCATCATAGAAATCTATATATCCTCTAACTTCTCTAAAATCGTGGTAAATAATATTTTCAAATCTATTATATTCTTTGCTTCTTTCATTAGGTAAATGTCCAGTTCCTGCAATGCCATCTTTATTAATAACATTTTCTCTTAATGGATCTTTAGTCAAATCAAGCTTTCTAGTATACTCATTTACATTTAAACCAGCTTTTACTCTATAATCTCCATAAAGATCATAATCTCCAAAAGAGATTCTCAAGTCTTTGCTATCATATTGACTATACTCTCTTATCATACTTGGATTATAGTTATAGTACAGCTTTCCACCTAAAAGAGTGTTAAATTTCAACAGAGAATCTAACTTAGGATCTCGTTCCCAAAGTCCCAATTTTCTAAATTTATCTCCATTTTTCTCATCATAGCTAAATCCAATATTATTCTCTTTTTCAAAGAACTCAAAACCAAAATCTTCAGCTCTTGATTGAGTATCATTTAAAGTAGATCCTGGATCCATATCATATAAGTAGTTATAGTATCCACCAATTTTATATTTTGCATTATCCTTATACACTGATACTTGAGAAAATAGATCATTATCTATATTGCTTCCATAATCAATATCATCTATATCATCATATACCATCCAAGCATAAGCTTCCTTGTCATCAGTTAATTTTAATCTAGTCTTTAAAGTGATATCTTTATTTTCTCCAAGCTCTTTTAAATCAGAGTTCATTGAGAAGAACGTCATATTAGAATCTAATTTAGGTCTTTTTACTTTATTATTATGGAAGAAACTATTTCCCTCATAATCAGTGATAATATCATCTAACTTAGGTATCATATTATATGTTGCATTTATAGTATTAAAGTATAATTTCCCCTTTTCCCCATTATATTCATGAGTATAATTTACTCTATATCTTTTATGTTTTTCCTCATACTCTACATCTGATTTTTTATCTTCTGGTTTATCTACCTTTGACCATACTAAAGCATCATCAATATCTAATTTAGCAGTTCCAAATTTATCAGTAGTATACCAGTTTTCCCATCTACCTATTAAAAGTCCCATTTGATCAGCAAATTTTGGAGCAAATCCACCTCTGAATTTACTGTCCTTATCTCCATACAAAACTCCCCATGAAGTTTGCCAACCATAGTAGTCTTTTGTTCCCCACTCTGGGAATAGTGGAACTTTAGATCCTTCTCTTATATTTAATCTATACCATGGAAGTGAGAATGGAAAAATATCACTACTTCCCATATAGAAGTCACTTCCTTTTAAAGTTAATTGCTTATCAGGTTCAACAATTATCTCTTTAGATAGGAAATGATACCCAGCCTTATCAGGATCTCCAGTTTCTGCTACATTGTAATCAGTAGTTATCCAACCATTATTTATAAAAAGTTTTCCATTATTATAATCAAAAACTTTTCCTCCAAAATAGATCTTATCATTTGGAGCTTCTCCACCTGTAACTTTTCCAATCTCTAGATATCCAAAGTTATCATAAAAAACTCCTTGATTTCCATCAAGAGAGACATCTCCCTCTTTTGATTCTATCTTTAAAACTCCAGTAGGTTGCTCTACTTGAGCTATTAAATTATCTTTTAAATAAACTCTATTTTCATCCTTATCTCTTCTTAAATTAAATACTTTTAATTTTAAGTTTCCATACTTTAAATTGACACCATTTTGAGAAGTAATAGTATCAGTAAGAAGATCCAACTCAACTTCGTCAGCTCCTCCTATTATTCTATCATCTTTTTTTTGTCCTATTTCATTCATAGGAACCGTGGTTATTCCAAATGTAACTAAAGAAACTATAATAAAAGATGCTACTAATAATAATTTTCTCCTCATCTACAATCCTTCTCCTTAAATACTCAGTTTAAATAATTATATCACAATTGAGAATAAAATAAAATAATTGTATAAATTTTATCTAAAAAATAGACAAAAAAGCTGTTGCTTTAAAAGCAACAGCTCTATTTTTTCCTAATAAACAGTTAATTTTTCAATTATCTCTTCTTTAGGTCTAAGTCCTACCACTTCTTTAACTCTTACTCCATCATCAAAGATAACTATAGTGGGGATGCTCTTTATTCCAAATTGTCCTGCAAGACTAGGATTTTCATCAACATTCACTTTATATATTTTTATATCTAGTATGTTTGACACCTCTTCTAGAATTGGAGATAACAATTTGCATGGACCACACCATTCAGCCCAAAAGTCTACAATTATTTTTCCCTTGCTTTCTATTACTTTCTCTTGAAAAGTAATCTCATTCAAGTTTATTAAACCACTCACTAATGTTCCTCCTTTTATGGAATATTACCTTTTTTTAATTTACACAATCTCCTGTATTGTACAAATTTATTCAAAAAAAATCAAGCTTTTTATATATATAATTTTCTCATAATAGTGTTTTTATCATCATTTTCTCTTACACCTTTAATAAGTGTGATTCCTTTTGATACATCTCCTATTAATATTGCACCTTTTAACTTATTATTTTCAAAATAAAGTTTTTTATACAATTTTTTTGTAGTATCTATCTCCTGTACAAATTCCTCACAATTATCATGATTTCCAATTGTTCCTATAGAGATTAATTTTATATTCATTCCATCAAAGTTTAATGGTTGGATTTGCTCTTTATATTGTGCCTCTCCTCCACAAGCGTTTATTCCAGCAGTCTTTCCTTGCTCCATAGCCACTTGCCACAATCCTATTATTTTTCCATTGTACTCTGTCACATCTCCACAAGCATAAACATCCTTCATAGAAGTTTCCATTTTTTCATTTACAACTATACCTCTACCTATATTTAAACCTAGGTTTTGAGCTAACTCTTTATTTGGGGCTATTCCAGCACTTATAATAACCAAATCAGCTAATATATGTTGTCCATTTTCTAATGCAATAGAAGTCACTCTATCTTCTCCCTCTATAGCATTTACAACCACACCTTTAAATATTTTTACCCCTGCTTGTTCTATAGCAGCTTCTAATATTTCTGATCCTTGTTCATCTAATTGTTTAGGTAATATTCTTTGCATCATCTCTATAACTGATGTTTCTATTCCTAATAATTTTAATCCCCAAGCAGCTTCTAATCCAAGTACTCCTCCACCAATAACTACTGCTCTTTTACAATTCTTAGCATACTCTTTTACTTTTTCAGTATCTTCCATATTTCTTATTACAAAAACTCCAGATACATTTGAGTTTTTAATAGGTGGAACAAAACATTTTGCTCCTGTTGCTAGGATAAGTTTATCAAATTCTTTTACTTCTCCATTTGAAAGAACAACTTTTTTATTTTCATTATCTATTGAAGTTACTCTTACCCCTTTAGTTAATTTTATATTTTTTTCTTCATACCAACTATCTTTTTTTATTTTTAATCTATCCATTTCCATATCTTCACAAAGATATTCAGTCAATTTTGTTCTATAATATGGATCTGCTTGTTCTTCTCCAATAATTTCAATTTCAGCTGAACTATTTTTTCCTCTTGCTCCATCAGCTGCTGAAACTGCTGAAACTCCACTTCCTATTATTAATATCTTTTCATCTTTTCCTTCAGCTACCTCTTCTGTACTCTCTTGAATCTCTGTAACTTCAAAAAGATCTTTTCCTACTCCACAAACTGGACAAGTATCTGGACATTCATCATATGGAAATACTTCATCACATACTGTACATCTCCAAACTTTTCCTGAAAGTTTTTTCTCTTTTTCTACATTTTCCACTTTTTTCTCTCCAGATTTCACTTCAGAAAAATACTCACTTCCAACATTACAAATTGGACATACTTCTGGTGCATGTTCTCCTTCACATACTATTCCACAAATACTACATACCCACTTTTTCATCTTCTCTCCTCCATTATCTAGTTAAAAACTTGCTATTCTCAATTATATACTAGAAATGTCAACTATTTCCTTTTTTCTCTTTCCTCTTTTTCTCTTTCAGCTTGAGATTTATTTACATATAAAGGTTCTAAAGTATATAAATTATCCTCAGATAGATGTAATGAAATTTGAGCAGCTACCCCAGCTCTAGGAATAGAGTTTGCTTTAGAATAAATATTATAATCTTTTTCTAAAATCTCATTTATAAGTTTTTCATTAACTGTTGCTCCATCACCTATAAATGTAACTTTTTTACCTTTAAGCTCTTCTAAAACATCTCTTAGTTCTCCATCTTTATACTCTTCCTCTCTAAGTAAGATACTGTCTACATATCTATATTTAGAAAAATATACTCTCTCTTTTCTTGCATCTATTAAAGGTACAATTATATCTTCTCTATTTTCTCCCATATGTGCTAAAACATCTAGTTCATTTACTCCAACTATTGGCTTTTTCAATGAATAAGCTAAACCTTTAGCTATGGCAGTTCCTATTCTAATTCCTGTAAATGAACCTGGTCCTATTGTAACAGCTATTCTATCTACATCTTTTATATTCAATCCTGATAGTTTAAAAAGAGAATCTACTGCATCCATAATCACATTTGAATGATTTACTTTAACATAAAGATTTATCTCTCCTATCACTCCTATTTTATCATCATAAAGAGCTACACTTCCTATTTTAGTAGCTGTATCAATAGCTAAAACCAACATACTTTAACATCTCCTCTTCCTTCTCTAAATTTCCAACATATCTAATCTCTACTTCTCTATCCTCTTCTCCATGATGATAAAGTTTTATCTCAATATACTCTTTAGGAAGTTCACTTTTTATAATATCAGCCCATTCAATTAAAACTATTCCACCATTATTTAGATAATCTTCATAACCTACCTCATATATCTCCTCTGCTTCACCTAAACGGTATACATCAAAGTGATATAGTGGAAGTCTTCCTGAAAAATACTCTAAAACATAGTTAAATGTAGGGCTCTTTATACTCTCTGTCACACCTAGCTTTTTAGCAAAAGTTTTAGTAAAAGTTGTTTTTCCTGTTCCTAAATCTCCTATTAAAGCTATTGTTGTATTTTCTTGAGAATAATCTGCTAATTTTTCAGCAAGAGTATTTAACTCACTAAATGTTAGTATCTTTCTCATCATTTCCTCCATCCTTAAATTGGATTTTTTTCACTATATTAGTTGTAGATTTTCCCTCTACAAAAGAAAGTATTCTTACTTCTCCACCATTCTTTTCCACAGTTGCTGTTTCAGGTAGTTTATTTTTATCATAATCTCCACCTTTAACATGGATTGATGGTTTTAATTTTTCCAATGTTTCAATTGGAGTTAACTCTTCAAAAATAACTGTAAAATCCACTGCTTTTAATCCTGAAAGCATTTCTGCTCTATCTATCTCATTGTTTATTGGTCTACCTTCACCTTTTAATTGTCTTACTGAACTATCTGAGTTCACACCAACTATTAAAATATCTCCCTGTTTTTTAGCTTCATTTAAATATCTCAAATGTCCAACATGTAAAATATCAAAACATCCATTTGTAAATACAACTTTTTTACCTTGTAATTTTAACTCTTCTATTAATTTTGCTGCTGTTTCTTTACTTAAAATCATCTCTCTACCTCCATTTTATAAAGTTCTTCTATAAAATCAAAAATTATTTCTGCTGTCATTCCCCAGATGATCTCTTCTTGATAATTATAAAAGTATACCTCTCTTGAATTTCCACTCCAAGCTCCATAATATCTTTCTGGCAAATTATAATCTTTAGGTGAAAATTCTGGAATATTTTTTACTCCTATCTTCTCTACTTTAGGTTTATTATATTTAAAAAATTCCATAGGAACAACTACTAATTTTTCTACTTCATCTCTATTAAAATTTAATTCTTCTATTTTATCTATATGAAGATACCCAATATAGACATCTAGTAACATTCCAGAGGCATTAATCAAAGTTCCATATTTACCTATAATCTCTATTTTTTCTCTATTTACTCCTAACTCCTCAACAGTTTCTCTAATAGCTGTCTCTTTAGAGCTTCCATCTTTTTCTTCAAACTTTCCACCAGGAAAAGATATCTCTCCTCCCTGTCTTATCTTTAAAGCTCTTTTTTCAAAAACTATATGCTCTTTTCCTTCTAAATTAATTATCCCAATTAATACAGCTGAGTTAATATATTTTTTTCTTCCTATAATTCTAAAATCATTCGCTTTTAAAATTTCTGTTATCTTTTCCCTCATTTTTTAGATTACACCTCAACAAAATTATACCATTTTCCACAAAAAGAGCAACCTAATTTTATTATCTTTAGTTTTAGGACACTTTAAGTAATTTCCTTTATAAAAAAAGAAGAAATAGGTTTCCCCATCTCTTCTTAATTTTTTACTATTTTGTTCCGAATATTCTATCTCCACAATCTCCAAGACCTGGATAAATATACCCTTCATTTGTTAATCCTTGGTCTATCTTAGCTGTATAAATAGCTACATCTGGATGTTTTTGAAGAAGTTTTGCTATTCCTTCAGGAGCTGATACAAGACACATAAATATTATATCTTTAACTCCTTGTGATTTTAGATAATCTATTGCATAAACAGCAGATCCTCCAGTTGCTAACATAGGATCAACTACGATTACCTTTCTTGAAGTTATATCCACAGGTAATTTACAGTAGTAGTAAACTGGCTCTAATGTCTCTTCATTTCTATATACTCCAACATGTCCTACCTTTGCTGTTGGTACTAAATCTAAGATACCATCCATCATTCCTAGTCCTGCTCTTAAAATAGGTACTATTGCTAATCTCTCTTGAAGTTCATATCCAGTTGTTGTCATCAATGGAGTTGTCACTTCAATCTCATTTAATTTTAATCCTTTTGTTGCTTCATAAGTCATAAGTTTTGCAATCTCATTTAGATTCTCTCTAAAAGCTTTTGTATCAGTTCCACAATTTCTTAAAATTGTTAATTTGTGTTGGATTAAGGGATGATTAATTTCTATTACTGCCATTTTTTTCCTCCTGTTTTCCTTTTTTTCCTCGTAATATTATATCAAATATTTTAGATTTTTCCAAATAAAAATATCTATAAATCTAGGCATAAAAAAACAGGACTCTGAAGTCCTGTTTAATACTACTATTTGTTGATGTTGTATCTTTTGTTGAATTTGTCAACTCTTCCTGCAGCATCAATAAATTTAGCTTTTCCAGTATAGAATGGGTGGCATTTTGAACATACTGCTACTTTAAGTTCAGTTCCTTTAGCATAAGTTGATCTTGTTTCGAATTTTTCCCCACAAGTGCACTCTACAGTAACAACATTGTATTGAGGATGAATATTTTTTTTCATTGATTTTTCACCTTCCTAACAAAAATTTTCTTAATATCACAAGAGATTTTATCATAAATATATAACTTTTGCAAGATTTTTTTTAGTCCTAATTCATCTTTTTTCTCATTTTTAATCTTTAATAATCTTTAACTAAAAAATAAATAATGTAATTGTAAAATTTTATAATTTAGGTTAATATAATATATATGATTGTTGCTTGGAGGAGTTGTGAAGAAAAAATTTTATGCTTACTTTCTTGAAAATGAAAGTAGAAATGGTATTTGTGAAACATGGGATGAGTGTAAAGCCATAGTACATGGAAAAAAAGCTCGTTATAAATCTTTTCCATCTTTAGAAGAGGCAAAAGATTGGCTAACTCAAGGGGCTAAATATGAAAAAAAACTATCTGAAGAGCTTTTTAAAATAAAGGTAGATAAGGAAAAATTAAGAAGTCAATTAAGAGAGGGAATATATTTCGATTCAGGAACAGGAAGAGGAATTGGTGTTGAGGTTCGAGTCACTGATTTAAGTGGAAGATCTCTTTTAGATGAAAGTAGTATAAAATTTAAAATTAATCAATTTGGAAATCTTCATTTAGGACATGATCGAACAAATAATTATGGTGAGTTAGTAGGATTATTCTTAGCTTTGGATATAGCTATTCAAAGAGGAGAGAGACATATTTTTGGAGATAGTAACCTTGTTATATTTTTCTGGTCTAAGGGAATCTATCGAAAAGAAAATTTAAATGAAAAAACAATATCTTTAATTGAAAAAGTTGTAGAGAAAAGAAAAGAATTTGAAAAAATTGGTGGAAAGATAGAGTATGTTTCTGGTGATGTAAACCCAGCAGATTTAGGATTTCACAAATAATATTTAGGAGGAGTTTATGGAAACTTTTACACTTTTTAGTACTGAACACTTTTGGTTTATTGGAGGAGGTTTTTTAGGGATACTTGCACTTACAATGGTATCAGCATTTCTTCCTAAATATAAATTTGCTCAATTTAGTGCCATAGTTATTTTATTAATTAAGTTAGCTGAGCTTTCTTATAGACACATATATGTAGGAGAACCTATCTACTCTCTACTTCCTCTACATATGTGTAATTTAACACTGATAATTGCTATTTTAACAATGCTAACTAAGTCACAAAAATTATTTCAGCTAACTTATTTCTGGTGCTTAGGAGCTCTCTTTGCAGTGATTACTCCTGATATAAAATACTCTTTTCCTCATCCTTTAACATTGAGTTTTTATATCACTCATTTTTATCTTTTATTTGCTGCAATCTATGGAATTTTATTCTTTAACTTTAAACCAACTTTTAAAGGTTGGGTAAATTCTTTTATTACTTTAAATATCTTTGCTTTTATTATTTTCTTTATCAATAAAAAGCTTGGAACAAACTATCTATATGTAAATAGAATTCCTAATTTCTCTTCACCATTAGATTATTTTGGACAATGGCCTTACTATATTATTGTTGTTGAAATAATATATCTAATACTAACTTATGGTATCTACTATCCATTTAGAAGAAAAACTTACAAATATTCAACTAAATATTTCTAAAACAAAAGCTCCCAAACTAGGGAGCTTTTATATTTTCTATTAATCTTGTATCTACTCAGGTATTCAAATTCTACAAAATTATCTAACTTAAAGTTTAATTTCCATGATACTAGATTATCTTTTAAAGATCAATTTTCAAAACTTATATTTTTAATATCAACTAGCCTCCATACTAAAGAATAAAGAATCCCTATTGCTCATTCCGTTGAAAATGCAAAACTCGGCTTCGCCTCAAACACGTTGCATTTTCTTAACTTCATTTCGCTGAGGGATTCTAATATTCTCTAGTGAATTACGGCTTTAGTTGATATTAGGAGAGATTTTTCTTTTTATATATTTATAAGTAATAGGTGAGTAGTTACTTAATCTTTTAAATATTTTTCAAACCAGTTAGTCATCTCTTCAAGTCTTCTAACTCTATGTTTAGGTTTTCCACTTCTTGAAAGTTCATGGTTTTCTCCTCTAAACATACAAAGTCTTGCTTCTACTCCATGATATTTTAATGAAGTAAACATTTGAATTCCCTCTGCTAACCAACATCTATAATCTTCTTCTGAATGGATAAATAGTGTAGGTGTTTTAACTTTATCTGCATATTTCATTGGAGAGTGCCACCATAATTTATCATGCTCTATCCAAGGAGTTGAAGAGTTTTGATCAGCATTGAAATAATATCCTATATCTGTTGTTCCAAACTTAGATATCCAGTTTGCTATACTTCTTTGAGAAGCTGCACATCTAAATCTATCAGTATGTCCAATTATCCAGTTTGTCATAAATCCACCATATGATCCACCAGTTACCCCAACTCTATCAGCTTTAATTGGATATTTTTCTAATACTATATCTGTAAATTTCATTAGATCATCATAATCTACAGTTCCATATTTACCTCTGATATCTGCAAAGGCATTTCCTCTTCCATCTCCACCTCTTGGGTTACAGAAGAATACGAAATATCCCATGTTTGCCCATACTTGCATCTCATGGTAGAATACCTCTCCATAAACTGTTTTTGGTCCACCATGAATATCTAAGATAGCTGGATAAGTTTTTCCCTCTTCATAATCTGTAGGTTTTAATACCCAACCTTCTATCTCCATTCCAGCATCATTTATAAAGTTACATTTTTCTAGGAATGCCAATTTCTTATCATTGTAAACATTTTCATTAAATTTAGTTAGTTGAACTTCCTTTTCTCCTACTACATCATAGATCTCTTGTAATCTTAGTCCTCTAAGTCCTGCAAAAACAATTTTTCCATTGTGTACATCATAAACATCTACTGTACCATTTGCCTTTGTAAGAACTGTTTCATTTCCTTCAAGATCTATACTATTTAAGAAAGCATCTTTATTTACAGTTGTAGGGAAGTAAAGTTTATTATCTACTACTCTATAACCTTTTCCCCCACCATATTTACAATCGCTTCCAACTGTATTTAACATCCAAGTATCATGTTTTTTCAATAGAACTGCTTCTCCATTTTTTAAAGTATAGAAGCTTGGATTTTGGTTTAATCCATACTCTTTACAATCATTTAAAGAACAAATTACTGTATCTCCTATAAATTCAGCAAAACTTACTCTAAAATCTTTTTTAGGTAATAAAGTTTCAGTTTTTCCACTTGCTATATTATAACAGTAGATTCCCTCTCTTTGTTCCATTTTTCCTTCATATTCATTTCCAACATAAAGGATTTTTCCATCTTTATATGAGAAATAAGTTACTGCCATTAATTCTGAAGTTAAAGGTGTAGCTTTTTTCTCTGCTCTATTATATAGATAGATTCTATTTCTTTTCTTATTTGTAAATCCACCACCATTGCTCCAGAAAGGAATTTCATCTAACACTTCGTAATCTTTATTTTCTTGGAATTTTTTAACTGCTTCTGCTCTCTCTTCTCCAGTTAAAGAGTTTATATCAGTTCTATAATTATCATATTTAGCTGTTAATAGGAAATTATCCTCATCTATAGCTTTTATAGCTGTAACTGTCAAAGGAATATCCATATATTTTTCAGCTTCTCCACCATTAATTTTTATAGCATAATATGAAGTCCAAGTTTCTCCTTGACTTACTTTTTCATTTATCTTTTTATCTCTAGTAGCTGGGAATAAAATAGTTGAATCATTTAACCATAAAAATGATCTTTCTTCATTAAGTCCAGTTAATTTACTGTATTCTTTTGTAGTATTGTCTAAAAGCCAAATGTTTGATTGATAATTGTTATTATCATAATCAGCCTTGTGTACTATAAATCCTGTTTTTGCTCCATTTGGTGAAATTTCAAGATTAGAAATAAATTTGTAATCTAAAAAATCTTTTAATTTTAAATTCTCCATAACTGTCCCCCTTATAGTTTTATTCTTTGTTCTGCTAATTTTAATTATAGCTTATAGATATATATATTACAATTCTTTTCTAAATTTTTCTATTAAGTAAAAAAAATTTTAATTTTCCATTTTTTAAAAATTAAGCTATAATCTAATATAGAAAGAATATAAAATTACTTATAGGAGAACAAGAATGTATTTAAAAGCAGTTGAAATTTTTGGATTTAAATCTTTTGGTGAAAAAGTTTATATAGAGTTTAATAAAGGGATTACATCTATTGTAGGTCCCAATGGTAGTGGAAAATCAAATATCCTTGATGCTGTATTATGGGTATTGGGGGAACAATCATATAAAAATATAAGAGCTAAAGAGAGTGCAGATATTATTTTTTCTGGTGGAAAAGATAAAAAACCTATGAACTCTGCTGAAGTTTCTCTTTTTGTTGATAATAGTGATTCTTTTCTTCCAATAGAAAACAATGAAATTAAAATAACTAGAAAAATCTATGTAAATGGAGAAAACGAGTATTATATAAACGATGTAAAAACTAGATTAAAAGATATTGGTAATCTTTTTCTAGATACTGGAGTTGGAAAAAGTGCTTACTCTGTAATTGGACAAGGAAAGGTTGAACGTATTATAGGTTCATCTTCTAAGGAGATCAAAGGAATTATTGAAGAGGCTGCTGGAATAAAAAAATTCCAACAAAAGAAAAATGAAGCATCTAAAAATTTATCCAATGTTGAGATGGAGCTTGAAAAAATAGATTTAGTTTTAAATGAAGTTGGAGAAAATAGAGATAGAGTTGAAAAACAAGCTGGTAAAGCTCAAGAATATCTTAACTTAAAAGATGAGAAAGATACTCTTGCAAAGGGAATATATAGTGCTGAATATAATGATAGAAAAAATATATTAAAAGATGAAAATCAACTTAAAGAAAATCTAATCCATGAAATTAATAGATTTGAAAATGAATTTAATACAATTGAAAAAAGATTAGAAACTATTGACAGAGAGAAACTTCAACTAAAAAAAGAGATTGAAGAGATAAGTAGTAAAAATCAAGAGTTGAAAAATGATATTGAGATTAAAGAGAGAGAGAAAGTAAAGTTAAGTGAAAGAGCTATTGGATATAAAAGAGAACTTGAAGATAGATATGAAAGAGTTAAAAATAATAGTTTAAAATTAGATGAAAAAGAGGCTCTTTTAAACTCTCTTACTGTGGAAAAAGAGGAACTAAAATCAAAAATTGAAGAGCTTGCTAAGGAAAATGTCAAATTTGAAGAAGAGGTAAAAAATCTAACTAACTCAAAAAAAGAGCTTGAAATCGGAATAGAGTTAAAGAAAAAAAGAGTTATGGAACTTGAGATAGAAAAGATGAAACTCTTAAATGATATAGAAACTTCTAGCAGAAGAATCAAAGGAAGTAACTCTAAAGTAACTAATTTAAAAGCAGAATTAGAGTCTTATGATAGTAAATTAAATTTAATTTTAAAAGATATTGAGAAAGCTGGAAATGATAAAGATAGTAAAGAAAAAAAATTAATAGAAATTGAAAAAAGAGGAGAGTTCTTAGAAAACGAGATAAGTAGAATAAGTCAACAAAGTAATAGATTATCTGAGATTTTAAGAAGTTCTGAGTATGATGAAAAAAGATTTTCAGCTAAACTACAATCTCTTTTAAGAATGGAAGAGAATAATGAAGGATTCTTTAAAGGTGTTAAAGAGATTTTAAATAGCAAACTACCTGGTGTTGAAGGGGTATTTATCTCACTAATATCTGTTCCTGAAAAATTTGAAAAGGCTATTGAAGCTGGAGTCCCTGGAAATATTCAAGATATTATAGTTGATAGTGGAGAAACTGCTAAAAAAGCTATCTCTCTTTTAAAAGAGAGAAAAGCTGGAAAAGCTTCTTTCTTAGCCTTAGACACAATAAAAGTTTCATCTAAAAAAGAGTTAAATATCAATATTCCTGGAGTGATTGGACGTGCTTCTGAATTGGTACAAACTCAAGATAGATATAAAATTGTTGTAGATTTTGTCCTTGGAAATCTTTTAGTTGTAGATAATATTGATACTGCTTTAAAGATTGTAAAAAGCAATAGTTTCATGGGAAATATAGTAACTTTAAGTGGAGAACTTTTAAGCTCAAGAGGAAGAATTACTGGGGGAGACTCTGGAAATTCAACAGCTAATCAAATTTTTGAAAGAAAGAAAGAGATTAGAACTTTAAAAGAAACTGTTTCTAAACTGCAAGAAACTATAAAAAATAGTGTAATTGAACAAAATAATCTAAGTAAAACCTTAGAAAAATTTGAAAATGAGATTGATAAAATCGATTCATTAGAAGATGGAACAAGAAAACAACTAAAATTAGCTGAAGAGTTATACAATGATTATATTTTGAAAAAAGAGAGAATTGAAAAAGATAGACGTGTTGTTAAGGTTGAATTGGAAGAGGAAGAGAAATATAGTAGTGAATTTGAAAAGAGAATAACAAACTCTAAAAATGAGAGAGAGAAAATAGAGCAAGTTATCTCTGAAATTAAATTAGATGAAGAAAAAGAGGGAAAAGAGATAAATACTCTAAACTCTATCATTGAAGAGAAAAAAAATCAATTTTCAGATGTTAGAATTCTCTATATGAATAGCCAAGATAAAATTGGACAGATAGATCGTGAACTTGAAAGAGAAAGAAAAGAGAAAGAATCTATCTTAGAAGATAAAAAACATATGAAAAATAAAATACTATTCCTCGAAAAAGAGATTGAAGATTTAACTAAAAATGGTGAAGCTCTTCAAAAAGAGATAAGTGAAAAGATAACAAAATATGAAAGTGAAAATAGTGAGGTTTCAAATAGAAAATCTAACTTTGAAACTCTTAGTAATGAGGAGAGAGAGTTAAATAAAGATAGAAAAGAAACTGAAAGTTATCTTCTTCATAAAAAAGATAGTTTTAATAGAGTTGAAGAAAGTCTTGAAAGAAATAGAAAAGAGATTGAAAAGTTAGAAGAGTACCTATCTAATTTAACTGAAGTTGCCACTGTTGAAATTGATTTTTCTCAGATTAAAGAGTTAAAAGAAAAATTAAGATTACTAGAAAACAGATTAAAAAATTTCCAAGCTGTAAATCTATTGGCTATTGAGGAATTTAAAGAATTAAATCAAAAATTTGTATTTTTAACTTCACAAAAAGAGGACTTAATAAAAGGTAAAAATGTCCTTTCAAATCTTATTATTGAAATTGATGATACTATTCATAAAAGATTTTTCAAAGCTTACAATGAAATTGACAGAAACTTTAATCAGATGTGCAAAGAAACACTTAATAACTCTGAAGGAAAGCTTTTAATCAGTAATCCTGAAGATTTTGATAATTGTGGTGTAGAGATCTTTGTAAAATTTGGTAATAAAAAAAGACAGACTCTCTCTCTTCTATCAGGTGGAGAAAAATCTATGGTTGCAATAGCTTTCATAATGGCTATTTTTATGTATAAACCTAGTCCATTCACTTTCCTTGATGAGATTGAAGCTGCATTAGATGAAAAAAATACTAGAAAATTAATAGGAAAATTAAAGGAGTTTACAGATAGATCTCAATTTATATTAATTACCCATAACAAAGATACTATGAGGGAATCTGAAACTATATTTGGAGTAACTATGAATAAAGAAATTGGAATTTCTAAAATTGTTCCTGTTAAATTTTAAATTTTTATGAAAAAAAACTTTGATTTTTTTAAATATAGAGGTAAAATAAAAAGACAGGATAAAAAAAATGTTAAGGGGTAATGATGAGGATATTATCGTTTATATATTATTTAATTACTTCCTTGCGAAACTTTCTTTATGATAAGGGAATCTTTAGAGTAAAGCGAGTTCCAGGAGTTGAAATAATATGCATAGGAAATATTACAGTGGGAGGAACTGGTAAAACACCTGCTGTACAATATTTTTCAAAAAGATTACAAAAAATGGGGCGAAAGGTTGCAGTAGTTTCTAGAGGGTATAGAGGAAAGAGGAAAAGAGAGCCTCTTTTAGTAAGTGATGGAAGAGAGATTTTCGCCACTACTAGAGAGAGTGGGGATGAACCATTTTTACATGCTCTCAATCTTCATAAAATACCAATTATTGTAAGTTCTAATAGATACAAGGGGTGTCTTTTTGCTAAAAAACACTTTAATGTAGATACTATTATTCTTGATGATGGTTTCCAACATAGAAAATTGGGGCGTAATAGAGATATAGTTCTTATTGATGCTACTAACCCTTTTGGTTGGGGACAACTTCTTCCTTTAGGAATGTTGAGAGAAGATTTTAAAAAAGCTGCTAAAAGAGCTAGTGAATTTATAATTACAAAATCAGATTTGGTAAGTGAAAGAGAAGTTGAAAGAATAAAAAAATATTTAAAGAAAAAACTGAATAAAGAGGTTTCCACAGCAAAACATGGAGTTACATCTCTTTGTGATTTAAAGGGAAATGCTAAACCTCTATTTTGGATTAAAGACAAAAGAGTTTTACTTTTTTCAGGTCTTGCAAATCCACTTAACTTTGAAAAGACAGTGATATCTCTAGAACCCTCTTATATTGAAAGAGTAGATTTTATGGATCACCATAATTTTAAGAAAAAAGATATTGAACTTATTCAAAAACGTGCTGAAAGTATGCAAGCTTCTTATATAATTACAACTGAAAAAGATTTAGTAAAACTTCCACGTGATCTATCTATTAATAATCTATTTGTATTAAAGATAGAGTTTACTCTATTGGAAGATAACAGTTTAAAAGATTTGGAGGAAATTAAAAAATGATTACTGATGATAAAATGATTTCTATAATAAAGGAGAATGACAAAAGTTATTTACTTTCTCTCTTAGAAGAAAGTGGAAAAATTAAAACTTTATCAGCCTTTGCTCCTGTACTAGATAAGAGAGCATACTTTACTATTAATGAAAGTGGAGAGTTAAAAAGAAAGAACAATAACTTAATTATTCCATTTTTTGCATATTGTAATGATAATGAGTTATTAGCAGAAAATATTTTTGAAAAAGCAGATTTAAAAGAGAGATGCAAAATAGGAAAAATAAATAGATTTTCAAATGTTGATGAGAAAAAATTAAAAGAAAATCTATTAAAAACTTTAACTAATGGTGGATTAGAATTTTCACTAAAATATGGAAAAGAACTATTTTTAAGAAACAGAGATGAGTTTTTTAAAACTGTTCTACTATTTAGTTTAATGGGAGATTTAAAAAGTTTAAAACCTCTTGTAGTATTATCTTTTAAAAAACTTATGGAAAATCAAGAGTATGATGAAAATATATTCTATTTACTTATTTCTTTCTTAACTAAATATAGAGATAATTTCTATTTCTATGAAAATGCAGAGATTGAAGAAGATAACTCTTTCAACTTAAAAGAGTTTTTATTAGCTAATGAAAATATCTTAAATAGTAGAGAGGGGCTTGGAGCTATATCTTCATTAAAAGCTCTTGAAGAGTTAGAAAAGAATTATCAAAACGGATTTATTCAAAAGATAAAAAATGAATTAACTACACTAAAGAAAGTGACATCTTTAAATAATACAGAAAAGTATCTACTATCTATTTTTCTATAGGGGGAAAAATTATGCTTGAATATTTTAATAATAAACTTATCACTGTAATTGATGGAAAACATACTAAAGAAGAGATTTTAAAGATAATGGTTGATTTAATTGGAGAAAATAGTGATGCTCTTTCTAATAAAGAGGATTTTTTAGAAAATATACTTAATCGTGAAAAAGTAGGAAGCACTGGTATAGGGCTTGGAATAGCTCTTCCACATGCTAGATGTGAAAATATTAAAAAAATTGTAGTTGCTGTAGCTCTTTTAAAAGAACCTATTAACTTTAATTCTCTAGATGGTGAAAGTGTAAAACTATTAGTTATGTTAGGAGCTCCTAAAAATCAAGGTGCAGAATATCTATCTCTTGTTGGAACTCTTATGAGAACTTTTAGAAATAAAGAAGCAAGAAATACTCTTCTTGAGGCATCAAATCAACAAGAGCTAATTGAAGCTATTGCGGAGTTGAATAAATAGAAAATGAAAATTGGTATTTATGGGGGAAGTTTTAATCCTATACACTTTGGACATATTAAAATTGCTACCTATGTACTGGAAAAATTAAATTTAGACAAAGTATTGATTATTCCTGTTGGGACTCCTTCTCACAGGGAAAATAATCTAGTGTCTGGAGATTATAGGCTTAAAATGTGTCAACTTGCTTTTAAAAACTATAAAAATATTGAAATATCTGATATCGAGATTAAAAATGATTCTATCTCTTATACAATAGACACTTTAAAAAAAATTCAAAAACTTTATGGTAAGGAAAATGAATTTTTTGAAATTATAGGTGAAGATTCTGCTGATTATTTTTCTCAATGGAAAGATTACAAAAAAATTCTTGAAAAAAGTAAGGTAGTAGTATTAAAAAGAAAAGGGTATAAAAGTTTACTACAAGATAAAAACCTAATCTATTTAAATAGTCCTCTTTTTAATGTTTCATCTACTTTAGTAAGAGGAAAATTAAAAAATAAAGAGGATACCAGTGAATTTCTTCCTAAAAAGGTTTTAGAATTTATCAAAGAAAATAAACTTTATATATAATTTTGGAGGGAAAATGAAACTATTAGTAATTTCAGATATACATGGCTCTCCTGTATATTTAAAAAAAGTTTTAGATATTTTTGAAAGAGAAAATTATGATAAACTTATTCTTTTAGGTGATGAGCTTTATCATGGACCTAGAAACTCTATACCAGAGGGATACAATCCAAAAGAGGTTATTGAACTACTAAATAATTATAAAAATAAAATTATAGCTGTAAGAGGAAATTGTGATAGTGAAGTTGATCAGATGATGCTTAACTTTCCTATTATGAGTGATTACCACCTTCTATTTTGGAATAGTAGAAAAATTTTTATTACTCATGGACATATTTATAATAAAGATAATCCTCTTCCTCTTGAAGATGGGGATATTCTTCTTTATGGACATTTTCATATACCAATGATAGTTGAAAATGAGAGAAAACTATTTTTAAACCCAGGTTCAATTACACTGCCTAAAGAAAATTCTCCACACTCTTATGGTTCTTTTGAAGATGGATATTTTATTATTAAAGATATTGATAAAAATATAATTTTACAAAAAAATTTAATAGATTAAATTTGGCTGGATAAGTTAGAAATAACTTGTTCAGCTTTTTTATTATCTTGTTTAATATTTCTTTACATTTTTTTCTTTTGTAAACTCTCATAAAACTTCAACTCTTATATTTTTTATAAGTGTACACTTTAAAAAATATTTGCTTTTCTTAAAAAACTGTGGTAAATATAATATTAAGAAGTAAAGAATAATTCAATTATTTTAAGTGCACACTATACTTGAAGGGGGACTTACATTGACACTAACAGATAGACAAAAAGAAATTATTGATATTGTTAAAAAATACCAACCTATCACAGGTAAAGAGATTGGAGAACGTTTATTTTTAACTAGATCAGCCCTCAGAACAGACTTTTCAATTTTAACAGGAATGAAAATTTTAGAATCTAAGCCTAAAATTGGATATACTTATATTGGGAAAGATGAAACTGAAAAGGTTAAAGATATTATGGGTCCACCTATAACAGTAGACACTAATCTTTCTGTTTATGAAACTATCATCAACATATTTTCAAAAGATGTAGGTACTATATTTATAACTGACAATGATCAATTAGTAGGAGTTGTCTCTAGAAAAGATCTATTAAAAATAGCTATTGGAAAGACAGATATAGACAAAATTCCTATTAATGTTATTATGACTAGAATGCCTAACATCATATATGTTGAAGAAAATGACAGTGTTTTGGATAGTGTTAAAAAACTTATTGCTCACCAGATTGATTCTTTACCAGTTGTAAGAGTTGAAGAGAAAAATGGAATCAAATTTTTAAAAATTGTAGGACGTTTAACAAAAACAAACATTACAAAGTTATTTATGGAATTTTTATCGAAATAAACCAAGGAGGCTAACAATGAAAAGAGTTTACGGTTTTAATGAAGGTGGAAAGGAATTAATAGACATATTAGGTGGAAAAGGTGGAAACTTAGCTGAAATGAAGAGAATAGGACTACCTATACCTGAAGGAATAATTGTTTCAACTACAGCATGTAAAGAGTTTTTTAGAGATGGTAAGAAAATCACTCCAGAACTTGAAAAAGAGATTCTTGAAAAACTTGAATATTTACAAGAGGTAACAGGTAAGAGATTTGAAGGAGATAACCCTCTTCTTGTATCTGTAAGATCAGGAGCTCCTATATCTATGCCAGGAATGATGGACACTATATTAAACCTAGGACTTAATGATGTTACTGCTGAAAAGATGTCAAAAATATTCAATGACGAGATCTTTGTTCATGAACTTTATGCTAGATTTATTCAAATGTTCTCTGAAATAGTTATGGGAATTGAAAAAGAACTTTTCTTCTCATTAAAAGAGAAACTATTTGCTGAAAGAAAAGATGAACCAAAAATTGATACTTATAAATTAGTTATAAAAAAATCTAAAGAGCTTTACAAAGAAAAAACTGGATTAGATTTCCCAGAATCTGCAAAAGAGCAGTTATTTATGGCTGTAAATGCTATCTTTAATTCTTGGGAAAATGACAGAGCTATCCTTTACAGAAAGATAAATGGAATTGATGACTCTATGGGAACTGCAGTAGTTATTCAAGAGATGGTATTTGGTAACCGTAATGATAAATCTGGTACTGGTGTTGCCTTCTCTAGAAACCCTTCTAATGGAGAAAATGAACTATTTGGAGAGTACCTATTAAAAGCTCAAGGTGAAGATATTGTTGCTGGTATTAGAACTCCTGAACCAATAGCTAGACTTCATGAGCAACTTCCTGAAATCTATGATGAGTTTGCTAGACTTGCTAAAGTCCTTGAAAATCACAATAAAGATATGCAAGATATTGAGTTTACAATTGAAGATGGAAAATTATACCTTCTTCAAACTAGAAATGGTAAAAGAAGTCCATATGCTGCTGTTAAAATAGCTGTTGATATGGTACATGAAGGAATCTTATCTAAAGAGGAAGCTATTATGAAAGTTGATCCTAATGTTCTTCCTCAACTTCTTCATGGAAACTTTGACCCTGAAGCTGTTAAAAAAGCTACTTTACTTGGTAAAGGACTTCCAGGTTCTGCAGGAGTTGCAATTGGTAGAGTTATGTTTGCATCTGAAAGAGTTGAAACTAGAGCCCTTGCTATCTTAGTTAGAGAGGAAACATCTCCAGAAGATATTAAAGGAATTAGCCAAGCTCAAGGTATTGTTACTGTTAAAGGTGGAGCTACATCTCATGGAGCTGTTGTTGCTAGAGGAATGGGTAAATGTTGTGTTACTGGTTGTGGAGAGATTCAAATCAACGATATTAAGAGAGAGATGTATATCAATGGACACACAGTAAAAGAGGGAGATTTTATCTCTATTAGTGGATACACTGGAGAGATTTTCCTTGGTAAAGTTAAACTTACTGAACCTAAATTTGATGACAATCTAAAAGAGTTTGTATCTTGGTGTAAAGAGATCAAGAGACTTGGAGTTAGAATGAATGCTGATACTCCTGCTGATGCTTTCTTAGGAAAAGGATTTGGAGCTGAAGGAATAGGACTTTGTAGAACTGAACATATGTTCTTCCAAAAGGAAAAAATCTGGACTATTAGAAGTATGATTATGAGTACTAATCCAGTTGAAAGAGAGGAAGCTCTTAAAAAGATGCTAGATCTTCAAAGAGAAGATTTCTACAATATCTTTAAAGTTGTAGATGGACAAATTGTAATTATCAGATTACTTGATCCACCTCTACATGAATTTTTACCTAAAGAGGAAAAAGACAAAGAAAAAATGGCAAGCATATTAAATCTTCCATTAATTGAAATAGAAAGAAGAATTAGAAATCTTAAAGATGAAAACCCTATGCTTGGACACAGAGGATGTAGACTTGCTGTAACTTATCCTGAAATTTACAATACTCAAGCTAGAGGAGTTATTGAAGCTGCACTTCAATGTAAAAAAGAGGGAATCAATGTTAAACCTGAAATTATGATACCTCTTATCATAGGTGTTGGAGAGCTTAAATTTATAAAACAAAATATTACTGCTGAAATTAACAAGGTATTTGAAGAGCAAGGAATGAGTATAGAGTATAAGATCGGTACTATGATGGAAACTCCAAGAGCATGTCTATTAGCTGATGATATAGCTAAAGAAGCTGAATTCTTCTCATTTGGTACTAATGACTTGACTCAAACTACTATGGGACTTTCTAGAGATGACTCAGTTAAATTTATAGATGACTACCATACTCATGGTATCTTCAAACTTGAACCTTTTGCTTCTATTGATGTAAGAGGAGTTGGAAAACTTGTTAAATTAGGTGCTACTTTAGGAAGAGAAGCTAATCCTAAACTTGAAATAGGTATTTGTGGAGAACATGGTGGAGATCCAAAGAGTATAGATTTCTTTGAAAAAACTGGTCTTGACTATGTAAGTTGTTCACCATTTAGAATACTTGTTGCTATTGTAGCAGCTGCACAAAGTCATATAAGAAACAAATAAAATAAAAAATAATTTATCATGGGGAGAATTAAATGAGCGAATTAGAAAAAGTTATTGCAGAACAAGAAATTAAATATCTTACTTTACTTTCTGGAAAATTTAAAAATATTGGTGAAACTGCTACTGAGATTATCAACTTACAAGCAATATTAAATTTACCAAAGGGTACAGAACACTTTCTTAGTGATATCCATGGAGAATATGAAGCTTTTAACCATGTTCTTAAAAATGGATCTGGTGCTGTTCGTCAAAAAATAGATGAAGTTTTTGGTGATGAGCTTAATATTTTTGAGAAAAAAGAGTTAGCAACTGTTATATATTATCCAAAAGAGAAGATAGAGTGGCTAGCTAAAGATCTTAAAAATATGGATAAATGGTATAAAACTATTATCTATCGTCTAATTGAAATTTGTAGTGTTGTATCTTCTAAATATACAAGTTCAAAAGTTAGAAAAGCTATGCCTAAAGATTTCTCATATATTATTCAAGAGATTATATACGAGAGAAAGGAACTGCTAAATAAAAAAGAGTATATAGCTAATATCATTGACACAATTATCTCTATTGGAAGAGCTAAAGAGTTTGTTATGGCAATTTCTAATCTAATTCAAAGACTTATAATTGATAGATTACACATAGTGGGGGATATTTATGATAGGGGACCTAGTCCCCACCTCATTATGGATACTCTTATGAATTATCACGATGTTGATATTCAATGGGGAAACCATGATATTTTGTGGATGGGAGCAGGACTTGGAAGTAAAGGTTGTATAGCTAATGTTATTAGAATCTGTGCTAGATATGGTAATAATGATATTTTAGAAGATGCCTATGGAATCAATCTTCTTCCTCTAGCTACTTTTGCTATGGAAAATTATGGAAATGATCCTTGTGAATACTTCCAAAGTAGAGATGGAAAGAGTACTCCATTAAAAGCACAAATTCATAAGGCTATCACTATTATTCAAATGAAAATAGAGGGTAATATTATTGAAAGAAACCCTGATTTTAATATGGAACATAGAAATATGTTTAGAAAAATTGATTTTGATAGAGGAGTTATAACTTTAAATGGTAAAGAGTATGAGTTAAGAGATAAAAACTTCCCAACTGTTGATAAAAATAATCCTTTAAAACTTACTCGTGAAGAGAGTGAGATAATGGAAAATCTAAGACTTGCCTTTTTAAGAAGTGAGAAGCTTCAAAGACATATTAGATTTTTATTTGCTAAAGGAAGCTTGTATTTAAAATGTAACTCTAATCTTCTATATCATGGTTGTATCCCTCTTACAGCTGATGGACAATTAAAAGATATCTATATAAGAGGAGAGCATTTAAAAGGAAAAGCTGCCCTTGATAGAGCTGAAAAACTTTGTAGAGAAGCTTACTTTAATAGAGCTAACAGTGCTGATAGCCCTGAAGATAAGGTTAAGGCTGATTTTGTTTGGTATATGTGGTGTGGTAAAGACTCTCCTCTATTTGGAAAAGATGATATGAAAACTTTTGAACGTTACTTTATAGAAGATAAGGAAACTCATGTGGAAAATAAAAACCCTTACTATAAATTCTGCAATCAAGAGGAAACTTGTGACATGATTCTTAAAGAGTTTAAATTAAATCCTAAAATCTCTCATATTATCAATGGGCATGTTCCTGTTAAAGAGAAAAAGGGAGAATCTCCTATTAAGGCAAATGGTAAACTTTATATTATTGATGGTGGTTTCTCTAAAGCTTATCAGCCTGAAACTGGTTTAGCTGGATATACTCTAATTTTTAACTCTTATGGTATGAAGTTAGTTTCTCATGCTCCTTTTGAATCTGCTGAAAAATCTATAAAAGAGGGTAAGGATATTATCTCATCTAGTCGTATAGTTGATGTTAGCCAAAATAGAATAAGAGTTAAAGACACAGATATTGGAAAAGAGTTACAAAACCAAGTTAATGATCTAAAGAAACTACTGAATGCTTATAGAAAAGGTTTAATAAAAAATAGTGAAAATTAATTATTAAAAAAAATTAATCTTTTTTTAATCCTAAATTAAAATACAAATGTTATATTACATATGTTATATATAAAAATTTAGGAGGAAAAATGAAAAAGAAACTTGGAATTTTAGCAATTGCAGCACTTTTAAGCTCTGGAGCTTATGCAGCATCAATAGATCATATTCAAACATATACACCTGAGTATTTAGGAAACCAAGCTCAAAATGGTATGATAAATAAATCATCTGTTTACTATAACCCAGCTGGACTTGTTCACTTAGATAATGGAACTTACTTCCATATTGGAGCTCAACTAGCTGTTGGACATGAAAAAATGGATTACAATGGAAAAGAGTATAAAGCAGATTTATTACAATATATCCCAACTTTAGCTCTATATAGTGTAAGAGATGAAAGAACTATATTCTGGACATTTAGTGGAATTGGTGGAGGTGGAGACCTTGAATATAAAGATGGTGTTGCTGGAACTGCAGTAGTACCTGATTTATTAAATAGTATTGTCAATGGAATTAAACCTATTTTACCTAATTTAGGGTTATCTCCTGAAATTAGTACAGCTATTGGAAATCTTAAATTCACTGATAATGGTTCATCTGCTGAAGGAAAAAGTCTTTATGGACAAACTACTATAGGTAGAGCATGGAAAGTTAATGATAAACTATCTATGTCTATTGCTGGTAGAGCAGTACTAGGAATGAAAAAATTAAAGGGAGATATTAATGTTAAATCTAGTTCTCCTCTTGTTGATGATCTTCATGCTAATATAGATTCTGATAGAACAGCTTGGGGATTAGGAGCTCAAATTGGATTTAACTATAAGGCAACTGATAGATTAAATCTAGCTATGAGATATGATTCTAGAGTTAAATTAAATTTTAAAGCTAGTGGAGATGAAAAACCTGCGGAATTAAAAATACTTGGTAATAAATTAACTGATGTTTGGTTTAGTGATTTCTATCCTGAATATAAGCCTGGAACAAAAACTAGAAGAGATCTACCAGCTATATTAGCTCTTGGAGCTTCATATAAGGTAACAGATAGATGGACAACTGCTATTTCTGGAAACTACTATTTTAATAAAGATGCTAAAATGGATAGAGTTGCTGGAACTATAACTATCCCAAATCCTTTACCTAATGGAAAAGATATTGTGTTAAAAGGACTAGAACCAGAATATGATAATGGTTGGGAAATTGCTCTTGGAAATGAATATAAACTTAATGAAAAATGGACTCTACTTGGAAGTGTAAACTATGCTCATACTGGTGCTAAAGTAAGTTCATATGATGATATAGAGTTTGCATTAGATTCTGTTACAGTTGGAGCAGGGCTTAAATATGCACCTACTGATTGTGATGAATGGGTATTTACAGTATGCCACTTCTTCTATGATCAAGAAACTGGACACTATGATAAAAAATATGCAGACTATGGAATTGCTAACCCAGAATATGATAAAAGTATCACTGCATTTGGTTTAGCTTATACAAAAAAATTCTAATTTTAACTATATAGAGGAGGAGAAGATTGCCTAAAAAAGCTATTTTTACTAAAGAACAGATTTTTAAGAAAGCCTTTGAGGTTTTTAAGCAAAATGGATTAGAAGCTATAACTGCTAGAAATTTAGCTAAATCGCTGAATTGTTCTCCAGCTCCAATATATAGTTTCTACACTTCATTAGAAATACTGAAAAAAGATCTTATTAATCAAGCTAAATCTATATTTATGGAGTATGTTAAAGAATCTAGTACAGAGTATATATTTCTTAATATAGGAATAGGAATTTGTAAATTTGCTAGAGAAGAAAAACAACTTTTCCATACAATATTCCTAAAAGATAGCTCTTATAGTAGCCTTGTTAGAGAGTTTAGAGATCTAATAAAAGTAGAGATGTCTAAAGATAGCAGATTTGAGAAACTAGATGAAGAGTTTAAAACTGAGCTTTTCCTTGATTGCTGGATGTATGCCCATGGATTCTCAACTTTAATAGCTACTAACTACTTTAAAGATGTTTCAGATAGTTTTATTCAAAAAAGACTTGTATCTGGAGCAGCTACTATGATGTATAAGAGGCTTGAAGAATATAATAAATAAGTATATAAATAAGCTGGTAAATCATTAATTTGATTTATTGGCTTATTTTTTTATTTCTAAACTATAATATATTTTTTCTTTCCCAAATATAAGTTTTAATAACTTAACTTGACTAATAATCGCTAATGCAAAAATACTTTGCTGTAAAACTAACAATATATTAGAGAACCTAGCTTAGCTAGATAAATTATAGTAATAAATAAATTTACAAAAATAAAAAGATTGTTAAAAGTGATTTTAGCTCAACTTATAACAATCTTTTTTAACTTTATTTCATTGAAAATAGAATCTTATCTCCAGCTTTTAAAATTACATCTCCTCTAGGTGTAATATCCTCATCTCCTCTACGAATAGATATTATATGCATACTTTTAGGAAGATTTAACTCTCTTATCTCTTTATTGATATACTCAGATTTTCTATCTAAATACAGTTTTTTTAATGAAAGCTCTTCTAATTCTTCTAAATCAATAGTATCAGCATCTGCTTCACTAACAGGATCTAAAAGTCCCAAATATTTAGCCAATGGTTTCAATGTCATTCCTTGAATCATTACAGAGAAAACAACCATATAGAAAACCATGTTAAATATTACCTGTGAATTCTCTATCCCTGCTGTTATTGCATTAGTAGAAAATATAATTGGAACTGCTCCTTTTAAACCTGCCCAAGACATAAAGAACTTCTCTTTTTTGGTATACTTAAAAGGTGACATTAGAGCAAATACAACTGCCATACGAGCAACTATTGTTATCATAATTGCCAATATACTTCCTCTTATTACCACTGCTTTTAACTGACTTGGGAACACCAACAATCCTAGAATAATAAACATTGTTATCTGCATCAACCAAGATGCTACTCTCATATTTTTTATGCAGTTCATTCTAAAATCAAAGTGCTCATTTCCTACTAATATTCCCATTAAATAGATAGCTAAAAATCCATTTCCACCTATGAGATTAGTTCCTGCAAAACATATAAATAACATTGCTATTAAATGAATTGTCAAAAACTCTTCTCTCTCTATTTTCAATATTTTTCCCAATGGTAATGATATCTTTCCAAAGATAATTCCCATTAAAGCACCAAATATAATCTGTCTAAATAAAAATATTACTCCCCAAAATATACTTGTCTTTTCTCCTGTACCAAACATTGATAATATAAAAAGAATCAAAGCATATGCCATAGGATCGTTACTTCCAGATTCTATCTCTATTACTGTACGTATTTTCTTTTTAAGATTTGAACCACCAAGCATTGATATAACAGCTGCTGCATCTGTCGAAGAAACTATTGCTCCAAATAAGAGAGATTCTTTTAAATTTAAGCTAGTGAGAACATAGGCTATGAGAGCAGCTAATATAGCTGTAAAAAATACCCCTGCTGTTGCCAATATTCCACTTGGATAAAGTGCCATTGTTGCATCAGATTTCTTTGTTTCAAGTGCCCCAGCAAATAGAATAAACAATAATGCAACATTTCCTATATCTTGAGTAATCTTAGCATCATCAAAATAGATACCACCAATTCCCTCAGAACCTGCTGCAATTCCTATAAAAAGGAAGAGTATCAACAATGGAACTTGCACTTTTTTGGTTACCCTAATTGAAAGAAGACTTATTAATAATAAAATTCCACATGTTAAAATTTTGTAATCCATCTGTGACTCCTTTCAAAAATGTTATATATCTCATTTTACAACATATATATAAAATATACAATCTTATTTTCTTTCATATATATTTTTCTTTTAAAAGAGCCCTATTTATAAATATTTTATCTAGTTTTAAACATATATTTGAAACTAATAGCACAAATTATACTTGGAAGAATCCATGCTAAACCAAAACTGTTTAATGGAAGACTTCTGTATATAACAGTTAAAATTTCATTTGTATTTATTGATAAAACTTGTGCCATTTCATAAGCTCCAACTAAGCTTGCTCCTACTACTGCCCCTACATAAATTGAGTTTGTTTTAATTTTATTCTTAAAGAAGTTTAAAATAATTAAAACAATAGCTATTGGATAGATTAAAGTTAAGATAGGTGCTGAAATTTTTACTATTATATCCACTCCAAAACCTGCAAAGATAAAACTAATAATTGTAGTTACAATTACAACTTTTTCATATGTAGTATTTAGTAACTTACTAAAGTAATCTCCAACTGTTGCTGTAAGCCCTATTGCTGTTGTTAAACAAGCTCCAGTTACACAGATCCCTAAAACTAAGTTTCCTGATCTTCCTAACATTCTATCAACTATCTCATTTAAAAGCTGTGTAGTCTTAGCTCCTTGAAATATTCCATTAGAAGTAGCACCAATATATAACAATCCACCATATACCACTGCTAATCCACAAACTGCTATTATACTTGAGCTGCTTAAAAATTTCATCTCTTGTTTTACAGTCAGATTTCTTCCATTTCTAATAGCTTTTATTATGATACTAGAGAATACAATAGCTCCCAATGTATCCATTGTTTGATATCCATTATAGAATCCATATTTAAAAGGGTTAGTCATTGTTTCAACTACAACTGGTTCTCCTAATGGGAAGAATACCCCTTTTACTATTATTATTGCAAGAATTATTATTAAAATAGGTGTTAATACTTTTCCTACTCTTTCGATTACAGCATTTGCTCTTATTGAAAACATAAGTACTACTGCAAAATAGATAAAAAGAAATATATATTTAAACATATCCACATCTGCTCCATTAGTATGTGGTAAAACTGCCATTTCATAAGCAGTTGCCCCAGTTCTTGGAAGAGCTAGAAATGGACCTATTGCCAATATTAAAACTACATTAAATACCTTACTAAATTTAGGTGATACTCTATTAGCAAAGTCATCTAAATCTTTACCTGCATATGCTGCTGAAATAATTGCTAAAAGTGGAATCCCTATTCCTGTTATAAAAAATCCCAATGTAGCTGCTTCCCACATCTCTCCAACATCAAATCCCACTTTAGGTGGAAATATTAGATTTCCTGCTCCAAATAGCATTGCAAACAGTGCAAATCCTGTTAAAATAATATCTTTTTTTCTGTAAATTTTAATCACTCCAATCTAAAATATTTATAACATAAAAATAGTATGACTCTAAAAAATAACTGAGTCATACTATTTCACGACTTACTAAAATTATCTTTTACTTTTTCTTAATAAAACTGAAAACTATTCCTACAACAATACTAGGAATCAACCAAGCAAATCCTATACTTGAAAGAGGTAAAGAGTTATATAAAAGTTTCATATTCTCTGGAAGAGAAACTAGTCCAGAAAGTGTTTCATAACCACTTACTATTCCTGCTCCTATAACTGCTCCTGTAAATGTATTGTCATTTTTTATATGATCCTTAAAAAAATTAAGGGCTATTAAAACTATTGATATAGGATAGATAAATACTAAAATAGGTACTGCTAATTTTACTATCATATCTACTCCAAAACTTGCAAATATAAAGCTTATCACCACAGTAAATAAAACTATCTTCTCATAAGAGATTTTTAATAGATTACTAAAATAGTCTCCAACTGTTGCTGTAAGCCCTATTGCTGTTGTTAAACAAGCTCCAGCTACACATATCCCTAATATCAATTTTCCTACATTCCCTAGCAGTAAAATTACCATTGAAGATAATAGCTCTATATTTCCATTTCCACCAGCTACAACATCTGTTGCAGTTGCTCCAATATAAACTAATCCACCATATACAATAGCTAATCCACCTATTGCTATAACACTAGTTTGTAAAAGGAATGAAAGCTCCTGTTTCTTAGTTAATGCTTTATCTTTTCTAATAGATTTTAAAATTATCTCTGAGAAAACAATAGCTGCTAATGTATCCATTGTTTGATACCCTGTAAGAAATCCATATTTAAAAGTCTCTGCTTTATGCAGATCACTTGGAATTCCAATTGGTGAAAAAATACCTTTAAATATTATTATAGCTAATACTATTAATAATATTGGTGTTAAAATAGCTCCTACCCTATCTATTACCTTACTTGATTTTAAAGAAAATAGAATAGTTATAAGGAAAAATACTCCTAAGAATATAAATTTATACATGCTGTAATTTTCACTGCTTTGTGGTACTATCATTTCAAAGGCTGTCGCCCCTGTTCTTGGCAGTGCTAAAAGTGGTCCTATTGCTAAAATTAAAGCTATATTAAATACTTTACTAAATTTAGCCGAAACTCTAACTGCAAAACTATCTAAATCTTTTCCTGCCACTGCTGCTGCAATTATTGCCATTAATGGAAAGCCTGCTCCTGTAAGAATAAACCCTGTTGCTGCTGTCAGCCAATTTTGCCCAGTTTCAAATCCTACAGCAGGGGGAAATATCAAATTTCCTGCTCCAAAAAGCATCGCAAATAATGCAAATCCTGTAAGTATAACTTCTCTTTTTTTATACATTATTCCCTTTCCTCCTATATTTTTTCTTTTTTATTTTCTGATTGCTTCCTCTAACTAATTAATATACCAATTAAAATTATAACAAGATTTTTATTCTATGTCAATATAATAATATTATAGTGTTATTTTTTTAGTACTATATTTTATGAAAATTTTATTTTATTTTTCTAAATATATTGTATAATATAGTTAAAAATTATATTTAAGGAGTGATAATTTATGTCGATACTTTTTATCAACTATCCAAAATGTAGTACTTGTGTAAAAGCTAAAAAATGGTTAGAAGAAAATAATCTATCTTTTACAGATAGACATATTGTTGAGAATAATCCTACTGCTGAAGAGTTAAAAGAGTTTATTACTTTAAGTGGACTACCTGTCAAGAAATTTTTCAATACAAGTGGAATCTTATATAGAGAAATGAACTTAAAAGAAAAGGTAGCAACTGAATCTGATGAGGAACTTATTAAAATATTAGCTTCTAATGGTATGTTAGTAAAAAGACCTCTTGTAGTTACTGAAAAAGGTGTACTACTTGGTTTTAAAGCTGATAAATGGGCTGAATTTTTTAATAAATAATTCTTATAGAAAAAGCTTATCCGACAAAAATCGAATAAGCTTTTTCTATCTATTCTATCCTAATTTTCTCTTCATCCAATCTTTTCCCTCTACTAATCTAGTTACCAACATAGCAGCTACTGTATCTCCTGTGGCATTTATCATAGTTGCTGGTGGATCTACTAGATAACCTATAGTTGCAATTATAGGGAATGCTTCTGGTGGGAACCCATACATTGTTACTATTAGCATCTCTCCTATCAATCCTCCACCTGGTACACCAGACATTACTACTCCACCTACTATTGAAAGTAAAATAGCACTAACATATGTTCCTACCCCTGTAAATGGTACTTGGAAAATTCCAAATAGGAAAGAGATCTTTAATATTGAACTAAATACTGTTCCATCCATATGAGCAGTTGCACCAATAGGTAAAACAATCTCTCTAATATCCTTTGGCACTCCTATTTTTTCTGCTGCCTCTAAGTTTACTGGAAGAGTTGCTATACTACTTTGAGTTGCAAGAGATGTAATTCCTGGTGAAATTAGATGTTTCATTGCTCTTACTCCATCTTTTCCCCCTGCAATATATCCATAAATTGGGAACATAACCACAAAATATATAAAACATAGAGGATAATAGATAACCATAGCTCTTGTATAAGATCCTATTAATTGTCCTCCATACTCTCCAACTAATGCTGCAAAATAAGCTCCTAAACCGATAGGTGCATAGTACATTAATAGATTAATCATCTTTAAGAAAACTTCTGCTAGAGCCTCTAACCCTTTTGCAACTGGTTTTCCCTTTTCTCCAATCATATTGACACACATTCCAAAAACTATTGAAAATAGAATCAATGGTAACATATTTTTTCTTGAAATCAATTCAGGGAAATCTGTTACAGTTAGAGCTTTTACAACTTGTTCACCAGTTTGGAATGGTTTTAATGCTTCAGTAGCTTTTAAACTTAAATTTACCCCTTGAGCTGGTGGAAAAACTGTAACTATTACTAAAATTATTATCGCTGCTACAAATCCTGTTGACACAAATACTAAGAATAGATTTTTTAAAACACTTTTCAATCTCTTCATATCACTCATACTAGATATTGAACTACTAATAGTTACCAATACCAATGGAACTACTATTGTAAACATACCATTAATAAATAGATCACCTAAAGGTTTTAAAATTTTTGCCTTTTCTCCAAATTGAATCCCTATTAAACTTCCTAAAAAAATTGCTCCTAGTAGTATTATTGAGAATCTATAAGCTTCCCATATACTTTTTTTCTTTAAATCTGCCATCTTTTACCTCCCTTTTTTTTAATTCAAGTTGTTTTCTAGCCCACTAAATATTTTTATATCTTTCCAGTGCAGATTCTCTCTGCTTTTCCAGCCATAATGATACTATAATCCTCTTTTAATTCTACCTGAACATCTCCTCCTTCTGCTTTCATTAAAATTTTACTTTCACCTGTTATTCCCAGTCTCTTTGCCACTGCTGCTGAAGCACAACAACCAGTTCCACAACCTAAAGTTCTTCCAGCACCCCTTTCCCAAGTTTTAATTTCAAATGTTTTTTTATCTATTTTTTTTACAAAATTTACATTTGTCTTATTTTTAAAAATATCTAACATCTCTATTTTTCTTCCTAAATCGTTTACATCATAATTAGAATAATCATCAACAAATACTACTGTATGTGGCACTCCCATCAACACACTTGATAATATAATCTCTCTACCATCTACAACTACTTTTCTATTTAATACAGTTTCACTATCTGTAATATTTGTAATTGAATCAGCTCTAAAATTAACTTTCTCCATATCCACAGTAAGATAAATTGCTTCTCCATTCTCATCTGTTTCTAAATTAATAGTTTTTATTCCTGCATCTGTTTCAACTAAGAAATGTTTTTTGTTTACTATTTTATTATCATAGACAAATTTTGAAAAACATCTAATTCCATTACCACACATCTCTCCTCTTGAGCCATCAGAGTTGTAATAGTGCATTTTTATATCTGCTCTTTTACTTTCACTGCAAAACATCAATCCATCTGCACCTACTCCAAAGTGTCTATCACACACTTTTTTTGCAAATTCATTCCAATTATCTTTCTGCTCTTCCAAACCATTTACTAAAATAAAATCATTTCCTGCTGCCTGCATCTTTGTAAATTTCATTTTTACCCCCAAATTTTAGTTGCTTTAACTATTGTAAATAAAAATTCTAATTTTTACCATAAATCAAAATAATTATTTTTTTATTCACTTATACTTTAAAAATAGGACGATAAATCTATTATTTTATTTTTTATATGTTCACTATTTAGTAACAAAGCTTCTCTATTTAAAGATTACAACTCCATATCCACATCATTTCTTACTAAATCTTTCAAGCTCTCTCTTTTTATTGAAATAGCACTCTTTCCATCTTTCACAAATACAACTGCTGGTCTTTGGGCTTTGTTATAGTTGCTTGACATTGAATAACCATAAGCACCAGTTGTTGCTACTAATAATAGATCTCCAGCTTTAGCCTTTCCTAATTTTCTATTTTTTATTATCAAATCCCCTGATTCACAACATTTTCCAGCTACTGTTACTATCTCATCTTCAACTATATCTAATTTATTAGCTAATACTGCTTCATATTCTGCTTGATAAAGTGCTGGTCTTATATTATCTGTCATTCCCCCATCTATAAACACATATTTAACCCCACCAAAAGTCTCTTTTATTCCTCCAACTCTATATAATGTGCTTCCTGCATTTCCTATAATGCTTCTTCCTGGTTCAATCGAGATTTTCTTAATATTCATACTCTCTTTTTCTAAACTTTTCTCTATATGCTCTATCATAGATTTCATAAACTTCTCTACATCAATTGCTGTATCTTTCTCTGTATAGTAAACTCCAAATCCTCCACCTAGATTTATCTCTGGAATCTCTATATTAAGTTTCTCTGAAATCTTTTTAGTCTCTTTTATCATAACTTCTATTCCCTCATGAAAAGCTTTTGTATCAAAAATTTGTGATCCTATGTGGCAATGAAAACCTAAAAATTCTAAATTTTTATTAGAAGTTATTTTTTCTACAATCTCTGGAAATCTCTCATCAAATATTGATTCTCCAAATTTTGAAGAGTGTTTAGAAGTTTGAATATATTCATGGGTATGAGCATCTATTCCAATATTTATTCTCAACATAACTTTTACTTTTTGATCTTTCTCTAAGCAGATTTTAGAAACTCTTTCTATCTCCTCTTCATTATCAATTATTATACTTCCAATTCCATAATCTAAGCACATTTTCAATTCATCATCTGTCTTGTTATTACCATGCATATGAACCCTCTCCATAGAGATTCCACTTGCTTTTATTGTGTATAATTCTCCCCCTGAAACTGCATCAATATGTAGATCATGTTTTTCTACTAATTTACAGATTGCCTTTGATAAGAAAGCTTTTGAAGCATAAACAACAGTTGTTTTAAACTTGTCACTTTTAAAGTTTTCTTTATATTTCATCATATTTTCTTCTATTAACTCTTGATCCATTATATATAATGGTGTTCCATATTTTTCTGCTAACTCTGTTACTTTGATTCCTCCTATTTCTAATATTCCGCTATTATTTTTCATTTTTCCAAAAAACTTCATTTTACTCCTCCTATATTCTATCCAATAAGCTTTAAATAATTATATCTCTCACTATAGATATAATTCAAATTACATCAAAAAACAAATATTAATTTTGTATATATCTATTCATTATTTTATATATTAATATTTTAAAATAAATAAAAAAACAATATATTATAAATAAAATATATTATTTTTTATAATTATTTACTATATTTATCCTACTAAACTATTTATTAAATAATATAAAAAGAGCTATTATAATCAATAAATCAAATTATCAACTTAAAATAGCTCCTGTTTTATATAATATTTTATTAAAAAGCCAATAAAAGTGTTCCTACTGTAATACAAATAATTCCTACAACCATTTTTAAAGTGATTGCCTCTTTTAAAATAATAAAAGAAAAAATCATTGTTAATACTATACTAAATTTATCTATTGCCACTACCTTCATTACCTCAGTACTTTGAAGAGCTTTGTAATAACACAACCATGAAAGCCCTGTACATATACCTGAAATTGTTAAGAATATCCAATTTTTTTGACTGATACTTCCTAAATTACTATGTTGTCCTGTTAAAAATACCATTGCCCATGCCATAATAAGAACTACTAATGTACGTATCGCTGTTGCAACATTAGAATTAATATTTTCTATCCCTATTTTAGCAAAAATTGAAGTTAAAGCAGCAAACACTGCTGATAATACAGCAAAAATAATCCACATAAACTCACTTCCCTAATATTTTTTATATCTAAATTATAATATAAAAAAGTTAAAATTTAATAAAAAAACTTCAGAAAAAAGTCTGAAGTTTTTTAAAATTATTAAATCTCTCTTATATGGATATTTTGACTTCTATCTGGTCCAACTGAAACTACACTTATTGGACAATTTAAAATCTCTTCCATTCTTTTTATATATTTCTTACAATTTTCTGGAAGTTCATCATAATTTTTCATTTGACTAATATCTTCCTTCCATCCTGGTAACTCTTCATACACAGGAATAGCTCTTGCAAGTATCTCTGTTGAAGCTGGAACAGAAGTGTATCTCTTTCCATCTATATCGTAAGCAACACAAATTTTAACAGTATCTAGCCCACTTAAAACATCTATTTTAGTAATAACTATATCTGTAAGTCCATTAATATCCACTGCATATTTTCCTACTACTAAATCTAGCCAACCACATCTTCTAGGTCTTCCAGTAGTAGCACCATATTCATGTCCTACCTCTCTTAATTTTTCACCTAATTCATCAGTAAGTTCAGTTACAAATGGTCCCTCTCCAACTCTTGTTGTATAAGCTTTCATAACTCCTATACCTTTTGTTATCTTTCTAGGTGAAACTCCAGCACCTGTTGTAACTCCTCCTGTTGTAGGTGAAGATGAAGTTACATATGGATATGTTCCATAGTTGATATCTAGCATCATAGCTTGAGCCCCTTCAAAAAGAACAAGTTTATCTTCATCTAAAGCTCTGTTGATCTCAGGTATAGAGTCTATTATTCTATGTTTTAATCTCTCAGCATAACCTTTATACTCTTCAAAAATTTCATCATAAGAAAGAGGTTCCTCACCATAAATTTTTGTAAATATTAAATTTTTAGCTTCAAGGAATCTTTTTAATTTTTCTCCAAAGATTTCCATATCTAATAGATCTACTGCTCTAATTCCAACTCTATTTATCTTATCAGCATAACAAGGTCCTATTCCTCTCTTTGTAGTTCCTATCTTATGTGCTCCACTTGTAGCTTCTGATAATTCATCTAGCTTTACATGATAAGGCATTATTATATGAGCTCTATCACTGATAAATAGGTGATCTATTTTAGCTCCTTTAGCCTCTAAAGTATCAAGTTCTTTTAATAAAACTTTTGGATCTATGACAACACCTGGTCCAATTATACATTTACCATTTCCATGAAGCATTCCTGATGGTAATAGGTGAAGTATAAATTTTTCACCATTAACTACTACTGTATGTCCTGCGTTATTTCCACCTTGGAATCTAACTACATAATCTGCTTTATTTGCTAAAACATCAATAATCTTACCTTTCCCCTCGTCGCCCCATTGTGTACCAACTACTACATATCCTGCCATTTGGACCTCCTATTTTGTCTTTAAAATTTCAATATAATTTATATTTTTATTGTGTTTGCATAAAAATAACTGTTCAAACTCTGTTTTTATATTATCTTCTGCTTTTTCACTGTTGTGTAGATCTGAAGTATGATAAACTACCTCATATCCATCAAGTGAATCTACTAGATCTAATATATCTTGATAATATTTATCATGATCTGTTTTAAAGAAAAATTTTCCATCTTTCTTCAATATAACATCTAGTATTTTAAAGAAGCTCTCTTGAACAACTCTATTTTTCTCATTCTCTTCCCAAGGATCTGGAAAATTTACATAGATTCCATCAACTTCATTTTCAGCTACAAAGGAAAGAATCTCCTCTCCTCTTCTCCTTAAAAATAGAGCATTTGTAGAGTTATCTCTCTTTACTTTAGTTGCTGAAAGTACAAGCCTTTTAAATCTTAATTCTAGTCCTATATGATTTCTTTCAGGGTATCTCATTGCCATTCCTTGAGCAAAATTTCCACTTCCAGAACCTATCTCTAAATATATAGGATTATCATTTTTAAAAAACTCTCTCCACTTTCCCTTATATGAATCCATAATCTCTTTATCATAGATAATATACTCAGGAAAATCAAGAAGTTTATAAATATATGGATTGTAGTTTTTTCTTGGATTCTTGAAAAAATGTCTCCATAAATCTTCTTTTAACTCTTCTTTCGTCATTTATCCTCCATCTATATTAAAATTATATTAATTTATCAATTTTATCTAAAACTTTTTCAGCTACTCTGCTATTTTCACTAAAAAATTCTCTAATCTTCTCTCTTTTTATTCCACTTGTTTTTTCAATATCCTCTATGGCTTTTAAAAATTCCTCTACACTTTCAACTTTATATCCTATATCTTTTTTCAATATCTCTTTTGAAATATCCTTTACATTTTGAAGATATTTTCCAAAAATTGGAGTCTTTTCATAGAATAGAGGCTCTAATAAACTATGTCCACCTATATTTACCAATGTTCCACCTACAAAGGTTATATCTGATATAGCATAGAGTTTTCTAAGTACTCCCATTTTGTCCACAAGTATTATATCAGTTTTTTGAAAATTGTCACTATTTATTTCACTGTATTTTAAAAAACTTTTCTTTCTCTTTTGAATAAGCTCTTCAATTTGAGGTATTCTCTCTAAATGTCTAGGAACTAATATTAACAATGTATTTTTCATTTTTTCAAACACATCTAATATTATCTCATTTTCACCACTTCTTGTACTTCCAGCAGTAAAAATCTTTCTTCCACCAACACAAATTTCCTGTTTCATGTCCTCTATAACTTCAGCTGAAAATCTTTCTAACTCTATATCAAATTTTAGATTTCCTAAAGTTTCTACTCTATTTTTATCTGCTCCAATCTCTATAATTCTTTCACTATCAAGAGATGATTGCATATAGAAACCTGAAATTTTTTCAAAAAGAGGTTTCAAATATGAACTAAACCTTTTGTATTTTCCAAAGCTTTTATCTGAAATTCTTCCATTTACAATGATCACTTTTCCAACCTTACTACATTGAGTAATCAAATTTGGCCAAATTTCTGTCTCTATCAATATTAAAAGTTTTAGATTTATTTTTGAAATAATATTTTCAATAATATCTTTTTTATCCAATGGGAAAAATATTATATCAACTCTATCATTGTCCTTGTACTTTTGTCTAGCATTTGTCATTCCTGTATCTGTAAAAACACTTAACAAAATTCTCTCTTTTCTCTCTAATAAAAGTTTTTTTATAAGTGCTTCTGATAGATTTACCTCTCCCATTGATGAGCAATGAACCCAGATATAATCCTCTTTTCTTAAAAAATCAAAATTTTGTTTAAATCTTTTATTGAAAAATTCCCTTTTATCTTTATTAATAAGCATATACATATATAAAAATGGCATTAACAATGCACGAATAAAATTATACATATTTATCCTACCTTTCTATCTATGCAATTTGAAATAGCTTCTACTACCTCATCTATACTCATTTTGCTACTATCTATTTCAATAGCATCATCAGCTTTTTTCAGTGGACTTTCCTTTCTTGTTGAATCTATATGATCTCTCTCTTTGATTGAATTTAAAACAGATTCATAATTTTCCTCTATCCCTTTTTCTTTGTATTCATTTAATCTTCTTCTAGCTCTCTCTTCTGGAGATGCAACTAAAAATATTTTAACTTGAGCTTTTGGAAATACAACTGTTCCAATATCTCTTCCATCTAAGATTATTCTTTTTCCTTTACTTATCTCTCTTTGAAGCTCTACCAATTTTACTCTTACAGCTTTTATTGCAGCTACTGGAGAAACAACAGCACTTACCTCTGGTGTTCTTATCTCTGTTGAAACATCTCTTCCATTTAGAAAAAATTGATTTCCTATTATATCTAATTTTGTATTTTCTAACATTTCAGCTACACTTTTCTCATCTTCTAAATTCACTCTATTTTCTAAAGAGTAAAGAGCTATCATTCTATACATTGCCCCTGTATCTAAATATGTTAGATCATATTTTTTTGCCACTATTTTAGCTATTGTGCTTTTTCCACTTCCTGCTGGTCCATCAACTGTTACTATAAACTCTTCCATTATATCCCCCTAATTAATTGGCTTTGATTAACATTGCTCTCCATTCTTTGTCAGCTTTAACCTCAAGAATTTCCATTCCTAAAGCTTCAACTTCTCTTTTTAATAATTCACATTTTTCATCTATTATTCCAGAGAAAATTACCAGTCCATCTTTTTTAACAACTTTTGAAATATCATTAAGCAGTATTAAAAGTACATCTGCCAATATATTTGCAACTACTACATCAAATTTTTTCCCATTTACTACAGATACTAAGTTTCCTAAATAAACCTTTGCTCTATCTTCTGATATTCCATTTAATTCTAAGTTTTCCTTAGCTGACTCCACTGCTAACTCATCAATATCTGTTCCATAAACTTCAGAAGCTCCAAGTCTATCTGCTGCTATCATTAAGATACCAGATCCTGTTCCAACATCTATTACACTATCTCCCTCTTTAATATTTTCTTCCATAAGTTTTAAACATAGTGAAGTTGTAGGGTGAGAGCCTGTTCCAAATGCTCTTCCTGGATCTAGCTCAATTATAAGCTCATCATCTTTAGGCTCATACTCTCTCCAAGTAGGTTTTACAACAAATCTTTCACTTACCTTTTCAGTAAATAGATATTTTTTCCAACTATTTTGGTAATCTTCCTCATCATACTCATAAAAATCGATAGTATAAACTATATCTTCTCTATCTGAAAAAACTTCTTCAAATCTTTCTAAAATAACTTTTTTTCTCTTTTCAGCATAGACATTTAAAGGAAAATAAGCTGAAACAGCATGATCTACCATCAAGAAATCTTTCTCATTTTTATAGAAATCAAGAGGATTTTTATGTTTCATTGGTTCTTCTATCTTTAAACCTGTTACACCAAAATCATAAAATATATCTGAAATCTCTTTAGTTGCTCTATCTATATCATCACTTTCATAAATTACTTTTATCTCTACTACTTTCATAACCATCTCCAATTACATAAAGTTTATTTGTGTTAAAGTTTTATTTATTCTCTCTATGTTTTTACACTCTCCAGTTTCTAAATCAATCTCTATCTCAATTGCATTGATTCTCTCATTTCCCTCTGCTATCTCAAATCTTTGAGGTAGTGCATTTAAAAACTTAGGTAGTACAGAGTTTATTGACATTCCTATAATTCCATTTGTAGAACCTGTCATTCCCACATCAGTTATATATCCTGTTCCCTCTGGAAGTATTCTCTCATCTGCTGTTTGAATATGAGTATGTGTTCCATAAATTGCAGATACATATCCATCTAAATGCCATCCCATAGCTATCTTTTCTGAAGTTGCTTCTGCATGGAAATCAACTATAATAACTCTTGTTTCCTTTCTAACCTCTTCTAAAATCTCTTTTACTTTTTTAAATGGACAATCGATTGGTGGCATAAATACCCTACCTTGAATAGAGATTACTCCCACTTTATTTCCATTTCTATCTTTTACTATTGTATATCCCTTTCCTGGTGTTCCTTCGTCTGGATAGTTTGCTGGTCTTATAACTCTATCTGTTTTATCTAAATACTCATAGAAATCTTTTTTATCCCAAATATGATTTCCACCAGTTATTACATCACAACCCCACTCTAAAAGTTGATCTGCTATCTTTCCTGTAATTCCAAATCCTGCTGCTGAATTTTCTCCATTAACTATTATAAAATCATAATCAGATTTTTTTTTCTCAAGAAAAGCTTTTAAAGTTTCTCTTCCTGGACTTCCTACTATATCTCCTACTATTAATACCTTCATTATAATCCTTCTTTCTATTTTATTTTTTCTTTACTCTAAATTATATCATTTTTTTTTATATTTAACAATTTTTCATTTATAAACTCTTAATATAAAAAGACTCTGATTATTTTCAGAGTCTTTTATATTTAAATTATATTATTTTGCATATTCTACAGCTCTTGTTTCTCTTACAATAGTAACTTTAATTTGTCCTGGATATTGCATTGTTTCCTCTATCTTCTTAGCTACATCTCTAGACATCTTAGTAGCTGCATCATCACTTACAACTTCTGGATTGATGATAATTCTTATCTCTCTTCCAGCTTGAATTGCATAAGATGATTCTACACCACTAAATGAGTTTGCTATCTCTTCAAGGTTTTCTAATCTCTTCAAGTAAGCTGTTAAAGTTTCTCTTCTTGCTCCAGGTCTTGATGCTGATATAGCATCTGCTGCTTGTACAAGAATTGCCTCTACAGTTTCAAACTCAACTTCATTATGGTGAGCCATAACTCCATTGATAACATCTGATTTTTCACCAAATTTTTTCAAGAACTCTCCACCTATAATAGCATGAGAAGCTTCTATATCATTTTCTAGAACCTTACCAACGTCATGTAAAAGTCCAGCTCTCTTAGCAAGCTCTGTATCTGCTCCAATTTCTGCTGCTAAGTTTGCAGCTAATTTTGCAACTTCTATAGAGTGAGTTAATACATTTTGACCATAACTTGTTCTGAATTTTAATCTTCCTAATGTTCTTATAATCTCTGGATGCATTGCTGGAATTCCAAGTTCGATTAATGCCTCTTCTCCTGCATCTACAATCTCTTTTTCAATCTCTTTTCTAGCTTTATTTACTACTTCTTCTATTTTTCCTGGGTGGATTCTTCCATCAGTGATAAGTTTTTCAATAGCAATTCTAGCTATCTCTCTTTTTACTCCATCAAAACTTGAAAGTACAACTGCTTCTGGAGTATCATCAATAATTATATCTACACCTGTTAAAGCTTCAATAGCTCTTATATTTCTTCCTTCTCTTCCTATAATTCTTCCTTTCATCTCATCATTTGGAAGGTTTACAACTGATACTGTGGCATCTACAACATAATCTGATGATGCTTTACCAATTGCTGTTGATAAAATTCTTCTTGAAATTCTATCTTTTTCATCTTCTAATTTACTTTCAAACTCTCTAATAGCCACTGCTGTTTCATGAGTTAAATCATCTCTTAATTTTGCTATTAAAATATCTCTAGCTTCATTTCTAGAAAGTCCAGATATTCTTTCTAATTCATTTTCTTGTGCAACTTTTATATTTTCAATCTCTTCTTTTTTAGCTTCTAACTCTTCAGTTGTTTTTTCTAGCTCTTGACTTTTTATTTCAAGTTTCTCTATTTTATTATCTAGAGTTTCCTCTTTTTTAGCTAATCTAGCTTCCTTTTGAAGAAGTTCATTTTTAGAGTTTTTAATCTCTCTCTCTGCTTCCTCTTTTATTTGATAAACGTGTTCTTTAGCTTTTAATTCGATCTCTTTACCTTTAGCAAGAGCCTCTTTTTCAGCTAAATCCACTATCTCTTTCGCTTTCATTTTTGATTTTGTTATCTCATCTTCTAAATCATTTAATTCATTTATTCTTTTATCTATAACAGACTTTTTATATAGTAGTGATATTACTATACTCAGTCCGATTACTACTAATCCTATTCCTAAAACTACATTCATATTTTATCCTTCTCCATCATCAATTTATTTAAAACTTGCTACTGCTTCCTCTTCTGTTTCATATATTTCAAATATTTCATCTAATCCGATCATTTCAAATATAGTTTTAATATTTTCGTTTAATTTTATAAGTTTAATATCTCCACCCATATCTTTAACAACTTTTAATTTTCCTCTAAGGATTCCCATTGCTAAACTATTTATATGTACTAATTCTTCAAAGTCTATTATAAATTTAGTATTATCCATCTCAACAAGTTTAGTGATTCTCTCTTTTAATTTAGGTGCAACTAGAGCATCTAGCTCTCCTATAACCTTTATAACCTTTATATCTCCTACATTTTTCTCAATTATATCAAAATTTACTACCATTTTTATATAACCTCCTTGATTTTCTTTTCTATTTTAAATAAAGTTCCATTTAATTTCTTTTCTATTTTAAAATTATCTGCGATGGCTCTTGCTATATACAGCCCCATTCCGCCCTCTTCTTTACTCAATTTCTCTTCATCGAAACCTACACCATTATCTTCTACTACTAGTTGAATCACATCATTTGATCTTTGAATCTCTAAAATGATATCTCCAGGCTTGTATTTATATCCATGTTCAACTACATTAGTTGACAGTTCATCTACAACAGATAAAAGTTGAAACACATCCTTTTCATTTATATGTTGTAATTCAAGATAAGTTTTTACTAAGGCTCTAATTAAAGATAAATTCTCTAAAGAAGAAGGAATAGTCATTTTTATAATATTTTTCACCTATTATCACCTTCTCTCTTTAAATTCTGTTATTTTCCATTGACCATTCTTTAATGAAAAATAGATATTAAAATATATAGTTCTATCTTCAACAATAAAAGCAATCATATTATTTGCACTATTTTTGAAGAATTTAGGTTTATTAATAAATATTTTTATTTTGGAAAAATCTACTTTCTCTATTTCATTTCCTACAAATATGTTTTTTAAAGATGGATCCAATGTCTCTTTCAATTTCTTTGTATTTCCATTGGATAACTCTTGCTTTATCTCATTTATTAACATTTCTAGGCTTTTTTTATCTCTCTGCTGCTCAATTATTAGCCCTCTATATTTTAAAACTAAATCTTTATTACCCTCATTTAATAATTCAGTTTCTAATTTTTCTATCTGCCAATTTTCATATAAGTTTCTATAAATTTTTTCCCTATTGCCATCAAAATTTTTGTTACTTATATTTGAACAACCTGTTAAAAAAAAGATTGAAACAATCCAAATAAAAATCTTCCTTATATTCATCTCTACCTATTCCCTATCATATTAATAATACCATATCACTATATTTTTATCAAGAATTTAATTATGCTTTACGTCAGTTAATCACAAGTTTAATTCCTTTATAATACTATTTATAATCTCCTCTTCACTTAATTTATCTAAATCAAACCACACATATGTTGGATCATTTTTAAACCAAGTAAACTGTCTCTTTGCATATCTTCTAGAGTTTCTTTTTATATTTTCAACCGCTTCCTCATATGAAAACTGCCCATTAAAATACTCTATCAACTCTGTATAACCTATTATATTTATCTTTCTTAAATTTTCTCCATACTTTTCATAAAGAGCTCTAACTTCTTGCTCTAGCCCCTTTTCTAACATTATATCTACTCTTAAATTTATTCTCTCATATAGATACTCTCTATCTCTTTCTAAAGCTACTTTTAAGAAGTTATAGTTATTATTCTTTATATTTTTCTTAGATAGCACAGAGAATTTATCCCCTGTCAATAGACAAACTTCTACTGCACGTTCCACTCTTCTTCTATTATTAATATGAATATCTTCAGCAGCTTGAGGGTCTAACTCCATAAGTTTTTTATATAGTTCTTCACTATCTAATTTTAAAAGTTCCTCTCTTAAAACAGGATCTCCTGCTGGTAGATCAGATAATCCCTCTGTTATAGAACCTATATATAACCCTGTTCCCCCAGTAAGAATAATATTTTTACTCTCTCTTTCTTTCTCATTTAAAATATTGTCAACTGCTGTTTGATAATCACCAACACTATATTTTTTTATAGGCTCAACTACATCAAGCATATAGTGTTTTACTCCCTGCATCTCCTCAGCTGTTATCTTTGCAGTTCCTATATCCATCTCCTTATAAATTTGAGCAGAATCAGCAGAGATTATATCTGCATTTAATAACTTTGCTAATTTTATAGAAAGATCTGTTTTTCCTACTCCAGTAGGTCCTGCAATTACTAAACCTTTTATCATACTCTTCCTTTCTACACAAAAAAGCTGAATAAAAATTCAGCTTTTTATTTTTATTCTACATATTCAAACTCTACATCAGCTATTCTTACATTATCTCCATCTTGGATACCTGCATCTCTCATAGCCTCTTCTAATCCAAGAGATCTCATCATATGTAAGAAGTTAATAATAGAATCTTCATCCATTGTAATAACATATTTTGCAAGAACTTCATCAAGAATTCTTCCTTCAATTACATAAGTTCCCTCTTCATCTTGAGTGATTACAAAGTCCTCTGATTCTCCTTTTATCTCTCTCAATACTTCATTTACATTTACTTCTTCCTCTAATGGTTCTCTCTCTATTTTTTGTAACATATCATAACTTCTAAATAATACTTCTCTAATTCCTTCATTTAAGATTACTGAAATAGGATAAACTTCATTTCCTTGAGCCTCTACATGAGCTTTAAATTTCTCATATTTATCCATATCCCATAATAAATCCATCTTATTAGCAAGAACTATTTGCTTTTTATTTGATAATTTTTCACTGAATTTTCTCAACTCTTCATTGATTTTTTCATAGTCCTCTATGGCATCTCTTCCCTCTATCTCTGCTACATCAACTAGATGGAATATCATTTTACATCTTTCAATATGTCTTAAAAACTTATCTCCAAGTCCAATTCCTTCGTGAGCTCCCTCAATAAGTCCTGGAATATCAGCTATTACAAATGATTTTCCCTCTTCAAGTCTAACAACACCTAATTTAGGCTCAAGAGTTGTAAAGTGATAACTTCCAACTTTAGAGTTAGCTGCTGATACTCTGTTAATAAAACTTGATTTTCCAACTGATGGATATCCTACAAGAGCTATATCAGCTAAAAGTTTCAATTCAAGTTTAACTTTTATCTCTGCTCCCTCTCTACCCTTTCCAGCTATTTTAGGTGTCTTTCTTATAGCAGATTTAAAGTGAACGTTCCCTGCTCCTCCTCTTCCACCTTTTAAAAGTAGTCTAGGCTCTCCAGGAACATTCATATCTAATAAAAGTTTTCCTGTTTCTACATCTCTTACTTGTGTACCAACAGGAACTTTAATTATTAAGTCTGCTCCTGTCTTTCCGTACATCTGTTTCTTTTGTCCATTTTCTCCATTTTCAGCTTTAAATACTTTTTTATATTTAAAGTCAATTAAAGTGTTGATGTTAGGATCTGCAACAAATATTACACTTCCTCCATTTCCACCATCTCCACCGTCTGGTCCTCCAAACTGAATATACTTCTCTCTTCTAAAAGCTGCTGAACCATCTCCACCATTTCCAGCCTTCACTGTTACTACAACTTCATCTATAAACATCTATTTTTTACTCTCCTAAAATTTATTTTTTATCAATATATTTTACCTTACTTTATAAGAATTTACAAGTTTTTTCCTTTGCTTCCTTTATATATTATTATATTAATCTTCCATCTCTTTAAAAATTTTATAACTTACAACTGCCAAGGGAGCTATCTCATATATATTTTTGCTAAATTCAGATTTTTTTATCTCATAGTACTGCTCATCAAGGGTAACTTTTTTTATTTCATTTACCAATGTTTCAAAAAGAAATCTATTTTGAAATATCTCTCCAAATAAAACTATCTTCTCTGGATTTATTACTGATATGATCCCGTCTATTGCTGTTGCTATCATATTTATAGCATCTATTACAATATTAAAAGTCAGCATATCTTTCTCAGCTACACCTTTTAAAATATCATTTATAGTTAAAGCTCCCTTTTCAATTAAAATATTTTTTAAACTACTATAATTATTTAACTTTATTTGAGAGGTTATTTTCTTTATTATTGCCACATTAGAAACTTCTGTTTCCAAGCACCCTTTCTTTCCACATGAACACTTTTCTGGACTGTTTCTTCTTACAACCATATGTCCTAACTCTCCAGAAATAGAGCCATATCCATGATAAGGGGCATCATTTAAGAATATACTTCCCCCTACTCCATCCCCTATATTCATCACTACAAAGTTTTGATTTTCCTTACATGAACCAAATATCTTTTCAGTCAATGCCATTGCTCTAACATCATTTTCAACAAATACTTTCACTCTGAATCTATCTTCAAATCTCCTCTTTAAATTTATATTTTTCCAATTATAGTGGGGTGAAAAAATTGATATTCCATTTTCACTATCAACCATTCCATTCATTACCACAGATATTATACTTATATCACTATTCTTTTTAATCTCTCTTTCAATAAGTTTTTCTGTAAGCTCTAAAATATTATGTTCCTTTTCTAATAATCTTTTTTTTAAAGAGTATTTCTTATCTTTTAGAATCTTACCACTAATATCACCTATAACTATTTGAATAAATCTTGGTGCTAAAGATACACCTAAAATTGCTCCTATTTTTTTCTCATTTATCTTTAAAATAAGAGGACGTCGCCCCCCAGTTGAAACGCCTACGCTTGTTTCCTCTATAATCCCATTTTCAAGAAATCTGTTTACAACCTTTCCTACTCCTGCAGGAGTGATATCCAACTCTTTTGCTAGTTCAGATCTAGATATTCCATTGCTATTTTTTATCAGCTCCAATGTTTTTATTTTTATACTATTCTTTCTCATATTTTCCCCTTTTAGATGAATTTCCTTTATACTATATTATACTATATTTTCTCACTTTTCTCAAAACTTATTTTACTTAGTTTAATAAGAAGATATGTTTTTATTTAAAAAATCTTGTGAAAATATAAATATAAGTTATACTTATATCAGACATAGTTAACTAAAAAATAGTGGAGGGTAAAAAATGATAAAAGGTTTAATTGAAGATTTTAAAACTTTGTATAAATACGAAGGAGAGGTAAAAGTATTCTTTTCTCCTGGTAGAGTAAATTTAATTGGAGAGCATACAGATTATAATGGTGGATTTGTTTTTCCATGTGCTTTAGACTTTGGAACATATGCTGTTGCAGTTAAAAGAAATGACAATATTTTTAGAATGTACTCTAAAAACTTTGAAAATTTAGGAATAATAGAATTTTCATTAGACAGATTAATTAATGAACCTCAAGATGACTGGGCTAACTATCCAAAAGGAGTTATTAAAACTTTCTTAGAAGCAGGATTTAATATAAATAGTGGATTTGATGTTTTATTCTATGGAAACATTCCTAATGGTGCAGGACTTTCTTCTTCAGCTTCTATTGAACTTGCTACTTCTGTTATACTAAAAGATCTATTTAACCTTGATGTAGATATGGTAAGTATGGTTAAATTATCTCAAAAAGCTGAAAACAAATTTATTGGTGTAAATTGTGGAATTATGGACCAATTTGCTATTGGAATGGGTAAAAAAGATAATGCTATTCTTTTAGATTGTAACACTTTAAACTATCAATATGCACCTGTTGTTTTAAATGGAGCATCAATAGTTATTGCAAATACAAATAAAAAGAGAGGACTAGCAGATTCTAAATACAATGAAAGAAGAGGATCTTGTGAAGCTGCTGTAAAAGTTTTAAATGAAAATGGAATAGATATAAAATATCTTGGAGAACTTTCTGTTGAAAGATTCAATGAGATAAAACATCTAATCACTGATGAAGAGCAATTAAAAAGAGCTACACATGCAGTTACTGAAAACGAAAGAACAAAAGTTGCTGTTGAAAAATTAAATGCTGGAGATATTGAAGCTTTTGGACAATTAATGAATCAATCTCATATCTCTCTTAGAGATGACTATGAAGTTACTGGATTTGAACTAGACTCATTAGTTGAAGCAGCATGGGAAGCTGAAGGAGTTATCGGAGCTCGTATGACTGGAGCTGGATTTGGTGGATGTACTGTAAGTATAGTTAAAGATGAATTTATAGAATCATTTAAAAAATCTGTTGGAGAAAAATATACAGCTAAAACTGGTTTAGTTGCTGATTTCTATGTTGCTAAAATTGGAGATGGAAGTAGAAAGTTAGGTGATTTTTAATGAGTATAAATATATATGAAGAAGTAGGAATGCTTTTAAAATTTGGATTAGAAAACAATCTAATTGGTAAGTATGATGCTATCATATCTAGAAATGAAATTATGCATCTTTTAAAACTTGAAGATTGGGAAAATATTGATCTAACTAATAGAGAAGTTCCTAAATATCCAAATGAAATATTAAAAAATATTTGTAAATGGGCTATTGAAAACAATATTATTGAAGATAGTATAGTTGTTAAAGATCTTTTTGATACTGAAATTATGGGAAAATTAACTCCTACTGCTACTCAAATAATAGATAGATTCCATTCACTTAGTGAAAAAGAAGGGGTAGAAGCTGCTACTAATGATTATTACTCTTTTGCACAAAAAACAAACTATATAAGAACTGATAGAATAGCTAAAAATATGCACTGGTTCTCTAATACAGAGTATGGAGATATGGAGATTACAGTAAATCTTTCAAAACCTGAAAAAGATCCTAGAGATATAGCAAAAGAGAGATTACTTCCACCTTCTGCATATCCTAAATGCCTTCTTTGCTATGAAAATGTAGGTTATGCTGGAAGATTTAACCACCCTGCAAGACAAAATCATAGAGTTATTCCATTTGATTTAGCTGGTGAAGAATGGTTCTTACAATATTCTCCTTATGTTTACTACAATGAACATGCTATTGTTTTTGCTGGTGAACATAGACCTATGAAGATAAATAGAGATGCTTTTAATAGAATTACAACTTTTGTTGAAAAATTACCTCACTACTTCTTAGGTTCTAATGCTGATCTACCAATAGTTGGAGGATCTATTTTAAGCCACGATCACTATCAAGGTGGACACCATGAATTTCCAATGGCAAAATCTCCAATAGAAACTAAACTTGTTTTTAAAGGTTTTGAAGATGTTGAAACTGGAATTGTTAAATGGCCTATGTCTGTTATTAGAATAAAAAGTAGTGACAGAGCTAGATTAGTTGATCTTGCAGTGAAAATACTAGATACGTGGAGAGAGTATAGCGATGAATCTCTAGGAATTTTAGCTCATTCTGGAGATACTCCTCATAACACAGTTACTCCTATTGGAAGAAGAAGAGGGGAAAAATTTGAACTTGATTTAGTTTTAAGAAATAATAGAACAGATGAAGAAAATCCTCTTGGAATTTTCCATCCTCATGCAGATGTTCATAACATTAAAAAAGAAAATATTGGACTTATTGAAGTTATGGGGCTTGCTGTTCTTCCTGGAAGATTAAAAGAGGAGTTAGAAATCTTAGGAAGATATATGGTTGCAGATGATTATGCAGAAAAAATTAAAAATGATGCTAAAGTTGAAAAACATCTAGCTTGGGCTGAAAAAATTTACAATAAATATTCTGATATTAATGGTGAAAATGTTGATAAGATACTAAAAGATGAAGTTGGAGTTACTTTCTCTAGAGTTTTAGAGTATGCTGGAGTTTATAAAAGAGATGCTGAAGGACAAAATGGTTTCCTTAGATTTGTAGAAAAAGTAAATTCTCTTTAATATCTCTTTAAATTGATGTATAATAGTAGAAAATTGATATTTCTAGGAGGTCAAAAATGGCAATTTTAGTTTGTGGTGGAGCTGGATATATTGGAAGTCACGTTACAAGAGCCCTTATAGACAGTGGAAAAGATGTAATTGTATTAGATAATCTTCAAACTGGACATGTTGATGCTGTACATGAAAAAGCAAAACTTGTACTTGGAGATTTAAGAGATGATAAATTTATGGAGAGAGTTTTCTCTGAAAATAAGATAGATGGTGTTATTGATTTCGCTGCTTTCTCATTAGTTGGTGAAAGTGTTAGTGAACCTTTAAAATACTTTGAAAATAACTTCTATGGAACTCTTTGCTTACTTAAAGCTATGAGAAAACACAATGTTAACAAAATAGTATTCTCATCAACAGCAGCAACTTATGGAGAACCTGAAAACATACCTATTCTTGAAACTGATAAAACTTTCCCTACTAACCCATATGGAGAGAGTAAATTAGCAGTTGAAAAAATGTTAAAATGGTGTGATAAAGCTTATGGTATAAAATATACTGCTCTTAGATATTTTAACGTTGCTGGAGCTCACCCAGAAGGAAATATTGGAGAAGATCATGATCCTGAAAGTCACTTAATTCCTATTATTCTTCAAGTTGCTCTTGGAAAAAGAGAACATATAGGAATATTTGGAGATGACTATCCTACTGAAGATGGTACTTGTATAAGAGACTACATTCATGTTATGGACTTAGCTGATGCTCATATTCTTGCTTTAAAAAGATTAAATAATGATGGAGATAGTGCTATTTTCAACTTAGGAAATGGTGAAGGATTCTCTGTTAAACAAGTTATTGAAGTTGCTAGAAAGGTAACTGGACATGCAATACCAGCAGTTGTTTCTCCTAGAAGAGCTGGAGATCCTGCTAAACTTGTTGCTACTTCTGCAAAAGCTATGAAAGAATTAAATTGGACACCTAAATTTGATTCTTTAGATAAGATTATAGAAACTGCTTGGAACTGGCATAAAAACCATCCTAATGGATATGAAGATTAATAATTTTAGAGGCTGTTTAAATTAACAGCCCCTTTTTTTATGCTTATTTATTTTAATATTGTTATAGATATTACCTCTTTAGTCTTATAAAATTCTGAAGTCAAATCTAAAAGATTATATTGCTTTGGAATAACCAAAGTATATATCACTTTATTATTTTCTTGAGATTTTTGCATCGCTCTTACTCTTATATCAAACATTTTAAATATATCATTAGTCTTAGAATAATAAATTCCATTTTCTAAATCCCCTAAATATTCAACTTCTATCTTAGATATAATTTTTTCATCTATAAATCTTCTCTCAACAGCTTTTAAAGTCACCAATACAATTAATACAACTACCCCTGCTATAAATGTCATTGAATAGAACCCCCAACCTATTCCTAATCCTATACAGCCAGTTACCCATATAGATGCTGCTGTTGTTAAACCACCTATAGTTCCCTTATCTCTCATTATAGTTCCTGCACCTAAAAATCCTATTCCACTGACAACTTGAGCTCCTATTCTTCCTAAATCTGTTTTTATCACTTGAGCTGCTACTTCATTTGTTACAGCAAATTTAACAATCTCTATTCTCAAACAATCTTGTACCATTGATACAACAGTAGCTCCCAAACAAACTAATATATGGGTTCTAAAACCTGCTGGTCTATTATTATGTCCTCTCTCATATCCTATCATTCCACCAATTAAAACTGACATTGCAATTCTAATAATAATCTCTCTAGCTGTTAATTCCACTGCAAAACTATTCATCCATCTCTCCTTAAAAATAAAAGATGATTAAAAGTAAAAAAGTATAATCTTTTCTATTCTAACCATCTCTTAATAAATATTTTAATTAAATTTTACCTTAGGTGCTTCATTAGCTCCTTCTGTAGCTTTAAATAATGGTTCCTCTCTAAAATTAAATATTCCTGCAAAAATGCTACCTGGTATCATCTTTATACTTTGATTGTATGATGTAACAGTATCATTATAAAACTGCCTTGCAAAACCTATTTTACTCTCTATATCTTTTAACTCCTTTTGAAGTTCTAAAAAATTCACATTGGCTTTCAAGTCTGGATACTGCTCTGAAACGATCATTAATCTACTTAACAATCCTGATATCTCTCCATTAGCAGCCATCTTTTCATCTACTGTTCCTGCTGACATATATCGTGTTCTTGCAGATGTAACTTTTTCTAAAGTTTCCTTTTCATGTGTTGCATAACCTTTTACTGTTTCTACTAAATTTGGGATTAGATCCAATCTTTTTTGAAGTTGAACTTCTATTTGACTCCAAGAATTTTTTACCCTTTCATGAAGTTTTACAAATTTATTTTGATAAGAAATTGTAATTATAATCAGCAATATAATAATTCCAAGAACAATACCAAGTATAATCATATTTAATCACTTCCCCTTAATCTAAATTGTATATTTTAGAGTATTTTTCTTTTAAATAATCAATATAGTATTTAGGTTCAAGATCCTCTCCTGTTATCTCTTTTATAAGTTCAGCAGTTCCTCTCAATTTACCATAAACATGGATTCTATCTCTTAACCAACCTTTTATTCTATCCATTTTTCCATCTCTCAATAGTTGATCTACATCCATATCCTCTTTCATTTTATGATATAGTTGAGCAGCATAAACACTTCCTAAAGCATATGATGGGAAATATCCTATCATTCCACCTGCCCAGTGTACATCTTGTAATACTCCCTCACTATCAGTTTCAGGAACTACTCCTAAATACTCTTCCATCTTCTTGTTCCAAATCTCTGGAAGTTTATCTATATCTAATTCTCCATTAATGATTCCCTTTTCTATCTCATATCTTACCATTATATGCAGTGAATAAGTAAGCTCATCTGCCTCTGTTCTTATAAGTGATGGTTCAACTTTATTTACCCCTCTATATAACTCGTTTATATCTATCTCTTTTAATGCTGGGAAATTTTCAATTCCATTTTTATAGATTCCTTCCCAGAAAGCTAAACTTCTTCCAAGGATATTTTCATAGAATCTAGATTGTGACTCATGTATTCCCATAGAACCACCAGATGCTAATATTGTTCCTTGTAGATCATCCCCTATCTGTTGTTCATAGATTCCATGTCCACTTTCATGGATAACACTAAAAATACTAGAGAAAGGTTGATCTTCAATAAATTTTGTTGTCATTCTAACATCATTTTTATCTATATTCATAGTAAAAGGATGTTCACTTTCAGCTAAAACCCCTCTATCAAAGTCAAATCCTAAATATGATGCTAAATATTTATTAAACTTTCTTTGAGTTTCAATATCTACCTTTTTAGATAAAAATTCAAAATCATTTTTTACCTTACTCTCTTTTACTTTCTTCAATAGTGGTACAATCTCTTCTCTCAAACTTTTAAAGAACTTATCTAGTTTTTCACTATCCATTCCCTTTTCATACTCATTAAGAAGAACATCGTAAATATTTTTTTCATCTTTCATTTGATATTTTGCAAATTTAATATTATATTCAAATATTTTTTTCAAGTCATCTTTAAATAGATTGAAATCATTTTTATTTTTAGCTTCTTCCCATACCCCTTGACTTCTAGCTACAAGTTTTGAATACTCTTCATACTCTTTAGGTGGTATCTTTTTCATTTTTTCTATCTCTTCTGTTATATCCTCTATCTCTTTTCTTTGGATATCATTAAGCTTTTCCTTTTTTTCACTTAATTTTTCAACTAATTTAATAAATTCTTCAGAAGTCATTAAGTTATAGCTTTTCATACTCAAATAACCAAATACATCAGCTATTAACTCCTTTCCCTTCTTAGGAGCTGTTGTCTCTAAATCCCATTGTAAAATCTCAAGTGATGCATCTATAAGTTTTTTCTCTTTTATAATCTCTTCAAATTTTTTTAATTTTTTCTTCATAAATATCAGTCCTCTCTTCTATGTTTCATTCTATATTCTCTAGGGTTCTCTGGATTTCTATCTCTCCATAACCCCAATTTTTCCTCTTGAGCCTTTTTAAAAGCTTTTTTATATGCTTTTTCTCTCTTAGCATGATACTCATAGAACCAAGCATTTCCAGTAGCTATCATCTCTAAGTTCATATCTTTGCTCTTATAAAAAACTTTTCCAACTTTTCTTCCATATTTATCTTCATCCATCACTTTTATATCTACTTTTTTATTAAGAATTCTATCTTCTAGATATTTTTTTGAAATCTCTCCATACCTCTGTTTTAACTCTGGAGCATCTATTCCATACATTCTAACTCTTATCTTTTTGCTCCCAGATCTTATTACTAAAGTATCTCCATCAGCTACATCTATTACCTGCCCACTTATAGCCATTGAAGTTAAGCTTAAAATAAATATATAGATTAAAAATAAAATTTTTCTCATACATCTCTCCCTTAAAAAAATCTTATCTACATTATACTTTATTTTTCTCCATATTCCTACTCTGTTTTTTTATAAAAAAATTACACCCTCTATCTCAATTATTAAGACTTTAGGTGTAATCTATTTTAAATTAATATCTCCATATCCTCTTGTGAAATAACAAATCCCTTTTCCTCTACACTTTTTCTTATCTCTTCATTAGATAGAACCATGTTTGTGTGATTAAAATGTGTAAAAACTATCTTTTCAGAAGGAAGTTTATTATCTTCAACATATTTTATAGTTTCTTCAATAGTTGGATGAGGTATCTCATTCAGATCTCTTCCTCTAACCTTTCCAATCTCCTCTTTAGTATAGAAAGTAGCATCAACTATCACTTTTTTACACTCATTTATCAATTTATTTAGATCCTCTTCAAATCCATTCCAACGATCTATATCAGGTACAAAGAATATCTTCTCTTCTCCTTTAACTAAAAATCCATAGGTATCTGCATATTCATTTCTATGAACAACTTCTATTGGAGTAACCTCTATTCCATCATCTAAAACAAAAGGAACTCTATTTTTAAACTCAATAATCTCTATATTATCCAGTTTTACAAGTTGATTCCAAGGAGCATTATTTTTTAAAAACTCTCCCATTTTACTACTTACAAAAACTTTTAATCTCTTTGTATTTAAAACTTCTCTTCCTAACATCATAAGTCCTGTATAGTGTCCAATATGAGCATGAGTAAGAATTATTCCCTCTAATTTCTCACCTTTTTCAATATCTATCAATTTTTTATATTGCTTTGAAAATGCTGGTGTTGCTTCGATCATAAATTTCTTTCCTGTTTTTTCATTTATTATACCCAAAGCAACTGGATACTCCTCTTTTCTCTCTCCTCTATATATCTTACTACACACTTTACAATTACAACCTATTTGAGGTATACCTGCATCTTGTGCTATACCTAAAAATTTTATTTTTACAGCCATTCCCCTTCTCCAATTCTTAAATTATTTTTCAAAAATATTAAAAGCTAAAACTCTTCTTTTTATACTTTTCTCTTCTCCTATTTTACTTACACCAATTCCAGTTATATTTAATAATAGATTTATAGCTAATACAAATATAGGGAAGAACAAAAATGGAATAACCTTAGACATCTCTACACCTAAAGTTCCTGCAATAAATACTCCTGGTACACTCCAAGGCACCAATGTAATTCCTACAGTTCCTGTTGCCTCAACTATTCTTGTTATATTCTTATTTTTTAAACCAAATTTTTCAAATAGTGGTAAAAATATTGTAATAGGTAAAATTATTGCTAAAAGTTGAGCTCCTGTAATAAATCCTATTCCCAATGAAACAGCAAAAACCATTACTGTTAATTGCTTTGAACCTTTTATACTATCTTGTATTTTATTTAATAGATTATCAAATGAGTTACAATCATTTATTATTCCAACTAAACAACCTATAAAAATAATTGTAATAACAGTACTGCTAACTTCTCCTATTCCCCCTCTTGAGAAAAGTTTTGTAACTGCTGGATCATTAAACTTTTGATGTACTCCAACTATTACACTTTTCATTATATCAGCAGTTTCAAAGTTTTGAAATATAAAACTACTAACTACACCTAAGATTACAGAGAGAAAAAGAACTATATTTGATGGAACCTTTTTTATTCCTAAAATTATAATTACTAATGGAACTACTAACAATATAGGAGAAACATTAAATGCTCCATTTAACTCTGTTAAAAAACTATTTATATTACTCATATCTATATTTTCAACTTTAATATTATTCCCAACTATTTTAAAAGCTATTACAGATAAAATAAAAGCTGGTACTGTGTCTATCATCATATATTTAATATGTTCAAAAAGATCTGTTTTTCCCAATGCTGCTGAAATATTTGTTGTATCTGATAGTGGTGACATCTTATCTCCTAAAAATGCCCCTGATACTATTGCTCCAGCTGTGATTTCCAATGGGATTCCCACTTGTTTAGCTATAATTATAAATGATACCCCAATTGTTCCTATTGAAGTAAAAGATGTCCCTGTTATTATTGCCACTATACTTGTTACTACCATAACAATTGGAATAAAATTATTGAAATCAATTATCTTAAATCCCCAGTAAACCATTGTTGGAATAATTCCACCTATTATCCAACTACTAACAATCATCCCTACTAATATTACAGTTAAAAGTGCTGGAAAAACTTTTTTTAATCCATTCCCCATTGCATCTTCAATCTCATTTAATTTTTTTCCTCTCAAATGTGCTATTATTCCTACTGCTAAAATTCCTGTTAAAATAGGAGGAACAACCCCTATTCTCCATTGCAATATTGAAATCTCTCCTGCTACCATGATACAAATTATTGGTATTATATCCAATAATAAACTTTTCTTTAGATTCTCTTTCATTTTCCTCTCTCCTTTTCAGGAAATAAAAAAAGCCTTTCTACTAAAATTGTAAAAAGGCAAAAAATCTAAATATATAAAAAATAATTTCTATCTTCCTACTCTACAATTCTACTATACTACATAACTTTTCTTTTTCCTACTATACTACTATCTTACATTTTTGATTATAATTCTTTTTTCTATATCTGTCAAGTCCTATCCTAAACTTCCATATACCAATCCTAAAACTATTATTGCTGCTGTTCCAGGAATAAATATATATCTTCCAAGCCATAGAATTAAAGCTCCCACTTTAACTGAGCTTCCCTTGTTTATCTCATCAATTACCCTTTGTTTATCTACATAATAGAAATAAACTCCTAATCCTATTACTGCTCCTAGAGGAATTAATATAATTGATACAAAATCAGCAAATTTACCAAACCACTCCATATTCATATCTAAAAATAATCCTATTACAGTTGCAATAGTTCCCACTATTATTGCTGCTTTTATTCTACTTATCTTATATCTATCCATTATAGCTTCAACTGGTACTTCAAGCTGATTGATAGCTGATGATAGAGCTGCAAATATTACACTAAGGAAGAATAGTCCCCCTAATATTTGTCCACCAGGAATATTTGAGAATATTGCAGGTATTGTTATAAATAATAGTGCTGGTCCTGATCCTGCATCAAGCCCAAATGAAAATGCTGCTGGAATAATGATAAATCCAGCCATTAAAGCTGCTGTGGTATCTAAAAAACAAGTTTGAACTACACTTGCTGGGATCTCTACATCATCACCTAAATAGCTTCCATATACTAAAAGAGCTGATCCACTTAATCCCACAGTGAAGAATGCTTGTCCTAAAGCCATTATCCATGTCATTGGATCCTCTAACATACTCCATTTAGGTTGAAGTAAAAATTTAACTCCATCTATCGCATTTGGAAGAGTTAAAGATCTAACCATTAATCCTAAAAACAGTACAAACATCAATGGCATTATTATCTTATTAAGTTTCTCTATTCCCTTTACCACTCCAAAAGATATTACTACTACACTTAATACAACTCCTAAAATATGCCATGGAATTGAAGCTACTTGCCCTGCTATACTTCCAAAATATGCTCCATACTCAACACCATTAATAGCTCCTGTTAAGTAAGAAAAAAAGTATCTTATAACCCAACCAAAAACTATAACATAAAAGGTAAATACCCCTGCTACTGATATTATCGGTATAATTGGCAATAAATTTTTAAAAGGAATATTTATATCTTTTAATATTTCACTTAATCCAAAAATTCCTCTTTTCATCATTCTTCCAAATGAAATCTCTCCAACTAATCCTACAACAGCAAATAGAGCTACAAATATAAAATATGGTATTAAAAATGCTGCTCCCCCATACTTTCCAAGTTTCCAAGAAAATAACCAAATATTTCCTAATCCAATAGCTGCTCCTACACATGAAAGCATAAACCCTATCTTATTTGTAAAACTTTCTCTTTTTTCCCCCATTATCTCTCCTTTCTAACATAAAAGAGCAGGCGGAGAAATCCTGCCTGCCCTTTTTAAAAATTAGTATTGTTTCATTAATTCTCTTACTTTTGCTACTACTTCATCTTTAGAAACTTCTAATGTTTCTCCTGTTCTTCTTATTTTTAATTCAACAATTCCCTCTCCAGCTTTTTTACCTGAAACCACTTTGAATGGGAATCCTATTAAGTCAGCATCTTTAAATTTGAATCCTGGTCTTTCATCTCTATCATCTATCATTGAATCTATTCCGTCAGTTAATAGAGCATTGTAAATCTCTTCAGCAACTTTTACTTGATCTTCATTTTTTATATTAGCAGGAATAACATCAACTACATATGGAGCTAATGCTGATGGCCATATAATTCCAAATTCATCATTATTTTGCTCAATAGCAGAAGCTAAAGTTCTTGATACTCCAATTCCGTAACATCCCATTATCATAACTTTGCTTTCTCCCTTATCATCTAGATAAGTTGCATTTAATGCTTGAGAGTATTTAGTTCCTAATTTAAAGATATGTCCTACTTCTATTCCTCTTGCACTATGAAGTTTTCCTCCACATCTTGGACAAGTTTCTCCAGGTTTTACAGTTTTTACATCAGCAACTATATCAGCTGTATAATCTCTTCCATAGTTTACATTGATATAGTGAGTATCTAATCTGTTTCCACCTGCTGTATGATTATTGATTTTTGTTACTTCCTCATCAGCTATAATTTTTATATCTTTTAACTCAATTCCATATGGTCCGATGAAACCTTTTATTAATCCATGTTTTACAAGTTCCTCATCTGTAAGTAAAGTAACATCTACTGCATTGATTACATTTCTTAATTTAGTTTCATTTACTTCATAATCCCCTCTCATTAAAACCATGTATACTTGATCTGTTCCCATATCTCTATACATCATAGCTTTTACAGTTTTGCTATAAGGAATATTTAAGTAATTTACTATATCATCAATTTTTGATACATTTGGCGTATCTATAAGTTCAGCAGCTTTTAGTTCTTCAACTGGTGCTGGTTCTACCTTGCTTGTTGCAGTTTCTACATTAGCTGCATATTCACATGAATCACAATAGATAATTTCATCTTCTCCAGATTCTGCAAGAACATGGAACTCTTGTGATCCACTTCCTCCAATTGCTCCTGAGTCTGCTTCAACTGGTCTGAATTTTAATCCACATCTTGAGAATATTCTTGAATATGCATCTCTCATATTTAAGAACTCTTCATCTAATGATTCTTGAGATGTATGGAAAGAGTAAGCATCTTTCATTACAAACTCTCTTCCTCTCATAAGTCCAAATCTAGGTCTAATTTCATCTCTGAATTTTGTTTGAATTTGATATAAATTTAATGGTAATGATTTATATGAAGAGATCTCATTTCTTATAAGGTCTGTTATTACCTCTTCATGTGTTGGTCCTAATACGAAATCTCTCTTATTTCTATCTTGTAATTTCATCATAAGAGGTCCCATAACTTCCCATCTTCCACTTTCTTTCCAAAGTTCAGCTGGTTGAAGAACTGGCATTAATATTTCTTGAGCTCCTGCTCTGTCCATTTCCTCTCTTACTATGTTTTCAACTTTCTTTAAAGCCTTATATCCTAATGGAAGATAAGTATATACTCCACTAGTTAATTTTTTAATCATTGATGCTCTTAAAAGAAGCTTGTGACTTGCTGTTTCTGCTTCTTTAGGAGTTTCTTTAAGTGTTTTTATAAAACTCTTACTAAATCTCATTTTTCCCTCCACAATTTTTCGTTATTTACTCCATATTCTACCATATTTTCATTTTCTTTCCTAGTTTTCTTTAAATTTTTCTTCAATATCATATTTTAAATATGGATTTTCTATTTTTCCTCTATTCTCTTTAAGATAATCTACACATATCTCTTTAACCAATTTTATAGTTTTTATATCATGAACTATATCAGTAAATTTTAGATCACTAAATCCACTCTGTTTTGTTCCAAATATCTCTCCAGATTTTCTAAGCTTCAAGTCTTCTTCTGCTATCTTAAATCCATCTTGAGTTTCTTCCATTATCTGCAATCTTGCTTTAGAAGTTGCATTCTCTGTCTTTGAAACCAAAAAACAGTATGATTGATACTCTCCTCTTCCTACTCTTCCTCTCAGTTGATGCAAAGCTGAAAGTCCAAAACGTTCTGAGTTATTGATTACCATTATTGTAGCATTGGGAACGTCCACTCCAACTTCTATTACTGTTGTAGAGACAAGTATATCCAACTCTTTGTTTTTAAATCTTTTCATTATCTCATCTTTTTCAGAGTTTTTCATTCTTCCATGAAGAACTCCTATTCTATACATTGGAAGTTTTTTACTTACCTCTTCATAAAGTTCCTCTGTGGACTTAGCAGCTAATTTTTCACTTTCTTCTATAAGAGGAGCTATAAAATAAGCTTGTCTCCCTTGAGAAAGTTTCTTTCCTATAAAATCATACATAATATCACTATCTTCATCATTAAATATCCACTTAGTTTTTATTGGCTTTCTTCCAGGTGGTAACTCATCTATAACTGAAACATCTAGATCACCATATATGCTCAAAGCTAAAGATCTAGGAATAGGAGTTGCACTCATTACCACTAAGTTTGCTAAAACTCCCTTATCTCTCAAAAGTTTTCTCTGTACTACTCCAAATCTATGTTGTTCATCTATTATAATCAATCCTAATTTTTTAAAGTAGACATTTTCCTCTATTAGTGCATGAGTACCTATTACAATATCAACATTTCCCTCTTTTATATCATTTAAAAGTTTCTCTTTTGTCTTCCCTTTAAAACTTCCAGTAAGAAGTTCCACTCTTACACCAAGCTTTTCAAACTTTTCTTTTACTGATAAATAGTGTTGTACTGCTAATATCTCTGTTGGAGCCATCAATACCCCTTGATAAGAGTTTTCCACCATATATAATAACAAAATCATTGAAACAATAGTCTTTCCACTTCCTACATCACCTTGCACAAGTCTATTTACTATTCTTCCATTAGAGAGATCTTTATATATCTCAGTTATAACTCTTTTTTGAGCTTTTGTTAAACTAAAACTTAGATTTTCCAGATACTTCTTCACTAAAGTTTTCTTATCCTCTAAAGTGTATTTACTATGATTTTCATTATCCAGTTCAAATCTTTTTTGAAGAATTCCCATTTCCAATACTAATAGCTCTTCTATTGCAAATCTTCTTTTAGCTTCCTCTATACTTTTACTATTTTTAGGAAAGTGTATCTCTGTTAGAGCCTCTTCTCTTCCTAAAATCTTATATTTTTTCAGTATGCTATCTGGAATATTTTCTAAAAACAGTTGTTTCTTACTTTTTACAGCTTCTTTTACCAACCTTCTAAAACTATTTTGAGGCAGCTCCTTACTTGTGCTATAAATAGGCAGTATCTCTCCTTCACTAATTTTTCTTTGATTACTACTTAATTTAAATTCTGGGTTTACCATTTGAAAAACATATCCTCTTTTTACCTGTCCAATAAAGATATATTCCTCTCCCAATTTTAAAGTTTTTCTTAAATATGGCATTTGAAACCATACTATCTCTATTATTCCAGTTCCATCAGTAGCTGTTGCCTTTACCATTTTTACACCAGAATGTGTAGGTGGAGCAACTATTTTCATAAGAGAAGCTTTTAAAACTACATACTCATCTCCACGTAGTTCATTTATTTTCATAATATTAGTTCTATCATCATAAGATCTAGGAAAATAGTAGAACAGGTCATATAGAGATTTTATTCCTAAACTTCTCAACTTTTTTATATTTTTTTCGTCAAAATACTTTATCTCTACATCTTCAAGAGAATTATATATATTCATATACTCTTCTTTCAACATCCCTGTTCACCTCTCTCTGTATATAAATTATCCCCTTTATAGAGATAAAGGGGATAGAAATTTTATTAATCTAATTGTTCTAATAACTCTTCTGGAATATCAAAGTTTGCATAAACTTCTTGAACATCATCTAAATCATCAAGTGCATCATATAGAACCATTACTTTTTTAGCTGTTTCTAAGTCTGTAATTTCTACTTTATTTTCTGGATTCATAGCTATTTCTGCTTCTTCATAAGAATATCCAGCAGCTTTTAAGTTTTCTAAAACAGTTTGGAACTCTGTATAATCAGTGATTACTTCAAATGTATCTCCTTCATCTGATACATCTTCTGCACCAGCTTCAAGAGCTGCCATCATAAATTCATCAGCATCTAGTCCTTCAGATTTTACAGTGATTACTCCTTGTTTTTTAAACATCCAAGATACAGCACCATCTGTTCCTAAGTTTCCACCTTTTCTAGTGAAAGTTGTTCTTACTTCTGAAGCTGATCTATTTTTATTATCAGTAACTACATCTACTATGAAAGCTGTTCCTGCTGGTCCATACCCTTCATATCTCATTTCCATGTAGTCTACACCTTCTAATTCTCCAGTTCCTTTTTTAATAGCTCTTTCTAATATATCTTTAGGCATATTTCCTGCTTTTGCCTTTTCTATAGCTAATCTAAGTCTTGGGTTAAATCCTGGATCTCCTCCACCTTCTTTAGCTGCTATTGTAAGCTCTCTTCCTAATTTAGTAAATAAGCTAGCTCTCTTTCTATCTTGTGCACCTTTTCTATGTTGGATATTATTCCACTTACTATGTCCTGACACGACAAACCTCCTACTTCTTCTTAATAATATAAAATTTTACCATATCATCAGATATTTTTCAATATTTCTTAATTCTTCTAATATTATTTTTTGTAACTATCACATCTATTTTCTCATCATGTTCTTCTACTTCTAATCTATCTAAAATTTGAAATTCATAGGCTAAAGATATTTTTCTTACTCTAGGATATAGCTTTAAAAATCTGTCATAGTAACCTCTGCCATAACCTATTCTATTTCCCTCTCTATCAAAAACCACTCCTGGAACTATAATCAGATCTATATCACCATTATATATTTCTCCAACTGGTTCTTTTATTCCAAAAGAGTTATCTATTTTAAATTCTCCTGTATATTCAATAGCTTTTATTATCTCTCTATCTAACATCTTAGGCAAAAGAAGTTTTTTCCCACAAGAGATTATATATTCATTTATTTTCTCTGTATCAATCTCATTTTGAAAACTCATATAGCTCATTATTACTTCTGCTCTTTCCAAAATCTTACTATCTATAATTTGCTTATAAATAAACTCACTCTCTTCTAACACTTGTTCTTTTATTAAATTTAAACGTAACTTTTTTATTCTATCTCTAATTTTCCTCTTCTCCAGCATCTTTTTCTATCTCCTGTTTAAGAAGTTTCAAATCTTTCCAAAAATCATTAGCTACTTTTGAAGTTTTTCCACTATCGTTTCTTGATTTTTTTACAAAGTTTACATCATAAGTAAGAAGAAGTTTTATTCCACCTATCCAAGAAATAATTTTTCCTCTTTCCTCTCCCATTTTTACATCTCTTTTTAATAGTACCCTAGCTACTTCAGGTCCTAAAACTACTACTATTTCAGGTTTAACCAAAGCTATCTGCATATCAATTATCTCTTTTAATTGCTCCTGTTCCTCTTCCATATACTCTCTATATTTACACTCTTTTTTAGCTAGAGTAGTTATATAATAATTTTCAGGACTTAACTCCAATATATCACATAATTTTATTAAAAACTCTCCACTTGAACCTGAAGCTACTTTTAACTCTTCATTTTGGTATAGATCTGGATCATCACCTATAAACATAATTGAAGCTTCTCTATTTCCACTGCCTATTAAAAGCTTCATATCTGTTTTTTCACCATAATTTGTTCCCAGTCCACCAACTTCAAATTCAATTGTTTTCCAAAGATCGTTGATCTCTTCGTTATCAATCATACTTTTCTCCTTATAGCTCAAATAAATCTGTTACTCTATCTTGTAGAGCTACTTCAAAATTTAAATTAATTTTATTATCTGTTAACTCTTCCTCTAAAGTTCTTCTAGCTAAATCATAATTATTACTATCTTTACTTATATGAGCTAAATAAACTTTCTTTAATCTATCACTATACATCTCTTTTATAAATTTAGCTGCATCATTATTTGAAAGATGTCCATTTCTACCTTTTACCCTAGCTTTTAAATCCCAAGGATAGTTACAAGTCATCAACATATTATAGTCATAGTTTGATTCTATAATCATAATATCTATATCTTTAAAATTCTCTCTCACTATATTACTTACATAACCTATATCTGTTGAGATTGCTATTCTTTTTCCACACTCACTTTCAATTCTATAACCTACTGTTCTTTCTGCATCGTGCATCACATCAAAAGGTAAAACTTTCAATGAGTTTTTCAGTAAAAAACTTTCATTTTGTATAATTTTCAAGTTTTTTTCAGCTATTTTTCCCAGTTTTTTCTCTCCTGCACTATAACTTTCAGGAGTAATATATATAGGAATATCAAATTTTCTAGAGATAATCCCTGCTCCCTGTATATGATCTGAATGTTCATGAGTTATTAAAAGAGCATCTATATCTCCTAAATTTTCATTTATGGTATTTAATTTTTCCTCTATTTTTTTACAACTGAATCCAGCATCAACTAAAAGTTTTACTCCATTACTTTCTACAAATATTGAGTTTCCTCCACTTCCACTTCCTAATATCGAAACTTTCATCTTTTTTCCCTTCTATATTAAAATAATTACTAATATAATAATTATATCTTAAAAACCTTATTAATACAACTTTTATCTACATTAGAATTTTCAAAAAACAAAAACTGCACCTTAAAATAAGATGCAGTTCTATTTTTAAATTTAATTTTAACTATTCTTTACTTACTGGATATAATTTATGTTGGTTTTCAAGATCTAGTTCAAATCCTTTTATATTCTTTTGAATTCCAGCATTATTATCTGGCCATACTAACGGAATTAAAGGTACTTCATCCATTATGATAGCTTGAGCTTCTTTATAAGCAGCTTCCCTCTCTTCTGGTACAGTTGATTCTCTACCTTTATCTAAGCACTCATCAACTCTTGCATTTGTATACCACATTCTATTTCCAGCACTTCCATGGTTTTTAGAGTGGAATACTGCATACATAGCTGAGTCACCATCTGGACTTGGTGTCCATCCTAATAGGAACATATCATGCTCTCTATTAGCTAATCTATCTAAGTAAGCTCCCCATTCAAGTAATTCTATTTCAACATCAATTCCAATTTGTTTTAATTGGTCTTGTAAAATAACAGCTGTATCTTTTCTTACATTGTTATTATTTGTCCAAATTTTAGCCTTAAATCCATTTGGATATCCAGCTTGAGCTAATAATTCTTTAGCTTTAGCTATATCTTGTTTACGAACTTTTAAATCTTTATTATGTCCAAATACTGCTGGAGCTACTGGTGAACTAGCTGGAGTTGCTGCTCCTAAGTATATAGCATCTACCATACTTTGTAAATCTATTGCATAAGCTATTGCTTGTCTAACTTCTTTTTTATCAAATGGTGGTTTTGTAGTATTAAATCCTACATAGTTCATTGTTAAAGCTGGTTTTTGAAGAAGTTTTAAATCAGGATGATTTCTTACCATATCATGGTCCATAGCTTCTATATCAACAGCAATATCTACCTCTTTAGTTTCAAGAGCTATTGTTCTATTTGTTCCCTCTGGAATAGTTCTAAATATTAAAGTATCAATAGCTGGTTTACCTTGATAATAATCTGGGTTAGCTTTTAAAACTATTCTATCTCCAGATGCCCAAGATTCAAATTTAAATGGTCCAGTTCCTACTGGGTGTTGTCCATAGCTTTTCCCAGCTTCTGTTACAGCTTTTTCACTTAATATTCCTGCACCATAGTGAGCAAGATATCCTACTAATGGTCCAAAAGGTTTTTTAGTAGTAATTCTTACTGTTTCATCATCTATTGCTTCAACTTTATCTACATCAACAAAGAAACTCATCATACTAGGATCATTTTTTACTTTTATAAGACTAAATACGACGTCATTAACAGTTAAAGGATCTCCATTATGAAATTTAACCCCTTTTCTAATTTTTAAATCCAATGTTAACGGATCTACTTGTGTCCAACTTTCAGCTAATCCTGGAACTAATTTTGTTCCCTCTCTAGCTACTAAGTTATCATAAATTTGTAAAGTTACTCTATGAGACGGCACATCATTAGAAGCTGCTGGATCTAGAGTTTTAGCATCTGCTCCTTGAGCTACAATTACTGTAGTTTCAGCATGAAGTACAGTTGAGAAAAGTGCTACTAGCATAAATAAAAATGTAAAAAATCTTTTTTTCATATATTGTTACCCTCCCCTATTATTATTGTATAATAAAATTATACAATATTTTTTACATAAATCAAATTATTTTTACGAAAATTAATCACTTTATTTGAAATTAGTTTTAATTATTTTTATTTATATTGTTTTTAAAAATATCTTTTCTTAAAATTATAAATATTTTTTCGATAACACTTCAATATCTTTTATTAACTCTTCTACATCCTCTTTTTTAGTTGCCCATGAAGTTACAAAACGGATAACAGATGTTTTATCATCTACCTTTTCCCAAAATTCATATCTATATTTCTTTCCTAACTCATCTATCATTGCATTTGGTAGAATAGGAAACTGTTGATTTGTATAAGAATCAGTTTTTAACTCTATATTTTGTGCTAAACAAGCTCTTTTTATCATCATTGCCATCTCATTAGAGTGTTTTCCAACTTCTTCATATCTATTTCCTGTAAATAACTCTTTAAATTGTACTCCTAATAATCTTCCTTTTGCTAAAGTAGCCCCTCTTTGTTTTGTAATATGTATAAAATTATGTTGTCTTAACTCTTTATTTATTAAAACTAATGCTTCTCCAAAAAGTAACCCACACTTTGTTCCCCCTAGATAGAAAGCATCTGTATATTTAGCATAATCTTCTAATGCTATATCATTTTTCTCTGAAGTAAGTGCTGATGCCATTCTTGCTCCATCTAAATATAAATATAGTCCAGCTTCTTTACAATAATCAGATAGAGATTTTAGCTCCTCTTTACTATAAATTGTTCCAATCTCAGTAGGGTTTGAAATATATACCATTTTAGGTTGTACCATGTGAAAATCCATATGTAGCTCTACCATTTTTCTTACTGACTCTACATCTAGCTTTCCATTTTCTGTAGGTATCTCAATTACCTTATGTCCAGTAGCCTCAATAGCTCCTGCTTCATGTACACTTATATGTCCTGTTGTAGGTGCAATAACTGCCTCATGTGGCCTAAGTGAATGAGCTATCGTCAATAGATTTGTTTGAGTACCTCCCACTAATAATCTTATATAGCAATCATCACATTTTATCTTCTCTTTTATTGTTGCTATTGCTTCAGCAGTATATTCATCATCTCCATACCCCACAGTTTGCTCCATGTTTGTTTTTAATAGAGCCTCCATTACATATGGTAATGCTCCTTCACTGTAATCATTTTTGAAACTTATCATTTTCAATCTCCTCCCTTGTTCTTTATTAGCTTTATTAAAAGTATAAAGAATTTTTATTTTTTTGTAAAGAGTATTTTCTGTTGTTAAAAGCATAAAAATATTTTATTTCCAATGGTTTTTTTTAAATTTTTATAGTAAAATATTATTAAGCTATTTTTAGGGGGCGAAAATGAACTTAGTAAATATTAGTAAACATAAAAATGAAAATAATAGAGCTTATACTTATAGAGTATTAAAAGAAAATATTATGAGACTAAATCTAAAACCAGGGGAAAGTATTAGTGAAATTGAGCTTAGTGAAGCTTTAGATGTAAGTAGAACCCCTGTTAGAGAAGCGATTGTAAAGTTGTCTGAAGAAAAATTAGTTGATGTCTTTCCTCAAAGAGGTTCTTTTGTATCTAAAATCAATCTTAATCTAGTTGAAGAAGCTGTTTTTTTAAGAGAGCTTTGTGAAAAAAAAATTTTAGAAATTGCTTGTAAAGATCCTGTTTCTGAAACTCTAATTACAGAATTAGAAAAAAATATAGAGTATCAAAAAATCGTTGTAAACTTTAATAGAGATCTTCATGAATTTTTTGATCTAGATAACTATTTCCACACTTTAATCTTTGATTATTACAATAAGAAAAATGTTTGGAAAGTTATACAAAGACTTGCTACTCACTATGATAGATTACGTTTAATAGATGCCTTAGAGAGAATAAATCTTGAGAATACCATTAAACAACATATTGAAATTGTAAATCTTATAAAAGAAAAAAATAGTAGAAAAGTTAATTCTCTTGTTAATAAACACCTTTTTAATTTTAAAGAGGTTATCAATAAATTCATGGAAAAATATCCAGAATATTTTTCATAATCAATTACCACCATTAATTTGGTGGTTTTTTATTTTTTTGTATATTGTAAAAGAGTTGTAAAATTCCTTAAAACTGTGTAAAGAAATTTTATTTTAATTAAAAAGTGGTATACACTAAAAATATAAATAAAAATGTTTAAAACTTAACAGGAGGATTTTATGAATTTTTACAAAAATGAAAAGGCTGGTTTACTCTTTTCATTACCATCTTTAATTATTGCATTTATCTTTTCTATTTATCCATTAATAAAAACATTTATCTATGCTTTCTCATTTACTGATGAAAAAGGAAAAATAGTAGAATTTGCAGGATTTGAAAATTTTATTGAACTTTTTACTGATCCAAGCTTTTATTTAAGTATCTTTGCTACTTTTAAATTTGCAGTAATAACTGTGTTTTTCAGTATTACAATTGCTCTTTTCTTAGCAATTCTATGTAATGAAAAAATAAAGGGGATTGGATTTTTTAGAACAATCTTCTCTTCAAGTCTTGGAGTTTCAATCTCTGCTTCTGCATCAATAGTTCTATTTATGTTTCATCCTAGCTTAGGGGTTATCAATGAAATTATTAAATTCTTTGGTGGTGTACCTTTAAACTGGTTAACTGATTCAAAGTATGCACTAATAACAGTTGCTATCTCAACAATTTGGATGAACATCGGTTTTGGATTCTTAGTTCTTACAGCTGGACTTCAAAATATAAGCACTGATATAGATGAAAGTTGTGCTATTGATGGAGCTAGTTATTTTAATAAACTTTTTAAAGTAACTCTCCCTCTATTGAGTCCTAGTATCTTCTATCTAACTATAACTACTACTTTAAAAGCTTTCCAAGGTTTCGGACAAGTAGATATATTAACTGGTGGAGGACCTAACAATGCTACTAACTTCTTAGTATATAGCATCTATAAAACAGCTTTCTCTAGTTATAGATTTGATTATGCTAGTGTACAAGGGGTAATTCTCTTAATCATTATAATTGCTATTATGCTATTTAAATCTAAGTTAGAAAAGAAGGTGCATTATCAATAATGAAAAAAAACAATATCTTAACATATTTTCTGCTTTTAGTTTCATCATTTATAATATTTTTCCCACTTATCTATGCTCTTTTGGCAAGTTTTATGCCTACAATAGATATAGTAACTGGAAAGATAATTCCTAGTTCAATAGATCTAAAAAACTATAGAGAGCTTATTAAAATATTCCCTATGGGTAAATTCTTCACAAACAGCTTAATTACATCAATAGCTGGAATGGTAAGCCAAGTAATAATTTGTAGTATGACTGCTTATGCACTTGTTTTTGTAGATTTTAAAAATAAAAAGTTAGTATTTCTAGTAGTTATGCTATCTATGTTTATTCCTTGGGAAGCTATATTTGTTCCAAACTACATTACAATTTTAAAGGCTGGACTTATCAATACAAGAATAGCTATTATACTTCCATTTCTAGCAAATGGACTTGGAACATTCTTAATGATACAACAATTTAAAACTTTAAATAGATCACTTATTGAAGCTGCTCAAATAGATGGATGCTCTCACTTCTTTATATATAGTAAGATTGTGATGCCTCTATCAAAGGGAGTTTTAAGTACTTGGGGAATCTACTCTTTCCTAGCTATGTGGAATATGTATCTATGGCCTCTAATGGTTTCAACTAGACCTGAATCACGTACAATTCAAATTGGATTGAAGATGTTAAAGTCTGAAGAGGAAACAAACTTTGGTAGACTAATGGCTGGGGTTATCTTGGTAATTATTCCATCTCTTATCATCCTATTCTTAGGACAAAAACAGTTACAAAAAGGACTTACTTCAGGAGCAACAAAAGAGTAAAAAATTAAAATATTAATAAAAATATAAAAGTTTATAGGAGGAAAAATGAATTTAAAAAAATTAGCAGTATTATCTTTAGGAGCGATGATGTCAATTTCAACTTTTGCAAAGGAAAACATTGTATTCTGGCATGCAATGTCTGGGGAAGGACAAAAAACACTAGAAAAAATAGTAAATGATTATAACAACTCTCAAGATAAAGTACATGTAGATGCTATATTCCAAGGATCTTATGAGGAAGCAATTGTAAAATTTAAAGCTGTATCTGGTACAAAAGAAGCACCTAACCTAGTTCAAATGAATGATATCTCTACATCTTTTATGTATAGAAGTGGAGCTATTATCCCTATGAGTGATTTTATAGAAAAAGATAGTAACTTCGATGAGAATAAATTGGAAGATGTTTTATTAAACTATTATAGAATCAATGATAAACTATACTCTATGCCTTTTAACTCTTCTACTGCAATCTTACTTTACAATAAAGATGCATTTAAAGAGGTTGGATTAGATCCTGAAAAAGCTCCTACAAGTTATAAAGAGGTAGAGGATTTCTCAAGAAAACTTGTTAAGAAAAACTCTAATAACGTTGTTGATAGATATGGATTCTCTATAATCTCTTATGCTTGGTTTATTGAGCAACTATTAGCTAATGATAATACTCTATATGTAGATGAGGAAAATGGAAGAAATGGAAACAACCCTACAAAAGTAGCTTATGAAAAACAATTACCTGTTATCTTAAATTGGATGCAAAATATGAATAAAGAGAAATTAGCTATAAACTATGGTAGAGAATGGGATTCAACTAGAAGTGCTTTCAGCTCTGGTAAAGTAGCTATGTACTTAGATTCATCAGCTGGACTTACAAATATAATTCAAAACTCTAAATTTGAAGTAGGAGCTGCTTTTATTCCTAATGAAAGTGGAGAATTTAATGGAAGTGTTATCGGTGGAGCTTCTTTATGGATAACTGATTCTGAAGATTCTGCTAAAGAAGATGCTGCATGGGATTTTGTTAAATATGCTGTTTCTAAAGATGTTCAAGCTTTCTGGTCATCTAAAACAGGTTACTTCCCAGTTAACAAAGAATCTTATGATACTCCTTTAATGCAAGAAACTATGGAAAAAATGCCTCAATTTAAAATAGTAGTTGATGAGTTAAAAGCAACTAACAAAAATACTGCTACACAAGGTGCTATTCTTGGTGTATTCCCAGATGTAAGAGAAAAAATGGTTGAAACTATGGAAGCTGTTTCTGAAGGTAAAGATGGACAAAAAGCTGCTGATGATGTAGCAAAAGCTTCAAATAGAATAATCTCAAGATATAATAGAATAAATAAATAGTTCAAAGTTTCGGAGGAAAAATGGCAAAGGTAGTTTTAAAAAAAGTAGAAAAACAATACCCCAATGGCTTTAAAGCTGTACATGGTATTGATTTAGAAATAAACGATGGAGAGTTTATGGTTTTTGTTGGTCCTTCTGGTTGTGCTAAATCTACTACTCTTAGAATGGTAGCTGGACTTGAAGAGATCACTGGGGGAGAGATTTGGATAGGAGACAAATTAGTTAATGATCTTCCACCAAAAGATAGAGGTATTGCAATGGTTTTCCAAAACTATGCTCTGTATCCTCATATGACAGTTTATGACAATATGGCATTTGGATTAAAAATGGCTAAAACTCCAAAAGATGAGATTGATAAAAGAGTTAGAGAGGCAGCGGAAAAGTTAGAGATAACTCAACTATTAGATAGAAAACCAAAAGAGATGTCTGGAGGGCAAAGACAGAGGGTAGCAGTAGGAAGAGCAATAGTAAGAAAACCTGATGTATTCCTATTTGACGAACCACTATCAAACCTAGATGCTAAACTTAGAGTATCAATGAGGGTTAAGATAACTCAACTACATAAACAATTAAAGGCTGAAGGACAAACAGCAACAATGATCTATGTAACACATGATCAAGTAGAAGCAATGACAATGGGAGATAGAATCTGTGTATTAAATTATGGAAAAATAATGCAAGTAGATACACCATTAAATCTATACCACAAACCAGCAAATAAATTCGTAGCAGGATTTATAGGATCTCCAGCGATGAATTTTGTTGTGGGAACATTGGAAAAAACTGAAAATGAAACTGTTTTTACTTTTGGAGAAAATAAGCATATAGTACTTCCAAAAGAGATGAGAGAAAAAGTTAAAAATCATATAGGTAAAAAAGTTACTTTAGGAATAAGACCTGAAAATATTGGAAATAGCTTAACTAATCCTGAAGGAGATAAAAATAATTTTATCAATGGTAATGTAAATGTTGTAGAATATATGGGAAATGAAGAGTTTCTTCATTTCTCAATAGATGGAAATGATTTCACTTCAAGAATAGAAAGTAGAAAAAGTTTAGGACTAGCATACGGTGATAGTGGAAACTTCTATTTTAATATGGAAAAGGCTCATTTCTTTGATATTGACACAGAGGAAAATATTACTCTATAATTATAATAAATTTAATTTAAACAGGTGATCTTATGACTAAAAATTTTGCTCATAGAGGTTTTAGTGGAAAATACCCTGAAAATACTCTATTGGCATTTGAAAAGGCTGTTGAAGCTCAAACTGATGGGATTGAATTAGATGTTCAATTAACAAAAGATGGAGAGATAGTTATTATTCACGATGAAACTATTGATCGTACAACTAATGGAAAGGGATTAGTTGTAGATTATACTTATGAAGAGTTAGAAAAATTTGATGCTTCATACATCTATACTGGACAATTTGGATTTAATAAAATTCCTACTTTAAGAGAATATTTTAATCTTATTAAAGATACAAATATTGTAACTAATATTGAATTAAAAACTGGTATCAATGAATATAAAGGTATAGAAGAAAAAGTTTATAACCTAGTTAAAGAGTTCCAACTTGAAGATAGAGTTATTGTTTCAAGCTTTAACCATTACAGTGTGTTAAGAATGAAAGCTATAGCTCCTCGCATCAAATGTGGATTCCTTACTGAAACTTGGATTCTTAACCCTAGCAAATATATTAAAAATTACTGTGTTGAGTGTTACCATCCACACTTTGCTATGTTGACACCTAAAATAGTAAATGAACTTAAAACTTTAGGAATTGAGATCAATACTTGGACAGTTAATAAAGAAGAGGATATTAGGGATATGATAGCAAAAGAGATTGATATTGTTATCGGAAACTTCCCTGATTTAACTAAAAAGATTATTGATGAAACTTTAAATAAATAAAAATAAAAACTGTGCTTATCAAAATTAATTGATTTGCACAGTTTTTTCTTTTTTAAACTATAATTTATCATTCTAATTTACGTTTACAAAACTTATAATTTTTAACAT
>OGXP01000137.1_pt1 | contig 87761 bp, 78 predicted proteins | sample 1576351 | NCBI WGS metagenome assembly OGXP01 (sample SAMEA3541517, study PRJEB24748) | human gut metagenome | biome: human gut; feature: human-associated habitat; material: faeces | place: China | collected 2012
AGTTACTTGAAAATTTATTTGTTTTTTCCACCAACACTATTTGACAAAGAGCCAAGAAATTTTGTAACAGAGATTTTAAAAGATAGGAAAAGTGAAAATAGTTTATTTGATTTTAGAGATTTTATGGGGATAGCCCCTAAGAATTTTGAAGCTGATATTTTTTATGATGAAGAGGAAGAGATCAGTAAAAAAGAGGAGAAGTTTTTTAAATTAAAAGTTACAACATTGGGAAAAAATGAGAAATATAAAAATCAGATAAAGGAAGAGAGCATCACTTTATATAAATGTGAAGAGAACTGTAAAAGTGAGATGTTCTTTTTTGAAAAAACAGATGAGATATAATTAAAGAGAGGCTTTTAAACCTCTCTTCTCTTTTATTTTATACAAGAGCTCCCATTTTTTTACCACCAAGTAGATGGAAGTGAAGATGGAAAACCTCTTGTCCACCATATTCATTACAGTTTGTGATAACTCTGTATCCTTGCTCAGCTATTCCAAGCTCTTTAGCTATATGAGCAATAGCAAGATACATATCTCCTATGATATTTTTATCTTCAGGAGTTATATCATTAATAGTAGGAATCTCTTTTTTAGGAACAACTAGAATATGAATAGGGGCAGCAGGGGCAATATCTTTAAATGCCAACACTGTATCAGTTTCATAAACTATAGTTGCAGGGATCTCTCTATTTATAATTTTAGTAAATATAGTAGCCATAAAAAATCATCTCCTAAAAGTTAATTAAATATTTTCTATTGCATCTACTCTTTTTTCGTGTCTTCCACCTTGGAATTCAGTAGCTAAGAAAACATCTACCATTTCAAGAGCAAGAACGTCACCAACAATTCTTCCTCCCATAGCTAATATATTAGCATTGTTGTGTTCTCTTGTAAGTCTAGCCATAGTTGTATTTGTGCAAAGAGCAGCTCTTACACCAGGAACTTTATTTGCAGCAATAGATATACCAATACCAGTTCCACAAACAAGAACTCCATAGTCAGCTTTTTTATCAACAACAGCATGTCCAACAGCATGTCCAAAAGTTGGGTAATCTACTGATTCAGTTGAGTGAGTTCCTAAATCAAGAACTTCATATCCTTTTTCAATAAGGTGTGCTTTTATTTTTTCTTTTAATTCAAATCCTCCGTGGTCAGCACCTAAAGCAATTTTCATAAAACTTTTCCTCCTAAATAAATTTAATTATAAATGTAAAGGGGAATTTCTTCCCCTTTTTTAACTGAAATTATTAGTCTTCAAATCCTTCAAAGTGAGGGTGTCCATGTTCAAGCTCAACTTCTGAAGCTTCTCTAACTCCTGTAACCTCAACTTCAAATCTTAGGTTTCTTCCAGCAAATGGATGGTTACCATCTGTAGTTACAACATCATCTTCTATTGAAGTGATAACAAACTCTTGTTCGCTTTCCTCTCCAGTTTCATCATCTTCCATATCAGCAACAAATTCCATTCCTTCATAGATATCATCAAAGTCAGCAAAATCTTCTTTGCTCATTTCCATGATAAGATCTTCATCATACTCTCCATATCCTTCTTCAGGAGTAAGAGTCATAACAGTTTTAAATCCTCTTTCTTTTCCTTCAAGAGTTTCTTCAACTTTAGGAACAAAAGCTCCAATTCCATGAATATAGAAGAAAGGACCAACTTCTTTTGTATCTTCTAAAAGCTCATTTGTATCATTATCATAAACTTTAAATTCTAGTGTTACAACTGCATTTTCAGTAATTTTCATAAATTTCACCTCATATAATATTTTTACTACCTAATATAAGGATAACATAAATTTATATAAATTTCATCCTTTTTTTTATCTTTAACACAAAAAAATAAAATTTATATTAAAAACACATATTTTTTTTCACAATATTACAATTTTCCTTATCACTAAATTTTTCTAAAAGTAGAAATGCTGTTTCTAAAGCATTTTTTGGTCCAGAACAAGTAATAAGATTTTCATCCTCTACAATCTCCTCTCTTATTGGGATGGCTCCATATTTTTCCAACTGTGAAAAATATCTTTCATTATCTAATAGATAAGTTGTTGCTTTCCTTCCCTTTAAAATTCCAGCCTCGCCTAAAGGAATAACTCCTGTGCAAATTCCTACAATTATTTTATTTTTTTCATTGAAATATTGAATTACACTTTTAAAGGTAGAATCTTTCATATCATTAAAGAACCCTGCTTTTCCGAACCCACCAGGGATCACTAAAGCATCATACTCTTCAAGATCAATATTTTCTTTTTTTAAATTTAGTTGTGGAAAAATTTTTAAATTCCATGTACAATATATTATATCATGTATGCTAGTTGTGGTAGTTGTAGTGTTCTTTTTTCCTACAACCATATTCCAACCAAAAATATCAATGAATGGGGATAGCTCAAGAATTTCAATCCCTTGTGAGATAAGTATCAAAATTTTTTTCATATTTTTCTCCTAAAAAAATTAAAAATGATTGACTAATTTTATAAAAAGTCTTACAATACATCGTATTTGAAGAATTATTGAAATTAAATAATATCTATTATAGCATTATGCTACAAATATATAAAATAAAAAATTTAACTATAAGGAGGTAAGATGTCAAAGCTAGACCAAAGTAAAACTCCACTATTCTCAGTGTTAAAAAATGAATATGTTGGTAGAGATATTCTTCCATTTCATGTTCCTGGACACAAAAGAGGAAAAGGAGTAGATAAAGAATTTTATGATTTTATGGGGAATGGACCTTTCTCCATGGATGTAACTATTTTTAAAATGGTAGATGGATTACACCAACCAAAAAGTTGTATAAAGGAAGCACAAGAACTGGCAGCAGATGCCTATGGTGTAAAGAAAAGTTTCTTTGCAGTAAACGGAACTTCAGGGGCAATTCAAGCAATGATTATGTCTGTAATGAAAGCTGGAGATAAAATTCTTGTTCCTAGAAATGTTCATAAATCAGTTTCAGCAGGAATTATTTTAAGTGGATCTGAACCTATCTATATGAACCCAGAGATTGATGAGGAGTTAGGAATAGCTCATGGTGTCAGACCTCAAACTGTTGAAAATATGTTAAAGCAACATCCAGATATTAAGGCTGTACTTATTATCAACCCAACTTATTATGGAGTTGCTACTGATATTAAAAAGATAGCTGATATTGTTCACAGCTATGATATTCCACTAATAGTAGATGAAGCTCATGGACCTCATCTTCACTTCCATGATGATCTACCTATTTCAGCAGTAGATGCTGGAGCAGATATGTGTACTCAAAGTACTCATAAAATCATTGGAGCTATGACTCAAATGTCACTTTTACATGTAAATTCAGATAGAATTGATGTAAATAAAGTTCAACAAATCTTAAGTTTATTACATACAACTTCACCTTCATATCCTTTAATGGCATCATTAGACTGTGCTAGAAGACAGATAGCAACTGAAGGAACAGCTCTTTTAGATAAAGCTATAAAACTTGCTAAAAGATTTAGAAGTGAAGTAAATAAAATACCTGGAATGTCTTGTTTTGGTGAAGAGATTGTAGGAAGAGAAGGAGTATTTGCTTTTGACCCTACAAAAGTAACTGTTACAGCTAAAGAGTTAGGACTTACAGGGGCAGAGTTAGAAACTCTACTTGTAGATGATTACAATATTCAAATGGAACTTTCAGACTTCTATAATGTTCTAGGACTTATTACAATAGGAGATACTGATGAAAGTATAGATAAATTTATTGCAGCTCTTAAAGATATTAGCAATAGATACTATGGAAAAGGAAATAAAATTAAGAGAAATATAATTAGAATGCCAGGAATCCCTGAACAAGTTCTAATTCCAAGGGAAGCATTCTACAGTGAAAAGAACACTATTCCATTTAAAGAAAGTGCTGGTAAGATCTGTGGAGAGATGATAATGGCTTATCCACCTGGAATCCCTATTATCACTCCAGGAGAGAGAATTACTGAAGAGATTATAGAGTATATAGAAGATTTAAAAGAAGCTCAACTTCATATTCAAGGTATGGCAGATCCTGAATTAATCAATATCAATGTAATTGAAGAGGAAGATGCTATCTACCTATATACAGAAAAGATGAAGAGCATGATGTTTGGTGTGCCTATGAACTTAGGAGCAAACAAAGCTGGAATCGAGTTTGGACCAGATACATTATGTGAAGCATTCCCAGATACATTTGATGAGATGGAAATTATTGAAGTTGAAAAACAAAAAGAAAACTTCAATGAATGGAACTTAAAATATAAGAATACAATTCTTAACACTTGTGAAAAACTTGCAACTGCAGTAAATGAAGCTGTAAGAGATGGATATAGACCTATAGTTATTGGTGGAGACCACTCAATTGCTCTAGGAAGTATCTCAGGAGTTTCACTTGAAAAAGAAATTGGAGTTATCTGGATAGATGCTCACGGAGATATGAACACTGATGAGTCAACTATTACAGGAAACATTCATGGAATGCCTCTAGCACTATTACAAGGAGCAGGGGACAGAGATCTTGTAAACTGTTTCTATGAAGGGGCTAAAATAGATAGTAAAAATGTTGTTATACTAGGTGCAAGAGATCTTGACTTTAAAGAGAGAGAGATTATTGATCAACTTGGAGTAAAAGTAATCTATCACGATGAAGTACTTCAAAAAGGACTTGATAATATCCTTGAAGAAATTAGAGAATACTTACAAATAGATAACCTTCACATCAGTTTTGACGTTGATTCAGTTAACCCTGAATTAGCACCAGGAGTAAGTACTCCAGTAAGAAACGGATTCACTACTGATGAGATATTCCAAACATTTAAATATCTATTTAAAAACTACTCAATCACATCTGTTGATATAGTAGAGTTTAACCCAGTTAATGATAAAAATGATAAAACACTTAAATTTGTAAATGAACTTACAGAGTATGTTGTAAATCCAGACTAATAAATAAATTTATACTACACCTTTCATTTTAAAAGATGGAGGGTGTAGTTTTTTTTATGATTATTATTTAATGTATCTACTCAGCTGTGTAAAGTCTACAAAATATTATCTAGTTCAAAGTTCAATTTTTATAATATTTATAGGTAATAGTTGAGTAGTTAGTATTTAATAAAAAATAAAAGGATCAACTTCTATAAAATACAGAAATCAATCCTCATTAAATTATAAAAAATTCTATATAGAAGATCCCATCTTATAAGCAGTATCTATAAGTGGAGTTTCAGAAACTTTTCCTGCTTCCATAACATTTGTTGCATAGATAATCCCCCAAATTTATAAATTAAAATAACTAGAAAATAAATTCTCTAACTATATCATATACTTAATTTTTTTACACTTTTTCCCTCAATAAATTCAAAATCAACAAGCTTTTCTTCAAAATACCCATCTTGATTAATAAGTTTTATTATCATATTTGTTGCTAAATCTCCAATTTTTTGATAATTAAATCGAATAGTAGTAAGTGAAGGTGTTAATAGTTCAGATATTTTATATCCCCCAAAACCACAAACTGAAATATCTTCAGGTATTGAAAGGTTAGCTTTCTTAATTGCATTTATTGCTCCAAAAGCTATATTGTCAGTTGCACAAATTACACAAGTAGGTCTATTTTTTATTAGATATTTTTCTAAAACCTCTTCTGATTTTTCCATTGAAAAATCCGTTTCCAGACACTCTATTTTTTTACAATCATAGTTTTTTAACCCTTCTATAACCCCATTTTTTCTTATAACCCCAACAGCTTTATCCTCTTCTGAAACTCCTAAATATACCACAGACTGATGTCCTAACTTTCCTACATATTCCCCTATTTTTTTCCCTGCTAAGAAATCATCATTAGTTATATAAGTTACTCCTTGATACTGTTGTCCTATAACAAGAAGAGGTATTGTTGTTTTATTGAAAAACTCTCTATGTTTTTCAGTAATTATTGTTGAGAAAAATATAATTCCCTCTACTCTAAGTCTCATTAAATTTTCAAAACTTTCAAGTTCTAAATTAATATTATGATCTGTATTCATAATCAATGGTACATATCCATTTTTTCTTAAATTGCTATCAAGTTGCATTAAAATATGAGAAGTTATAAAAGAATCAAGACAAGGAACAACAATTCCTATAAAACTATTATTTTTTGCTTTTATCCCTCTGGCAAAAACATTAGGTTTGTAGTTATATTCTTGAATAATTTTATCTATTTTTTCTGCATTTTCACTACTGACATATCCACCATTTAAAAATCTTGATACTGTACTTTTACCAACATTAGCTAATTTTGCAATTTCTAGTATTGTTAATTTATTTTTCATCTCTCTATTATAGTAAAACTCCTTTTTTATAATATTCTTTTTTTCCTATTATACAACATAAAAAATTTTTTAACTAATTTTATTTTGCAAAAAGAACTTGATTTTTTATATTAAATATTGTATATTGAACATATGGGAACGGTTCCACTTGTAGATAAAAAAAAAGTATATATTTTATACAAAAATTTTGAAAAAAGGAGGGTGTATAGTTTTACTATACTAATGAGAATATGGATTATAACTTAGTAGCTGAATTGATTTTAAAAAATGTTGGAGGAAAATCAAATATAAAGGTAATGGAGCATTGTGCAACAAGGCTTAGAATTGTAGTTAATGATGATTCAAAGGTAAATAGTGAAGAGATAAAAAACATTAAAGGAATAGGTGGGTATTTCTTTCAATCAGGTCAACATCAAATAATTATTGGAACTGGAAAAGTAAATAAAGTTTTTGATATTTTAAATAAAGATGGGGAAATAAAAACTTCTGGAATAAAAGAGGAAGCTTATTCAAATCTAAATATCTATCAAAAAGCATTGAGATCTCTAGCTGATGTATTTATTCCTTTAATTCCTGTTTTAGTAGCAACAGGTTTATTTATGGGAGTTAGAGGTTTTATTTTACAATTAGGAGTTGAGTTATCTCCTGAAATTTTAACATTAAGCCAAGTTGTTACAGATACAGTATTTATATTTTTACCTGCTCTTGTTGTTTGGTCTACTTTTAAAAGATTTGGAGGAACTCCAGTTATAGGAATGGTACTTGGACTTATGTTGATAGCTCCTATGATTCCTAATGCTTGGGATGTAGCTTCTGGAAATGTGGCTCCTTTACAATTAGGAATATTTGAAATACAAGGGTTTCAGGGAACAATTATTCCAGCTTTAATTGTGGGAATATTTGGAGCCTATGTTGAAAAGTGGATAAAATCTTGGATGCCTTCTGTTGTAGATCTAATTTTCACTCCTTTTTTAACAATAATTATAGGGATGATAGCAGGATTTTTAATTTTAGGTCCTATATTTTCAACAATTGAACACCTTATTATGAATAGTATAAAATACATATTAAATATGCCTTTTGGTCTTGGAGGAGCAATATATGGAGCTTGTCAACAAGTTTTAACTGTTACAGGACTTCATCACTCTTTAATGATAGTAGAAACAAGTTACCTTTCAACTGAAGGAATCAACCCTTTAAATGCTCTATTAACTGCTTCTATGGCTGGACAAGCTGGAGCTGCAATCGCCTTTGTTTTAAAAGAAAAAAATAAAGAAAAAAGAGCTCTACAATTTTCTTCAATAATTCCTTGTTTCTTTGGAATAACAGAACCTCTTTTATTTGGAATCACTCTTACTAATACAAGAGTTTTCCTATCTGGTATGATTGGAGGAGCTGTTGGTGGTGCTTTTGCAAAAATCTTTAACATTGCTCCTTCTGTAATGGGAGTAACTTTTATACCTGCAATTCCAGCTTATCTAGGGCATAACTTACTTATGTATCTAGGGATGATTATAATTTCAATGGGAACTGGAATCTTAATGACTGAAATTTTATTAAAAAGAAAGGGATAATATGTGGGAAAATAAATTTCATATAAGTCCTAAAAAAGGACTTTTAAATGATCCAAATGGTCTTATATTTTATAAAGAGGAATACCATGTTTTTTATCAATATAATCCAACATCTTGTGAACACAAAAATAAACATTGGGCACATTTAAAAAGCAAGAATCTTGTAGATTGGGAAGAGCTTCCAATAGCTCTTTCTCCTACTGATTGGTTTGATAAAGATGGATGTTATTCTGGAAGTAGCATTGAAAAAGATGGAAAACTTTATTTAATATATACAGGAAATGTTAAAAACAATGGAATTAGAGAAAGCTACCAATGTTTAGCTGTATCTGAAGATGGGATAAATTTTAAAAAACTTGGACCTGTTATCTTTGACAAAGATATTCCTAAAAATTACACTAGACATTTTAGAGATCCTAAAATCTCTTTTGATGGTAAAAAATACTGGATAGTTCTTGGAGCTCAAAGATTAGATTTAACTGGAACAGTTATTAAATATAGTTCAATAGACCTTATTAATTGGAATTTTGAAGGAGAAATTTTAAAAGAAGATTTTGGATATATGTGTGAATGTCCAGATGAAATATCCTTTGACAAAGATAAAGCTCTGCTATTTTGTCCTCAAGGTTTAGAGGCAAAGGGAATATTATATAACAACCTTTTTCAATCTGGATATATAATAAATGGAGATGAAAAAAACTTTTGCGAATTAGATAGAGGATTTGAATTTTATGCACCTCAAACTTTTAAAGATAAAAATGGAAATAATATTCTATTTGGTTGGGTAGGGGTAGCTGAAGAATTAAAAGATTTTCCTAGTGTTGTTGAAGGATGGATTCATAATTTAACTATTCCTAGAAAACTTATTTTAAAGGATAATAAGATATTTCAACAACCACATGAAAACTTGAAGTTTTTAAGAAAAAAAAGTATAATTTTAAATAATTTCTTTGTGAAAGAAAAAGTTAATTTAAAAGATTGTAGTATCTCAGGAAAAACTTATGAATTGATTATTAATTTTGAAAATTTAAATAAAGATTTTTCTATAGAGATAAAAAGCAATAGAGATAATAGAACTCTTCTTGAATATGATTACTTAAATAAAATATTTACTTTAAATAGAGAAAACTCAGGAGAAAATCTTAAAGGTGTAAGAAAGTGTATATTGACTACTCTTTCTAAAATTCATATTTTTTCTGACAATTCTTGTATTGAAATATTTTTAAATGATGGTGAAGAGGTATTTACAGCTAATATTTTTTCTGAAGGAGAAGAAATTATTTTAGACAGCCAAAATGCTAGTATTTCTAGTATAGAATTTTATGAAATTTAACTGGAGGAAAATATGAAGTATGGAGTAACAGCTCTTGGAGAAATTTTAATCGATTTTACAACTTATGGAACTTCTGAAAATGGAATGGCTTTATTTGAGCAAAATCCAGGAGGAGCACCAGCAAATGTTCTTGTAGCTCTTGAAAATCTTGGAGTTAACACAGCTTTTATAGGTAAAGTTGGAGATGATACACATGGGCATTTTTTAAGAGAAACTTTAGAAAAGTATAAAGTTAATACTGAAGGAGTTATATTAGATAAGAATTTCTTTACAACTTTAGCTTTTGTAAGTTTAAAAAATGGAGAAAGAGAGTTTGCTTTTGCTAGAAAGCCTGGAGCAGATACTCAACTTAAAGAGAGTGAAGTTAATTGTGAAATTATAAAAAATAGTAGTATATTTCATTTTGGTTCTCTGTCTTTAACAGATGAGCCTTCAAGAGGAGCAACTCTTTTTGCAATTTCAGAAGCTAAGAAAAATAATCTTCTTATCTCTTATGATCCAAATTATAGAGCTTTACTTTGGAATTCTAAAGAGGAAGCTATAGAAAAAATGCGTTCTGTTATAAAATATGTAGATATCATGAAAATCTCTGACGAGGAAACAGAACTTCTAACTGAGATAAAAGATTCTTCAAAAGCTGGAGAGTTTCTATTAAATCAAGGGGTTTCATGTGTGTTTATAACTTTAGGAGCTGAGGGGGCTCTAATGAAAACTAAAGACTTTGAGATACAGTTAAAAGGAAAAGAGAGAAAAGTTATAGATACAACAGGAGCTGGAGACTCTTTCTGGGGAGCTATTTTATATAAAATTTTAAAATCAAATAAAAAAATATCTGAGTTTACAAAGGAAGATGGAGTCGAATTTTTAACTTTTGCAAACATTGTAGCTGGGCTTTGTGTAGAAAAAAGAGGGGCTATTCCAGCAATGCCTAAATTAGAAGAAGTATTAAAAGAGTTATAATTTTCAACTATTTTTTCTATTAAAAAAAGTGCTTATAACAAAATGATTTCTTAAATCATCTAAAATATTATAAGCACTTTTTTATTTAGTATATTTAGTCAAATAGATACTTAATCTATTATAAGTTATCTAATACGGCTCAAAAATAAATACATCAAATATATCCTGTAACTTATATGGGCTTGGTAGCTTAGCTTTTATCTTCTCCCAAAGAGTGCTAAACTCTTCTAGCTCCATCTTCTTAATCTGATGAATTATATGTTTTTTATATGGAAGTTCAGCCCCTGTGCTATCTAATCCTTGAAGTAATTGATTTTTTAACTTTTCAAAATTTTCCTCATCTACCTTACATAAGCTATAATAAGAAGCTAAAAAATCCTTCTCTAAACAATACTCATTAGTTATAAGCTTTCTAATTGCACTGGCTATAAAATTTAGACTTAATTGAGAAGTAAAATTTCCACTATTATTCCCCTCATCCTCTAAAAATGGCAAGAATACATCTTCAAAATGATGATCTTGAATAGATTTTGTCAATAGTAGAAGATTATTTAAGAAATTATATTTTCCTAAAGTTCTTTTATGAAAATCATTATCTACTAAATATGATGCCCCTATATGTTTAAACAAAGAATTTGTAAGATCTTTAGAGTGTCCAAAGTTAAAAACTTTATCCTCATAACTACTATTATCTTTTACCCTTTTAATAAATTTTGAAGCTTTTTCTAAAAGCTCTCCCATATTGTCTAACTGAAATATTGCATCAAAGAAATTTTTCTTTAATAATAGATCTCTTCTTCTAGCTAAAGGTAGTTTCATTAGACATTTTTCTAAATTAGTTGTCTTTAAAAGAGTTTTTATAAAGGTTTCATCAATATTGAAGTAGATAGAATCATATCTATTAGCTAAAATTGTAGTTTCATCCTTTATAGCTTTTATCTTTTTTAGCTCTTTTAATAAAAATTCTAAATATGGACGTTGAAACTCTTTAAATACTTTTCTTTCTTCCTTAGTTAAATCTGTATTTTGTACTAGAATTTTCTCTAAATTTATATATTCTAAAACATTTACTATACCATCTCTATTTATTCCAACAGAGTTCCAAAGATAAGTCTGTGGAATATACTTCATTTTCTTATCAGCCATCAAAACTACATATTGAGCAATTCCCCCACCTAAAGAGTGTCCAGTTAGAGATATTTTCTCAAGAGGAATTTTAAAATCTTTCACAAGTTTGGTGTAAACCTCTACACCTTCATGAAATTGTTCAGGTATTTTTCCTAAACCGATAGCTAAATCAGTTTCAATAAAATCTTTATAAGCATCTTCAAGAGGATATTTTTCACTTCCTCTAAAAGCTAAAACAAAGTTGCCTTTTTTCTCAAAGGCAACTGAATAAAAACCTGTATTTGTTGAGTTTGGATTTTGAGCTGTTCTGTTATCTGTGTAAAAAACTTTCCATTCTTTCATCACATCTTCAAAATATTTTAAAAAGAATTGATCATATTTAGGGTTAAGAATTATAAATGTCCCATTAAATATTTTCTTTTCCACATCCTCTTTAAAAATTTCAAAGATAGTTTTTCCATGTTCAGTTTGGTTAAAATTGCAGTATGACAGAATACTAAGCATAATATACTCTTTTGCTGTATGCATATTTTCATATCTCCTACATATTAATAATTGATAAAATAAGATAAGTAATTCCCCAACCTAATAATCCCCCCATTACTGTTTCAAATAGGGTATGAATTTTTCCTTCAATTCTAGAGTGCATTACAAGAACTACTAAAATTAAAGTTAGGAAAAATATCTTAGGATTATGAGTTAAATAAGTTATTATTGTAAATATTGAACTAGCTAAAGCACTGTGACCACTAGGCATTCCACCTCTCAATGGAGTACCCTTATCAAAGAATGATTTGATAATTATCACAAGCATAATAACTATCACAAAAACTAATACTGTTGTATGTTGAAAAGAGTCTTTAAAGACTTTAAGTACATCTTTTAAATATACAGGTATCTTTTTTTCAAAAACTATATACCCTACTAAAAGAGCATTCATAGAGGTAACAAGAACAGCCCCTGCTGCTATATCCTTTGCTCTTTTAGCCAATGGATGATACTCCTCTGTGACTAAGTCAACACAACTTTCTATTGCAGTATTAAACATCTCTGTAACCCACATCAATGTCACACTTATAATAAGTGCTAAAGCTTCTGCCTTTGCTAAATCTAAAAATAGTGAAAGAATCAGAACTATTATTGTACAAAAGCAGTGAAACTTCATATGTCTTTCTGTTCTAATTGTATCAAATAACCCTTCAAAAGCTACATTAAAACTCTCAGTAACTCCCTTTTCTTTCCAATTTTTTTTCATAGCATCACATCTCTCTTGTGTAGCCAAATTGTCCTAGTATCTCTTCCTCTCTAATTCTCATCTCTTTTCTATCTTCCTCTTCTATGTGATCATATCCCAATAGATGAAGAAGTCCATGAGTTAATACATAGTATAGCTCTCTTTTTACAGAGTGATTGTATTCAGCAGCTTGTTCCTCAACTCTCTCCATAGATATTACAATATCTCCTAAAGTATCATAAGGTCCTATATCAAAATCCTCTGTTTCATGGTAAGCAAATGAGATAACATCAGTAGGTTGATCCTTTCCTCTGTAATCCCTATTTATAACTTGAATCTCATCATTTCCTGTAAATAGAAGCGATAGATACACAGGTCTATCACTTTCAAACTCACTCTCAAGAGCTTTCTTTACATAATCTCTTATCTCATCCTCTTTTACAAGTTCATCGTATCCTTCTATCTCTAAAGACATATCCATTACTAATTCCATTTTATTCTCCTTTTCTCCTCTTTGTTATTTTTGTCCTGGGTATTTTATTCTTACATGGTGTATACTGATCAATGATTTAACAAAAGTATGAATTATTATCTCTATCTCTTTAAATGTCAAATCAGCTTCTGATAGTTGATTATCTTCAATTTTACTATTGATAATCTTTCTCAACATCTCTTCAATAGCTCTAGGTGTTTTCTCATCTAGAGATCTTACTGCTGCTTCAATAGAGTCAGCAAGCATTATAATAGCAGACTCTTTACTTCTTGGCTTAGGTCCACTATATCTAAACTCCTCTTTTGTAACTGTTGGATCTAAAGCCTTTGCTTTGTTATAGAAATAAGCTAGGAATGTTGTTCCCTGATGCTCATACATTATATTTCTTATCTCTCTTGGTATCTGATATTGTTTTGCCATCTCTGCACCATCTTTAGTGTGAGATGTGATTATAAGATTACTCATAAATGGTGAAACTCTATTGTGAGGGTTTTCTCCATTTTGTTGATTCTCTACATAAAATTGAGGTCTTTTACATTTTCCTATATCGTGATAGTATGATGCAACCCTTGCAAATACTGCATTAGCTCCCACTGCTGCTGCTGCATTTTCAGAAAGTGTAGCTACCATCATTGAATGGTGGAAAGTTCCTGGAGCTTCCATAGATAATTTCTTTAACAACGGATGTGATAGATCTCCTAATTCTAAAAGTTTGAAAAGAGTTAAAATATTAAATGTCTTTTCAAAATATGGAAGAAGAGCAATTGCAATCATTCCAGAAACAAGTCCAGATACAATAATCTCTCCAGATTTCAGTGCAGCTCCAAAAGTTTCTACCTCTGAGAAGAAACTTAACAATCCAAAAGTTGCCACTTTTAATACAGCCATTTGAATTCCTACAGCTATTAATGCAGCTCTTGTATTTACCTTTTTAATTAGATAAGCTCCAAAAGTCATAGATGCAATATTCATAACTAAGAATATCAGATCATAATCTATTATAGGCAATAGGAAGAACAACATAAACGATATCATCATCAGACCATATTTTGTATTAGTTAAGAGTACCAATAAAAATAGTGCTGTATCTGCTGGCATTAGATATATCAAGTCATTATTTATAAATCTAAATGTTAAGAAGAAAGCTATAATTATTAGAACAGTACTTCTATATGTGCTTTTTCTTAAAATATCTTTTTTATATCTATTAAATATAATTTGATAGAACAGAGTAGAAATAATAAATAGATATGTTAAATTTGCCATCATTATTCCTAAGCTTTTCTTATATGAATACACTCCACAAGATTCAAGAATTTTTATTCTTCTCTCATTTAAAATCTCACCTTTTTTAGCAACTAAAGTTCCTGCTTTAATCTCTATATATTGATCATTAATTTGAGAAACTTTCTCTTCAATAGCTTTCTTTGTCTTATCCTCATCATATATATAGTTAGGAGCAGCAAAAGTTTCTACTACTTGTCTTTGAAGATTTGAGAGCTTTTCTATTTTCTTATCAAAAGGAGATCTATATTTTATAGTTGCTTTTTCCTGTATGATACCACTTTCATATAGATTTTCTAAGAATTTTCTTGTCTCTTTTTGAAGTTTCATAATCTCTGGAACTTTTAGTGATAGCAAACCTTTTACCATTGTATCTGGTATTCTTCTACCAGTGTCCTTTTCTAAATTTTTAAAATCTACATTGCTATCTTTATTATTTTTTAGTGCATAGATATCATCAAAAAACTCATCAAAGGTTTCTAAATATATTCTTCCTGCATCTGCTGAGTAGATATACTCCTTTCCAGATTGAGCAATCATATTTTCTATTATCTTCTCTTTAGCACTTTTATCGTTAAAAACTATTGTTTTAGGAGCGTATATATCAGATATTACTACATCTCCAACAGTATAGTTATTGTTTTTAGACAAAAGTCCAATCTTTGAACTAAAAGCTATAACAAACATTATCAATATTAAATATATTATTTTCTCTCTTAAAGCATAGGAAGTAGAGTAAAGCTCCACATCATTTTTACTACTTCTCTTTACTTCAAACATAAATTTAAGTCCAAATAAGCTAAATTTCTTCATTGTTATCACCTTTGCTATTCGTTGCTATATCCTTTAATATAGCTGTTTTTCCCATTACGTTTATATTTTTCGTAGGTATGGACTCTATAAAATATCTACCATATTTTTTCTTTATTATTCTATTATCTAAAATAGTTATTGTTCCACTGTCACTTTTACTTCTTATCAATCTTCCTATTCCCTGTTTAAATTTAATTACAGCTTCAGGAACTTGATACTCAATAAATGAGTTTTTCCCTTGAGCAGTAATATGCTCTATAATAGCTTCTGTAACAGGATCACTAGGTACTTTAAAAGGAATCTTAATAATAATTACTGAACTTAATTGTCTTCCCTTTATATCTACCCCTTCCCAGAAAGAATCTGTTCCAAAAAGCACAGGATTTCTACCTTTTACATACATATCTACAAGTTGAGTTCTAGGAGCTTTCCCATGAATAAATAACTCTATTCCATTAGCTTCTAAATCATCTCTCAACATAAAATACATATAGTTTAAAGTTGAATATGATGTAAAGAGAACAAAAGTTTTCCCCTTTGATTTTATCAGCATAGCCTTTAAAAACTCTGCTATCTCCTCAGTAAAAGTTTTATCTGAAGGATCTGGAATATCTGATGGAATGTATACTTTCATCTGCTTATCATAATTAAATGGTGAATGAATAACCTTATCTAAAGTATCTTCCTCAAGTCCAATAGATTCTTTAAAATATTTAAAATCATTTCCAATTGCTATTGTTGCAGAGGTAAATACTATTTGTTTCAGATTTAGATATAGAGTTTTTTGAAGTTCACTATCTATCTTTAAAGGTGTTGCCACTAATTTTGAGTTACTCTTTCTACTATTTACCTCTATCCAATAGATAAACTCTTCATCATCAAAATCATTGATAAATCTAAAGTTATTAAAGAAGTTATCCAATCTATCAACATATTTTATAAAATCATTGATATTTCCATTTTCATCCTCTTCATCCCTAATCTCTTTTATAAACTCCCTCACCTTTCTACTATATGAGTTATATTCACTATTAAATCTCTCTCTAAAATCTATAAGAGAGCTTAAGAAAGGAGAATTGTCCATCTCATCTTTTTTAGCTCTAAAAGTGAATGTTCCCATCTGTCCATTTGAGAACACCTCAATAATATGGTTGAAATACTCTCTTCCAGCTAAATAAAGATTTTTATGTTTTAATTTTATCTCTTCAATCTCTTTTTCTAAAATACCTCTGTGATCTATTCCATGATTTTTTATGTATTTTTGAATAATTTCAAGACTACCTGTATTTTTTTTCTTTCCTTCAACTGCAAATATTTGGTTCATAGTTTTTGTAAAACTATACTTTGATGCCTCATATGAAAAGTAATCTCTAGCTACCTTTTCCACATTGTGAGCCTCATCAAAAACTACCATTCCATACTCTGGAAGTATTGAATACTCAGTATTAAAACCTATCTCCTTTCTTATAGCTAGATCTGAAAAATACATATGATGATTTGTAATTAAAATATCTGCATTTTTCTTCTCTTCCCTAGATTTTAGAAAGAAACACTCCCCTTTATATGGACACTTATTTCCTGCACAAATATCTGTTTCACTTTGAAAAAGCTCCCAAACACTTGTATCTACTTCAAAAGGAAGTTCAGCTCTATCCCCTTTTTCAGTTTTTTGCCCCCATTTAATTATCTCTTTAAACTGTATTTTTTGAAGATCATTAAACTCTTGGGCATTTATATTCTCTCCCATTGAGATATTTGAGTATTTTCTATTACAAAGATAGTTTCCTCTTCCTTTTACAAGGATATATCTAAAATCTCCCTGTATAACTTTTTTAGCTATGGGAATATCTTTGTTTAAAAGTTGCTCTTGTAAATTAATTGTATTTGTAGAGATAACAACTCTTTTTTTATTTTTTATAGCCCACTCTATACTTGGTATCAAATATGCTAAAGTTTTTCCTGTTCCTGTTCCAGCTTCAACAATAACTTTAGTTTCACTGTTTAATCCCTTTTCTATATGTTTAGCCATGTGTAATTGCTCATCTCTATATTCAAAACCTTGAAAAACCTGTGATAAAAGCCCAGTTTTTTCAAAATATGGAGTTATATCAATTTTTACATTATCATCTCTAAATAGTTCAACTATCACATATATCTCTGTTACACTGTTATTGACTATATATGATGCCCCAGCCATTCTATTGGAATAGATAGAAGCAATCTCTACATCAGCATCTGAAGGATATAAAAAACCAGATGGGTGGTTATGAATTATAACCTCTCCCTTTTTCATAGCCTTTAATATAGCAGGAACAGAAGTTTTATTCCCTCTAGCAAGGACAACTACCTCTTTAACTATTCCTGTTTCATCAGGTATTCCTCTAAAAAATACCTCATTTCCCCCAGCTTGTTCTATCTCATTTTTTATTATTTCTCTAGCTTCAAAAGATATTTTTTCCTTTATCTCCATTAAAGTTCCTTTCGTTGATTATAAATATTTATATATATAATACCTCTTTTCAGCAAAAATATAAAGTCTTTTTTCTAATTGAGCCTCTTTTTAACATAGTTTATTTTCTATATTATTCTCAATTGACAAATAATATAAAAAACACCCTCTATCTATAAAAAGACTTTAGGTGTTATATTATTTCTATTCCATTGCAACTAATTTTGCTGATTTAACAAAATCAAATTTTTTTAAAGCAACTATTATCTCTTCAATAGTGATGGTAGTTTCAGAAATATCCATCGATATAATAACAGATGCTACATCATTAATAGGAATATTTTGGTTAATTGTAAGAATATTTCCATTAACAGATGATATATAATTTAGCACCTCTGATAAAGCTCCTTTTTTATGAGCTAACATAACTGAGATAAGAGCTTTTCTCCCCATGCTGTTTTCTGATGGAGTAAAGACAAAGTCCTTATATTTATAGTATGTACTTCTACTAATTCCAACCATCTTTACAGCCTCACTGACACCTTTTACCTTTCCTTCACTTAAAAGATTTCTAGCCTCAATAACTTTATCATAATAATCTGGAAGTATCTCTTTACTTACTATTAAGAATTCTTTGCCCATTCTCTCCTCCTCTTGTTCAATTTACTGTGTATATCTATAAAAATAGTACCATCAAAAAAGAAAATTATCAATTATTTTATAAAAAAATGTTAAAAAGATTTTCTCCCTTTAACATTTTATTGATCTTTATTCTGTTATAAAAAATTATCTTATTCTTTTCTTTCTTTTATTCTTTAAATATCTATTAAATAGGATAACTATAATAATAGCTGGTATAGCTAAAATTGCAACTCCTATGAATATAGAGATTTTAGGTGGAATCCCTGTAACATAAGCTATTGAAAAAGCTAAAGATCCTATTATTTCAACAGGATTTACAAAAAGAAATTGCCCAAAAGGATCTAAAACATATTCTACACCATAAACAGTTAATATAAACGTCAATATAAAAAGTAAAAAACTTAATAGCACCCTTAATTTCACCTCAAATTTTAATAATTGTTTTAATTATCATCCCCAAAATATCCATAAAAATTTATTTCATAGTAACATAAGTTTTATAAAAAGTCAACGAAACCTATGGGTAAAAGCCTATGAATTTTAAACTATTTACATTAAATAACAGAAATTAGATTTCAATTAAACTAAAATTTTTACAACTCTTTAACTAAAAATATATTTTAAATTAACACAAGATATATATAATAAAGAAAAACATTTGGAGGAAAAGAGATGTTATTAAAAAAAGTAGTTATCTTATCTGCATTATTTAGTGCTTTAGCATTTGGAGAAAACTCAGCTATTAATCATTCTGAAAATTTAGTAGCTAATGGTGAATATAGTTTAAAATCTGAAAAAAACCTTGTTACAGTTATGCCTGCAAAAAATATTGATGGAAGTATCAATGTTTTAGTTGAGATTCCTTCAGGAACAAATGGAAAGTGGGAAGTAAACAAAGAAACAGGAAATCTTGATTGGGAGTTTAAAAAAGGTGCTCCTCGTGTAGTTCAATATCTTCCATATCCATCAAACTATGGAATGATACCTCAAACTCTATCCCCAGAAGAGATTGGAGGAGATGGAGATCCTCTTGATGTTCTTCTTTTAGGGGAAGCTGTTCCTAGAGGTGCTTATGTAAAAGGGAAACTTATCGGGGTTATGTATATGAAAGATCATGGTGAAACTGATGATAAACTTTTAGCAGTTGCAGAGGGATCACCTTTTGAAAATGTTAACTCTGTTTCTGAATTAGCAGAACAATTCCCAGGGACTTTAACTATTCTACAAACTTGGTTTGTAAATTATAAAGGTATTGGTGAAGATATGAAAGTGACTGGTTTTGCTAATAAAACTGAAGCAGATAAAGTTCTTAATGAGGCTATAAATGGTTATAATAAATATGGTAAATAATTTTGATTACTAATACCTACTATATTTTAATATTGATTTATATATTTTAGCTCAGCAAAAGAGAGATAGTTATCTCTCTTTTTGTTGTTCCTTTCAATTTTATTTTGTAAAATATAGATAGCAAAATAGAATTTTATGGTGTATTATAAGATTGACACAACATAAAATAAAATTTGGAGGAAACATGAAGTATATTTTAATCTTATTAATCTCATTAATTTTCCCAGCTTGTATGGAAAAAGCAGAGGAGAAAAGGGTAGAAGTACCTAAAATTGAAAAAAATTTAAAAGTTGCTTTTGGTTATAAGCCACGTTCTTTTGATCCACACAGACATACTGATAGTTCAACTCTAGCAGTTACTAAGCAAATTTATAATAATTTGTTTGCTCTTACTGAAGATGGAGAACTTGTTTCAGAATTAGTAGAAAGCTATGAAATTCAAGAGGACAACTCAATTATCTTAAATTTAAGAAAAGGTATATATTTCCATGATGGAAGTGAATTAAAAGCAAAAGATGTAGAGAAGAGCTTAAAGAGAAATATGAGTATTCCTATAAGTAAAGTTTTAGTAGAGGCGATAGAAGATGTAGAAACTTTAGGTGAGTATCAAGTTAAAATTATTCAAAAAAATGCCCCTACAATTCTTCTTCATAACTTTGCTCACTCTTCAATAGCCATTGTAAAGGAGGTAACTCCAAATGAAGAGGGAGTTAATTTAGTTGGAACAGGAGCTTATAAGATAAAAAAATGGGGAATAGGGGAAAAAGTTGAACTAGAAGCTTTTGATAAATATTTTCAAGGAGAAGCTAAGGTTAAAGATTTATCATTTATTACTATTCCAGAAAATTCAAATAGACTTATAGCTTTAGAAACTGGAGAGATTGATATCGCTTACGATATATCGTCAACAGATGTCAAAGGATTATTAAAAGATGAAAAGTTAAAATTTATTAGTAAATCATCTTTAGGAACAGATTTTGTTTCAATTAATACTCAAAAAATCACTGATAAAAGAATAAGACAAGCTATTGAACTTGGAATAAATAAAAATGATATAGCAACAGCTGTGTTTGAAGGGATGACAGAGATTGCACCATCACTTTTAGCCCCAAGTGTTTTTGGATATGATAAAGATGCCAAAATAAAAGAGTATAATCCAGAAAGAGCAAAGGAGCTTTTAAAAGAAGCAGGAGTAGAGGGAGAATTAAACTATCAACTTTGGATATATGAAGAACCTACTAGAATGCAAATGGCTCAAATTATTCAGTCAAATTTAAAGGAGATAGGAATAAATATATCTATTCAAGTGTTAGAATTATCATCATTTCTACAATTCTCAGCTAATGGACAACATGATATGCTAATAGGTTTATGGTATGTAAGTACTGGAGATGCTGATTATGGATTCTATCCACTTTTACACTCAACTTCAGCAGGAGCTGTTGGAAATAGAAGTTTTTACAATAATAAAGAGGTAGATAGATTATTAGATGAGGCTAGAAAAACTTCAGACTCAAATTTAAGAGAGAAAAACTATGTAGAGGTAAATAGAATAATAGGAGATGAGGTGCCACTACTACCTTTAGATTATAAAACTTATATAATAGGAATGAATAAAAGGGTAACTGGATTTATTTTTAACCCAAATGGTAATCATATCCTTTATAAGACTGATATAGAGTAAAAAGGTTAAGTGGTAAAAAAATAACCACATTTTATAGTTAAATAAATTTTTAATTCACTTTTTTTAATAGAAAATGAATTTTTAAAATTTAAAGATAGTAAAAAGATGTTTTTTAAAGAGAGAATACAATAATTTTTCCTTTAGAATAAAGAAAAATAAAGAAAATCAGTTATTAATAAAAGGTAAGTTGTTGAAAAAATGTTCATAATTCATAAAAAATGGTTCATAAAATAAATTTTTAACTTCTTCTCTTGCAATTAAAAAAACATTATGCTAATATTGATTTATAGACAAAACTACAATAAATTTCAAATCTTTGGAATTTCGGTTTTTAAGAATAAAGATTAAGGAACGGAGGAATAAGATTATGGCAAAAAAAATAGTTTTAGCAGGAGCATGTCGTACAGCAATCGGATCAATGGGAGGAGCTCTAAGTGGAGTTGGAGCAGCAGATTTAGGAGCAACAGTTATTAAAGAAGCTTTAAACAGAGCTGGAGTACCAGCAGATAAAGTTGATCATGTTCTTATGGGATGTGTAATTCAAGCTGGTTTAGGACAAAACGTAGCTCGTCAAGCATCTTTAAAAGCAGGATTACCTATTGAAACTCCTGCAGTAACAATCAACGTAGTTTGTGGATCAGGACTAAATGCAGTTAACATGGCAGCAAATATGATTCAAGCTGGAGAAGCTGATATCGTAGTAGCTGGAGGAACTGAAAACATGTCAGCAGCACCATACCTATTAAGAAAAGGACGTTATGGATACCGTTTAGGAAATGCTGAATTAGTAGACTCAATGGTAAATGATGCTCTATGGGATGCATTCAATAACTACCACATGGGAATTACAGCAGAAAATATTTGTGATCAATGGGGATTAACTAGAGAACAATTAGACGAATTTGCAGCAGCAAGTCAACAAAAAGCTGTTAAAGCTCAAGAAGAAGGAAAATTCGACGCTGAAATTGTTCCAGTTGTTATAAAAGGTAAAAAAGGAGATATCGTTGTATCTAAAGACGAAGGACCTAGAGCAGGAACTACTGCTGAAGGAATTGCTAAATTAAAACCAGCATTCAAAAAAGATGGAATGGTTACAGCAGCTAACGCTTCAAGTATCAACGATGGAGCAGCAGCAATAGTTGTTATGAGTGAAGAAAAAGCTAAAGAACTTGGTGTAACTCCAATGGCTACTTGGGTTGCAGGAGCATTAGGTGGAGTAGATCCATCAATCATGGGAATTGGACCAGTTGCTTCTACAAGAAAAGTATTAGCTAAAACAGGAATGGAAATCAAAGACTTTGATCTTATTGAAGCAAACGAAGCTTTCGCAGCTCAATCACTTGCAGTAGGAAGAGATTTAGGATTTGATACTTCTAAACTTAATGTAAATGGAGGTGCAATAGCTCTTGGACACCCAGTTGGAGCTTCAGGATGTCGTATCCTAGTAACTCTTCTTCATGAAATGGCTAAGAGAGATGCTAAAACAGGTCTTGCTACACTTTGCATCGGTGGTGGAATGGGATGTTCTACTATCGTTAAGAGAGACTAATTTTATTCCCTTAATATTAAGAAAAATATAATTTTAGGTGGGGATTATCCCCACCCTTAATACTGATAATACTGAATTATTAGGAGGTAATTGTAATGAATTTCATAACATATGAACAAGACGGTTTTGTTGGTGTAATAACTATCAATCGTCCAAAAGCACTAAACGCTTTAAATAGCGATGTTTTAAAAGAACTAGATGCTTGTTTAGATGGAATTAATCTAGAAACTACAAGAGCTCTTATCCTTACTGGAGCTGGAGAAAAATCATTTGTTGCTGGTGCTGACATCGGAGAAATGAGTACTTTAACTAAAGCTGAAGGAGAAGCTTTCGGAAAAATCGGAAACGATGTATTCAGAAAACTTGAAACTTTCCCTATCCCTGTAATAGCAGCAATCAACGGATTTGCTCTAGGTGGAGGATGTGAAATCTCTATGAGTTGCGATATCAGAATCTGTTCTGAAAACGCAGTATTCGGACAACCAGAAGTAGGTTTAGGAATTACTCCAGGATTTGGAGGAACTCAAAGACTTGCTCGTATCATAGGTGTTGGAAAAGCTAAAGAGATGATCTATGCAGCAACTAACGTTAAAGCTGAAGAAGCTTATAGAATAGGATTAGTAAATGCAGTTTATTCATTAGAAGAATTAATGCCAGCAGCTAAAAAATTAGCTGGAAAAATAGCTAAAAATGCTCCAATAGCAGTTCGTGCTTGTAAAAAAGCTATCAACGAAGGATTAGATGCTGTTATGGATGAAGCTATTGTTATAGAAGAAAAACTATTTGGAAGCTGTTTTGAAACAGAAGACCAAAAAGAAGGAATGAAAGCATTCTTAGAAAAAAGAAAAGTTGAAGGATTCCAAAACAAATAATTTAAGAATACAATTTTCTTAGAGGATAATCTTACCCTCAGATTTATATAAGATCAAATGAAATTTTAGGAGGATGTAAAATGAAAGTAGGAGTAATCGGTGCAGGAACTATGGGTTCTGGTATAGCACAAACATTTGCACAAACAGAAGGATACGAAGTAGTACTTTGTGATATTAATGCTGAATTCGCAGCAAGAGGAAAAGCTAAAATAGCTAAAGGATTCGAAAGAATGATAGCTAAAGGGAAAATGGATCAAGCTACTGTTGATGCTGTATTAGCAAAAATAACTACTGGAACTAAAGATATTTGTGGAGATTGCGACTTAATAATTGAAGCAGCTTTAGAAAACATGGAAATCAAAAAACAAACTTTCAAAGAACTAGATGGAATTTGCAAACCAGAAGCAATATTTGCAACTAATACATCTTCTCTATCTATAACTGAAATTGGTGCAGGACTTAACAGACCAGTTATCGGAATGCACTTCTTCAACCCAGTACCTGTTATGAAACTTGTAGAAGTTATTGCAGGACTTAACACTCCAGCAGAAGTTGTTGACAAAATCAAAGCTATCTCTGAAGAAATTGGTAAAGTACCAGTTCAAGTAGAAGAAGCAGCAGGATTCGTTGTAAACAGAGTATTAATCCCTATGATCAACGAAGCAGTTGGAATTTTAGCTGACGGTGTTGCATCAGCTGAAGGAATCGACAATGCAATGAAACTTGGAGCTAACCACCCAATGGGACCTTTAGCTCTTGGAGACTTAATTGGACTAGATGTATGTCTAGCTATCATGGAAGTTCTTTACAATGAATTTGGAGATTCTAAATACAGACCTCATCCATTACTAAGAAAAATGGTTAGAGGAGGAAAACTTGGTAGAAAAACTGGAGAAGGATTCTTCAACTACGCAAAATAATTCAGTAATTAAAACAGCTCTATTTATAGGGCTGTTTTTTTGGCTCTTTGTCAAATAGTGTTGGTGGAAAAAACAAATAAATTTTCAAGTAACTCCAGTGATTTTCGCTGGAGTTATTTTATTACTATGAACTTTTTTAGGTATAAACTAATAAAAGATATATTCTTTAAAAATAGAAAAAAATTATCATTTTATTAAAAAAAGAAATCTATTTTTTTAAAATATTTGTGTGTTTTAAAGAGATGTGTTATAATAAATATCAAAGATATTTATTAAAGAGAGGTAATAATATGAAGATTTATAATAATATTATGGGGAAAACAAGTTTTAGTTTTGCATATAGAATATTAAAAGAAAATATCTTGAGACTTGATATGAAGCCTGGTGAAGAAATAAAAGAGTTTGAGTTATTAGCAACATTAGGAATGAGTCGTACACCTGTAAGAGAAGCTCTTATTCTTCTAAAACATGAGGGATTAGTGGAAAATATTCAAAATGGAACTTATATTTCAAAAATAGATAAAGAGAAATTTAAAGATGGAACATTAATGAGAATGGCAATAGAGGAGAAAATTCTTTTAAAAGCTTGTGACTATTTTCCAGAGGAATATTTAGAAAAACTTAAAAAGAATTTAGAAAAACAAAACTATATTCTAAAAACTTCAAGAGATTATATTGAATTTCGTAATGTAGATCTAGAGTTTCATCAAATAATTTTTGAGGGAGTTGGACATAAAAATCTATTTACATTTATGACAGATGGATTTTTAGATTATCAAAGAATGGGAGTAATGTTCTGTGTAGATAAAATTAGAGATGATTTTGTTTTTCAAGGACATAAGGAATTTTTTAATATTATTAAAGAGAAGAAAAAAGCTGAAGTTATACCAACACTTACTGCACACCTAAATCGTTTAATTGAAAAATTTGATGATATTGCCTCTGAACATCCATATTATTTTAAATAAAATATTTTATAAGAGAGAGTTCAACTTGAATTCTCTTTTTTATTACTTAAGATTTAAAAAAAATAAAAGGACTGAATCTCTTAAATATATCCAGTCTCTTTCATTTTATATTCAATTAACAAAACTCTTTTAATTTTTTAAACTTTCAGCTAATTTTTCAAATCCTAACTTTTGGAATAACTCTTTCTCGGCAACAGATGGAATCTCCTTTCTTCCAATAACATTTACAACTCTCTTATCAAAAGGAACTTTCACTGAAACCTCAAACCCTTTATCTTTCAAAAACTCCTCAATCTTATTAGCCATCTCAAGTGATAGATCATATTTATTTATAACAAAATATGGTTTTATTCTAAATCTCTCTATTAGCTCCAATACCCTTTCTAAGTCGTGTAACCCAGAAAGAGTAGGTTCTGTTACAATAACAGCTTTCTTTACCCCAGTTAATGAGCTTATAACATTACAAGCCACTCCAGGTGCACCATCTAAAAGAATATATTTTTTATTCTCCTCTTGAGCTATCTTTTTAGCTTTTTTTCTCACTTCAGCTACTAATTTACCAGAGTTTTCTTCACCAGGAAAAAGACAAGCATGAACCATCTTTCCATATTTAGTTTCAGAAACATAGATCTCCCCAGCTTCATTGTCCACCATTTTAATAGCTCCCACAGGGCAAACATACTCACAAATACTACAACTTTCACATTTTTTAGGATTTTCTACTGCATCAAATCTACAAACTTCATAGCATCTTCCACACTCAATACAAAGTTCCTTATCTAATTTAGCTTTTTTCATTCCATAGAAGCTCTCTTTTTCACTATTTTGTGGATTAAAAAGTATTTGAAGATTAGGAGCATCTACATCGCAATCACCTATAACTATATCTTGAAAATATGGTATTAATGAAGATGTAATTGTAGTTTTACCTGTTCCACCTTTTCCTGAAATCACTACTATCTCTTTAATTTCCATAGCTTTTCACCCTCTTTAAAATAGTTTCAAAATTCTCTCTATACTCTGGTAGAGCCTCAGCTATTATCTCCCCTTTAGAGTATGTTTCAGCAATTTTCCTATCAAATGGGATTGTTCCAATAATCTCAATTTCCTCATCATCACAATATTTTTTTACAATATTCTCATCTTCATCAAATTTATTGATAACTACTCCAAAAGTAATCTTCATATCTCTTAATAGTTGAACTACTAATTTCATATCACTTAAACCAAAAGGAGAGGGTTCAACAACGATAATTGCAAAATCTGCCACTTCCACAGCTGAAACAGTAGTACAAGCTGTTCCTGGTGGGCAATCTATTAAGAAATTCTTTTCCTCAGTATTTTTATAGATCTCTTTTATTATTTTAACTCCAGACATCTCACCAATATTTAATTTTCCATATTTATTTATAGAGTTAAAATGTGTTTTTCCTGTATAAATTTTTCCTATCTCCCTTTTCTCCCATGAGATAGCACCATTTTTACAAACTATTTCACAACCTCCACAGTCGTGACAAGCTTCTCCAAATACTATTACACGTTTTTTAGCTGGGATAATAGCATTGAATTTACAAAATTCTCCACACTCTCCACAAAGGTTACACTTTTCCATATTAACCTCTGGAAATCTTGTATAGACAGATTTTATATCCTCCACATTTCCTTTTAAGAAAATATGTGAATTTGGCTCTTCAATATCTGTATCTATGAGCAACATTTTTGATATAAAGGCAAGGCTACTACTTACTGTTGTTTTACCAGTTCCTCCCTTACCACTTAAAACTGCTATTTTCATAATTCACCTCACTATGCCATTCTCAACCCTTGTGGCTTAGCTGAAAAATCAAATTTCTCAAGTTTATTTTCTTTATAGTTTTTTAAAACTTCAGCTACACTTTTTAAATCTCCCAATTTATATATTGGGATATCAAACTCCTCTATTAAAACAGCTGCTTTTGGTCCAATCTCTCCAGCTATTATCTCATCTACTCCTAAACTCATAAGATTTTTTACAACTTTAAGCCCTGCTCCAGTAGCTTCATCTTTTGCTTCATTTTCAATGATCTCATAATCATTATTTTCTGTATCTATTAAAATAAAGAAACTTGCTCTTCCAAATCTTCTATCAACTTGTGATTCGTAACTATTTTCCTCTAAACCTATTGCTACTTTCATTTCTCCTCCTAAAATCTCTTTATAGAAAATGAAGCTGAACTCCAAGAAAACTCTTGTTACTCAGCTTCATCTTTATCTCAATTAATAAAATTCAATATTAGTGTTGGCATTGGTGATCATCATCGTGATCGTGATGGTGATGTGCACAAGCTGATCCTTTAGAGTATAAGCTTCCTTGTAGATAGATTCCTAATACATCATCAATTTTTCCAGCAGCTCCTAATATAACTTGTCCACCATTAGCTTTGATTAAGTCAATAGCTCTTTGTCCCATTCCTCCAGTGATTACTACATTGATGTTGTTAGCAGCTATAAATCTAGGGAATACTCCTGGTGCATGTTCTGGAGCTTCAAGAATCTCTTTTTTAACTACATTTCCATTTTCTATTGTATATACTGCAAATTTTTCACAGTGTCCAAAGTGTTCCTCTACTGTTATCTCGTCATTTGTTGGGAATCCAACTCTTAAAATTTCATTACTCATTAAAACCATCTCCTGTGTTTTTTAATTTTATTGCTTTTAGATGTAATAAACCATCTAATATCTTTCTTCTTCCTGAATTTAGCAGTCTTTGAACAGTTCCCCTAGATATTCCCATTATTTCAGCTGTTTCAATTTGACTTTTTTCCTCATAGTCACACAATCTAACAGCTTCTAACTCATCTATCTCTATATCTATAATCTCCATCTCTGACAATGGAATTCCAGTAGGTTTAAATATTCTCTCATTTTCCAACAATCTACAACATCTCTGTTTTTTACACCTTGGCATATATCCTCCCTAACTGCTATTCTGTGCATATGCACAATTAAAGTATACTCCTATTTATTTTTCTTGTCAATAAGTTTTAAAAATTTTTTATAATAAATTAAGACAAATAAAAATGGCTCAGTAAAACTACCAAGCCATTTCAATTAATTATCTATATAGAACACCTATATCTTTTCTACAATATTTACCTGTAAAATCTATCTTTTCAGCATCTGCATAAGCTTTAGCTCTAGCATCTTCAAGATTATCTCCAACTGCTACAACATTAAGAACTCTTCCTCCGCTTGTTAGAAGTTTTCCATCTTCAGCTTTTGCTCCAGCTACAAATACCATATTGTCAACTTTATCAATTCCAGTTATCTCATAACCTTTATTGTAAGCCTCTGGATATCCTCCTGAAGCTAATACAACACAACAAGCTGACTTGCTACTCCACTTAACATCTGCATTAGCTAAATCACCTTTTAAACCATTTTCAAGTAGTTCAATAAAGTCTGATTCAAGAAGTGGTAGTACAACTTGAGTTTCAGGATCTCCCATTCTCATATTGTATTCAAGAAGATAAACTCCCTTATCTGTAATCATAAGTCCAAAGAAGATAACACCAGCAAAGTTCATTCCTTCAGCTTTAATTCCCTCTAGTGTAGGATTCATAATTCCATTTATAAAGGCATCATAAACCTCTTTAGTTACATAAGGGTTAGGAGCTATTGTTCCCATTCCTCCTGTATTAAGTCCAGTTTCTTTCTCTCCTATTTTTTTGTGATCTTTAGCAGAGATAAATGGAAGTATAACTTTAGAATCTGTTACTGATAGTATAGAAGCTTCTACTCCATCAAGGAACTCTTCAACAACTATCTTTTCTCCAGCAGCACTGAATACTTTATCTACCATTATTTCATCTACGGCTTTTAAAGCTTCTTCTAAGTTTTGGCAGATTAAAACTCCTTTTCCTGCTGCAAGTCCACTGGCTTTTACAACTAATGGAAATTCACAAGTTTTTATATACTCTTTAGCTTTATCTACTTCAGTAAATACTTCGTAAGCTGCTGTTTTAACTCCATATTTTTTCATAAAGTCTTTAGCATAAGCTTTTGATCCTTCAAGTAGAGCAGCTTTTTTATCTGGTCCAAATATTTTTAAACCTTTCTCTTGGAATCTGTCAACTATACCATCTACTAGAAGCTCTTCACTTCCAACGATTGTTAAATCTATTTTTTCTTTTAATGCAAATTCTAAAAGTTCATCTATCCCTTTTACATTTACATTTTCACCTTTAGGAAGCATTGCTGTTCCACCATTTCCAGGTGCACAAAATACTTTTTCTACTTTCTCATTTTGACTTACTTTCCAGCAGATAGCATGTTCTCTTCCACCACTACCAACTACCAATATTTTCATATCTCAATATCTCCCCTTTATTTAATATTAGTGTTTGAAATGTCTCATTCCTGTGAATACCATTGAGATTCCATGTTCGTTACAAGCATCAATAGATTCTTTATCTCTAATAGATCCACCTGGTTGAATTATAGCTTTAATTCCAGCTTTAGCACAAGTATCTACAACATCTCTAAATGGGAAGAATGCGTCAGAAGCAAGGATAGCTCCCTCTATTCTTTCTCCAGCTCTTTCAATAGCTTGTTGAGTTGGCCATATTCTGTTTGTTTCTCCATTTCCAATTCCTACAGCCATTTTATCTTTTACTACTACAATAGCATTTGATTTAACATGTTTTACTATTTTCATTCCGAAAATTAAGTTTTCCATCTCTTCAGCAGTAGGAGCTTTTTCAGTTACTGCTTCATAGCTAGTTGAGAAGCTTAAATCTTCATCTTGAACTAAAAGTCCTCCATCAACTTTAACCATATTGATCTTATCTTGTGGAGTGTGGTGACATTTGATAACTCTTAGGTTTTTCTTAGTTTTTAAAACTTCTAGTGCTTCTGGTGTGAAATCAGGAGCAATAACTATTTCTAGGAATATTTTAACCATCTCTTTAGCAGTTGCTTCATCAACAGTTTTATTTAATGCTACTATTCCTCCAAATATAGATACTGGGTCGCACTCATAAGCTTTAACATATGCATCATATACATTGTCAGCTATAGCAGCTCCACATGGAGTTGAGTGTTTAAGTCCACAACAAGCTGGCTCTGTAAATTCACAAACAGTTCTCCAAGCTACGTCCATATCTCTTAAGTTATTAAAAGAAAGTTCTTTTCCATTTAATTGTTCAAAATCTTTCATAGCTCCAGTATCAGTAGTTGATACATAGTAAGCAGCTTTTTGATGAGGGTTTTCTCCATATCTTAAATCCATTACTTTTTCATAAGAAGCATTTAAGTATTTAGGCATTTCATCTCCTAATAGGAATTGAGAAATAGCTGCATCATAAGCAGAAGTTAAGTTAAATACTTTTCCTGCAAGTCTTTTTCTAGTTTCAAAAGTAACTTCTCCAGCTTCCATCTCTTTCATAACTGTTTCATAGTCAGCAGTATCACTGATTACTACTACATCTTTGAAAGATTTAGCAGCAGACCTTAACATTGTAGGTCCTCCAATATCAATGAACTCTACTTTTTCTTCAAATGTAAGATCTTCATTTACTTTTTTAAAGAATGGGTATAGGTTAACTACTACCATATCAATTGGAGTGATTCCTCTCTCTTTAATAGTTGCCATATGCTCAGCATTATCTCTTATAGCAAGGATTCCCCCATGAATTACAGGATGCAAAGTTTTTACTCTACCATCTAGCATCTCAGGTGCTCCTGTTATTTCTGCAACTTCTATAACAGGTACTCCATTTTCTTTAAGATGTTTATATGTTCCTCCAGTTGAAATTATTTCTACTCCATGTTTTACTAAGAAATTAGCAAAATCTAATACACCATTTTTATCAAAAACTGATATTAATGCTCTTTTCATAAAAAACTATCTCCTTTATTGTCTTTCAGATATTATTTTAGCTATTGAATTTGGTAGAAGTTTATGCTCCTCTACAAGAACTCTCTTTTGTAGTACTTCAGGAGTATCCCCTTCTAATACTGGTACTTTTACTTGTAAAATTATCTCTCCACTGTCCACTCCAGTATCTACATAGTGAACTGTGCAACCACTTTCCTTTTCTCCTGCTGCAAGAACTGCTTCATGTACTTTTATACCATACATTCCAGGACCACCAAATTTTGGAAGTAGTGAAGGGTGAATATTGATTATTCTACCCTTCCATTTATTTACAAACTCCTCATCAATTATAGAAAGGAATCCAGCTAGAACTATAAGTTCTACTCCCTTTGTAGAAAGTACCTTATCTATCTCTTTACAAAGTTCTTTTTTATAGACTTTTCTATCTATTACACAACTTTCTATTCCATGTTCTGCTGCTCTTTCCACTCCATAACATGGTCTATCTCCAATAACACAAGCTATCTCGCAGTTAAGTTCTCCACTTTTACTTTTATCTATTATAGATTGAAGATTACTTCCTCCACCTGATACCATTACTGCTATCTTAAACATAAACCTTTATCTCCCTTTTGAACATATCCTATTTCATATGCTTCTTCTCCATGTTTTGCAAGTTCAGCTATAACTCCATCTTTATCTTCAGGAGCTACTACAAGTACAAATCCAACTCCCATGTTGAATGTTCCGTACATTTCATCTTCAGCAATTCCACCTTCTTTTTGGATATATTTGAAGATATCAAGTACTCTTACTTTATCTTTAAATACTACTGGTTGATGTCCTTCACTTATTGTTCTTGGTAAGTTTTCAGGAAGTCCTCCACCTGTTATGTGAGCCATTCCTTTAACATTGAATTTTTCAAGAACTGCCATTACAGCTTTAACATAAATTTTTGTTGGTGTTAATAGTGTTTCACTAATAGGTTTTCCATTATATTCTTTTGTATAGTCAGTAATAACTTTTCTTACTAATGAGAATCCATTGCTGTGAACTCCTGAAGATGGGATAGCTATAAGGATATCTCCTTCAGTTGTAGTGCTTCCATTTACTATTTTAGATTTTTCAACTGCTCCTACACAGAATCCAGCTATATCATAATCTCCTACTTTATAGAATCCAGGCATTTCAGCAGTTTCTCCACCGATTAAAGCAGCTCCTGCTTGATAACATCCTTCTGCAACTCCTGAAACTAATTCAGCAGCTACTTCTGCATCTAATTTTCCACAAGCTAAATAGTCAAGGAAAAATATTGGTTGTGCTCCGTGGCATAGTACGTCATTTACACACATTGCTACTGCATCAATTCCTACTGTATCATATTTTTTTGAAGTAAGAGCTACTTCTAATTTTGTTCCTACTCCGTCAGTTCCTGATACTAAAACAGGGTTTTCATATTTTCCTAATTCATACATAGCACCAAAACTTCCAAGTCCATTTAATACATGGTTATTTTGAGTTTTTGCTACTGCTTTTTTCATTAATTCTACTGCTCTGTATCCTTCTTCTTTATCTACTCCAGCTTCTTTATAAGAAATTGCCATTTTCTTCCTCCCAAACGAATTTTTTAGTTACTATCTTATTTTACAATTTTTTTATACAATATACAAATATTTCTAACTTTTGTTTAAATTAATTTTTTATTCCTCTTCAGCAGGTGTACTCATTGGATATACTCCATTAAAACATCCTACACAGAAGTTATTACTCTTTAGAGATGTTAACATATTATCTAATGATAGATAATCTAATGTATCTGCATTTATCTCTTGTCTTATCTCTTCAACAGACATTCTAGCTGCAATAAGTTCTTTTCTATGAGCAATATCTACTCCATAGAAACAAGGATGCATAACTGCTGGAGAAGCTGATCTAAAGTGAACTTCCTTTGCTCCAGCTCTTCTTATAATCTCAATAAGAATTTTACTTGTAGTTCCTCTTACTAGAGAGTCATCTACTACTACAACTCTTTTTCCTTCAAGTTGGATTCTTAATGGGTTAAGCTTAACCATAACAGCTTGCTCTCTTAAGCTTTGAACAGGTTTAATAAATGTTCTAGCTATATATTTATTTTTAATAAGTCCCATAGCATAAGGGATTCCACTTTCCTCTGCATATCCAATAGCTGCTGGTACTCCAGAATCAGGAACTCCAATTACTATATCAGCATCTACTTTACATTGTTTTGCTAATAATTTTCCAGCTTCAACTCTTGCTTGATATACATTGATACCATCTATTGTACTATCAGGTCTTGCAAAATAGATATGCTCAAATGAACATGGAGCTATATTTCTATTTTCAGCATATTTTACTGATTTAATTCCGTTATCATCTATAATTACCATCTCTCCAGCTTCAACATCTCTTACAATGTGTCCACCAATAGCATCTATTGCACATGATTCAGAAGCTAAGAAATAATCTCCAGCATCATTTGTTCCAATACATAGAGGTCTGATTCCATAAGGGTCTCTTATTCCTATAAGTTTTTTATCTGCTAACATTACAAAGGCATAAGCTCCCTTTACTGCTGAAACTGTAGCTTTTATAGCCTCTTCCAAACCATCAGCAGCTTTTCTAGCTATCATTTTAATAACTACTTCAGAGTCAGATGTTGAAGTAAATGTAGCTCCTCCATCTTCTAAAAGTTCTCTAATTACCTTACTGTTTGTTAAATTTCCATTATGAGCAACTGCTATTTGTCCTAATTTAAATCTACTTTCTATAGGTTGTGCATTCTCTATTTTATTATCTTTGAAAGAAGAGTATCTCACATGAGCGATAGCTGCATTTCCTTGTAATTGATTTAATGTTTCCTCTGTAAATACATCAGCTGTAAGTCCCATTCCTTTATAACTATAAAGTTGTCCACCATTTGAAACTGTGATTCCTGCACTCTCTTGTCCTCTATGTTGTAGAGCATACATTGCATAGTAACACATTTGTGAAACTTCTTTGTTTTCTTTACAGTAAACTCCGAATACTCCACACTCCTCTTCCATTTTATCTTTAGCTAACATCTCTTCAGTACAAATCATTTTATTTCTTACTCCTCCGATTTTTATATCTAAGCTTTAAATTTAGTCTAAATATATTAAATTTTCACACAAACAAACCCATTAAATCTATTCTTATAGATCTACTCCACCTTCATTGTCAGCTATAAATTTAGCTTTCATATCTTTTCTAAATTGAACAAGTTTTGCTTTTAATTCTGGTGATTTTAAAGATAACATTTGTACTGCTAACATTCCAGCATTATATGAGTTGTTTACTCCAACTGTTGCTACTGGTATAGATTTAGGCATTTGTACTATTGATAATAATGCATCCATTCCATCAAAAGCAGCTTCAATAGGTACTCCAATTACAGGAAGTACAGTTTTAGAAGCTATAACACCTGGAAGATGTGCAGCAAGTCCTGCTCCTGCTATTATTACTTCATATCCTGTATTTTCTAACATTTCCAATGTTTCTTCTAATTTTTCTGGAACTCTGTGTGCTGAAAGAACATGTGCTGAATATTCAATTCCAAACTCTTTCAAACAATTTGCAGCTCCTCTCATTTTTTCTGTATCTGATTTGCTTCCAAAAATTATAGCAACTTTCATCTGATATTTTCTCCTCCAAAATATAATTAAACAAATTTTATATATCTGTATAGAGGATAAATTCCTCTATACAGATAGGTTTATTAGATACTATTTAAAATATTTAACTCCATTTTCAAAGATTTTTTGATCTTTATTTCCAATTATATTTTTAAATACGTTGTTTCCACATCTTTCTGAGTGTCCCATCTTACCAAATACTTTTCCATCTGGTGAAGTGATTCCTTCAATTGCACAAGTAGATCCATTAGGGTTGAATCTAAATTCATTTGTAGGAACTCCTTCTAGGTTTACATATTGAGTAGCAACTTGTCCATTTTCAAATAGTTTTTTGATTACTTCATCATTAGCAAAGAATCTTCCCTCTCCATGTGATACAGCAATTTCAAATTCTGATCCAACTTCTACACCTGCTAACCATGGTGATTTATTAGAAGTAACTTTAGTTTTAACCATTTGAGATACGTGTCTACCTATTTTGTTAAATGTTAATGTAGGTGAGTTTTCAGTAACTTTTCCAATTTCTCCATAAGGTAGAAGTCCAGATTTGATTAGAGCTTGGAATCCGTTACAGATACCAAGGATAAGTCCATCTCTCTCTAAGAATTTAGATATAGCTTCTGCAATCTTAGGGTTAGTAAGTACAGTAGCGATGAATTTACCTGAACCATCTGGTTCATCTCCTGAACTGAATCCTCCTGGGAACATTAAGATTTGTGAATTATTGATCTCTTTTACCATTTTTTCTATTGAGTCATTGATATACTCTTGAGTGATATTTCTAAATGGAAGAATATTTGCTTCTGCTCCAGCTTTTTCAAATACTCTTGCTGAATCATACTCACAGTTAGTTCCTGGAAATGCAGGTACTAAAACTCTTGGTTTAGCTATTTTATTTTTGCAAACTATGATCTCTTTCTTTTCATAAGGTGTCCAGATATAGTTTTCAACTTTTTCTATTGTTTTATGAGGGAATACTGGGAATAGTTTATCTAACCAAACTTTTTCTCCCTCTGTCATATCTATCTCTTTATCTCCAACTACAACTTTGTATTCAGCTATTGTTTCCCCTAATAGTTCAACATTTTTTCCACAAAGTTCTTTAGTAGTTTCAACTACAAATGTTCCATATCCTAGTTTAAATAGATCTTCTCCTAAATCTGCTATCTTAGCTCCAACTCTGTTTCCTAGAGTCATTTTACTTACTGCTTCAGCTATTCCTCCATTTTTAAGAGTCATTGCAGATATGATAGTTCCATTTACTATATTTTCATGTACTAATTCAAAGTTTTCTTTTAATTCCTCTATATTAGGCATATAGTTGTCTAACATATGGTGTTTTACTAAGTATAATTTGTGTCCAGCTTCTTTAAATTCTGGAGAGATTACTACACTTGCTTTTACTGGTGCAACAGCAAAAGAGATTAATGTAGGTGGAACGTGAATATCATTAAATGTTCCACTCATAGAGTCTTTTCCTCCAATTGCTGGGATTCCAAATCCTCTTTGAGCTTCAATAGTTCCTAATAGAGCTGAGAAAGGTTTTCCCCAGTTTACAGGGTTTTGTCCAAGTTTTTGGAAGTATTCTTGGAATGAAAGTCTTACTCTCTTATAATCTCCACCAACAGAAACTAATTTAGCTAGTGATTCAACTACTGCATAAGCTCCTCCATGGAATTGTGACCAAGAAGAAAGTACTGGGTTATATCCCCAAGTGATAGCAGAAGCTGTATCTGTTTCTCCTTTTAATAGAGGTATTTTTTGAACACTTACATCAGTTGGAGTCATTTGATATTTTCCTCCAAATGGCATTAATACTGTTGTTGCTCCAATTGTAGCGTCAAATATCTCCATTAATCCTTTTTGAGAAGCTACATTTAAAGATGAAAGCATGTTGTACCATCTATCTTTTAATGTTTCTCCTTCATAGTTAGCTTTTAATAGTGGATTTTCTCCTGTAATATCAGCAACTTCAACAGTTGTTTCTTGAGTAACTCCATTTGTATCTAGGAAATCTCTTGAAATATCAACTATTTTCTTACCTTTCCAGTTTAAAACTAATCTATTTGTATCAGTAACAGTAGCAACTACTGTAGATAGTAAGTTTTCTTTAGAAGCAAGTTCTATAAATTTATCTTTGTCTTTAGCTTCGATTACAACAGCCATTCTTTCTTGTGATTCAGAAATAGCAAGTTCAGTACCACTTAATCCAAGATATTTAGTAGGTACTACATCTAGGTTGATATCTAGTCCAGGAGCAAGTTCTCCAATTGCAACTGATACCCCTCCAGCACCGAAGTCATTACATTTTTTAATCATTCTTGTAACTTCAGGGTTTCTGAATAATCTTTGGATTTTTCTCTCTTCAGGAGCATTTCCTTTTTGAACTTCAGCACCACAAAGTCTTAATGAATCATCTGTATGTTCTTTTGAAGATCCAGTTGCTCCTCCACAACCATCTCTTCCTGTTTTTCCTCCAAGAAGAATTACTATATCTCCTTTAGAAGCGTTTTCTCTTCTTACCCAATCAGCAGGTACAGCACCAACTACTGCTCCAACTTCCATTCTTTTTGCCTTGTATCCATCATGATAGATTTCACAAACATGTCCAGTTGTAAGTCCAATTTGGTTTCCATAAGAAGCATATCCACTTGCTGCTCCAGTAGTTATTTTCTTTTGAGGTAATTTTCCTGGAAGTGTATCTTCTAATTTTTCTAATGGATTTCCTGAACCAGTTACTCTAATAGCTTGATATACATATGATCTTCCTGATAGTGGGTCTCTGATAGCTCCTCCTAAACAAGTTGAAGCTCCTCCAAATGGTTCAATCTCTGTTGGGTGGTTATGAGTTTCATTTTTAAACATCAATAGCCATTTTTCAAGTTTTCCATCTACATCTACATCTATATATACAGAACAAGCATTGATCTCATCAGATACTTCTAAGTCATCAAGTTTTCCACTTTTTCTCATCTCTTTACCACAAATAGTAGCCATATCCATTAGAGAGATATATTTTTTAGATAATCTTTCTCCATGAACAAACTCTCTAGCTTTAGAGTAGTCATTGAAAGCTTTTTGTAAAGTTTCTCCAAAAGCACTCTTAGGGAAAACTATATCTTTAATTCTTGTTTCAAAAGTTGTATGTCTACAGTGGTCTGACCAGTAAGTATCTAATACTTTTATCTCAGTTTCAGTAGGTTCTCTTTTTTCTGTATCTCTAAAGTATTCTTGAACAAATTTTACATCTGCAAGAGTCATTGCAAGTCCAAGAGATTCTCTAAATTTCTTTAACTCTTCTTCATTCCAAGAGATAAATCCTTCAAATACTGGAACATCTTGAGCTTTTTCTCCCTCTTCAATCTCTAGCTTTACTAGATCTTTTTCTCTCATTTCAACAGGGTTGATATAGTATTTTTTAACTTTTTCTACATCAGTATCAGAGATTTCTCCTTCAAGGATAATTACTTTACCACTTGTTACAACTACGTTTTGGTTTTTATCTGAAATTAGATTTAAACATTGCATAGCTGAGTCAGCTCTTTGGTCAAATTGTCCTGGTAGATATTCAACAGCAAAGAATTTTGCTCCATTTGTTTCAAGAGTATCTGTAACTGTATCTGATACAACTTCAGAGAAGATAAGTTTTTTAGCTTCTGCTAATTCTGCTTCTTCGATATTAAATACATCATAACAGTTTAAAAGTCTTACTTTTGAAAGTTTAATTCCTTGAAAACTTTCTTTTAATTCATTTTCAAGTCTTTTAGCTTCTAAGTCAAAGCCATTTTTCTTTTCTACATAAATACGATAATTCATCGCGTCCCCCTACTTTATATATTAATATTATTACTTAACTTACATTTCTATTAGAATAATCCTTCTATCTTACCATTTTCATCAATATCTATTGATTCAGCAGCAGGTTTTTTAGGTAGTCCTGGCATATCAATAATATCTCCAGCCATTGCTACTATAAATCCAGCTCCAGCAGATATTCTTAATTCTTTTATTGATACAGTAAATCCTGTTGGTCTTCCTAGTAGTGCTGCATTATCAGAAAGTGATTTTTGAGTTTTTGACATACATACTGGAAGTTTTCCATATCCAAGATCATCTATTGTTTTTAACATTTTCTTAGCTGTTCCAACAAATTCTACTCCATCTGCTCCATAGATCTCTTTAGCTATTTTTTCAATTTTTTCTTTAATAGATAGATCTAAATCATATAGTGGAGTATAGTTATCAGTTCCTTTTTCAAGTTGAGCTAAAACTTCTTGAGCAAGTGCCATTCCACCTTCTCCACCTTTTGCCCATACTTCACAAAGAGCAACTGGTACATCTTGAGCTTTACAATGTTTATCTATAAATTCAAGTTCTTTTTCAGTGTCACTTACAAATCTATTGATAGCTACTACTACTGGTAGATTGTATTTTTTCATATTTTCAATATGTTTATCTAAGTTTGCAATTCCTTTTTCTAATGCTTCTAAGTTTTCTTCAGAAAGTTCTTTAGCTCCACCGTGGTGTTTTAATGCTCTTACAGTAGCAACTATTACTACACAGTTAGGAGTAAGTCCACCTTTTCTACATTTGATATCTAGGAATTTTTCTGCTCCAAGATCAGCAGCAAATCCAGCTTCTGTAATAGCATAATCTGAAAGTTTAAGAGCTAATTTTGTAGCTAGAATTGAGTTACATCCATGAGCTATATTAGCAAAAGGTCCTCCATGAATAAATACTGGTGTATTTTCTAATGTTTGAACAAGGTTAGGTTTGATAGCTTCTTTTAATAGTGCTGCAACTGCTCCTTGAATTTTTAGATCTCCTACTGTTAATGCTCTTCCATCTCTAGCATATCCAAATACCATATTTTTAATTTTTTCTTTAAGGTCAGCTAATGATGTAGCTAAGCATAGAGCTGCCATGATTTCAGATGCAACTGTGATTTGGAATGAACTTTGTCTAGGAATTCCATTTGCTTTTCCTCCAAGTCCGATTACAACATCTCTTAAAGCTCTGTCATTCATGTCTACTACTCTTTTCCAAGTAATTTTAGTAATATCAATATCTAGCATATTTCCAGAATTGATATGGTTATCTATACAAGCAGCTATAAGGTTGTGAGCTACTCCAATAGCATGAAGATCTCCAGTAAAATGAAGGTTAATATCTTCCATTGGTATAACTTGTGCATATCCTCCACCAGTTGCTCCACCTTTCATTCCAAAAACAGGTCCTAATGATGGTTCTCTAAGAGCTGCTATAGATGATTTTCCCATTTTATTAAGAGCTTGTGTAAGACCAACAGTTACAGTTGATTTTCCCTCTCCTGCTGGAGTAGGTGTAATAGCTGTAACAAGTACTAATTTACCATCTTTTTTATTTTCAAGATCTCTAAGTACTTTCAAATCAACTTTAGCTTTGTACTTACCATATTGTTCAACATCATCTTCTCCAAGTCCAATTTTTTTAGCAATATCCATTATGTTTACTATTTTAGCTTCTTGAGCAATTTGAATATCTGTTTTCACAAAATTCCCTCCCTTAATATTTTTATTTTATTCTTTAATTTTTTAAAAAATTATAATAATTAAAAAAGTCTAAGTGCACACTACACCTTAGTACACACTTAGACCATTATTTTTATACTTATTGCATTATTTATTTTGCCAAAAAACGTTATTCTTCTTTTCTTTTTTATCTTTGATAACATAGTATAATCCTCCTTCAATAGTGCTTCATAATATTTTATTTAATTAGATGAAGCAAATTTTTTAAAGATTAAAAATTTATACATATGTTTACTTCACCCATAGCAGTTAATTTAGGGTTAACCGTAGAGACTCCTGACCATATTACAGGGATATATGAGTTTAATTTCATTACTTAAAGAATAACATAGTTATTACATTTTGTCAAAATAAATGTTATTTAACATGAAATTTACATTTCTTTCATCTATTTTTATATTTTTTATACGTTAAAAGTTTTCTTTGTCTTTTATGTGCACAATTAGCCCTTCTACTGCTAAAATATACCCTTCTTTACCAAAACCACAGATCTGCCCAATACAAGCAGGAGCTGTGAAAGATTTATGTCTAAACTCCTCTCTTTGATGAATATTTGAAAGGTGAACTTCAACTGTTGGAATCTCTATACTCTTTATTGCGTCAAAAAGAGCTATTGATGTGTGTGTATAAGCTCCAGGGTTTATAACTATTCCATCATATTTTTCAAAATATGCCTTTTGCAATATGTTTATCATCTCACCTTCTATATTGCTTTGTAAAATATCTATCTCAACATCTGTTTCCTCAAAAGTGTTAAGTATATAATTACACATACTCTCATATGTTTCTTTTCCGTATATCTCTTTTTCTCTAATTCCTAAGAAATTTATATTGGGACCATTTAATATTAAAATTTTCATTTTTTCCTCCTAAACTTTCTTTTTATAAAAACTATAATTTATCGTTCTAATCTACGTTAAAAAAACTTATAATTTTTAACATCAATTTGATTCCATATCAGTGAATAAAAAATCCCTAGGCTCATTCCGTTGAAAATGCAAAACTCACTCGCAAGCTCGCTCAAACACGTTGCATTTTCTTAACTTCATTTCGCTGAGGGATTCTAATATTCACTTCCAAATTACGTCAACTTGATGTTAGGAATAATCTGCTTTTTTAATTAGAGTTATTCCTAATATCAGCTAAAATGGAATTTGGAGAAGAATATTAGAGAGAGTTATGAAATCTGACACTAAAAATTCCGACGTGTTTGAGACGAAGTCGAGTTTCGGAATTTTAGTCAGATGAGTTTTACTCTCTCTTTATTCTTTGACATGGAATTTAGCTGATATTTAAAATAAAATGAGACAACTAAGCTTGACTAATAATCGCTAAATCCAAAGGTACTTTGCCAAAACCTAGCGATATGCTAGATAACTGATCTTAGTTAGATATATTATAGTCTATTTAAAATTTAAAGCTAATTTTTGATAAAGCTCCTCTCCAAGCTTCTTATCAAACTCTCTCTCTTGCCATATCTCCTCTGCTTTTATAGCTTGTTCAATCAACATAAAAAGTCCATCTATATTTTTTATACCATTTTTTTCTGCAAAATATAAAAATTTAGTTTGAAGAGGATTATATATTATATCAACTACACTTTCAAATCTTTTCACTACCTCTTCTGATACAGGAGAATTTTCAACATTTGGATACATTCCCACCGGGGTGCAATTTACTATTGCATCTCCATCTATTCTATCTTCATAAGTTGCTACATTTATATATGTAAATCTTTCTTTTAATTTCTCTACTTTTCCCTCTCTACTTCTTGAAACTACAACTATCTCCTTTGCTCCTAAATCTTTTAGAGCTACTATTATAGCCTTTGCTCCTCCCCCTGTTCCAAGAACAACACATTTTTTATCTTTTATCTCAATTTTCCCTCTTTCAAGAAGTCTTATAAACCCATAATAATCACTATTATATCCAGAAAATCTATTTTTTTCTATCTTTAAAACATTTATTGCCCCTATCTCCTCTGCCTCTTTAGATAGAAAATCTATTTTATTTAAGAACTTTTCCTTGTATGGAATAGTTATATTAACCCCTTCTATTCCTAATATTCTCATACTTTCAAGAGCTTTATCTATATTTTCTCTTTCTATCTCATAAAGTGAATAAAACCCTTTTATATTGTATTTATTAAAAATATATTGATGAATCTCTGGCGAAAGAGAGTGTCCTAGTTTTTCCCCTATCAAACCATAAGTTTTCATAATCAACCTCCTAAAATTTATCTTTTTTCTTATAATATAACATATATCCTCTCTTTACTCTAGCAAATGATTATTTCTTCCTTTAATTTAATATTATACATATATTTTATCATTTATAAGATCATTAATAGTTATAAATATTTTAAATTTGAATTTTTGTTTTGCTTTTAGTACAATTTATATAAGTTATTCATGAAAGGGGTAAATTATGAAAAATCCATTGATAATTGAAGATATTGAGTTTATTGAAAATAATATTATGAGTATTCGTTCAAAGGTAGGTTTTAATTTTCAATACTATATAGATGAGTGGCTATCTGAAAAGACAAAATTTAATTTTTGGGCATTTTTTCTAGCACCTTTTTGGTTAGGAGCAAAGGGAATGTTTGAATATGTTTTTCTATATTGTATTCTTACTAATCTATTTGTAAACCGTATTCCTAGTTTACATCTAATTTTAATTGTACTTTTACCTATTTATTTTGGATTTACAGGGGACATCCTCTATTTTAAAAAAATCAAAAGTGAGATTTCCAATTCCACTGGTTTTAGTGTGAATGGCTTACTTGGAGTTTGCCTTGTTGTAGCAATTCAAATAGGGACATATTATCTTATAGCTTAAAATTAAAACTGCACTCTCTATCTTAATAAAAGATTTTGAGTGCACTGTTTTTTTACTCTTTATTTTCCCATTCCATTATATGTTCCAATTCTCCAGTGTTTTCATCTACTTGAGTTTTTACAATTTTAAAACTATTTTTCTGATAAAATTCAAGGGCTTTTATATTCTTATCATAGACAGCTAACTCCAAAAATGGATATCTCTCCTTTACAAAATCCAAAAGCTTAGTTCCATAACCTTTACATTGATTATTCACTCCACAAAATAATCCTCCTATGAAAGTACTATCTATTAAACTTATAAATCCCTTTATCTCTCCTCCCTCTTCTAGAAGATATGTGTCAGATATTGGAAGATAGTTATCCCTTACATTTTCATAATTTCCTATCCAATACCCCTTATCTATAAAATCATGTGCCTTTATATTAGAATTTTTCCATATCTCCATTATTTTTTCATAATCTTTCTTTTCTGCTCTTCTAATCATGTTAATTTGTTCCTTTCAATTCCTCTAATCTTTCTGTAATTTCCTTATACCTAGCTATCAAAGCATTTCTTTCAGGTCCATAATCACAATCATGTAACAATTCTTTAACTTCATCAAGTGTTTTGTTAAGTTTTTCTATTTCACTCATGCCATCATCTTCTTTATGAATTTACCTCTCTAATATGGGTATACTACTAATTTAAAAAAAATCAATAGGTAAATTTATTTATTTTTCTAATTCAGCCCATCCCTTTAAAATTTCAGGATTATAACCTAGGATTATTTCATTTTTATTTCTCAATATTGGAGATTTGAAAAGAATAGGATTTTCTAAAAGAGTTTCCTCTAAGTCAAAAACCATATATTGAAGGTTTCTCTTTTTATACTCTGTTCCATCAACATCTATCAGCTCTTCTAAAGGGTATTTTGTTGTTATACTTTTTAGTTCCCCTTTTGATGGAGCTTTCTCTTTAAGATTGATAAATTGAACTTTTATTCCACGTTCCTTAAAAAATCTCTCTGCTTTTTTACTTTCATTACAATTTTTCTTACCAAATATCTGTATCATAATGCTCCTTTATATAGTTCTTCTCTTAATTTTTCAATATTTCTACAATAATATTGTAACATAAAAATATAAAAAAAGATAAGAGTGATTATATAAAATTTAAAATCTCCTCTTTTTAATAAACTGATTTTTATTTCTATTTAATTTTTTTAATAGAAAATAAGTTATAATAAAAGTAAAAGCCATCTCAGTTTTTTTATTTAAAAAATCAAGAATTCATGATATAATGTGAACAATGAATTAAACAAGGAGAAATTTATGGAAATAAGAGAAGGGTTTTGGAAAATCTGGGGTAAATTTGTAGGAATTTTAATTGGAATTCTAATACTTTGGATAGCTTTAATATTTGTTTGTGATAAAGTTTTCGGAAAAAGCTTTGAAAAGTTAAAATATATACACTATTTTATCTTTTTAGTAGTTATTTTAAAAGCTAAAAAGTGGTTTTTAAAGAAATTGGATATTGAATCAGAAAATAAGAAAATAGAGGAAAATGGGGAAAAAGAAAATGAATAGTGAACAAAAAGAAAAAGGTATTAGAAAAGAGGAGTTCTTTACAAAAAGAATGAGAAATGGTCTTGCCTATGTAGAAGATGAAATAACACCATTTACAGGAGTTTTTGTATTTAGATATGGAAATGGAGTTGTAAAGGAATATGAACCTTTTGTTGAAGGGCTTAAAGAGGGAATCAATGAAAGATTCTACGAAAATGGAAGTATAAAAGAATCTAATACTTTTATCAATGGAAGTTTAAATGGTGACTCTATACAGTTCTATGAAAATGGAAATATGAAAGAATCTATGGTTTTTATGAGAGATAAACTTGATGGTGAGTGGATAAAATACTATGAAGATGGAACTATTAAAACTAGAGGGCTTTTTAAAAATGGAGTTTTAGAAGGAAATAGAATAACTTACTATCCAAATGGAGTTATAAAGGAGATTGCTTCTTTTAAAAATAATCTTCTTCATGGAAAATCTAAAAGATTTTTTGAAAATGGAGAGATTGAAGTTTGTGAAAGCTTTGAAAATGGACATCTTCATGGAGAGGTTATATACTACTATGAAAATGGTGAAATTAAAATTCGTGAAGAATATAGAGATCAAGAGAAAAATGGCAGATATATAAGGTACTATGAAAATGGTTCTGTAAATGCTATTGGAAACTTTAAAAATGGAAAACTCAATGGTGACTGGACAATGTTCTATGAAAATGGAAAATTACTAGGAACTGCTTATTTTGAAGATGGTGAAATAAAAAAAAGTGGCCTTTAAAACCACTTTTTTTATTAGGTAATTTGAGGCGAGTGTCGATAAAATCTTGGACATAAGTAGAAATTAACCGTATTTTTAGAAAGGATCTATCTAACTTCTCAGATTATTTTAAGAACTAAGGAAAGCTAATCATAAAATACATAATATATAATAATTACAAGGATCTTTTTATAAAAATCTAGAGGGCTAAAAAAATCAATGATTCCCTGTAATCAATTTTAAAATAAGGATAGATAGTCAAAATTCACATAAATATTTTAAGATTATAAATTATCTAAAAAAACTAGATAGACTTTATTTGCATGTAAAAATATTAAAAATTCGAGAGTGTGAAGAAAAGTCTGTAAATTAAAAGGGCTGCCTGATATTTGATTACCAAACAGCCCCCTTAATTTATCTCCTCAATATTCAATATTGCCTCCTATCTATAATTAATTTGTTCTTTTTTCTTCCTTATCATCTCTTATGATTTTTCAAGAAATCATCTACATATTTCTTAGAAAAGCCTTTGCTCTTCCAAATATTAAAGATTTCTTATACCCCAATATCTATACTATAAATTTGTTCTTCTATTTTAATTTTACCACTCTTATAAGTATTTTAAATATCTTAATATATTTAAACCTACTTCATAATCTATGATAATTAATTAAATTTATATTTTCCTTAGAGTCTAAACCATTATTTCAATTATTTCTCTATAATTAGCAATGTTCTCTAACATTTCCCAAAATACTTAAGATTAAATAATCTATTTTAACGTTTATCTCCTTTTTAAAACTATAATTTAATTTTCTAGAATTTTTTTATAATTACTTTTATAACTTGAATTTTATAAAATATCTTTTATTTTTTTATATTTCTTTATTTTTTCTTCTCTAAAAACTTTTTTGATAAAGTTTAATTAAAGATAAAGAATTAAATTAAAAGCTTATTTCTATAAAAATTTCACAGTTATATTTTAGATAAGGAATAATTTCAAATATTTAACTTCACATATTTCTAATACTTGGGTATATTATCAATATATTAAATATTTGTTTATTCTCTTTAAATTGCTCTCACTAAGATTTCACTGGTATCTCCTCCTTCAGATACAATTTATTGTCTAGACTGTTGTATCTCTTTCTTGATATATAATTACCCCATAAACTTTAATTTGTCAATAGCAAAAACTAAAAAATTTTTTATTTTTTTTAATTTAGAAATTATTTTTTTATTATTTAATAAAAATAAAGGGGTTATTGCAATTAAAAAATTTTTTACAACACCCCCTATAAATTCTATTCCTTTTTTCCTTGAGTTTCACTAATAAATGTTGAACCTAAAATTAAAGCTCCACCTATAATTTGAAATATTGTAAGTTGTTCTCCTAAAAATAATGCTGATATAAGTACAGCAGTAATTGGATCTATATAGCTTAAAACTGCTATTGTTTGCCCTTTTAATTCTTTTAAAGATGAAAAATAAAGAGCATAGGCAAATCCAGTATGTACAACTCCTAAAAATATCATATACCCCCAAGAGATTCCTGTCATTTTGGAAAAATCAAAACCTGAAGTAACCATCACATATGGAAGAAGAAGTATTGAAGCAAAAACAAGTTGAGTCACTGTTGTTTCAACTCCTTTAAGCCCCTTAATAAACTTATTCATTAAAATAACACTGGCATATCCAACAGCTGCTGTAAGTCCATAAATAATTCCTAAAAAGTGGTTATAACCTTCACCTATACTTCCTTTATTAGTTCCTACAATACATAGCATTCCTATCATAGCTGTACATACACATAAAAATTTTATTAAAGATATTTTCTCCTTTAAAATAATAGGTGCCATTATAGTAACAAATATTGGAGCACAATAGTAGCTTAAGGTTGCAATTGAAACAGTTGTATACTTATATGCTTCAAAAAGAAATATCCAGTTTGCACCTACTCCTAAACCTGACAATACAAGAATAGGCAGATTCTTTTTTATTGCAGAAAATGAAGTTTTCTCCTTTGAAAATAACATAACTCCCAAAAGAAATATACTCCCTATCACTCCTCTCAGTACAGCTATCTCCTTAGATGTAAGCTCTATATTTCTTACAAAAATAGCAATAGTTCCAAAAATAAGCATAGCTGATAAATTCATCAATTTACTTCTTAACATAGTATCTCCCCCTGTATGAAACAACTTAATTTTAATAAAAAATATACTTCATTTAGAGATAAATGTCAATTATTTATTGAAAATTTATAATATTTTTTTAGAATACAAGTACTTAATTTTTAACAATTCGTAACTAATCACCTATTACCTCTAAATATTATAAAAAGCAAAATTTTATCCCAATATCAACTAAAGCCGTAATTTCCAAAAGTAAAGGAGTGTAGACGACTATTACTTTTGAGACACAGGCGAAGTCCTGTGCTACATTAAGGATCACAGAAACTTTGTTTCTGCGTCTCAATAATCATAGTCGTTCTATTGAACTCCTTGATTATTGGAAGTTTTGAAAACTGAACTTTAAAAGATAACCTAGTATCACGAAAATTAAACTTTAAGCTAGCTAATTTTTTGTAGAATTTAATCAGCTGAGTAGATACAACAATTCTATAAAATAAAAAGAGCTGAATAAATTAAAATATTTCATCAATTTATTTCAACTCTCTCTTTATTATAATTCAATCTCTCTTAAAATATCAAATGCCAATTGAGATTTCTCTTTCTCTGGTATCTCTTTAATACTATTTTCAGATTTAATTATTCTTATTTGATTAGTAGTTTTTTGCATATTAGAAGCATCATTAGCTACAATCATATTCAAATTTTTTCTCTTTAATTTTCCAATAGCATTCTCTATAATATTCTCTGTTTCAGCTGCAAATCCCACTAAAAATTGTTTCTCTTTTATTTTTCCCATTTCAAAAAGTATATCTGGGTTTCTATCTAAAACAATTGTCATATCCCCATCTTTTTTCTTAATCTTTTCAGTAGAGTAATTTTTAGGCTTATAGTCAGCAACTGCTGCACAAGCTATTGCTATATCAACTTGTGGAAACTCTTTTATAGCTGCTTCATACATCTCTTGAGCACTTCTAACTTTTATAAATTTCTTTAACCCTTCAGGTTGAGAAAGTTCAGTAGGTCCAGAAACCAATATTACCTCTGCTCCTAATTTTCTAGCTGCTATTGCAAGAGAGTAACCCATCTGTCCACTAGAACGATTAGATATATATCTTACAGGATCAATAGCTTCCTCTGTTCTTCCTGCTGTAATAAGAACAGTTTTTCCAGTTAGATATCTATCTAACTCCTCCTCTTGAAAGTGATCTTCAATAATTTTTACTATCTCTTTCTCATCTTTTAGTCTTCCCTTAGCATTTACATTACAAGCTAAGAATCCCTCATCAGAGTCTATAAATCTATAACCATATTTTTTTAATTTATTGATATTTTCTTTTAAAATAGGGTTATTATACATATTTACATTCATTGCCAATGCAAAAAACACAGGTTTAGTTGTAGCTGAAATAACAGTAGATAACATATCATCAGCTATTCCATTAGCTACCTTTCCCACTATATTATATGTAGCGGGAGCAACAAGAACTACATCTGCCCACTCAGCTAGAGATATATGCTCAACTTCAAAATGTGGAGTCTTATCCCACATATCCACATAAACTCTCTCTTTTGAAAGTGTTTCTAAAGTAAGAGGAGTTATTATCTTAGTGGCATTTTCACTCATTATAACCTTAACATTATATCCTTTTTTCTTTAGCATAGATACAATATTAGCAGACTTATAAGCAGCTATTCCACCAGTCACTCCAAGCAGTATATTTTTCATTTTAGCCTCCATTAATTTTGTACTCTTTTATCTAGATAATATTCATCTCTTTTATTTCTAAACTCTTTTATCTGTTCAGCTGAAAAGCCACTATCAACTAAATTATCAAAATTATAATTTTTCAAATCATCCATAAACTCAATATACTCTTCACCTAGAATATTTATAAACTTTCTATTTTTACTATAAATTTTGCTTATTCTTTCACCTTTATTCAATTGAGTAACAATATCCCAACTCATTTTTTTATCTAAAAATTCCCCATATTTCTTTTTAGCATCATCAATATTTTTAACTTTTCCTGAAAGCTCCTCAAGAGTTTCTAAATTCAGATCTTGAAGATACAAAATATTATTCTCCTCTAAAACACTATTTAACTCTTGAAATCTACTTGATGCAAAAAATTTTTCTATCTCTATTTTATATGTATATTTCTCTTTAAAATTATATGGAATACAATAAGCTTTTAAATATTTTTTCAGTCTTTGAATCTCTTCCCTATTTTCCTTTAAATTTTTTTCAAACACTTCTAATTGCCTTGGTGTAAATTTATTAAATGATTCTACTTCATTAACAAGGTTTGCTATCTCTTTGTCTTTGATACTAATAGTCTCTTCCAATTTTGAAATTTTCTTTAAATATTCCTCTTCATTACTTTTTTTGAACATTGATAGTAATCCCATTTTTCCTCCCAAGCACATTTATATTTATTAGATTATATGTTATTTTTTCTATTCCTACAACCATTTTTTTCTTTTAAAATATGTTAACATTCCTAGCACTAAAACAAACATCAATGCTAAAACAACATAGTAACCCTCTTTCCACTCTAGTTCTGGCATATACTTAAAGTTCATACCATATAAACTTGCTAAGAAACTTAAAGGCATGAAGATTGTTGAAATAATAGCAAGTATTTTCATTACCTCATTCATTCCATTACTGATAGTTGAATGATAAAGTTGAATAAGCTCTGTAACCCTACTATTTAAAATATCAAGTGTATCACAAACTATTGTTCCATGATCAAATAGGTCTGTTAAATAAATCTTAATATCTTCATTAAAATACTCTGTCATTCCCTTAGATTGAAGTTTAGCAATTAACTCTCTAATAGGTCCGATTGTTCTCTTTAGTGTTGTAACCTTTTGTTTTAAAGTCATTATATTTTGAAGATCCTCTTTATCAGAATCATTTATAACTTTAGCCTCTAGTCTATCTATCTCCATTTCCACTTCATCAAGTACAATAAAATAATTATCAACTATTGTATCTATTATTGTATAAGCAAGATAACCTACACTTTTCTTTCTCATCTTTGAGTTATGAGCCTCAATTCTTGTCCTTATCCCATCAAAGAAATCCCCAGGACTCTCTTGAAAAGTTAGTAGACAATCTTCACCTAAAATAAACGAAACTTGCTCATAACCTATCTCTTTAGAGATTAGATTAAGTTTTAACAGTTTCATAACTATAAACAGATACTCTTCCCTCTCTTCAACTTTAGCCCTTTGAGTACTATTTGCTAAGTCTTCTAATACTAGGTTATCCAAATCAAAATGTTCCCCAATCTTTTTTAATAGAGGTATGTTGTGTATTCCATCTACACTTACCCAAGTAACTCCTCTAAAGCTAGTATCAAAATCAATTTCCTCATCTTCACTATAATTCTCTTTTTTTATTACACTGTCGTTGTATGAAAAGACTTCAATAGAAATTTTATGCTTCGGGTTCTCACCTGTGTAAACTATACTCCCTGGAGGTAACCCTACTTTTTTCTTTCTATTTGATGAATCTGTCATTCCAACCACCTCGTTTCTATTTCCTTTATATTACATTTATATTTTATACTATTTTTCTAATATTTTTTCTTTGAAAAATCTATTTATTAACTCTTCTCTCTCAAGTGAAAAACTAATTATCTGTTCCTTTACAAGTTTTTCAATATACTCTATCTCATTTTTATCCTCTGAATAATAAATTGGTGTCTCTTTTAATGGAGTAGAATAAAACTCATAGTTCTTTCCCTTTATTTTACCATTATATTTGAACCATTGCAAAAAAACTTCTGAACTCATATACCCAAGGATATAAAATAGGTTGATATTGTCCTCTTTATTAGTTATAAAATAGATATCAGCACTTCCAAAAAATTCCCCTTCATCATAGGCAAATTGGTTTGTTTTGCATCTCTGCCTCACAAGAATTTTAGGCTTTGAAAATATCTCTCTTTCTCTAGCCCACTGAAGTTCCCACCATTTAATTCTTCCTATTGTTACCTCTCTACGTTTAGAAAGTTTCTCTCTATATTTTTCTAAATGGTTTAAAACTTTTTCATCTGGTACAACTTTACCATCTAAATAGAGTATCCAAAACTTATTCTCCTCTGTAATATATTTTCCTATATCTTTATTTTTATAAAAAGGTTTTAAATATCCTTTAAATTCCTCTCTATATTCATCAAAAATATATGCCTCATCTAACCCTGAAACTATCCCTTGATTTATATTTACAAGATCTTTTAAGAAAAAGTTAGAATTTTTTAGTATCTTCTTATTAAATTTTAAAGTTTCTTCATCAGCTAAAAGGATTTTCTCCTTCTCATCATAGAGATTTTCACTATCTATATAAAAACTTTTCTCTGGTAACTGAACCTCTATCTTTTCATTTTCAATTAGATTTTTTTCCCAAGTAAATATGATATTATGTTGTCCAGTAGCTTTACAGAAAAGTGAGTTATCATAATTTTTTATAGATATAAATTCTCCATTCTCTCTCAAAGTACTTCTTAAAATCTTAGCTCCATCAGCTCTTAACCAATAGTTTGTAGTTAAATATACTAGAGTTCCACTCTCTTCTAAAAGCTCTATCCCTTTTTCAATGAAAAAATAGAAATAATCCATCTTTCCTTCATAATATTTCTCTCCAAGCTTTGTTTTTTTTATCTCCTGAAAAAGAGCCTTATTATTTTTCTCTCCTAAATATGGGGGATTTCCTAAAAGGATATTAAATTTTACACCTTCTTTTTGTAGAGAATCTTCACATAGAATATTTACCTCTCCATTTATTCCATATTTTTTTAATACTCCTCTACCTTTTATTCTTGTTAATTTAACAGCTTCACTATTTATATCAAAACCTGTTATCCACTCTTTTAAATAGATATATTTTCCAATAATCTCTTTAGAAAGTTTTAAAAGCTCTTCTAAAGCTTCTAATAAAAGATTTCCATTTCCACAAGAGAGATCTCCTATTCTAACATTTCTTAAACTCTCTTCATCTTTACCTAATTTAAAATAGTTATCTAATGCACTTTTTACCATATCTTTTGCAACATCTTGAGGAGTATAAATGCAATAATTATATTTTTTACTACTCATCTAAAACACTTCCATTTTTTTCTGTAAAAGCGATTTTGCCCAAAAGATCATATAAACTACTGAAAATACAATCAGTTTTAAAATAGTATTTGGAACATACCAACTAGCTACTAAAGCAATAATAGTAGTTAAAGTAACCTTTATTAAAAATATAAAAGATCTCTTTAGTGAGAAGTTAATATACTTATGTCTAAATACAAATAGAAGTAAAAGGAAGTTTACTCCTGATGCTATTGATGTTGAAAGTGCCAAACCTTTATATGCTAAAGGCTTTATAAATAGGAAGTTTAAAAAAATATTTATACCAATAGATATCATAGAAAATTTTACTGGATAAGCACTATTTTTCATACTGTAAAAAGCTCTTGTCATAAGGTAGATAGCTGTATAAAAATATAGTCCTAACGAGTAATAAAGTAATGCTTCTGAAGTAACTTTTACTGCCTCTTCTCCAAATTTACCATATGATAGTGTTAATCTTATAACATCAGTTGCATAAAATGTAAGAACAGCTGTTGACGGAATTATTAAAAATAGTAGGATATTTAATCCCTTAACTATATTATCCTCTGCTGTTTTTAAGTCATCCTTTGCTACAGCTTTTGAAAGTACTGGAAAGATAACTGTTGATATTGAAACTCCGAAAACTCCCACAGGTAGTAAATATAATCTTGTAGCATTTTCAAGAGCTGTAACCCCTCCCTCTTGAAGATAAGAGGCAAAAACTTGATCAACTATTGTATTTACCTGTCTTGCAACTATTCCAACAAGCATAGGACACATCATTATAAATATCTTTTTTAAATATGGATCTTGCCAATTTATCTTAAAAGAGTATCCTTTTACAATCTTAAAAAATGATGGAAGAACCACTAAAAATTGAAACAATCCACCTACTACTACCCCATAAGCTAGAGCATCTATACCAAAAGTTTTACTAAAACACATTGATGCCCCTATTATAGCTAGATTAAAAAATATAGATGTAGATGCAGGTATAGCAAACTGCTTAAAATTATTAAGCATAGCACATATCATTCCTGATAAGCTGATAAAGATAAAATACACAGACATTATCTTTAAAAGTTTTGATGCCAAAATTTTAGTTTCAACTGGAAAACCATTTACTATAAGTTCTATAATCCCATTTGAGAAAATTATCATCAACAAAGTTATTATAGTACTAAAAACAAAAATCAAATTTAGAATGGAGTATATAAACTCCTTTCCCTTCTCCTCTCCCTCTATCTCAACTTTCTCATTATAAAGGGGAATAAAGGAGCTTCCTAAAGCTCCCTCACCTAAAAGTTGCCTAAAGAAATTGCTTATCTTAAAGGCACTAAAGTAAGCATCAGTAGCACTAGAAGCTCCAAAATAATATGCTATAATTGTAGCTCTCACTAGTCCTAGTACCCTACTTACCATTGTTATTATCATCACTAGAAGTCCACTTTTAAACATTAAAAACTCCTCATTACATTATTAATTATCTTTCTCTCTCTTCATTACCACATTATCTTCAATTAAGATCAACCCATCTTTATATAACTCTAAAATAGCAAGGAAGATATAAATTAGGTGCATTCTATTTTCAGCCTCTTGAAAAAGAGAATCAAAAGTTCTATTTTGAGAGTAAAGTTTAATATATAAACTGTCCATCTCATCTTTAAGAGCATAATTTTTTTCTAAATGAAGCTCCATAAACTCACTATCTTTATTTTTTTTCAAATATTTTATATAAGCATTATATAGATCTCCAGCTTTTAACTTAGATAGATCATACTCTTTAGCTGTTTTCTTTATTATTTTTCTTCCCTCTCCACGAGAGTAAGATATATTATACTCATTTTCCATCTCTCCAATTTTTAAAGCTATCTCTTTAAACAGCTTATAATCTTCAAGACGTCTTTTCAACTCTTTTTCCTTATTTTCCTCTCTATTTATACTAAGTAGAGTTGAAGCCTTTATTTCTAAAAGTTCAGAGGCTACCACAAGAAACTCTACCATTATATGAAAATTTTCCTCTTTTGCCTTTTCAAGTACTGAAAGATACTCATCAATTATTTGTGAAATCTTAATTTCAGATATTTTTAACTTCTTTTTTTCAATAAGATGTAAAAGCAGATCAAGAGGTCCTTCAAAATTATCTATCTTTAGAACAATATCCATTTTTCCTCACTTTTACAAATGTCTGCCAATTTTTTACATCATTTCCAATTACTTTTTTAAGTTCATCTATTGAGTTGAATTTCTTTTCCTCTCTCATAAACTTCATAACTTCTACATAGATTTTCTTTCCATAAATATCTCCATCAAAATCTAAAATATGAACCTCTACACTTCTTTCACCTGGCTTTAATGTAGGGTTTACTCCAATATTTACAACTCCATATCTTTTGATATTTTCCCCCTCAATCTTTAGAGTAGCTCCATAGATTCCTAAAGGTGGATATAATCTATTTGCCATCTTTATATTTGCAGTTGGGAATCCCAATTGTCTAGCTATCTTCTTTCCATGGATAACTTCTCCAATTATTAAGAACTTATGTCCTAGATATTTATTTACCTCTTCAAAATGTCCTTTTTGAAGATTTTTTCTAATCAATGTAGAGCTAATAACCTCTCCATCAATAGATACAGCAGGGATCTCATTTACTTTCATTCCCATACTCTCTCCAAGCTCAATAAGATCTTTAGTTTTAGCCTTTCCTCCCTCTCCAAAAGAGAAATTAAAACCTACAAAAAGTTCTTTACTATTTACCTTACTCTTTAAGATTTCTACAAACTCAACTGCTATCAGATCAGCAAACTTTTTATTAAAAGGTTGCAAAATAAGATAATCTACTCCCATCTCTTCAAATAGATAGATCTTTTCCTCAATAGTATTTATATATTTTGGTGCTCTATCAATATTTATTATCTCCATAGGGTGGTTAGCAAAGGTAAATACAACTGATTTCCCTCCATTTGCCTTAGCCTTTTCAATAGCTCCCTTTATAAGTTGTTGATGTCCATAGTGTAGTCCATCAAAAGTTCCAATAGCTGTGTAGCTATTTTCAAAAATCTCATTTGTCTCAAATATATCCTTAATTACTTTCATTTTGGTTTATCCCCTGTTCTTTCTCTTCCTCTTCTAAAAGCTTATTGTATATTTCCTCTATTCTTCTGAATCTGTTTCTTACTCCTGATTTTGAAATTCCTATTATTTCAGCAATTTCTTGAAGAGAGCTCTCAGGGTTGTCCAATCTAATGATTGCAACTTCCTCCAAAACAGAACTCATATTATTCAATCCTATTGAATTTTCAATATAATTTATCATTTTTATCTGATTGTTACCAGTATTTAAAGTTTTTGTCTCGTTAGCAACTTCCCAGTTCATCTCTCTAATAGTTTTATTTTTCAAGTCCTTTATCATAGTCATCTCTTCATAGTTGAAAAATGCTTGAATAGAACCTATAACTACCATTATATCCATAATATTTTCTGAATTTCTAAGATATACAAGAGGTTTATTTCTCTTCTGTGTTTTAAAAACCTTTTTATTTTTAGCCTGTAATATCTCATATAACTTCTCTGCTGCCTTTTCATTATCTATAAAGAAATCTAAAGCATACTCTTTAGCAGGGTCTTTAATATATCCACAAGCTAAAAATATACCTCTAACAAACCCTTTTAAAATCTCTTCACTTGCTAATATAAGTGGTGATGAGAGATCAAGTTTAGCAACAAAATCTTTAAAGCCCTTTTGTCTTTCCAATGTAACAATATATATATTATGCTCACCAAGTCTTCTACTTGTAACATATTTTATCCCTAATTTTAAATTTGTAAGCTCCTTTAAAAACTTATATACTCTTTTAGCTAGAGATATATTTTCTAATCTAAGTTCAATTTTATCTTTAAAAACAGCATCTTTACTTAGGAGTATTCCTGATAATTCAGCCATTTTTTCCATATCAGTAACCATTTCATTAGTCAATATCTCTTGTTTTACCTTAAAAGTGTAAGACATCTTCTAATATACCTCTCATTCTACTTTGTTTCAGCCCAGTTTTTTCCAATATTTGTATTGATATCAAGAAGTACATCATCAAATTTAACAGCATTTCTCATTATATCCTCTATTATCTTTTTATACTCCTCGATTTTTTCCTCTTTAATCTCAAATATAAGCTCATCATGTACTTGTAGTAATAGGTTAATCTCTTCCTCTTTTCCCTCAAGTACTTTATATAACTCAATCATAACCTTTTTCAAAATCTCTGCAGCTGTACCTTGAATTACACTATTTACAGCCATTCTTTCAGCTTGATTTTTTATATTCTTATTCTTTGAACTTATTCCCTCAATAATTCTTCTTCTACCAAAGAAAGTTTCAGTATATCCATATTTTTCAGCATACTCTATAATTCTCTTTTCAAACTCTCTTACTTTAGGATACTGTTCAAAATATCTATTGATATACTCTGTTGCCTCTTTTTGAGTGATTCCCAACTCTTTAGAAAGTCCAAAGGCAGTTTTTCCATAAATGATACTAAAGTTAATAGTTTTAGCTATTATTCTTTGCTCACGGCTTACCTCTTCATCTTCACTAAGTTCAAAAATCTTTTTAGCTGTTACCTTATGAAGATCCTCTCCTCTTTTATAAGCAGAGATAAGATTTTCATCCTTTGAAAGCTCTGCTAAAACTCTCAATTCAATTTGTGAGTAATCTATCCCCATTAAAAGATTTCCCTCATCAGCTATAAACCCTTGTCTTATCTTAATTCCCTCATCAGTTTTTACAGGAATATTTTGTAAGTTAGGGTTTGAAGATGATAATCTACCTGTTGTTGTCCCTATTTGATTAAAAGTTGTGTGAATTCTATTGTTGTTATCTATCAATTTTGGTAGAGCATCAACATAGGTATTTTTCAATTTAGATAGTTTTCTATAATCTAAAATATACTCAGCTATCTCTACACCATCATTTTTCATACCCTCTAGAACCTCAACATTTGTTGATAATCCTGTTTTTGTCTTTTTAGTAGGGTTTAAATTTAGTTTCAAAAATAAAATCTCTGAAAGTTGTTTCGGAGAATTTAGATTAAACTCCTCTCCAGCTATTTCAAAAATCTTCTTTTGTAACTTGTCAATAGCTATCTCAAGCTCCTTTTGATAGTTAGCAAAGTACACAGGATCAATTTTAATACCTTTTACTTCCATAGCTGAAAGAACTTTAATAAGAGGCATCTCTGTTTTTTCTAAAACCTCAAGAAGATTTTTCCCCTTTATCTCTTCCATAGCTATATCATAAGTTTCTAATATCCCCTTACTTCTCTCAACAATAAATTTTCCATACTCTTCAGTAGATAGATTTTCAGCTTTTTCCTTTCCAAACTTATCAGCATAACTTTCTAACTCTATTCCTGAAAGGTGTTCCAATGGAATTTCAACACCCTCTTTAGTCTGTGAAGATATTAGATGATAAGCTATCATCAAATCTATATCCATATTTTTAATTTTAACTCCCTCATTTAAGAAAGGTTTAAAATCATATGAGATAAATTTAATATCAGAATTTTCAAAGAAATCTTTTACAAGTTTAAAATCTATATTTTTATGAAATAGTGGTGTATGTTTCAATGGAAGATAGAAATCATCTTTTACACTACTGATTCCAAGCCCAGTAGTTGTATAGTAAAAAGCAGCTCTTTTCTCTTTAGATAGTTTATCTGCCATCTTTTTAAATTTTTCTTCATCATCTACAATAAAAAACTTTCTCTCTTTAGATAAAACTATCTCATCACTTTGAACATTGTCAAAAAGTCCAATTTGTGAGTTACCAAAAAGCCCTAATTGTGGTGATGAGTTAGTAGCAACTTCCTCTTTTTTCTCCTTTGCTCCAAAGTTCTCAAGCTCAAGTTTTTTTATTAACACTCTAAATTCAAGAGTTCTAAATAGCTCAGCTAATCTATCTTTATCAAGAGAGTACTCTAAAAACTCTCCATTACAATCAATAGGGATATCTTGTTCAATAGTGGCTAGATCTCTACTCATAAAAGCTATCTCTCTATCCTCTATCATATTATTTACCAAAGATTTTCCAATTCCTGGAAGTTCAGTAAGTTTATCTATATTTTCATAGATTCCCTCTAAATTTCCATATTTATCAAGCATAGGTATAGCTTTTTTAGGTCCTATCTTTCTAACTCCTGGTATTCCGTCACTAGAGTCACCAATAAGCCCGAAGAGATCAGGAATTTTCTTTGAAACTACACCAAGATATTCAATAACATCTTCATCAGTTTCAATAATTTTAAACTTATCTCCACCCTCTCCTTTTCCTAAAAGAGCTATCTTTATATTTTTATTAAGAATTTGAGCTAAGTCCTTATCTCCTGTAACTACAACAACTTCAATCCCCTCATTTGAAAGTTTTTTAGCTAAAGTTCCAAGAACATCATCTGCCTCATACCCTTCTATCTTAAATCTCTTTATATTGTAACAATCAAGTACCTCTTCTATTCTAGGAATTTGAACTAATAAGTCTTCAGGTACAGCCTCTCTCTGTGCTTTATACTCACTATAAACTTCACTTCTCTTTAATGAAGATCTTTTAACGTCAAAAGCTGCTCCTATATAATCTGGTGAAAACTCTTTTATTATACTTAAAAGAGTGTTAGTAAAGCCATATACTGCCCCAGTAGGTTCTGTTTTGGTTCTAAAATTCATATTTGCAAAATATGCTCTATACATTATTGCACTTGTATCTAAAAGTACAGCTTTCTTCATCTATATCCTCCAACATTCATTTATTTTCCACTCAATATTATATCATAAATCATTATCAAATACTAAAATTTATTTAATATTCAAACTAAAAAAAGCTGAAGAAATCAAAAAGATTTTCAACAGCTTTTTCTTTTATTTTAATTTCCTAAAAGTCTATTAAATAGTGAATCAGTAGCAGTAGAGTTTTCTGGTGCCATATCTTCATCTTCAACATCAAAGTTGTTATTAAAGTTATTGTTATAATCACTATTATTATCAAAAGATTCAGAAGGTTTTAATCCTCCCTGACCGAAAATACCTGCAATACCATTTTCATATTTAGCAGCACTTTCTAACTCTAAACTTCCCTTTCTAACTAAAAACTCACGTCCTTTATTAGAAAGGAGTCCATTATTAACAGTCATAGTTTGTGCATAAAGATCTCCATTTTTTAAGTGGCTATCTAAGAAAGAGAATGTTGTAGGTAGATACAATCCTTTATTTATAAGGGTTTGATAGTATTTAGCCCACATAGGAGCAACTCCTGTTCCCCCTGTTACATTTCCCTTGATAGGTTTGTTATCATCATAACCTATATAAATAGTAGTTACATAATCAGGAGTTATACCAGCAAACCAAATAGTTCTATTTTCATTAGTAGTACCAGTTTTTCCCCCTTGCTCAATTCTCTCTTTATTTTTAGTAAATACAGAGGCTCTATTTGAACTTCCATGTCTTACAGAACTTTCAAGCATAAAGGTAATTATAGTTGTGTTTACACTATCAAAGACTTTCTCTCTCTTTGGAGTGTTCTCATATACTAAGTTTCCATATCTATCTTCAACTTTTATTACAGTTACTGGCTCTACAACATACCCTCCATTTGCAAAGATAGAGTAATCAATAGCATGTTGTAATGGTGTATTTTCAAATGATCCCAATGATGCTGTTAAGTTATCAGGTATCTGTAAGTTAGGATCTATTTTTCCCATCATCTCTATAAATGTCTTTGTTCCAACTTTCTCTAAAAGTTTGATTGAAACTATATTTAAGGATCTATCTAGTGCATTTAAAAGAGTTACATTGTGAGAGTATCTGCTACTATAGTTTTTAGGTATCCAGTTTCCAAAAGAGATAAATGAATCATCTACAACAGAGTTCATCTCCATTCCATTTTCAATAGCTGATAGATAAAGGAAAGGTTTTAGTGATGATCCCAATTGTCTTTTAGCCATAGTTGCTCTGTTAAAGTTTCCAGATTTAAAGTTACGTCCTCCAACAATAGAGATAACGTGTCCATTATCAGGATCAATAGTTACCATTCCACCTTGAAGTTTAGGGTTTTTCTTAAAGAAATCATAGTTTTCAAAAGTTTCCTTTGCAACTTTTTGCATCTTAACATCAAGAGTTGTATAAACTTTTAACCCTTCAGTATAAACTTTAGCTTCTCCAAAAGTATCAACTAAAAACTCCTCAGCTAGATTTGTAAAGTCAGGGTAGTTTGTTACAACATTTGTTTTCTTATTATAAACAACAGTTGTATTATCATCAATCTTAAAATCTTTTGGAAGGTCATCTTCATTTATAAATTTCCAGTTTTTAGCAGTTTCATACTCCTCTTTTGTTATTAAACCATCACTATACATCTCTGAAAGAATAAGGTTCATTCTTTGTAAAGATGCTTTCAAATTCTTTCTAGGATTATATTTTTCAGGTCTGTTAGGTATCCCTGCTAACATAGCTGACTCAGCTAAATTGATTTTAGATATATCTTTTCTGAAAAATTGTTTAGCTGCTGTTTTTATTCCGTAAGCTCCTGAACCAAAGTAGATCTCATTCAAATATTTTTCTAAAATCTCATCTTTAGTGTATTTTCTCTCTATCTCAAAAGTAATTATAGCCTCTTTTATCTTTCTTGATAATTTTCTCTCATGTGAAAGGAAAGCATTTTTTGCAAGTTGTTGTGTAAGAGAACTAGCCCCTTGAACAGCACGTCCACTTTTTATATTAGCTACAATAGCTCCAAAAAGTCTTTTTAAATGTATTCCATGGTGTGAATAAAATTGTTTATCCTCAATTGCTAAAAAAGCATTTCTACTATAAAGGGGAACCTCTTTTAATTTCACACTGTCCCTTGACTCTCTGTAAATAGTATCTATTACCTCTCCATTTCTATCATATAATACAGTAGGGAGAGAAGGAGAGTAATCCTCAATTAAAGTGGCTATATCAGGTAGCTCCTTTGAGTATTTTGATATTACCCCAAGAACGATTCCTCCTGTAGCAAGCCCCCCAAGAAGAATAAGGACAACAAAAACTTTTAATATTATCTTTATAGGTGATTTCATATTAGTCAACACTCCTTATAAAAAATACTATTTTTTTGCTCCTTTTTGTCTAAGTTGTCCACATGCTCCATCTATATCTGTTCCCTTTTCTCTTCTTAAAGTAACATTTACCTTTCTTACATCTTTTAAGAATGTATAGAATTTATCTATCTTCTTATCTGAAGGTCTTTCAAACTCTGTATTTGCAACAGGATTAAAAGGTATTAAGTTTACTACGTGATCAAAGTCATGTACAAAATCAGCTAGAGCATTAGCATCTGTATCTGAAACGTTGAAATTATTTATAAGGATATATTCAAAAGTAATTCTACGTTTTGTTTGTCTTTGATACTCTTGTAAAACTGCATATAGATCTTCTAAAGGATAAGCTCTATTTATAGGTATAATAACATCTCTCTTTTCATTAATTGCACTGTGTAGAGATACAGCTAATTCAATAGGAAGTTTTTCAAGTAGTATTTTTTCAATATTTGGAACAATTCCTGAAGTAGAGATAGTTATTTTTCTCTTAGAGATGTTGATTCCATTTTCATTTGAAAGAATATCTAAAGCTTTTAAAACATTATCTAAGTTTAATAGAGGCTCTCCCATTCCCATAAATACTATGTTATTAATGTTACTTCCTTGTTTAACTAATCTTCTTTCAACTGTATAAACTTGGTTGATAATCTCATTTACATCAAGATTTCTAATGAAACCATCTTGTCCAGTTGCACAGAAAGCACATTTTACAGGACAACCAACTTGAGAAGAGATACAAAGTGTATTTCTTTTGTCTTTATGTCTTAAAAGTACTGTTTCAATTGTGTGTCCATCTTCAAGTCCAAACAAGAATTTTTCTGTTTTGTCAATTTTTGACACTTGTTGTCTTAATAGGTTTAAAAATGGTATATATGCCTTTTCTCCTAAAAGTTCTCTATCTTTTAATGATAGATTTGTTATCTCATTTAGATCTCTTACTATTTTTTTATGTAACCAGTTAAATATTTGTTTTCCATAAAATTTTTTCATTCCAAGCGATATTACTAAATCTTCAAGTTCTTTTTGATTTAGGTTTAATAGATTGATTTTATCTGCCATTACTCCTCCAATTATAAATTATTAACATGTTATTATAACAAAAAATTCATTTAAATACAACTAGGAAAGGAAAGTTTTAAGGTTATTTAAAAGTTCATCTTTTGAAATTTTTCCTTTGAAATTTCCCTTAGTTTCACTTCCACCACCTTTGATTCCACCTTGAGCAGTTATAATGTGCTTTATAAACTCCTTACAATTAACCTTGTTACTCATTAATGAGTAGTTTTCATCACTTCCAGTAATTAGAAGATAATTATCTAAATCAATATATCTTCCTAAAAATTGTCCTACAACTTTATCTCCTAAATAGATTATAACCTTATTCTCACCAATAGTTTCAGCTTCTCTCATAAGTTTTTCACTTAATAGTTCACCATAATTAGCTGCTAAGTTCTTTAATTCTCCTTCAACTTTTTTCTTTTCATCTAAGAATTTATCTACCATTTCAACTATCTCTTCATTTTTACAACTAAATGTATGGCAAAGCTCTCTTGATAGTTGGTGTTTAAAACTATAATCATTTAAAGCTCTATCTCCAGCTATAAAGTAAAATCTTGTATAGTTACCTTTTATCTTTTCATGGTTGATTAGTTTGAAAACTCTAATATCCTTTGTATTTTCTACATGAAAACCAGCACATGCCCCTAAATCAACCTCTGGAATCTCTACAAATCTAACATCTCCAGTTACTTTATCTTTAATAGCTTTTCTTAGCCCTTCAACTTTCATTGCATCTTCATGATTCATAATGTATATTTTTAATTGAATAGCCTTTTCAATAATTTCATTTGCTTTAAATTCTAACGCCTCTATTGTTTCATCACTGATAGTGTTTGAATCTAAATCTACAGTTGTATATTCTTCAGCCATTCTGAACCCTACTGTATTTAATTGATAATCATTGTAAGCTATTGCTGAAAATAGATGTTGTGCTGTGTGTTGTTGTGCTATATCTCTTCTTCTATTTTCATCTATTGAATACTCATATTCTCCTGCAATTAATTCTCTATCTACAATAACTTTACTCTCTTTAACCTCTAAAATTTTGCTCTCTCCAATATATCCTCTATCTCCTAATTGTCCTCCCTTTCCATCAGGATAGAAAATATTTTCTTTTAACTCTATTTCATAACCATTTTTTATTTTATTACAACTTAAAACTTCTAACATTTTTGCCCCTCCTATCTTTTTTTCACCCCTTATTATACCATACAACTATAAAAAGTTTTAACTTAAATAGAAAAGTTTAGAATTTTTTTGTAAAAGGTGATATAATATACTCTGACAGATTTTAGGAGGATATAATGAAGAAAAAAAATACAGTATTTAAAGTTGAAGTTAAAAATGAATTAATGGCTTTTCTTATGGAAAAACTTGCTGGAAAAAGTCGTACAAGCATCAAGTCACTTCTTACAAAGAGAAAAGTTTTTGTAAATGATGAGGTTATCTCACAATATAATCACCCTTTAATGCCAGGAGATTCTGTAACTGTTGATTGGGGTAAAAGTGAAACTATTAGCAATATGAAAGGTGTTGCTATTATATATGAAGATGATGATGTAATTGTTGTAGAAAAGGACAATGGGATTTTATCAGTAGCCACTGATAATGAGAGGGAAAAAACTGCATACAATATGCTTAAAGAGTATTTAAAAAATAAGAATCCTAAGAATAAAATATTTGTTGTTCACCGTTTAGATAGAGACACTTCTGGAATAATGATATTTGCTAAAAATGAAAAGGCTCAAGATATTTTACAAACAACTTGGAATGAATCTGTAAAAGAGAGAACATATGTGGCTCTTGTAGAGGGAGTTGTAAAGAAAGATAGCGATACTATAATATCTTATTTAAAAGAAAATAGAGCATTTATAACATATTCTAGCCAAGATCCAAAAGAGGGTAAAAAAGCAGTTTCTCACTACAAAGTTATTAAAAGAAATAAAAACTACTCACTTTTAGAGGTTAGCATTGATACTGGAAGAAAAAATCAAATTCGTGTACATATGCAAGATTTAGGGCATAGTGTAGTTGGAGATAAAAAATATGGTTCAACTAAAAACCCTATCAACCGTCTAGGGCTTCATGCTAGTACAATAGTTTTTGTTCATCCTACTACTAAAAAAGTTCTACATTTCTCTAGTAAAATACCTGATAGTTTTACAAAATTATTTTAATTTTGCTTGACAAAGTGGGGTAAATATTATATTATTATATAGCAAACGTGCCTGGGTGGCGGAATGGTAGACGCGACGGACTCAAAATCCGTTTCCTGTTGAAGGAGTAAGGGTTCAAGTCCCTTTCTAGGCACCACTTGTTTGATTATTAAGCTCTCTAAATTGAGAGCTTTTTTATTTACCTTAGAAAATTCTCAACCAACTCTATTTAAGTCTATTGCAACTACTCAAATATCTTCTCTCATAATTACTCTTCCCATTTAGAGTTTAAATCCTTTCTATCCTTTTCCTAATTTTTTATTTTCCTTCAACTCTCACAAGGATAAGATAGTGTGACCAACTTAATCTGAATTGGTCAGACAATGTCTGACCTTTTCTATAAGCAATATAAAAACTTTTTATTTCTAATTGTTACCATTAAACAAATTACTAAAATAAATATCAGCTAATTATTTTATTTCTAATTCGCTGACTCTCTTTATAACAATCTATAATTTTTATCTTTTAAAGTTTGCCTACTTAAAGCAAAATCTATCTCTTGAATCAATCTGTCTTTATCTTTAGGAAAATCCCCCTTCAAATTTAGATAATTAGAAGCATGATTAGCTCTAAAAACAATATTAGAAGTTACATCTACATTTTCAATTATTAGTTTTATCTCTTTTAAAATTTCTATACCTTCAGCTTCTTTAAACTCTCCTTTTAACCACTCTTAGTATAGATCACTGTTCTCTTCAAGCATCAAACTTAAAATTCCTACATAATCAGGTTCACATCTGCTAATAAACTTTCCAGTTGCCACTGCATTCTCTCTAAAATCCTTATCTCCTAAGATTCCTGCAATAAATGTAACAGAAGTTTTAAACCCAACTTTTTTAGCTTTTAAAATCAGATCTCCTAACTCCTTTGAAGTAACACCTTTATTTATTTTTCTTAATACTTCATCATTGCCACTTTCTGCTCCTATATATAAAAGTGATATTCCATTGTTTTTTATCTCTTTTAACTCCTCTTCAGATTTTAACTCTAAAGATTTTGGACTAGCATATGTTGAAACTCTTTTACACTCTGGAAACACCTTTTTTATATATTTTAATATCTCTATCAATTTCTCAGTAGGAATAATCAAAGCATCTCCATCAGCTAGAAACACTCTTTCTACATATCTAGTTCTATTTCTAAAATAATCAATTTCAGCTTTTATTTCCTCTAAAGACTTTATTCTAAATGGAACACCTTTATACATACTACAAAAACTGCATCTATTATGTGAGCAACCATTTGTTACTTGTAGTATAAGGCTAAAAGCTTCACTTGGTGGTCTATAAATTACATTCCTATTAAACATTAAGTTCCCCCTCTATAAGTTTTTATTTTTAAATGTTAAAATGAGTCTACCTATATTTTCACTTACCCTCTCTAAATTTTTCTCTCCATTTTTCAAAGCTGTTTCTAAAGTTTGCACTCCAAAAAGAATAGAGAAAATAGCATCAAAGCCGTAATCATAGAGTATATCTATATCTTCGCTGACATTTCCAGCTAAAGCTATAACTGGAATCCCATATTTTTTAGCTGTTTTAGCTACTCCATATGGAGTTTTTCCAAAACGAGTTTGTCCATCTATGCTTCCCTCTCCAGTTATTACAAAAGATGCTCCTTCTAACTTTTCCTCAAGTTTACTATATTCAATAACAATATCTATCCCTCTTTTTAATTCAGCAGATAGAAAAGCCATTAAGCCAGCTCCTAAACCTCCAGCTGCCCCTGCTCCCTCTATATTTTCAACATCTATTTTTAGATCTCTTCTTATTACATCAGCAAAATGTTTTAGATTATCATCTAAAATTTTAACAGTTTCATCAGTCGCTCCCTTTTGTCGTGCAAATATATATGCTGCTCCTCTCTCTCCTGTAAGAGGGTTATCAACATCACAAGCCACTATAATTTTAACTTCTTTTAATCTCTCATCAAGTTGTGAAAGATCTATTCTCTCTAATTTAGAGAGCTCTCCCCCTCCAAAACCTATCTCATTGTTATTTTTATCTAAAAGTTTACCACCGAGAGCTTGAATCATTCCAGCCCCTCCATCATTAGTAGCACTTCCACCTATGCCTATTAAAATAGTTTTTACATTGAGATCTAAAGCTTTCTTAATAAGTTCTCCTGTCCCAAAAGTTGTTGTTACCATAGGATTCCTTTTTTCCTTTGAAATAAGTTCCAACCCACTTGCACTTGCCATCTCTAAAATAGCAGTTTCCCTATCTCCTAGTACTCCTAACTTCCCTTGAATTTTCTCACCTAAAGGATTTGTTACCTCTGTATAATAAATTTTTCCACCAGTAGCATCTACTAAAGATTCAGTTGTCCCCTCTCCTCCATCAGCCATTGGAACTTTTATAAATTCTACATCTTTTAAAACTTTCTTTAATCCTCTTTCTATTGCATCACAAGCTACTTTTCCACTCATACTCTCTTTAAAAGAATCTGGAGCTATAACTATCTTCATTTTTTTCTCCTATCACACTTAATTTTAAGATAAATATATTATTTTTAATTATATATTAACTTATTTATTTCTTCAATATTCTGATATAATTATTTGTACTGAAAATTTTCTTTTTAAATGGCAAACTTGACATAGAAAAGAATATTTAGTATATTAAGTTATCAAAAATAGTTTAGGAGTATAAAGATTATGGAAAAATATATTGTTACAAAAATTGAAAAAGAAAGTTATTTAGAAAAATTTCCAGTTCTTCAATGTGAACATGCTTTTGGAATTGATTATGATGATTATGTATCAATAAAATGTAAAAAGATTATGGGAACTTGTACTTATAGAAGTAGCTTAAAAACTGAATTTATGAACTGTAAATTTTTAAAAAAATAAAAAATGAAAAAAATACTTGATTTTTTTTAAAAATAGAAGTATACTCAACACAAGATAGATATTAAATTAAAAGGAGGTTGAATATATGTTATTACTACTTAACTTATTATTACTGTTATCACTACTGCTCTTTATGTTCAAAATTGAATACAGAAATAATATTGTTAGGGTATGGAATAATTATATTCTTCGTCTTTTATCTAAATATACTTCAAAGAGAACTAATTTTAGCTATTTTTAGCATAAGTTTATTTTGTGTTATCTAAAAATAGAAGAATTGGTTTATTTGAATAATAGTTTGATTGATAGGCAACCTTAGCAGGTTGTCTTTTTTTTATAAAAAAATAAATGTAAATAACAATTAAGGGGGAGTAAATTATGAGAAAGATTAATATGTTTGTTGTTGGAGCTATGATGTTAATAGGTGGTTGTGGTAAATCTGGAGAGGTAGCTAAGCCTGAAACTATAAAAATTGGAGGAATGGCACCTTTAACAGGAGCTTTAGCAATTTATGGAGTTACAACTACCAACGGAGCAGAACTTGCTGTTAAAGAGATAAATGCAAATGGTGGAGTTTTAGGTAAAAAAATAGAATATGTAATGCTTGATACTAAGGGAGATTCTACTGAAGCTGTTATGGCATACAATAAATTAGTTGATGAAAAGGTAGCAGGAATAATTGGAGAGGTTACTTCAAAACCTACTTTAGCAGTGGCAGAAGTTGCTGTTCAAGATAATATGCCTTTAATTACACCTACTGGAACTCAAGTGGATATTACTGAAGTTGGACCTAATATATTTAGAGTTTGTTTCACTAACCCATACCAAGGAAAAGTTTTAGCAATTACTTCTAAAGAGAGATTAGGAGCAAATACAGTAGCTGTTATGTTAAATAACTCTAGTGACTACTCTGATGGTATAGCTAAAGCATTTATTGAAGAGTCTGAAAAATTAGGTATGAAAGTTATGGGCGTAGAGGGATATTCAGATGGAGACAAAGATTTTAGACCTCAACTTACTAAATTAGCAGCTATGAATCCTGATGTTATTCTTATTCCTGAGTATTATGAGCAAGCAGCTTTAATTGCTACACAAGCTAGAGAAGTTGGAGTTAAATCAATATTTGTAGGTTCTGATGGTTGGGATGGAATAGCTAAAACTCTTGATCAAAGTGCTTATGCTGCAATAGAAAACTCATATTTTACTAACCACTTCTCAATGGAGGATCAATCTGAAAAGATTCAAAACTTCTTAAAAGATTATAGAGAAGCATATAAAGAAGATCCATCTGCTTTCTCTGCATTGGGATATGATGCTGTTTATATGATGAAATCTGCTATTGAAAAAGCTGGAAGTACTGATAAACAAAAAGTTGTAGATGCTTTAAAAGGAATTGAGTATGATGGGGTAACTGGATACTTAACTTTTGATGATCACAACAACCCTATAAAAGCAGTTACTGTTTTAAAAATAGAAAATGGTAAATATGTTTTTGATTCAAAAGTTAAATAAAAATTAGTATCTGCTCAGCTGATCAAATTCTTCAAAAAATTAGCTAGCTTAAAGTTTAATTTTCATGATACTAGGTTATTTTTTTAAGTTCAATTTTCAAAACTTATATTTTTAATATCAACTAGCCTTCATACTAGCGAATAAAGAATCCCTATAGCTTATTCCGTTGAAAATGCAAAACTCGGCTACGCCTCAAACACGTTGCATTTTCTTAACTGCATTCCGCTGAGGGATTCTAATATTCTCTAGTGAATTACGGCTTTAGTTGATATTAGGATAAAATTTTACTTTTTATAATATTTATGCTAAATTATTTTTCAATCTATTTTTATACTCTTTTGGAGTAATTACCTCATATTTTTTAAATAATTTTGTAAAGTAACTACTATCTTCAAAGCCAAGAAGATCTGAGATTTCACTAAAAGTTTTATCAGTAGTTTTAATATAAAACTTAGCTCTCTCTATTTTCTTCAATAGAATATACTCTTTAAAAGTCTTTCCAGTTTCCTTTTTGAAGGTTCTTCCAAATTGAGATTGACTCATATTACATAAAGTAGCTCCCAAAGATAGAGAGATATTCTCTTGGATATTTTCATTTATATATTTTATAACTGGTGCTATTCTAGAATTACTTAACTCTATTTTTGTTTTAGATATATTGCTCTCTACATGCAACCATCTACTATTTTTTATACAATCAGCTATATAATAGGTACTATAAGTTACAATTCTAATTATACTTTCAAGTTTTTCTAAACTAATCACTGTTAACTCATCATATTTTTCTTGAAGTAATTTTAAATCTATATTTTTTTCACTATTTTCCTTTAAAATTCTTTCAACTTCAAAATCTCTATTATTTTCAATTAAAAATTGTCCAATTAAGAAAGCTCCAATTACCTCTCCTTCATATAAAATAGGGATAATCACATCAATTAATCCAGAGTGACACTTATAAATATATGGAGTTCTTGACAACAAAACTTTATTTAAAGCTTTTAAATCACACTTTTCACAAAGTAAACTAAGATTTGAGCTCTTACGAAATAGTTTACAAAATCCTGAATAATTAGTTTTTTCTGTGATATACTCCCCTTCTATATCAATAATCACAATCCCCATATTTGTAAGAGTCATTAAATCTTTTTGAATCAATAGCAATTCCTCTTTAAAATTCCTTAACATTTTACCACCACTTTATAGATAATATATTTTTATTATATCAAAGTGGAATAAAATAGTCACTATAAATATAAAAAGAGGCTGAGTAGATTCTCAACCTCTAAATTTATTACATAGCTGCTCTAAATATTTCAGCTATATCTTTTTCATTTCCTTTTCTTGGGTTACTGAAAGCATTTCCATCTTTTAATGCATTGATAGACATAATCTCTATATCTTCCTCTTTAACTCCAGCTTCTTTTAAGCTCTTAGGAATTCCTACATCTGAAGATAATCTAAATAGTGATTCAATAGCTTTTTCAGCAGCTTCCATTGTAGATAATCCCTCTACATTTTCTCCCATGAATACAGCTATATCAGCAAATTTTTCTGGATTAGCAAGCATATTGTAACGACAAACATGTGGTAGTAACATAGCATTAGCAACACCATGAGGCATATCATAAAGTCCTCCTAGTTGATGAGCCATAGCATGAACATATCCAAGATTTCCGTTGTTAAATGCCATTCCTGCTAATAATGAAGCATATGCCATATTCTCTCTAGCTTTTAAGTTTTCTCCATTAGCAACAGCTTGTCTAAGATTTGTAGCTATAAGTTTGATAGCTTGGATAGCAGCTGCATCAGTTACAGGGTTAGCATCTTTTGAAACGTAAGCTTCAACAGCATGAGTTAAAGCATCCATTCCAGTAGCAGCTGTTAATTTTGATGGTTTACCAATCATTAAAATAGGATCGTTTATAGAAACTTGAGGTAGATTTCTCCAGCTTACAATAACAAATTTAACTTTTGTTTTAGTATTTGTGATAACAGCATGTCTTGTAACCTCAGAAGCTGTTCCAGCAGTTGTATTTACTGCTATAATAGGTGGTAATGGAAATTCTAATGTTTCAATACCTGCATATTCACAAATATCCTTTGGATGAGTTACAGCAATTCCAATACCTTTTCCACAGTCGTGAGGAGATCCTCCACCAATAGTAATTATCATATCACAGTTATTTTCTTTATATACTTTAGCTCCAGCATAAACATTAACATCTTTTGGATTAGGCTCAACTTGATCAAAAATAACAGCTTCAATTCCAGCTTTAGCAAGATATTCAATAGATCTTTCTACTGCTCCACCTTTTAAAGAACTTAAGAATTTATCTGTAACAATTAGAGCTTTTTTACCATTTAATATTTTAGCTCTTTCTCCAATAACTTCTAGACAACCTGGTCCAAAAAAGTTAACACTAGGCATTAAATAATCATAGTATCTCATTTTATCTCCTCCAAAACTTAATAAATATCTTTCAATTACAAGGATAACAAAAATGATTGGCAAATACAAGGTAAAGGAAAACCTAAAATTAGTAAAAAAACAGCTAAAAAATTTAGATGATAAATTTTTACCAAAATTAAGCAAAAAATTACTTTAAAATAAAAAGACTGCTAAAGTTGATATTTTAACTATCAAGCTTCAACAGTCTTTTTCATTTACACTTCTATTTCAATTCCATTTTTAAATACTCTCTGATTTGATGAACCTCTCAATCTCAATCTTAAATCTTTCTTCTCAATTTCAAATCTACCATCTATTAAGTAATCTATCAATTTAACATCTATCCATTTTTCCACATCTTCCTTTAGAAAACCTGTCCATAGATATATTTTTTTATCTGTATTTTCTTTAATAAAATATATAAGTTCTAAAACTTCCTCACGATTTTTCTCAAAAAGAGGATCTCCACCAAGAAAAGTTACATTTTTCCATCTTGAGTTCAGAATCATATTTTTAATAGTTTCAAAAGTATAATCTGTTCCACTGTCATAATTCCAAGTATTTTTTGAAAAACAGCCTTTACAACCATGTGAACAACCTGCAAAATAAAAAGTTAATGTAAAACCAGTCATGCTATTTACTGGATCATTTTCTACTATTGATATTATCTTCATAATTATTTCACGTGGATTGCTCTATTTTTTATCTCTTTCATTCTACCTTCAAGAGCATGAGTTATATTGTAGTTTGAAATATATCCACAACAACGTCTTTGGATCTTCATTTTCATTCCATCTTCATTTCCACATTGTGGACATTTGTAACTAGCTGTTTTTTCATTATATGTGATCTCTCCAGTATAACCACAATCATAGCACACATCTGAAATTGTATTTACTGCAAAGTATTCAATTCCAGCATCGTGAGCATATTGAATAAGTTCGATTATAGCATCACTGTTATATGTTTTTCCACCATTTTCAACATACATTATATTTCCACCATTACAATATTTAATAAATGGTGCTTCTACATCTATTTTATCAAAACAATCTATTGGAAGCTCTGATGAGAAGTGGAAAGAGTTTGTATAGTACTCTCTTTTTCTTAACCATTCAGGCATAACATCTCCATAGTTTTCAACATCTTTATTAAAGAATGTTGCTATTGAGCTTTCAGCAGGAGTTCCATAAACTGATACTGGTAAACCTGTTTCAGCTTTTATCTCATCAGCTTGTTGTCTAAGAGCTTTCATTATAGTCATTCCCATTTCATGTCCTGCTGGTGTTGAGATATTCTCTTTATCATCAGAAAGGATTCTTACAGCATCATCAAGCCCTAAGAAACCATATGATACAGAAGCTCTATCTGTTTTTAATAATGCTTCTATTGTATCTTCAGGATCAAGTCTAGCAATTCCTCCATATTGGAAAAGAATTGGAGCTTTTTTAGCTTGAAGATGTTTAACATTATTAAATCTTGTTTCAATAGCTTTTTTCATAAGGTGTTTTCTCTTATTTAAAATCTCTAAGAATCTCTCAAGTCTATTTCCTGATATCTTATCATGTTGCTCTTGTTTTAAAACATCTAAAGCGATTTGAGGAACATTTAAAGTAGCTACTCCATAGTTAAATCTTCCATAGTGTTGATATTTTCCATTCTCTTGATATTCATGGTTAACTCTTGATCTACAACCCATTCTTGCATAGTATTTACCAGCATCATAATCCTCTTTAGAATAGAATAAAATATCTGGATAATATGTATTAGCTATACATTTAGAAACCTCTTTAGTTATATAGAAATACTTGTCTCCCTCTCTTAAATTGTATCCATCTACTGCCATATATGAAAGTTTAGGGAAGATTGCAGGTATATGTTTTTCTCCAAGCCCTGTTTGTCTTACTTTTAAGTAAGATAGGATAATCTCTTCAGATTCCCAAGAAGTAGGGATATTAAAAGTTATAGTACTAAATGGAGTTTGTGAAGCTGATCCTAAAATTGAGTTTGTTTGGTACTCAAATAATTGACAAGCATCATAGATATCCTTTGCTGTTCTCTCTTTAGCAATTGCAAATTCAACTGGTTTCTCATCTTTTAATCTTTGATTATCAGAGTCAATTTTTCCATATATAGCTTCAATCTCCTCAGTTGAAATCTTTGATAATCCAGCTTCTGTTGATAATCTATCGTTATATGCTTTTACAAAGTTCTTTTTAAAGTTTTTCTTAGCATATTCAGCAAAAACTTCGTTGAAGTTAGGAAGTGAAACTCCTCCATATTGACTAGCACTGATACTAGCCATTATTTGCATAGCTATATTCATTGCTGTTCCAACAGAGTTAGGTTGACAAACATCAGCATTTGTTATTCTAGTTCCATTTCTAAGCATATCTTCTATATTAAATAGACAACAGTTTGTTAATTTTGTATCTACATCTGAATCGTGCCAGTGTATAGTTTTCTTTCTATGTGCTGCCCAAAGTTCCTTATCAATATTTCTTTCAAGTATATATCTAAAATACTCTCCAGCAATTAAGTCTCTTTGTACTGATGGTAACATTGAGTTTTTATTACTGTTCTCTCTATCACCAATATCAACTATATCAGTCATATGTCTAAATACACTGTTTGCATCTTGGAATCTTTGCTCTGCTCTTTGAGTTCTATATGTTTGGAAAGCTTTTGCTTGTTCAAAAAGTCCATATCCACATAAAGCATAAAACACAATATCTTGTATTGACTCAACAGATATTCTTGTACTTCCATTTATTTTTTTCATGATGTCATCCATCATCTCTTTAATTGATACTTTTCCTAGGTATTCAACCTCTTTATCTATTTTTTCAAGTACTCTTTCAATTTTATTTTTATCGAATTCAACTATAGATCCATTTCTTTTTATAACCTCTATCTTATGCATCTAGCTGCCCCCTTCATTTTTATTTCCATCATTATTATACAATATATTGTGATTAATTCAAATATCTTTCATATATATTGTTATTTTAAAATATGTATAATATTTATTTGACTTTTACTTGACTTCTTCAACTGCTTATAAAAGTTGAGTTCTAGGATTTATAAAAAAATTATCTATCTTCAATTTATTTTTTATATCATTACTAGATATTGTGTTAGAAGAGTGTTAAATTCCTCTCTTTTATCTTCTAAAAAATTTTAAAAAAATTTTTTCTCTTGACAGATTAAAAGCCCTCTTTTTTCTCGAGGGCTTATTTTTAACACAAGTATTATTATATATTTTTATCTAAAAAAAGTCAAATCTATATATTTTATCTACTACATTTATATAGTGCAAAGGTATCTACTCAGCTGTGTAAAGTCCATAAAAGATTATCTAGTTCAAAGTTCAATTTTTATAATACCAGGTTATCTTTTAAAGATTAATTTTCAAAACTTCCAATAATCAAGGAGTTCAATAGAACGACTATGATTATTGAGACGCAGAAACGGAGTTTCTGTGATCCTTAATGTAGCACAGGACTTCGTCTGTGTCTCAAAAGTAATAGTCGTCTACACTCCCTTACTTTTGGAAATTACGGCTTTAGTTGATATTGGGATAAAATTTTGATTTTTATAGATTTTATATGTAATAGATGAGTAGTTACGATGTTACAACCATAATTTATTTATATAATTAATAAAAAACACCTAGAAATTAATCTAAGTGTTTTTTACAATTATTCTTTTTACAATCCTCCAAGGTTAAATAAATTTTTTATTTCATCTAGAACCCAATTTACATTCCTCTAAGGTTAGATAACTACTCTAATTATAGCTTATAATCTAATAAAAATCAAGATTTTAACTTTTAATTTTAATTAAAAATAGGTTTTTATGGAACTTTTATTTCTTATAATTTTCTAAGCCTAAAAAATTTCTAATCCTCCAAGGTTAGATAAAATATAGTTTCATTATTTACTATAAGAAATTTGAGGTTTTATCATCTTTCATTCCCCAAAACTCCTTATTTAACCATCTACTTTCACGATTCTTAAAAACTATCAATGAGTCTCTATCTTTTCTTATCCACTCATTTAACTCATATTGTAATTTCTTTAATGAACTTGGTGTCAGTTCACCTTCAAAAGTTGAGTTTTGTATATGTGTTAAATATTTTTTACAAATTTTAAAAACATTTCTTAAGACTCTTGCTCCTGTTTCATCTAATCTTATATCATAAACTAAAATAACATACATTTTTACCACCACATTTTAAATCCATCAAATTTTTTATCTCCTAACAGATGTTTTATCAATTTATAACACTCTAATTTTATCAAAGTTTGATAGCTAACATCTCTTTTTAACTCCTTATGAGTAATAGTTTGATTTAATTTTTTCTCATACTCCTCTAAAATCTTCTTTCTTCCCTTATCTTTCAAATAATAAAAATTAGAATCCTTTGCAAAATCATCTTCACTTATCATATTTTTATTTAAAAGAGAGAAGATCATTCTATCCACTATTAAAGGTTTAAAAATCTCTGTTATATCCAAACAAAGAGAAAATCTTCTATCTCCTGGACTATGAAGATAGCTTATTGTTGGATTCAGTTGAGTTTTATAGATCTCTGATAAACAAGTTGTATAGATCAATGAGTTAATAAAAGAGATTAAAGTATTGATCATATTATCTGGTGGACGTTTTACCCTCTTTTCAAAATCTATCTCTTGATTTATTATTTTACTCCAAGTTGAATAATAAACCTTCCTTATATTTCCTTCTATCCCCATTATTTCATTTACATCTTGAGCCTTATCCAATTCAAGTTGATAGCTTTTTATTATCTCCATCTCATTTTTCAGATCTTTTCCTCTACCATTGTAGTATCTCAAGTTTCTAAAAATATTATCACTGGCACTTTTTATAATCTCTCTAGCTAACTCTACCCTTTTCTCCCTATCTTGAAAATATTCAACCTGTTTAACTAAAAGTTTTCCAGAGACATTGCTCTCTTTAGCATAGAAACTTCCTGTATAAAATCCGTAGTAATTAAAGAAATGAACAGCTTTTTTATTTTGTCCTAAAAAATTTAAACATTTAGTATTTAATGTCACCTCGCCAAAAAGATAGATATCACTTGTCATCTCAATTTTTAAGGCTCTGTCATTAAAATAAATATTATTATCTTTTCTTTTTAATTCCCCATTTGAGAAAATATAATATTTTTCCATATTCCCTCCCCTTAGATATAGCAATACTCAAAATAAGCACACTTTTTACATATCTTCAATTTTTCTAATTTAGGTGGCAATTTTAAATTTACAATCTCTCTTATCTCTAAAAGTATCTCTTCTATTCTTTTTTTATCCTCTTCTGTTAAAAATATCTCTTCTCTCTTTTTTAACTTAGGATAGTCCAATATACCCTTTTCAATATTTATACCTCTTTTTCTTAAAAAATAGATATAGTATTTCAACTGCCATATCCCTGCTTCTTCAATACTTTTTTGCTTCTTTACCTCATGCAATATCTTCCACTCTTTAATAAAATCAATATTTACTGTATTATCTATTAAAACATGTTTTAACTCTCGAGAGTAACTATTTTCATCTATCAACTTTCCAATTATTACATCTTCATTTTCACTTTCCATTTGAATCTCATTTGCAAAAAACCACAGTTTTCTCTTACAAACAAAATAGTAATAAAACATCATTCCAGATATTTCTCTTTGCATACCCCACCTCACAATTATATAAATCTATCTTCTATATGTTCAATAGTTTCTTTTTTGCTTACAGAAAATCCCTTTTCAAAAGAGTAGTCACAATCTAAAATATATATTTTTTCATATTTTCCTAGTTGAATCTCTCTTAACTCTCTTGTAAACTTTTTAATATTTCTTATCTCATACCCTTGAATACTTAAAGTCAGATCTCTAATCTCCATTTTAGCAAAGAGTTTTTGTTCCTTTGAACTGCTCTGTTGATCAATAATCTCTAAGTTTTCATCTATTTTATCTAAATTTTCCTCATAGATATTTTTCGGAATTACCATAAAACTCTCTATATTTCTAAACTCCTTTTCTACCTCTTGTTTCTCTTTTTCATATGGTCTTATGAGTTCTAAATATCTTAAAGTATCCTTAACTTTTTGATAATATTCAGTATTTTCTAAATTTTCCAAAGTATATAGTTGTGATACATACTCCATCTTACTATCTTCATCTAAATCTCCATCTATCTTGTCTAATATTAGCTCTTTAGATTTTTTATATATCTCTTTATCTATAACATAGCCTATTCCAGTATTTTTCTGCTCCTTATCTCCTAAGAAAACAAAACAATTTGTTTTCCCCTCTTCAAGTTTTCTATTTCTATAACATCTTCCCATTCTTTGAAAAAGTCCATTTAAGTCAGATAGTTCTGTAATTAAGATATCAAAATCTATATCTAAAGAGGCTTCTACAACTTGAGTTGTAATCCATATTCCATAATCTTTACAATGTTTATCCCCTAATTTTAAAATCTCTTTCTCTTTAATTTTTCTATCTCTCTTTATATATTTACTGTGGAAAAGACTGATTTTTTCCTCATCTGGAAGTTTCTTTTTCAACTCACTATAAACCCTTTGAGCCTCTTTCACTGTATTACAGATAACCAAAACCTTATTCTTATTAAACTTAGAGATTATAAAATCTGTATCTATAAGATTTTCAATAACTTTTACATTGTGTCTTAAAGGTAAATCTTTCTTTGTAAAGTTTGGAGACACTTCAAATTCAATCCCCTCTTTAGATAACAACTCCTCTACAATTTTAGGGAAAGTAGCTGTAAGTATAGCAAATTTACCACCCATTTTTGTAATATATTTTAACCCCTTTATTACATAGGCTAACAGATCTGGAGAGTACATCTGTATCTCATCTAAAACCACTTTAGAATATGCAAGAGTAGCTAATTTAGGTTCAAAACCTTTATGTCTGTAAACAAAATCAAAAATCTGATCTAAAGTACAAATTGTAAGTGGCAGAGATAGTTGCTTTGTTCTCTCATAATAGGTATCTAACTCTTTTGAATAATCAATATCATCTTCATTTAAAGAGTCCTCATAATATTTCTCCTTAGTTTCAGAATGCAACAATCCTACCCTTTCATCAATCTTTTCCTCTTTTATTATTCCAAATTTTACTCTATTATAGATCGCATTTATTGCTGTTTTTAAAGGTAGAATAAAAAATCCCTTTGTATCTCCTATCCACAATAACCCTGCCTCTGTTTTTCCCATTCCTGTTTGAGCTATTGCAATTACATTCTTTTCTCTCTTATCTATCATATACTTTTGCAATTCATTCCAATTAGCATTAGGATTATATATCTGCCACTCTTTCAGCATCTCATCTAATTTCTCTAAAAGAAAATCATTTTTTCTCTCTACTTGAATTTTATCTCCTGCACTACTTGCATAATCTATTCTATTTAACAATCCTTTAATTAAAACATATTTATCAAAAACCTCATTTTTAATATCACAATCTCTATCTGAAGGATTACCAATTGTAATTCTATTTCCAAATCTAAAGAAATCTGATACCAACTCCTCAACTTTAAGATTTTGTAATTTATCATATCTAAAATCTTTTAACTGCTCTCTTAAACCATTTAAACTGCTTTTTAAAATTTCAGCAGCATTTTCTGGAATTGCTCTCTCATGGTGGTAAGCTACTGCATTTGCTACTATTTTTACAAAATTTTCTGCTTTATCAATTGCAATATCTTCCTCTGCTCCATCTTCTAAATATCTCTCCTCTACTTCATCACAAATATCATCTCCAGGTAAAAAACATAAACTAAAAATCCCATGAGGTAAAATTTGTGACTCTCTTCCCCCTGTGATTCTCTTTTGAAATGAAACATTCATCTTTCCAAGATCATGATACAAACAAGCTAATTTTAACATATAGAAAATATCCCAATTCAAAAATAAATTGGGATATATCTCTTGCAGTGTATTTAAATTTTTTAAAAGCTTATCTGTATGTTCTTGAATAGTCTCTCTAGGATTTGATTTTGCTAAAAACTCTCTATTCATAAACACCTCTTAAAACTTTTATCTAAGCTAAAAAAACCATATATCTATCTTCGTCTATTGTAATAGCTCTTCTTCTTGAAGCAACTATATTAGATACATAATGAACTTTGACTTTATTCCACTTTCTAAAAAATTTAGGACTTTTGGTACTTCCATAATTCACTGAAACATAATCTTTAGTTAAATTATACATAGTACCCTTATATTGAATTGTATCTATATTTCCTTCAACAAAGACTTTTTTCTTATCAATTATCTCAACTGGAACATAAGCTCTATAATCTCTATCTATTCTTAAATTCTCATCTTTTATTCTCTCTTCTGATATTTCAACTATTTTTACTTCATCTACAACTACAAGATCTTCTCTTCTCCCTAAAGAGATATACTCATGGGGAGTTTTAAAAGCATTAAAAATCTCTTCCACTAGATTTTCATCTTCTGGAACAATATGAATTACCAATTCTACATCAGAAAGTAATTCTACATTTGATACCCCTCTTGAGATTCCATACTCTCCAACCTTTATTTGATGTCTTGTAGCATCAAAAGTCATACCATTTTTAAACTCATATCTTGTTGCTAAATCATTTACTTTAGAGTGATATTTTCCTTGAACACTAATTTTCATAGGCTTATACTCTGTATAATTACAAGTATTATGAACCATTCCAATCACTGTGGAATAAGGTGGTAGAGGGTAAGTTTCTTTTAATTGAAAACTTGTAGGCAGTTTATAGTTAACTAAATTTTGTTTTAGTTTTAATCTAATTGATTTCATAGTACTCTCTTACCTTTGCTTTTAATTGTTCAAAGAATTTAGGAATAGTTGTAGAATTTAAAACATCTTTAATCTCTTGAGTGTTATCAAATTTACCTTCAACAACTCCACAAGAAGTATCTTTTCTCATATTTTCAAATATTCCAGAATCTATATCTTGTACTAATATCTTATTCTCTTTTACTTTTACTAGATTTTCAAAAATAGGATTTTTAATATCATATACTCCACCTATTACAAATAAAGGAGCTAAATTTTCTCTTCTTCCTCTTATATCTCTATATAAAAAGGCTATTGTATCTAATAATTTTTCTACTCTTCTTGCTTTTTCCTCTTTTGGTAACTCAATACCATCATTATTATCTATTCCAATTTGATCTAAATCCATAGCCACAGTATAAACATAATATGATTTATGGATCTCTGCTTGAGCTATATTCATATTTTCATTTAATCTATCTGCAAGACCTTTATTTGTTAAAAAATCTAAATCCCCTTTAAATGTCTCTGTTGAAACAGCATTAGATAATCTAACTATAGCTGAACGTTTTTTTCCTGTGCTTCCTTTCTCAGTTTTTAAATAACCAAAGAAATCTAACTCTGGATAATCAGTAATTGTTGTTTTTGAAGAAAATTGTACTACTTTTTTATCTCCTGATCCCATAGCTTCTACTTCTGCCTTAGCTTCTCCCAATTGGTCAACCATATTATATCTTATAGCTTGTCTTGAAATATATGTATATTGGCTTCCATTTCCCCTTGATAACTTTTTCAATGCAGCTACGTTTCCTATTCCCTCTCCATAGTTTGCACTTTCTGCTTCAAAAACAATAGTCATTGTTAAACCTTTTGCTAACATTACTCCTCTCCCCCTTCAACTTTATTATCTTCGCTATCTTTATTTTCTTTTTTATCTTCAAACTCTTTTGCTAACAATCCTGAAACAAATGAGTAACCAAGTTCTTTAAAATCCTCTTCGCTTCCCATCATCTCTAATATAACCTTAGGAACACTTTCATCACAGTATAGGTAACAATTTAGTATAGTATCCATTGTCATTGTAATATTATTTGTTTTTATACCATTTAAAAGTCTATAACAGATTCCTGGTAATTTATGATCACTACCTTTTGCTTCATATCTTTCTTTTAAAGTTTTTCCAGCTGCTCTAGCTTTTGATAATATATTTATCTCTTTATTTTCCATATATCCTATCCCCTTTAACATTCTGAAGTTTATTTTAATTGTTGCAAAAATTGCAAAAGAATTTAAATAGATACTATCTCCTGCAACTTTAGAATAGATAATCCTATGAATTAGATTAAATAGATTCTCATTATTTAACAATCTTTTTGTTATCTCATCAATTAAACTATAAGATTCTCCATTAAATTTATATGTTAGAGATTCTAGCAATTGAATATCATTTTTAGAATTAATCATAACTCTTATCATATTTTTAGATAAAATGTTAAAATAATATTTTTCATTTTCAAATCTAACTAATTGAATATCTTCTAACTCATATTCCATATCTTTTTGTAACTCTCTATTTAGAACTTTATATATTCCAGCTAAAGAAGTTTCACCATAAATCTCCTCTTTAATTTTGCTGTTTATTCTAATTAATTCTGAAATATTAGTATTAGCATTTATAAAAATACCTGTTCCATAAACATAGGAAAATCCTACTGGAACACAACTATATATAAGTTTACAGATTGGACACATAGCAATATCATTTGCAAAATTCCAAACATGTGAAGGTTTTCTAGCAACGTCAAACCCTGTATTAACTAAAAAACTAAAATCGTTGTCTAAATTTTTAATCCCTCTTTCACAGATAAAACAATTATATTTATTTTTTTTCTTATCACTTTCAATATATTCATTTACAGGAGTGACAAAATAGTTTTTAAAATCTTTATATATATCTTTCTCTTTAGTATTTCTATATAAAAAACTTACTCCATCCCAACCATTTTTTATAATATTGTATATAAGATTTTTTCCACAAATATATTTTTTCCCACTTGGAGAGTTAAAATATTCTATAATTTTCTCTATCTTATTTAAAGTTTCTTTTATCTCTTCTAATCTGTCCTCTATTTTTTCTTTTTTCTTTAAAGTTATAGTTTTTAAGTTTTTTTCCTCTTCAACAGGATCAATATCACCAGAGATAAAGTCATATGCTGCTACATAACTATTACTTTTTAGATATTTTTTTAAAACCTCTTTTATATAATCATTTATCTCAGCTAAATCCTTTTCATCTATCTCTTTATTTTTAAAATATTCCAATCTATTTGAAAAAGATGTGATTTTATACCAAGAAAGAGTTTTTTCATAAACTTTAATCAAATAGTTAAAATATTTCTCTTCAAAATTTTCCAATTCCTTAGAGTCAAAATAGATAGCTTCAGAATCTACTCTTAGAGATGGACTTTTACTATTTTCTAAAATATTATAAAGTCCTACTACCCCTGCATTATATTGCCAATTGTTAATCTCTACTCTTATTTCCAAAATCTCACCCCCTTGTTTAATCTAAGTCTAGCATTCCAAATCCACTAGGACACTTTGAAGCAATTCCTGCCCTATAAAAATAATTTAATATTTTTTTATCTCCCTTTATAGTGATTCTTCCATTTGTTGCAGGAAATTTAATTTTATAAAAGGATATTATACTTGTTTTAGACTTCTCTACCTCTATTTCAATATTTTCTAACTCTTTAATTGAAAATTTGTCCTTTAAAGAGTAACAAAGATTTCTTTTTAAAACTTCAATTCCCTTTTCATCTAATTCATGGAACCACTCTTTTTTCTTCTCTCCCTCTTCAATTTGCTTCCTTATTACTATTGGAGAGAGAGTTTTAAAAGTTGCTATATCCTCTTTGATCTCTTTTTCTTGTAATTTTACAATATTTTTTATTTGAAATATATTTTTGCCTAAATTAAATTGTATATGATTTCTTTTAGCAATGTTAAAAGCATTATAAAAATGAACTCCATCTATGATAGAATCAAAACTCAAAAAAATAGCAAAGATATTATTAGTTAAATTAATTTGATTATTTTCAATTTTTTCTATTGGAAAATAACAAGCAAAGGTCATATCCTTTGCTTTATATTCATCATAATATTTTTTCTTTATCTCTTCACTATAATTTTCTAAAGATTTTTTTATAAAACTCAATATACTTCTTCTATAATCTAAGCAAACAAAATTCTCCTCTAAGATACACTCAATTTTTAGTCTCATTTTCTTTCCCTTCTTTATCTCTTTATAACATGCTTAATATGAGTATGATACATTTTTTGAAAAAAGCAAGTACTTTTTTTCAATTTATATTAAAATTAAAAATTTAATGGAAACAATAGGATTAAAATCTATAATTGATAAACTCTCTATTTTCCTTTTCAGCTAATATTTTTAAATCCTCTACAAATTTTTCTACCATTAATTGAACTACTTTTTCTTGCTCTATCATCTTGTAATTAGCAGCAGTTTTATGTCCACCACCAGAAAGGTTGCTGATCTCTCCAAGAGACTTTGCAATATCTCCTACATCTATATCTTCTCTACTTCTAAAGCTCACTGTCCCATAGGGATTTATAAAAACAACTATATCTGCTTCATCTTTAGATAAAATCTCGTGGCTAAATAGTGATTGATATTTTCTTTCAAATCCATAAAATATCTTTATATATTTTCCATCATATTTATAATCAAAGGATCTATTCATATTTCCTTTAGCATATCTATTATAATCTTCATTGTATATTTCAAAAGATATCTCCATTAATTCTTCAATTTTATCTAATTCAAAATCTCCTTCACTTAATTTTTTATATAAAAATTTAGGAGAAAATATTTTTTCAAAAGCATTTACCATTAGAGCCCCTTTTCTCTCTACTGAATCCCCTGGTAACTTTGCCCATTGAAAAATATCCCATAGTTTAACTATATTAGTAAATTTCTTAATCTCTTCAAAATTACTTATTTTTTCTGAATCAAAATTTTGTAACTCTTCAAACCATCTTAAACTAAGAGTAGCTCCAGATTCACTATCATCCCAATAATTGATAATATTTTTCAAATCAATCTCCTCTTTATACAATCCAGGCTTATTAGTTAGATGATGATCTATATATATTATCTCTGTTCTTTCAAGAGTTTTTTTCTTTTTTTCAACATATTCTTTGCTTAACATAGCTCTATCAACAATATATATTCTATCTTCTATTCCAATATGAAGTATATCTACTGCTCTATCAAACATTCTCTCTGTTTCTTCTGAACTAGGATTCATTGAAGATATAACCAACCAGCAAAACTCACAATTTAACATAGAACTTTCACATTTTTCTATAACCTTTGCCGCCACTAATCCATCTGCATCTCCATGAGTTAATATTATTCTCTTAGGTTGCTTCATAAATTTCTTTTCTGATAATCTTAATATATCCATAAATCTTTCCCTCCAAATAAATTATAGATAAAATTTGGTAATATATTAGCTGAGAGGTATCTCTAGCTTAATCTTGGCATTTTTTCCCTTTTATCTCAGATTTTAAAATATTTCTTTATATCTAAACTCTATAAACTAAACTGGGCTAAAATCTAAATCACTAAAAAATTAATTTCTAAAAACTAAAATCTAATAACTGAAATCTATATGTGTTTTTACCCTCTAAACACTAAAAGGAACATATATACTCTTTCTATTATATCTTCTAGCTTTTTAATTTTTTAGGTGTATATTTTTTATGTTTTTATAAATCAGACAACAAATATACCAAAACTCTCTGATTAGGCTAATTTAAAGAATTTCAATATATTACCAAATATTTTATTAAATATATCTTAATCTAGTTCAATATCAAGAGTATGTTTTACATTGGCAATATTTATCTGAGTATTAATTCTCTCCATAAAGTTCTCACGAGCCTCTCTCTCCTTTGACAACTCTCCTTTTAAATCAAAAGCTTCTTCAATAATTGGATTGTACGCTTCCCTTCTCTCAGCAAGTTTTTCAGAAATAGCTGTGCTTCCCAATGATTTTGTAGAACCATACAGAGTTTTTTCCAACTCTTTAACTTCTATCTCTTGAGTTTCTGTTAACTCCTCTCTTTTCTCTGAGATCATTTTAATATTATTTTCTAGTAAAGTTGTGATAAAACTATCTGATTTTTTTACTCTCTCAAGAGCTTCAGCAATAGTAAGTTTAATATCTCCAACCTCTACAAAAGTTACAGCATTAAATTGTAAAATAGCCTGTCTGATCTTATTTCTATTTTTTACTAACTGCTTGTAACTTTGATAAAGGGCTTTAACATCATCTAAATATTTTTTCCCCTTCTCCTTATCATATCTAATAGATGTATCTGCACAAAATAGTTCTGTTCTATATAATTCTTTTTGTTTCTTCTCAATTTTTTTATTATATAACTTAACTTCCCCTAACCACTCCATAACAGTTTTTTCCATTACTTTCACCTCTTAATCTATTTGTTAAAAACAATATATCATAATTTTGTAAATTTGTAAAGTAAAATGTAAAATTTTACTTTTTATTTTAAATTGATTTTTTTTAAATAAAGTGCTAAGATATTTTTATGAAGATAAAAGAAGTTTTAAAGAGATATAAATTAACATTAAAAGAGTTAGCTGATGCTCTAGGTCTTTCACGTCCCACTCTAAACAGTTATATTGATCAATTTGAAAAAGATGAAAAAATTTCTAATAATCTATATCAATATATTTTTACACAAATTTTTAATAAGGAGTGGGAAGATAAATCTCAAATTTTAGAAGAGATAAAACATTTAAAAAATTCTCTTGCCCATGAAAATAAAAGTTTAGAAGATGAATATTGTAAGGAAAACTTAGAGCTAATTGAGTCTATCAAAGAAAAAATGTATAGAGATATGAAAGGTAAAAAGGAGGTATTACCTCTATACAAGTTTATCAATAGTGTTCTTTATAACTATAATGAAGATAGTGGACTTACTGGCTATATTGATTATAACTTATATTTAAATAGCTTAAAAGATATAGAGAATATTGAGGAAAATGAGAAAATTTTAATTTCTAATATATATCCCATTATGGCAAATCATGTAAAAAACAATCTTAAATTTAACGAAAAGGGATACTCTACTTTTATTAAGAGAATGAAAGAAATTCAAAAAATAAGAGAAGAAGAAACTCTTAAAATTGAAGAGGAATTTCTAAAAAAAATTAGAGAGAAATTAAATTTAAAATTAGGAATTGCAAAAGTTATTGATGACGAAAAAATAGATGAAATTTTAAATAAAATTAAATTTTAATATTATAATATTGCAGAAGTTTTTATGCTTCTGCATTTTCTTTTTTCTAAGATGATACTTGTTATAATTTATTTATTTGATTTTATGAATATAAAATGCTACAATTACTATAAAGAAAGTGGGGGATTTTCTCCACTATGAGTTACTTGTTTCTAATCAACTCTTTTATTAAAATCACTAGGGCTAGTAGAATTTCTAAGAGTGGTTTGATTATTTCAAGTAGCTCTTTTTTATTACCTTTTTTCGTAACTACTCAGCTATAAATTAAAATTGAAGACTCAAGTTCAAAAAAAATGGGCTTGGGTCTTTTTTTGTGTCAAA
>OGXP01000140.1_pt1 | contig 86674 bp, 67 predicted proteins | sample 1576351 | NCBI WGS metagenome assembly OGXP01 (sample SAMEA3541517, study PRJEB24748) | human gut metagenome | biome: human gut; feature: human-associated habitat; material: faeces | place: China | collected 2012
CTGTTACCTCCACATTCTTTTTTATTTTGAATGTCCGCAAAATCCGTCCTACATCCTTCGGAACGCGTGTATCGGTCAATCCGCTGGCAGTCGGCAGAAAGGTCATCTGCATCGGCGGTACGGTGCACCATCTGATGGCAGGCTACGGCGGCGGAAGAAAGAGCATCGTTCCAGGTATTGCTTCCCGTGAGACGATCCGCATGAACCATGAGCGTGCGTTGGATCCGGAGAAACCGATGACGGATGTGCGTGTCGGCAGCGGTTTGGTGGAGAACAACCCGATCAATCTGGATATGCGCGAGGCAGGTGCCATGGTGCATGTTACGTTCGGTATCAATATCGTGGTAGATACGTCTTCCCGCCACAGCGGTTTATTCTGTGGTGAGTTTGACAAGGCATGGCAGGCAAGCTGCAGTTATGTACAGAAGGGATACGGACTGCCGATCGACTATCAGGCAGATGTCGTAATTGCAAGCTGCGGCGGTTTCCCGAAGGATCTGAATTTTTATCAGTCCACCAAGACGCTGTTTAACGCATCGAGAGCGGTCAAAGAGGGCGGTACACTCATTATGCTGGCGGAATGCCCGGAGGGAAGCGGTTCCAAGGATTTCTTCGACTGGATTAAGCCTTTCTCTAAGGGATGCCTGGATGAGGCACTGCGTGCGTCTTTCACCATCGGTGGCTATATTTTCTACGTAGCCTGCGAGTCCATCCGTCGTTCGAAGACGCTGCTTCTGTCTTCCATGGAGCCGGAGCTGGTTCGGGATATGGGCGTAAGATCGTTTAAAGATATGAAGGATCTGCTGGCAGAGGTAGACTTTAACGGAAAAGATGTATATGTAATTCCGTACGGCGGAAGCGTGCTCCCGCAGACAAAGGAAGCCTACGAGCGTATTTGCCGCGAGGCAGAGGAAAATGGAGGCGCGAAGTAATGAATATTCCGCTGCTAATTGTTATTTTATATGTGCTTCTGCTGTTTGGCATCAGTATCTATGTGTCTTACAGCCAGAAAAAGGATTCAGAGAACTTCCTTTTATATAAAGGAAAAAATAATGCGTTTGTCGTGGCAGCTAGTATCGCGGGTCTGGCGATCGGCGGCGCTTCGACGATCGGTATCGCGGAGAACGCTTTTACCGTGGGGCTGTCGGCAGGCTGGTATGATACAGCATGGGCGATCGGCGCGGTTGTTTCTTCTATGCTGGCAGTCCGTTACCTGCGTAGAAGCCAGTACACGACCATCAGCGGTCTTGTAAGGGACCTCTATGGCACAAAGACGAAAATAGAAGAGCCAAAAATAGAAGAGTTTAAAGTAAAAAAGAACGTCAAACCCAAGCGAAAAACTTAGAATTTGACGTTCTTTTTGCATATTTATATTCGATTCGATGCTACTCAACCGTCCCGGCGTCTTTGATATAGGAAATGAAACTCTTCTTGATCGAGATCACGATTTCTTTGCATTGTGTATATTCTTCGCTGTCGCTGGCATACTGCTCGTCGTAGTGCGGATCCAGAATGAAGATCTTGTTGCCGCAGAAGCCTAAGATGGTGCAGCCGTTTAAATCGCGGTAATGCGTGTCCTCAAATGCGAGAATGCGGAAGAGAAGTCCGCCTCCGTTGGCTTCATAGGCTGTTTTTTCATATACCTCGTAGGAATCCCCGCTCGGAACCATGATGAGTCTCGAAAATGCCTGGGATGGAAGTTTGAATGAAAAATCGTCGGTAATTACTTTGGAGCCGGTCAGCTCGATGGAGAGGTTGTCCGGGTCCTCCTGAGAAAAACTCACAACCTGTGCGGAATAATCAGCTGCATAAGACGGCGTCACGTAGAGAGCCGCAGCCAGAGCCGCGCAGAGGAATAATTTTGATTTCATCCTGAGATCTCCTTTTAGTCTGTCTTTTTGTTCCCCTATATAGAAGATAGGCTATGGAATCCATAGCCTATCTTAAACTCCATATAAATTTATTATAGCACAGACGTCTTTAAAAGTCAGCTGGAAATTTTATCCAAAATCATCCAATTCTCGAATCTTTTTTCCCTTCTGACAGGTTCTTCTGTGCGGTGGAAAGCATCAGTTTGATACGATTCAACTGATTGACTTCACTGGCACCCGGATCGTAGTCTACGGCGATGATATTCGCCTCTGGATGGCTGGCGCGCAGTTCCTTGATGACGCCTTTTCCGACGATGTGGTTCGGCAGGCAGCCGAACGGCTGGGTGCAGATGATGTTCGTCGTGCCGCTGTGAATCAGTTCCAGCATCTCGCCGGTCAGGAACCATCCCTCGCCGGTCTGATTGCCGAGGGAAACGTAATGCTTCGCCATCGACGCCAGATCCTGAATCCGTGCAGGCGGAAGGAAATGTGTGCTGCGTTCCAGTTCGCGGCGGCAGGTGCGGCGGAAATACTCCAGCAGGGAGATTCCCATGTTGCACAGGTGTGCGGTGGAACGTTTGCCGCCCAGATTGTCGGCTTTGAAGTTGCTGTTGTAGAAGCAGTAAAGCAGGAAATCAAGCAGATCCGGCATTACAGCCTCGGCACCCTCGGCTTCCAGAAGCTCTACCACGTGGTTGTTTGCTAACGGGGAGAATTTTACCAGGATCTCGCCGACAATGCCAACCCTCGGTTTTTGGACATTGCGTCTTGGAAGTTCGTCGAAGTCATGAACAATACCGCGGATGTTGCGGTTAAACTCTGCCATGGATAAAGAACGTTTCTGCAGTGATTTGATGCAGATTGCTTTCCATTTCTCATGCAGGGCGTTGGCGGAGCCGGCTTTTGCTTCGTATGGGCGGGTCGCATAGAGAACACGCATGAAGAGGTCGCCGTAGACAACCGCCTGCATTGCTTTGGTAAGAAGCGGCAGGGTGATTTTAAAGCCCGGATTCGTCTCCATGCCGTTGGCATTTAACGAGATAACCGGAATCTGCGGCATACCGGCGCGCTCTAAGGCACGGCGGATAAAGCCGATATAGTTGGAAGCACGGCAGCCGCCGCCGGTCTGGCTCATGATAACGGCTGTGTGCTCTAAGTCGTATTTGCCGGAGAGCAGCGCATCCATGATCTGACCAACCACGATCAGGGACGGGTAGCAGGCGTCGTTGTTGACGTACTTAAGTCCTGTGTCGACAGCGGTACGGTCGGAGTTCTGCAGTACCTCCAGGTTGTAACCACAGCTTCGGACTGCCGGTTCGATGAGGTCGAAATGGATCGGCGACATCTGCGGGCAGAGGATTGTGTAGTTTTTCTTCATTTCCTTCGTGAAATAAACACGGCTGTATGCGCTGGAAACGATCGGTTTATGGTAGTGGCGCATCTCGCGCACACGGATTGCGGCGATCAGGGAGCGCACACGGATACGTGCGGCGCCGAGGTTGTTGACCTCGTCGATCTTGAGCAGCGTATAAATTTTGCCGGAGCGGGTCAGAATATCATTGACCTGATCAGTAGTAACTGCGTCCAGACCGCATCCGAAGGAGTTGAGCTGGATCAGATCCAGGTTTGGCTGTGTCTTCACATAGGAAGCTGCCTCGTAGAGGCGGGAGTGGTACATCCACTGGTCGGTGACGATCAGCGGACGGTCAACGCGTCCTAAATGGGAGACGGAGTCCTCGGTCAGCACGGCAAAACCGTAGGAAGTGATGAGTTCCGGAATGCCATGGTTGATCTCCGGATCTACATGGTACGGTCTGCCTGCCAGCACGATGCCGTGGTGTCCGGTTTCTTTTAACCAGGCGATGACTTCCTCGCCCTTCTTTTCCATATCCTGACGGGAGGCGATGAGTTCCTGCCATGCCTTGTGAGCGGCGGCGCGGATCTCTTTCTCCGGGATCGACTGATCCCTGGTAAATTCTTCGACCAGACGTTTTGTCAGGATTTCCTCATTTGTAAATGCCATAAACGGATTCCGGAAATGTACCTTGTGATCCGTCAGGGATTCTACGTTGTTTTTGATGTTTTCCGCGTAGGATGTGACCATCGGGCAGTTGTAGTGATTTCCCGCTTCCGGGGTTTCGTTGCGCTCGTAAGGAACGCACGGATAGAAAATGTAGGTCAGTCCCTGGCGGATCAGCCATTCGATATGACCGTGCGCGAGTTTTGCCGGGTAGCACTCGGATTCGCTCGGGATTGATTCAATACCAAGTTCGTAGATCTGTCTTGTCGATTTCGGGGACAGAACGGTGCGGTACCCCAGTTCCCTGAAGAAGACTGCCCAGAACGGGTAGTTTTCATACATATTCAGGACACGTGGGATGCCGACGGTACCGCGCGGCGCCAGATCGGCGGTCAGCGGTTCATAATCGAACATACGGTGGTATTTATAGTCGAATAAGTTCGGAATGTCTTTTTTCTGTTTGTTGCCGCCCAGTCCGCGCTCACAGCGGTTTCCGGTCACGAACTGACGTCCGCCATCGAAACGGTTGATCGTCAGGACGCAGTGGTTTGTACAACCCTGGCAGCGTGCCATCGTCGTCTTGTAGGTCAGGCTTAAGATCTTGTCGATCGGCAGCATCGTGGTCGTCTTGGAAGCATCGTAGCGCTCACGGGCAATCAGAGCCGCGCCGTAGGCACCCATGATACCGGCAATGTCCGGGCGGACTGCCTCACAGCCGGAGATCTTCTCAAAACTGCGGAGAACCGCATCGTTATAGAAGGTACCGCCCTGTACGACCACGTGTTTTCCGAGATCGGAGGCGTTGGTAATCTTGATAACCTTAAACAGGGCGTTTTTGATGACGGAGTAAGCCAGTCCGGCAGAAATATCTGCGACGGAAGCGCCCTCTTTCTGCGCCTGTTTGACGTTAGAGTTCATGAAAACAGTACAGCGGGTACCGAGGTCGGTCGGATTTTTGGCAAAGAGTGCCTCCTTGGCAAAATCCTGTACGCTGTAATTTAAGGATTTAGCAAATGTCTCGATAAAGGAGCCGCAGCCGGACGAACAAGCTTCGTTGAGCTGTACGCTGTCTACGGTGCCGTCCTTGATCTTGATGCATTTCATATCTTGACCGCCGATATCAAGGATGCAGTCTACATCCGGCTCAAATGCCGCCGCTGCGTAGTAGTGGGAGATCGTCTCGACCTCGCCCTCATCCAGCATCAGGGCAGATTTTAAGAGCGCTTCACCGTAACCGGTGGAGCAGGAATAAGCGATCTGTGCTTTCTCAGGAAGCTGGTCGTGGATCTCCTGCATCGCGCGGATCGCCGTCGCCAGCGGGCTGCCGTTGTTGTTGCTGTAGAAGCGGTATAGAAGAGAGCCGTCCTCGCCGACAAGCGCCACCTTGGTTGTGGTGGAACCGGCGTCAATGCCGAGGTAGCAGTTGCCTTCGTAGGTCGCTAAATCACCTTTTTTGACGTCATGACTTGCATGGCGGGTTCTGAATTTTTCATAGTCAGCTTCATCAGTAAAGAGGGGTTCCATCCGCTTTACCTCGAAATCCATCTTGATGCCGTGGGAAAGCCGTTCGATTAGATCGTGCAGGCTGGCAGTTGTCTTCGGATCAGAGTTCATCGCCGCGCCGATCGCCGCAAACAGATGCGAGTGATCCGGGGCAATGATCTGGTCCGCCCCCAGATTCAGGGTGCGGATAAATGCCGCGCGCAGCTCCGAGAGGAAATGAAGCGGTCCACCGAGAAACGCAACATTGCCGCGGATCGGCTTGCCGCATGCCAGACCGCTGATGGTCTGGTTGACAACCGCCTGGAAAATGGAGGCGGACAGATCCTCTTTGGTTGCGCCTTCGTTGATGAGAGGCTGGATATCCGTCTTGGCGAAAACGCCGCAGCGCGCCGCGATCGGATAGATTGCCTTGTAATTTTTCGCGTACTCATTAAGACCGGATGCGTCCGTCTGAAGCAGCGAAGCCATCTGATCAATAAAAGAGCCGGTGCCTCCGGCGCAGATTCCGTTCATACGCTGGTCGATGCCGCCGGTAAAATAAATAATTTTCGCATCCTCGCCGCCAAGCTCGATGGCAACGTCGGTCTGCGGGGCATAATCCTTCAGGGATGTGGCAACCGCCACAACCTCCTGGACAAATGGAATGCCCAGATGCTTAGAAAGTGTTAAACCGCCAGAACCAGTGATGACCGGCTCAACGGTCAGTGCGCCAAGTTTCTCTTCACCCTCACGGAGCAGGTCCGCGAGCGTCTCCTGTATGTTTGCAAAATGACGTTTATAATCGGCGAAAAGAAGCGTACCGCCGTCTTCAATAATAGATACTTTAACCGTTGTGGAACCGATGTCGATTCCTAATTTTTTACAGGAATTCATGTACAATCGGGGCAGTGCCCCTTCCCTCCTTTGTATTACACATGTATTCGGCTATACTTTAACATAGAATAAGGAAGAAAACAATCGGTAGGGTGCGTTAAAAAGATGCTAAAAATGTGCAAAATTTGTTAATATCGCGCATAATGGGAGAAGGGCGTTCCTGTACAAGGAAAGGCATTTTCTGCGTGGAAAATACCGCTTTTTCTGAGTTGGAATGCAGCCATTATAGAGCGCAGGCGGGTACTTTTGGAACCGAATGTGTCGTAAGATAACGTGGTGGAAGCGACAATATAATTTGACAAAGAATCCGCCGCTCTCTATAATGAAAGGAAAACGGCAAAGGATGTGAATTATGAATTTTTTTAGAAAATTAGAGCGCAAATTCGGTCGGTTTGCGATCCCGAATCTGATGTACTATATCATCATGATGTATGCGGCTGGATTTGTGATGAGCCTGTTTAATCCGTATTTTTACGTGCAGTATCTGGCGCTTGATGCAGCGGCGATCCTGCGGGGACAGGTATGGAGAATCGTGACCTTTCTCGTATGCCCGCCTCAGTCGGGCGTCCTCTTTGCGCTGCTCGCGATGTATCTCTATTATTCGATTGGATCGACGTTGGAACGCGTGTGGGGAACCTTCCGATTTAATATGTTTTTCTTTATGGGCGTGCTGGGACACATCATTGCGGCATTCCTGGTGTACGGTGTGACCGGCTTTTCGGTGCCGATGTCCCCGTATTACTTAAATGAATCGCTGTTTCTGGCGTTTGCCTGCACCTTCCCGGAGATGCAGTTCCTTCTGATTTTCATTCCGATCCGGGCGAAATACCTTGGAATGATGTACGGAGCGCTTCTGGTCTACAGTTTCTTAACGGGTGGCATTATCGCGAAAATTGAGATTGTTGTTTCGATGCTCAATTTTATCATTTTCTTCCTGATGACGCGTAACTACCGGAAGATCAGCCCGAAAGAGGCGGTTCGCAAGCAGAAGTTCAAAAACGAGATGCAGAAAGCGCAGATCCAGAAAATTTCCCTGACCCGCCACAAATGCGCGGTCTGCGGACGTACCGAGAAGGACGATCCGAACCTGGAGTTCCGCTATTGTTCGAAGTGTGCGGGAAATCTGGAATATTGCATGGATCATCTGTATACGCACAAACACGTGACCGAAGAAGAATTGAAAGATTCTAAATAGAATCAGGCGGTGGATTGTTTTTTAGCAGGGGAGTAACTGTTCAGCAGGTCTGCGCATTTACTGAACAGTTACGCAGGGGATTTAAATAGGCTGGATAAAGCATACAAAAGAGCCTATAAATGATTCGCTGATGGGAAAATTCTTAAAAAAATGACAGAATATGAGGAGGAATAACGGCATGAAAAAGACAAAGATTGTCTGCACAATGGGACCAAACACCGATAACCGGGAGATTATGAAGGAGTTGGCGTTAAATGGCATGGATGTCGCACGTTTTAACTTTTCGCATGGCGATCATGCGGAGCATAGACATCGTTTGGAGATTCTGGAAAGTGTGCGCGAGGAGCTGGGGATTCCGATCGCATCGCTTCTGGATACCAAGGGACCGGAAATCCGTACCGGCAAATTAAAAGATGGAAAGAAAGTGACGCTGAAAGAGGGCGATCTGTATACTCTGACGACCGAGGAGATTGTGGGGGATGAGACACGCGGCTACATCAACTATGCGGGGCTGGCGGAGGATGTAAAGCCGGGCGACCGCATTTTGATCGATGATGGCCTGATTGAGCTGCACGTGCGGGAGGTCAATGGAACAGACATCGTCTGCCGGATTGAAAATGGCGGCGAGCTGGGCGAGAAGAAGGGTGTCAATGTACCGGGAGTACGGGTCAAGCTTCCGGCGCTGACCGATAAAGATAAGGAAGACATTCGTTTCGGCGTGGATGCAGGCTTTGATTTTGTGGCGGCTTCGTTCGTCCGCAATGCCGATGCGATCCGCGAGATCCGGGAGATTCTGGATGAAAAAGGTTCTGCTATGCAAATTATCGCGAAAATCGAGAATGAAGAAGGAATTGAAAATATTGATTCCATCATTGAGGCGAGCGACGGCATCATGGTAGCCCGGGGCGATATGGGCGTGGAGATACCGGCAGAGAAGGTTCCGCACATTCAGAAGATGATCATCCGCAAGTGTAACTTAGCGTGCAAGGTCGTTATCACGGCGACCCAGATGCTCGATTCAATGATCCGCAACCCGCGTCCGACGCGTGCCGAGGTATCGGATGTGGCGAATGCAGTGTACGAGGGAACCGATGCGGTTATGCTGTCCGGCGAGACTGCGATGGGAAGTTATCCGATCGAGGCAGTCCGCATGATGAGCCAGATCGCCGAGGAGTCGGAGAAATATCTGGATTATATGTTCTACCAGAGAAGAAAGGTATCGGCGGAAAACCTTCGAAATATATCTAATACGGTATGTTATTCGTCTGTAGCGACCGCCTCCGATCTGGAAGCGCCGGTCATTGTGGCGCCGAGTGTCAGCGGATTTACGACGAGAATGCTTTCGAAATGGCGTCCGAAAGCATTGATCGCAGGACTTTCCCCGAGCATGACGGCTGTCCGCCAGATGCAGCTCTACTGGGGTGTTAAGCCGTTCCATGCAAAACGCGCCGAATCGACGGATGCGCTCTTATTTGCATCGGTGGAACTGCTGAAAGAGAAAGGTATCGTCAAAGAGGGTGAGATTGTGGTTGCAACCGCGGGTGTGGTGACACGTGCCAACCGCCATGAACCGGTAGCCGATACGAATATCATGCGTGTAATTGTGGTAGAGTAGAAACTGGATTCTGCGCCTGAATCTGTGCCCGGTTCATAGATGTATCTGGAAAATGATTCAATTTGTCCGGAGTCTGTGTCCTGGCGGAGAAAAGGAGAAAAATACCAGTTACTGTTCACAGGTAGGCACTTTTGGAACCGAAAGTGCCGTAAGAAAACGTGGTGGCAGCAGGAATTTGCCGTATTTAAATGCGAAGCCACGGCAAATTCCGTTACTGGGCACGTATGCGTGAACAGTAACAAAATACCGTCCATTTGTGGGCGTTTTTCGGGAAATCAGGGAAATCAGTTGATAAAACACGGTTTTTGGTGTATAAATAGTAGCAGGACAAAGGAGTCTGGGCGTGCCGGGAGTAGTGTATGTTCCCGGTAGTCCAGACTTTTAGGTTTTATATGTAGATTTTAGTTCGGAGGATGTAAAAGTGGAGAAGAAACCATTTGTAACACGGGAGCAGCTGGAGGAGATCAAGAAAACATACCCGACACCGTTCCACCTGTATGATGAAAAGGGAATCCGCGAGAATGGCGAGCGCCTGATGCGTGCATTTTTCTGGAACAAGGGATTCAGAGAGTATTTTGCTGTAAAGGCAACACCGAACCCATTTGTAATTGATATTTTAAAGAAACTTGGATGCGGCGTGGACTGCTCTTCGCTGACAGAGCTTATGATGGCAAAGGCGATGAAGTACGATGGCGAGAAGATCATGTTCTCCTCCAACGATACACCGCCGGAGGAATTCAAGATGGCTGCCGAGCTGGGCGCGATCATCAACCTTGATGATTTTACGCACATTGATTTCCTGGAGAAGACGATCGGTTATATTCCGGAGACGATCAGCTGCCGTTACAATCCGGGCGGACTGTTCAAGATCAGCAATGATATCATGGACAACCCAGGCGATGCGAAATACGGTATGACAACCGAGCAGTTATTTGAGGCATTCAAGGTGTTGAAAGCAAAAGGTGCGAAACATTTCGGTATCCATGCCTTCCTTGCAAGCAATACGGTTACAAATGAGTATTATCCGATGCTTGCGAAGGTATTGTTTGAGGTGGCGGTCAAGCTGAAAGAAGAGACTGGCGCAGATATTAAATTTATCAACCTGTCTGGTGGCGTTGGCATTCCTTACCGCCCGGATCAGGAGCCGAACGATATCTTTGCAATCGGCGAGGGCGTCCGCAAGGTTTATGAGGAAGTTCTGGTTCCGGCTGGCATGGGCGATGTAGCGCTTTATACAGAGATGGGACGTTTCATGCTGGCGCCGTATGGCTGCCTTGTGACAACGGCAATCCATGAGAAACACACCTACAAAGAGTATATCGGTGTGGACGCGTGTGCAGTCAACCTGATGCGCCCGGCGATGTACGGCGCATACCATCACATCACGGTCATGGGAAAAGAGAACGAGCCGTGCGACCACAAATACGATGTAACCGGTTCCCTGTGCGAGAACAATGATAAATTTGCGATTGACCGGATGCTTCCGAAGATTGATATGGGCGATATCCTTGTCATCCATGATACCGGCGCACATGGTTTTTCGATGGGCTACAATTACAACGGAAAGCTGCGTTCGGCTGAACTGCTCCTGAAAGAGGATGGTTCCGTGGAGATGATCCGCCGGGCAGAGACACCGAAGGATTATTTTGCGACCTTTGATTTTTGTGATCTGTTTAAGGATGTGCAGTAAAAAAGAACGTTAAATTAATATAATGCAGGAAAGACGATTTTTATTGCATCGAAATGGTGAATCTTAAGAATTTCTTCATAATTTATTTAAAGAGAATACAAACATTTTGGAGAGAGGCATGATATACTATAACCATAATAAATGCATGATACAAAAGATTTAATCCTTTAACCTTTTTGAAATCCGAATTCCTAACGAAAAAAAGTCCGGCGGAGCTTTTCCACCGGACTTTTTTTCTACATATTTCTAATTTTGTAACTGTTCAGTACAGATACCTATTTTTTATAATCCTTCAGCCATTTCATACAGCAGACGCTCGGAATCCTCCCATCCCAGACACGGGTCGGTGATGGATTTTCCGTAGATGTGTTCGCCAACTTTCTGGCTGCCTGGTTCGATGTAGCTTTCGATCATGACGCCTTTGACGAAGTTACGGATATCGTCGGAGTGACGACGGCTGTGGAGTACTTCCTTGACGATACGGATCTGCTCCATGTATTTTTTGTTGGAGTTGGAGTGGTTTGCATCGATGATGCAGGCCGGATTCTTCAGATCACGCTCGTTGTAGAGGTCCAAGAGCAGCTTCAGGTCTTCGTAATGGTAGTTCGGCAGGCACTGGTCATGCTTGTTGACAGCACCACGCAGGATGGTGTGGGTCAGCGGGTTGCCCTGTGTCTTTACTTCCCAGCTGCGGTAGATGAACTCATGACCGTGCTGTGCTGCGTGTACGGCGTTCAGCATGACGGAGAGTGCGCCGCTGGTCGGGTTCTTCATGCCGACCGGTACGTCGATGCCGCTGGCAACGAGGCGGTGCTGCTGGTTCTCAACGGAACGTGCGCCGACTGCAACATAGGACATAACGTCGGAAAGGTAGGTCAGGTTCTCCGGGTATAGCATCTCGTCTGCGGTCGAGAAGCCGGTTTCTTCGATCACACGCATATGAAGTTTGCGGATCGCGATCAGACCCTGGTATAAGTTTGGCTTACCTTCCGGATTTGGCTGGTGTAAAAGTCCCTTATAGCCGTCACCGGTTGTTCTAGGTTTGTTGGTGTAGATTCTAGGAACCAGAATCAGTTTGTCCTTCACTTTCTCCTGTACCTTGGCAAGGCGGTTTACATAATCAATAACCGCATCTTCCCGGTCAGCAGAGCACGGACCAATGATGACAAGAAACTTGTCGCTGTCGCCTGTAAAGACGTCACGGATAGCAGCGTCCTTTCGAGCTTTTTCTGCGGCCAGCTCCGGTGCCAGTGGAAACTGTGCACGAATCTCGTCCGGGGTCGGCAGCTTGCTGACATATTCAAATCCCATGAGTTTCATCCTCCTGTATTGTCTAAAAGATTTTCGCACTTTAAAGCGTATGATGTTTATTATAGTATAGAAAAATCAAATCATCAATAGGTTGAGGGAAAAGAATTTTATTTCTTTTATGCTATTTTTACGCAGCTTTTATTAAATAGACCGTAGTCTATAAAAATGGTTGACGTATTTATTAAAAAAGTGTAGAATATATTCCATATCAGCAATATTTAATTTTAGTTTGATATTGTTCCATATGAAAACGGAACCGTTCATGCCTCGATTGACTGAGAGCAAGGGCGCGGCGGTCACTGTTTTTGTACGAATCCCGCACAAGCGGGAGCAGCGTTTGTTTGTTTGGTGCTGCATATGTTTGCGTGTTTTCCGAGAAAAACAGAACATTTAGCAGAAATCTGGCACTTCATTCGTCCCTATTATCTGGGGGCGTTTTTTTATGCCTTAGGAAATTGCGTCCTATGACACAAAAACGTTCAGATGAATGCGTACAGCCGACAGAAATGTGGAAAAATGAGATACTTATTTTAGGAGGAGAGCGCAGTATGAAAGGATATAAAAAGCTGATGGATATTGTGGCGATGGTTGAGAAAACCGTGCTGGTAGTCACGATGCTCCTGATCCTTGTACTGACGGTGGGAAATGTATTTTCCCGTAAGGTGATTCACCAGTCCTGGTCCTTTACAGAGGAGCTGGTTGTTGCCATTTTCGTATTAATTACACTGCTTGGCGCGGCGCTGTCTGCGCGTGAGGGCGGATTGGTAGGCTTAAATCTGGTAACAGAGCGTCTGCCGAAATCAGCAAAGAAGCCGGTCATGATTCTGATTACGATCTTTTCGGTTCTTTTTATGGGAATCTTATTTTACTATGGCATGGACAAGGTACTGGCGCAGCTTGCGAACCAGAAACGTACCTTTGTGCTGAACTGGCCGGAGTGGATCTTCTGGTCCTTTGTACCGATCGGTTCGGCGTGCATGATTCTTCATTTTATCGAGTTCTGTCTCGATGAGTGTACGAAAAAGGAGGACAAGTAAATGGTTAGCGCAGTTCTTTTTATTACCTTTTTCGTATTATTGGTGCTGAATGTGCCGATCTCCGTCTGTCTGGGACTTTCTTCCGCAGCGGCGATCCTGTATTCCGGTACTTCTTTAACGATTGTAGCGACGAATATTTACTCCGGCATCAGTAAATTCCTGCTGCTGGCGATTCCGTTTTTCGTATTATCCGGAAATATCATGGCGAAGGCGGGGATTTCCACGCGCCTGATCCGTTTCGTTGACACATGTGTCGGTCACAGAAAAGGCGGCATTGCGAATGTGTGTATCATCGTAGCCTGCTTCTTCGGCGCGATCTCCGGTTCCGGTCCGGCGACGGTAGCGGCCCTGGGTGCGGTCCTGATTCCGGCGATGATAGAGCGGGGCGGTTTCTCCGCAGCCTTCTCGACGGCATTGATGGCAACTTCCAGTTCCATCGCGATCGTCATCCCGCCGAGTATCGCGTTTGTCGTATACGCGTCGATCACAGGTGTTTCCATCGGAGATATGTTTATGGCAGGCATCATTCCGGGTATCCTGATGGGTCTGGCTCTGGTAGTTGTCGTTATGCTGGAGGTACGCCGCAATCATGTCGTGCCGTCCAACGTAGAGAAGGCATCTGCAAAAGAGCGCTGGAACGCATTTAAGGATGCATTCTGGGGATTTTTGATGCCGGTCATCATTCTGGGCGGTATCTACGGAGGCATCTTTACACCGACCGAGGCGGCAGCCGTATCCGTTGTGTACGGTCTGTTTGTCGGTATGATTATTTATAAGGAAGTAAAATTTAAAGACCTGTGGGAAATTCTGATTGATTCGGCAAAGACCACCGGCGGCATCATGCTGATCGTAGCGTGTGCGTCGCTGTTCTCTTTTGTCTGCACCCGTTTCGGTATTTCGACGGCTGCTTCCGAACTGTTAGCAAGAGTGGCAGGCAACCAGTTTACTTTCTTGCTGATTTGTAACATTATTTTCCTGATCGCGGGCTGCTTTATTGATGCAAATTCTGCGATGTACATTTTCATCCCGATCATGCTGCCGGTCTGCAAGGCACTGGGCTACAACGTGATCGCATTTGGTATCATGGCAACGGTCAACCTGGCAATTGGTCAGGTAACACCTCCGGTCGGTGTCAACCTGTTTGTCGCGATCGGCATCAAATTAAGAGACGGTATCCGCGTAACGCTGCAGGAGATTTCCAGGGCAGTCGTTCCGATGGTAGCCGCTTCCATTGTTGTTTTACTGATAATTACTTATATTCCGCAGATTTCGACCTGTCTGCCGGCGGCACTGGGAAGTGCGGCAGCCATTGAAAATGGCGAGACAGCCGGAGGCGACAGCGGAACCACCCAGACAGACAATGACGATTTCAACACGATCGGCGATTACAGCGATCTGGATTGGGCGGATATGACCTGGAACTTTACGTGTTCCACAACCGAGACAAGCACCTGGGCACAGGCGGGACGCAAGTTTGGCGAGCTCATGGAGCAGGCGACCGGCGGCAAGGTCAAAGTAGATGTTTACGCAGCCGATCAGCTGACCGGTGGAAACCAGTCTGAGGGCATCCAGGCACTGATGAACGGCGATCCGGTGCAGATTTCGATGCACAGCAACCTGATTTATTCGGCATTTGACCCGCGGTTCAATGTTGTATCACTGCCGTATCTGTTTGATTCTGTTGAAACAGCGGATGCAGTCTTAGATGGTCCGGCGGGCGACAAGCTGGTTGAGATCCTAGAAAGCTATGACCTGCATTGTATGGGTATGGCGGAGAATGGTTTCCGTCAGCTGACCAACAGCGAACATCCGGTTCGTTCCGTGGAAGATATGAAGAATCTGAAACTGCGTGTGGCTGGTTCGAACCTTCTGATGAAGTGCTATGAGCTGTGGGGCGCAGATGCGACCAATATGAACTGGTCCGAGACGTATACGGCGCTGCAGCAGGGCACGGTAGACGGGCAGGAGAACCCGCTTCCGGCGATTGATGCGGCGAGTGTACAGGAAGTACAGAAATATGTTTCCCTGTGGAACGCAAACTATGACTGCCTGTTCTTCTGCATCAATCAGAAGCTGTATGACAGCCTGACACCGGAGCAGCAGGCGGTTGTTGATGAGGCAGGCCGTAAGGCAGTTGCTTACGAGCGTGAGATCAACCGTGCAGGCGATGAGGAGATTCTGGATCGCTGGCAGACTAAGAACGGTGTGGAGGTGCTGAAATATGAGGATCTCGACATCGAATCCTTTAAGAAAGCAGCTGAGCCGGTAACGGAATGGTTTATCGGAGAACTGAAAACCCAGGGCTTTGATGATGCAGAGGATCTGGTAAACACCTTTACTGAAAATGCGGCTAGTGCAGTTAAGACGGCGGGCATTGAAAATTCTTCGACCTATCAGGTGGAAGATCACAGTGACCTGAACTGGCCGGAAATGACCTGGAACTTTACGTGTTCCACGACAGAAACCAGTACCTGGGCACAGGCAGGACGCAAGTTTGGCGAGCTCATGGATCAGGCAACGGGCGGCAAGGTCAAAGTAGATGTTTACGCAGCGGATCAGCTGACCGGTGGAAACCAGTCCGAGGGCATCCAGGCGCTGATGAACGGAGATCCGGTGCAGATTTCGATGCACAGCAACCTGATTTATTCGGCATTTGACCCGCGTTTCAACGTGGTATCGCTGCCGTATCTGTTTGATTCAGTGGAGGACGCCGACGCGAAGCTGGACGGCGAGGCTGGCCAGAAGATGGATGAGATTCTTTCTTCCTATGACCTGCATTGTATGGGTATGGCGGAAAATGGTTTCCGTCAGCTCACGAACGGCGTGCGCCCGGTTCATTCCGTGGAAGATATGAAGAACCTGAAAGTGCGTGTGGCTGGTTCAAACCTTCTGATGAAGTGCTACGAGCTGTGGGGCGCAGATGCGACCAACATGAACTGGTCCGAGACTTACACGGCATTGCAGCAGGGTACGGTAGACGGTCAGGAGAACCCGCTTCCGGCGATTGATGCGGCAAGCGTACAGGAAGTACAGAAATACGTTTCCATGTGGAATGCAAACTATGACTGCCTGTTCTTCTGCATCAACCAGGATATTTACGACAGCCTGACACCGGAGCAGCAGGAAGTAGTCGATGAGTGCGGCAAACTTGCTGTTCAGTACGAGCGCGAGATCAACCGCGCAGGCGACGACGAGATCCTCTCCAGATGGCAGTCCAAGAATGGTGTCGAGGTCATCCCGTATGAGGATCTGGATATCGATTCCTTCAAGGCGGTTGTAGAACCAGTAACCGAGTGGTATATCGGGGAACTGAAAAAACAAGGTTATAAGGATGCGGAAGAGCTGGTTGCTGCATTCAAATAGGAAAATTAGAAGTTTGAAGTTAGAAGTTTGGTAAAATTGAATCATTGAGTTTGGTTTTCTGGCGGTTCTGGTCCTTGGGATCAGACCGCCAGATTGCGTATATGGGGAAATATTTCAATGTAAATTTTCAATCGGGCAAATATTGTGGTTGGCAGTTTGATATGATAAGATAGTTGGTATCGGTGCGCTGAAAAGCGAGATAAAAAGAAAGAAAAGGAAAAATATATGGGATGTGTACATCTGTACTGCGGCGACGGAAAAGGAAAGACGACGGCGGCGATCGGTCTGGCGGTCCGGGCAGCAGGAGCGGGAAAACAGGTAGTTGCTGCCCGCTTTTTAAAAACGGATCAGTCTGGGGAGGTGGAGATTTTAAAGCGGCTCCCGGAGGTGACGTTGATTCCCTGTGAAAAAACATTTGGATTCACGTGGAAAATGACCGATGAGGTGAAGCGGGAGGCGGCGGATTATTATAAAAGTATGTTTGAGACAGCGTGCTGTGAGGCAGTGAAGCGGTGTGGGAAAACGGAAGATTCAAGAAGCAGGAAAATACAGAATAATGAAACCTGCGATGTTCTGCTGGTGTTGGACGAGGTCTGCGCTTCTCTTTCTTCGGGACTTTTGGAGCTGGCGGATATAGTGGATTTTCTGGATCACAGACCAGCGGATCTGGAAGTTGTGATGACGGGGCGGAAACCGCCGGAGGAGCTGCTTTTGCGGGCTGATTACGTGACAGAGATGGAAAAAATCAAGCATCCGTTTGACCGGAAAATCCTGGCGCGGCGGGGAATTGAATATTAGAGAGGGGACTCTGAATGGGATTTATAAAGAGAAAGCATCGTCCGGAGTACGCTACAGTGCAGCGGGAATGGGCAATGTGGGGAAAACAGATGGAAAAAACACTTCCGGGTTACGGGGAGCAGAATGAGGCATTGCACTGGATGGTACGGATTCTGACGGGGGTGCGGGTTCTGTACTGCCTGTTTTATCTGATTATGACATTTGTCTATGGAATGGAGAAAACAAATGCGGTCATGACGCTTTTGGGACCGTTTATTTTTTATGGCTGGTATATGCTTATGCTGCGGGAGAGCCCGGTGCTTACGGTGTTGATGCTGATCGGGCGTGGGGCGAGTATCGTGTGGGGCGGCGTATCGCTGCTTCAGATGAGCTGGTGGCTGCCATTTCCGCTGGTTTTCATGCTGGTGACGGCGGCGGCAATCGAATTTATAGAGGCGGTATTCTGCATCTATATGCTGTTTAACCCGCTGGCACGGCACACAATCCGCTTAAACCGGGCATTTGCACGTGGAATGCGCGTACAGGTGCCGGATGAGGGGCTGGAATAGATGGCGGCGTATCGGAATGAAGCGGCGATACTGTACACGGGTAGGCACTTTTGGAACCGAAAGTGCCGTAAGAAAACGTGGCGGCAGCAGGAATTTGCCGTATTTAAATGCGAAGCCACGGCAAATTCCGTTACTGGGCACGTATGCGTGAACAGTAACGAGGCGGCAGATGAAGAGGACAATGAGGAAGTCAAGTCTTGATTTTTACAGAATACTCTGATACAGTGGAGTCAAGACAGGATTCCGCCAACGGATCTTGTGGGACGTAGAAAAGGCATAGAAAAGAAAGAGGTAAAATATGGCAGATAATAAGAATATGACGCAGGAAGAGATCGACAACGGCGAGGAGATGACCGTGACTCTGACATTGGATGACGGCAGAGAGATTGAGTGTGTTGTTCTGACGATTTTCCCGGCAGGCGGCAAGGATTATATTGCCCTTCTTCCGATGGATGACATCGAGGCAGAGGACGGAGAGGTATATCTGTACCGTTACAGCGAGGATGAGAACGGACAGCCGAACCTGGAAAACATCGAGGACGACGATGAGTATGAGATCGTGGCAGATGCGTTTGACGAGCTTCTGGACGAGCAGGAATATGATGAGCTGGTCGGCGAGGACGAGCTGGATCAGTAATTAGGCAGGCAAAAGACAGGACGCCCAGGTACTTCGCAGGCAGAAACGGCGAGGCATCTGGGCGTTTTACATCTTTTCAGGGGTGGTACGATGGAACTGAAACAGGAGTTAAAGCTCAAACAGACCTTGTCCCAGAAAATGATACAATCCGCAAATATTCTTCAGATGGGGCAGATAGAGCTGAAAGAGTACATAGAAGAGATGGCGCTGGAAAATCCGGTGGTGGATCTGGAAGAGCGGGAGCCGGAGAACGGACGGCTGGAAGAAAATGGAGAGCTGAACGAGAAAATCCGCAGATTTGAAGAACTTGCCAGCCTTGACCGCCAGAACCAGACCTATTATCAGGATGAGGAAGAAGAGGCGGGACGATTAGAGCCGGGACGAAGCCAGGATGGGCTTTTGGAATCGCTTCTGGAACAGGCGTGTATGCTGCATCTGACGAAAAGAGAAGAAAAAATATTCCGCTATATGATCAAAAATCTGGATGCAAGCGGATATCTCAGCGTGAATTTTGGAGAACTCTGCGCTGGGCTGGGAATTGAGGAGACAGAAGGAGAACGGATCTGGAAAAATTTTGGCAGGCTGGAACCGTGTGGTATCGGGGCACGGTCGCTGAAGGAGTGTCTGTTGATGCAGCTGTCTTACCTGGCAGAAGACGGCGGCGCGGTGATTGATATTGTTCAGAATGGAACGATGCGAACCGAAATTCTGGCGGCACGCATCATTTCCAACCATCTGGATCTGCTGGGGAAAAACCAGATGAAGCAGCTTGCCCGTGCATGCTCCTGCAAGCTGGAGGAAGTGCTTCTGGCAGCAGCGCGGATCCGGGAGCTGAATCCCAAACCGGGAAGCGGATATGGGGATGAGAGCTATAATAAATATATTGTACCAGATATAATTATCTCACAGACGGAACACGGATTTGAAATGCAGCTTTCCGATGAGACACTGCCGCAGATTGCCATCAATCCGTATTATCTGTCATTGATGAAGCAGAAAGATACCGAGACGGAGGCGAAGGACTACATCGAGGGAAAAATCCGACAGGCTGAATGGGTCTGCCAGTGCATTGGGCAGCGCAATCAGACATTGTCGCGGCTGGCAGAAGAGATTTTGTGTGTACAGGGGGAGTTTTTTGCAAAAGGAAGTGGAAAACTGGCTCCGTGGACGCAGAAACAGGCGGCTAAATCGCTGGGGGTCAGCGAGCCGACGCTGAGCCGGACAGTGCGTGAAAAATATCTGCAATGCCGCTGGGGGATCTTTCCGCTGTCATATTTCTTTTCAAGACACATGGCTGCGGGGGGATTTGGGATGACGGATAAGGGAAGACTGGCAGATCGGGAAGAGGCGGCGAATCAGGAAGAAACGGCGGTTCAGGCAGAAGTGGTGAATCGGATGGAAACAGGCAAAGATCCGCGGGAGGCAATCCGCCATCTGATCAAAACGGAAAATCCGAGAAAGCCGTTCAGCGACCGCGTGCTGTCAGAAAAACTGGCGGAAGCGGGGATCACGCTGTCGCGGCGGACCGTGGCGAAATACCGGGAAGAAATGGGAATCCGGGATGCATCCGGGCGGAAGTGCTTTGGTATCTGACAGAAAACATAGACAGAAAGACAGAGGGAAAACTATGTCATTGCAATTTATAATCGGTGGTTCCGGTTCGGGAAAGACACGGACATTGTATGAAAATCTGATCCGTCAGTCGATGGAAGAGCCGGACGAACGTTTTTTTGCTCTGGTGCCGGAACAGTTTACGATGCAGACGCAGAAAGAGATCGTGATGCTGCATCCGAACCATGGCGTGATGAATATCGATATTGTCAGTTTTGAGCGTCTGGCATACCGGGTGTTTGAGGAACTGGCGATTGAAAATCTGGCGGTGCTGGATGATATGGGAAAATCGATGGTTCTGCGGCGCGTCTCATCGGGCGTCCGGGGAAATCTGCACCTGTTTGGAGGGCATCTGGACAAGGCGGGCTTTATCAGCGAGATCAAATCGATGCTGTCTGAGTTTTTCCAGTACGGCATCACGGAGGAAAAGCTGGAGACGCTGATCGGGGAGACGAAAAGCCCGCTGCTGCGCCAGAAGCTTCTGGATATGCAGGTTTTATACCGGGCATTCCAGGCGTATACCGAGGAAAAAGTGATCGTAAAAGAAGAAATTTTAAGCCTTCTCTGCCAGGTGCTGCCGCAGTCACAGCTCATCCGCGACAGCGTTGTGACGCTGGATGGCTATACGGGCTTTACGCCGATCCAGTATGAGCTTCTGGAACTCTTATTCCGGTGCTGCCGGAAGGTGATCGTGACGGTCACGATGGATCCGGAGGACAATCCGTACCGCGAGAGCGTGCAGCAGAAGCTCTTTTACATGAGCCGTCATACCGTCTGCCGTCTGATTGATCGTGCTGCAGCTGCCGGATGCAGCCGGGATGAGGATATTTTGTTGAAAGAAAAACCAATGTGGAGATTTAAGGACAGCCCGGAACTGGGATTTATTGAAAATGAATTATTCCGATATAGGGGAAAGGTGTATCATTCTGAGAGCGGGAACGAAAGCGGGGCTGCGGCTGAACACGACCGGGAAAGCCTGCGTCTAATTGAAGCAGCAACCCCGCAGGCGGAAATCTCTTTCTTATGCGGAGAAATCCGGCGTCTGGTGGCATCGGAGGGCATCCGTTACCGGGAGATCGCGGTGATTACCGGCGACTTGGAGACATATTCGCGGGAGATTCTGAGGCAGTTTGAGAAGAATCAGATCCCGTGTTTTATTGATTATAAGAAAAATATTTTAAGTAACCCGATGGTGGAACTAATCCGGGCGGCGCTGGAGGTGCTGCAATCGGGCTTTTCCTATGAATCGGTGTTTCGATTCCTGAAAACAGGGCTGGTGATGCCGCTTGCGGGGCTTTCACCGGAAGTGATCTATCAGGCGGAAAATTATGTGATTGCGCTTGGAATCCGCGGGTTTAAGCGGTGGAACAGTACATGGGAGCGCGTGTACCGGGGGGCAGAGCTTATCAATCTGGATGAGTTAAATCAGTTCCGTGAGGCGGTTGTCACACCATTTCTGCCGCTTCGGGAGGTGTTTTCCAACCGCAAAGCAACGGTGCGCGAGCGGACGGAGGCGCTGGTCCATTTTCTCGAAGCACTTGAGATGGAGCAGAAGCTGGCGGCGATGGCGCAGCAGTTTGAAGAAGTGGGCGATATGAGTCTTGCCAAGGAGTACGGGCAGGTGTATGGGCTGGTGATGGATCTGTTTGACCGGATTGTGGCGCTTCTTGGCGAGGAGATCATGGGACAGCGGGAGTATGCAGAGATTCTGGACGCCGGTTTTGCGGAGATCAAGGTAGGACTGATCCCCGCGGTCGTGGACCGGATCGTGGTCGGCGATATCACGCGAACCCGTCTTTCCAATATAAAAGTGTTGTTTTTTGCCGGAGTCAATGACGGGATAGTGCCGTCTGTTTCGGGACGCGGCGGGATCCTTTCGGAGGCGGATCGCCGGGCGCTGCGGGAAATGCAGGTAGAATTGGCGCCGACCGCGCGGGAGGAAAGCTTTTTGCAACGATTTTATCTCTATCTGGCGCTGACAAAGCCATCGGACTATCTCTATCTGTCGTGTGCGGCGTCCTCTGCCGAGGGAAAAGCGATGCGTCCTTCGAGTCTGATGCTGCAGCTGCTTAAATTATTTCCGGAGAAACGTCTGGAACAGCCGAAGGAAGAGAAGGAAGCGCTCTGGTCGCCGGAGCTTGGCATGAGCTGGGTGCTTCGGGGACTGCAGGATGAAAAAAGCGGGGAAAATGACCAGTTTATATCGCTGTACCGATACTTTATTCAGTCAGAATCGTACCGGGATGAAATGCAGGCGCTCTCGGATGCTGCATTTTATACCTATCAGGATACGGGCATCGGGAAGGCGGCGGCGCGGGCGCTCTATAGCCCGATTCTGCGGGGCAGTGTGACGCGTATGGAGCTGTATGCGTCGTGTGCGTATGCACATTTTCTTTCGTATGGGCTGGAATTGTCGGAACGGCAGATGTACGAGATTGCCCCGTCGGATATCGGAAATCTGTTCCATGCGGCGATCGACATGTATTTCACGCGGATGAAAGAGGAAAATCGCCGGTTTTCCGGCATTTCGGAGGAAGACCGCCAGAAAATGGTGGCGGAGTGTGTGGCGTCGGTCACGGAGGAATACGGCAATGCGATTCTGGGAAGCTCGTACCGGAACCAGTATCTGGAACGGAAGGTATACCGGATCACGGATCGGACGATCTGGGCACTGACGGAACAGCTAAAAAAAGGTGATTTTGAGCCAGCCGGGTTTGAGGTCAGTTTTTCACCGATGGATCACCTGAGAGCGATGCGGATTCCGCTTTCAAGCGAGGAGGCGATCCATCTGCGCGGGCGGATTGACCGAATCGATCTCTGCGAGGATGGCGACCGGCTGTACCTTAAGATCATTGATTACAAGACGGGAAAAACGAAATTTGACCTGACGGATATTTATTATGGATTGCAGCTGCAGCTGGTCGTCTACATGGATGCGGCGATGGAGAAGATCGGGCGGGAATACCCGGATAAAACGGTGGTTCCAGCGGGGCTTTTCTATTATCATATCGAGGATCCGATGGTGGAGCGCAAGCCGGTGGAGTCGGAGGAGGAGACGAATGCCGATATTTTGAAGGCACTGCGGATGAACGGGCTGGTAAACGGCGATCGGGAGGCACTGGCACATCTGGATAACCGGCTGGGCGAGGAGGCGACGGCGGATTCGGATGTTGTGCCGGTTTCGATTAAAAATGAGGCGATCGTTGAGCGGCGTTCGCAGGCGGCAGGGGAAGAAAAATTCCGTGTGTTGGGCGCGTATGTGAACCGGAAAATGAAGCATATGGGGCGGGAGATTCTGGATGGAAACATTGCGGCGTCGCCGTACAAAAACGGCCAGAAAACGGCGTGCGATTATTGCCCGTACCACAGTGTGTGCGGATTTGATTTGAAAACGGACGGCTACCAGTTCCGGCGTTTTGATAAGCTGAGCCCGGAGGAGATCTGGGGGAAGATGGAAGAAAAGGATAAGAAAACGGAACGGTAGGTTTGTGTTTGGCTGTGACTGTGGGAATGAAAGAAGAACCAGTCATGAAAAAGGAAAGGGCGAGAAATGGCAGTAAATTGGACCAGGGAACAGAAGCAGGTAATTGAGGGGCGGGAGAAAAGCCTCCTGGTGTCGGCAGCGGCCGGAAGCGGCAAGACCGCGGTGCTGGTTGAGCGGATCATCCAGATGATCACGGAGGGAGAGAACCCGAAGGACATAGACCGCCTGCTTGTCATGACTTTTACCCGGGCGGCAGCGGCGGAGATGCGGGAGCGGATCCAGGCGGCGATTGAAAAAAAACTGGAATCGGAGCCGGAAAATGAACATCTCCAGCAGCAGGCAGTTCTGGTTCAGTTTGCCCAGATCACGACGATCGACAGCTTCTGCCTGCATGTCATGCGGGAACATTTTGACCGGCTGGACATCGATCCGGCATTCCGGGTCGGCGATGAGGGCGAAATGCTTCTGATGCGCGCTGATGTGATGGATGGGCTGCTGGAAGATTATTACCGCGACGGCGGGAAACGGTATGAGGAGTTTGTGGACGCGTATGCGACGGGCAAGGCGGACGGTGGAATTGCCGAGTATGTGATGCAGGTCTACAATTTCGCCCAGAGTAACCCGTGGCCGGATGCGTGGTATGAAAAATGCCGTGAGGAGCTGCTCCTGACCGAACAGGGAGAGCTGGAGCAGACGGAGTGGATGCAGTTCCTTTGGCGTGATATTGCATTGCAGGCGCAGGAGTGGGAAATACAGCTTCGGGAGGCGTGGGAGATCTGCCAGGAGACGGGAGGACCGATGCCGTACCTGCCGATGATCGAGGAAGATCTGCGCCATGCGGAGGCAGTCTGCGGGGCAGCCGGTTCGTTTGAAACGATCTCGGAGGCATTGGAACAATTTACGTTTTCGCGTCTGGCGGCGATCCGCGGCAAAAACGGGGAGGTCGATCCGGAGAAAAAGGCGCTTGTTTCCGACTGCCGCGGTCGGGTCAAAAAAGCAGTTGAAAAGTTAAAAGGAGAGTACCTGTTTGCCTCCCCGGAGCAGATGCTTACGGATATGGAAGCCGGAAAAGAGCGGATTTTGGAACTTTTGGAGCTGGCGCAGGAATTTGGACGGCGGTTTAGGGCGAAGAAGAAAGAGAAAAATGTGGTGGATTTTCATGATCTGGAACATTTTGCGCTGGAGATTCTGACAGAACCGGAATCAGAATGTTCCGAGGCGGAGGAAACTTCAAGTGCAGAAGAAACCGATCAGATGCAAGGGAAAAATGCCTGGACAGTGCGCGTACCAGGCACAGTCGCGGATGAGCTCGCCGTGCAGTACGACGAAATTCTGGTGGACGAGTACCAGGACAGCAACCTGGTTCAGGAGACGCTGATCCAGTGCATCAGCGGTGAACGTTTTGACCGCCCGAATGTGTTTATGGTGGGCGATGTCAAGCAGAGTATCTATAAATTCCGCCTGGCGAGACCGGAATTATTTCTGGAAAAATACAGCACATACACGTCGGAGGAGAGCGCGCACCAGAAGATCGAGCTTCACCAGAACTTTCGAAGCCGGGATCACATACTGGAATCGATCAATGCGATTTTTTACCGTATCATGACGGAAAAGCTGGGAAATATATCCTATACGGAAGATGCGGCACTGCATCCGGGCGCAGCCTTTGAAGAGCGGGATGGCCTGGATGAGTTAAAGACGGAGCTTTTGCTGGTGGATTTGTCGGTGCAGCCGCAGAAAGAGACGGAATCCCCCGAGTTAGATGATGAGGCAGCCGATTACACCGCCAGAGAGCTGGAAGCGCGCATGATCGCCGGAAAGATCCGTGAGATGACGGATAAAGAACGGGGGATCACGATCTGGGATAAGGAGCTTGGCGCTTACCGTCGGGCGCAGTACGGGGATATTGTGATTCTGCTTCGAAGCGTCAGCGGATGGGCGGAAGAATTTATCGAGGTGCTGGCGACGCAGGGGATTCCGGCGGTCGCAGAGTCTCGGACGGGATATTTTAATACGCTGGAAGTCGAGACGGTGCTGAATCTTTTGGCAGTCATCGACAATCCGATGCAGGACATTCCCCTGGCGTCGGTGCTCAAATCGCCGTTTGGCGGCGTTTCTGATGAGGAGATGGCGTGGATTGTGGCGGAACATAAGGCGGGCGTTGACCGGTCGCGGGATGCAGGGCTTTACCGGGCGGTTGTGGAGTATATGAACGAGGATGGACCGGTGAAGTCGAATGACGAAAGTGACGAGTCGTCGATCGCGGATGTGTTTCGTTTTCAAAAAAATAAATTAATTCAAAAGAATAACCTGCGCCGAAAACTCCAAAAACTCTTTACTCTTCTGGATACATTCCGCCAGGAAGCTGTTTACCTGCCGATGCACGAGCTCCTCTACCGGATTTACGACAAAACGGGCTATTATCGCTATGTATCGGCGCTTCCGGGCGGGGCGGGACGGCGCGGCAATCTGGATATGCTGGTGGAGAAAGCGGCAGCCTATGAGGCGACGAGCTACCGGGGCGTGTTCCATTTTATCCGGTATATTGAAAAATTGAAAAAATATAACACAGATTTTGGCGAGGCGCCGGTGGCGGATTCCGAGGGAACGGTGGTGCGGATCATGAGTATCCATAAGAGCAAGGGACTGGAATTTCCGATCGTGTTTGTGGCTGGAATGGGAAAAAATTTTAACAAGCAGGATACGCGGGGGAAACTTCTGATCGACGCGGATCTGGGAATCGGAACCGACTATCTGGACAGCGAGAAGCGCATCAAGGGACCGACGCTCAAGAAAAATGTGATGAAACGCCGGATGGAACTGGAGGCGCTGGGCGAGGAACTGCGTGTTCTTTACGTGGCGCTGACGCGTGCGAAGGAAAAACTGATTCTGACGGCGTCCTCCCGGAAATTGGAGGATCGGATTGCGAAGTGGAGCGCAGTGGCAACCGAACACGGGGCGATTCCGTATACGATTCTGACGCTGGCTTCCTCGTATCTGGATTGGATTTTGATGAGTATTCCGGAAAAAAATCCGTGGATTTCATATCAGATGGAAACGCTTTCCGACCAGATCGACCGTGAGATCGGCACGCAGATACGCCAGACGTTATCGAGAGAGTGGCTGCGGTGGCTGGCGGGGGAGGACAGCCATTTGTCGAATGACGAGAATCATCCAAACACGCAAAATCGGCTCGAAAATATCAGGCAAATAGAATCGATTATCAGCAGCAACTACCATTTCCAGTACCCATACCTGGACGATCTGAGTCTCAACACCAAGATGTCCGTTTCTGAACTCAAGAAAAAGGGCATGGAGGAAGAAGAGGAGGAGATGGTATTTCTGCCGACGCTGCCAGTGTTTATGGAGAAGGAGCAGGAAGAAAAAGGCGGCGCGACGCGCGGTACAGCGTACCACCGTGTGTTGCAGTTGTTGCCGTTTGAGCGGGCAATGTCGAGACAGGAGTTAAATGCATTTCCGGCGAAGCTGGCGGCTGAGGGGCGGATGGATGCCGAGGCGGCGGCGTTGGTGCGCGGCTCAGATCTGGCAAAACTGACAGCCAGTTCATTGGGAAAACGCATGCAGAGAGCGGCAGCAGCCGGGAAACTGTACCGGGAAAAACAGTTCGTCATCGGTATTCCGGCGCGCGAAATGGGCGACTGGGATTCGGATGAGCGGATTCTGATACAGGGTATCATCGACGCCTTTTTTGAGGAGGATGGCAAGCTGGTTCTGGTGGATTATAAGACAGATTATGTGGAAAATTCAGACATTCTGATCCGCCGCTATGAGGCACAGGTGCGCTACTATACCCGCGCACTAGAACAGATGACAGGAAAAAGGGTGGCGGAGCGCTACCTGTATTCGTTCCGGTTTGGGGCGATTGAAGTGTAAGGCAGTGATTCTGGATACAGATAGGCACGTTCGGAGCCGATCGTATTTCCAGTCAATACGCCGGGATATGCGGCGCAGGAGGATCTGACGGAGTACCGGAGTTTTACGGATTATACGGATCAGGGCTTTGTTTATGTCCATGCGGGCTGCCGCGGCCGATAACTTTATAGAGTGGGTCAATGCGTGCTGCGCCCAGAGGAATTAAAATAATAAAATTAGAGAAATAAGTTTTGGTTAAAGGGTATCATCCGCCATCAGAACCGCTACCTGCGTCAGAAAATTCTCAGGATTTTTGTGCTGGGGCGGTCCCTCCAGATAGAGGTGGCGGGCGGTGCCCTTTAATGGAATCTGATATTTGTTTGCATACGCACAAAGATGCTTCACAATTACAGGAAGACCTTCATAGGCACCGTGATAAAAGATACAGAGCGCTTTCTGGCAGGGCAGGGTGACGAGATGTTCACCCCGGCTTTCCGGCGGGACGGCGATGCAGCAGGTAAAATCGCCCGGATTCGAAAGGTTGTATTCGGTGAAAAACATATGCTGGGTGGTGTCAGAACCATATTGACGGATCGCCTTGATGAAGACGCCACGTAATTGCTCTTTCTTGTCTTCAAGTTCTGTCGAATGCAGATCCTGGCAGTAAACGGTCTGGGCGGGAAGTTCTATCTGTCGGATTTCAAAGTCATTGTGCCCTTTTGAATGTTCTTTTAATTTCTCAATATTCCGGCTGATCTCGTCACGCAGATCTTCCAGACGAGTGATCAGCGGCTCCAGATCCGTCGTGCCGTGATAATAGGCATAGATATCATCCAGCGACAGACCGAGATTCTGCAGAATGCGGATGCTCCGGATGCGCGAGACGGTGTCTGCTGTATAGTAACGGTTTCCATTGATACCGTCTCTCTGATCCGGCAGAATAAGACCCTTGTCTTCATAATTTAAAATCATGCGCCGGGTCACTTCCAACGCTTTGGCTGCCTCGCCGATCGAGAGCAGCCGTTTTTTATCGTGCGTCATAAAACCTCCTGTTAGATATCCATAAGATGTGCAATCATGTATATTTGTCATGTAGGATTCTGGTGCAATTTTTTACACTCATAGTTGTGTATAATTACATGAAAAATAAGTAAAAATTATATAAATTAGCTAAAAAGGGATTGTATCGTACATCAATGTACGGTATATAATCATTTTATTGAAAGCGGGATGCCGTGTCAAGTATCCAGCCGATGCAAAACACCACACAATTTGTCATACTATGCACGTTGAAAAGGAGTATCCGGGCAGGCAGGAGCGTCAGACATTGGGGAGAATGAGTATTTTATATACAGAAAGATTTGATGGCTCATCTGCAAACATCTGCCCGGAGAAACATTTCAACCAAAACGCCTTTATTGTATACCTATGATGCTGCGTTTTATCTGGAAAAATCAAGAAAGAATTGACATTTGAACGCCTTCCATATATGCTTGAACCAATATGATTTTCGATTTGACAGATGGGAAAATCAATGGAAAATCTAAGCAGATATGGGAGGCTTTTATGGATCAGGAAAATCAGACACCACACAAACGGCGTGTCAGATATAAAGGAAAATATCCAAAGAAATTTGAAGAAAAATATAAAGAGCTGCAGCCGGAGAAGTATCAGGACACGATCCAGCACGTGATTCAGAAGGGAAATACACCAGCGGGCATGCATATTTCCATTATGGTGCAGGAGATTCTGGACTTTTTGCAGATCCAGCCGGGGCAGGTCGGATTTGATGCGACGCTAGGATACGGCGGACATACGAAGGCAATGCTGGCCTGCCTGAAAGGGCAGGGACATATGTATGCGACCGATGTTGATCCGGAGGAATCCGCCAAGACGCGGAAACGCCTGGAAGAAGCGGGCTATGGCGAGGACATGCTTTCAATCCGTCTCCAGAACTTCTGTACAATCGATGAGATTGCCAAAGAAGCGGGTGGTTTTGATTTTATTTTAGCCGATCTGGGCGTGTCTTCGATGCAGATTGACAATCCGAAGCGAGGCTTTTCGTTCAAGGTAGATGGACCGCTGGACCTGCGCCTGAATCAGGAAAAAGGCATCAGCGCCGCCGAGCGCCTTGACACGATCGAGCGTGAGGAGCTGGCGGGCATGCTGTACGAAAATTCAGACGAACCGTACTGCGAGGAGCTGGCAAAAGCGATCACGGATGAGATCCGCCGTGGAAATCGGATCGATACGACCACGAAACTCCGTGAAATCATTGAAAAAACATTGGATTTCCTTCCGGAAAAGGAGAAAAAGGAGACAGTCAAGAAGACCTGTCAGCGTGTTTTCCAGGCGCTCCGGATCGATGTAAACCAGGAATTTGAAGTACTCTATGAGTTTATGGAGAAGCTTCCAAATGCGCTTCGACCGGGCGGACGGGCAGCGATCCTGACCTTCCATTCCGGAGAGGATAAACTGGTGAAAGCGGCGCTCAAAGAGGGATATCGCGCCGGTATCTATAAAGAATATTCCAAAGATGTGGTGCGCCCGTCCGCGCAGGAGTGCGTACAGAACCCGCGTGCCCGCTCGACGAAGATGCGCTGGGCGATCCGGGCGGACGAGTAAAATGAATATAAAAGAAAATATATGAAAAAACAGGGCAGCTGTTCCGAGCAATATGGGAGCGGCTGTCCTGTTTTTATTGTGAAGATCAAAGAGAGTCCATGTGAAAAAATTTCGGGCGCAGTGATGTCTGGTTCTGCAAAAATCCGATTAAAAGAGCAAAAATGTTTTTTTTGCGAGATTTCTGTTTCCGGTGCGTATACTATAAGATTACTTTTCAGAAAATAGAAAAGTGGTCACAGTTGTGAAAGAAAAAACAGCTGCGAAAAAAACAAATCCGCGAGAAAGTTTCGTGAGAAAGAGAGGAAATACATTGAAACAGGAAACACAAAATGAATTGGAACGATTTAGGGATTATTTGAGAGAACAGGAAAAAAGCAGCCACACGATCGAAAAATACTGCAGGGACGTGAGAAAGTTTTTGATGTTTGCTGATGAAGACTGGGATAAAAATACAATTATATCTTTTAAGGAATATCTGCAAGCTCATTATAAAACGTCCAGCGCCAATTCGATGCTTGAGTCTCTGAACAGCTACTTTCATTTTATCGGAAGACAGGAATACTGTGTCCGCACGTTCCGGGTGCAGAAGCGGATTTTCTGTGATGAGAGACAGGAAATGACGCGCAGCGATTATCAAAAGTTAGTTAAGGCGGCGCGGGAGCGCGGCGATGAACGCCTCTGTGCGATATTGCAGACGATCGCGAGCACGGGCATACGAATCAGCGAGCTTTCATATATTACAGCGGAATCGCTGGCACAGGGGGAAGTAGTGATCGACTGTAAGGGAAAACAGCGGGTGATCCTGCTGCCGCAGTCGCTGATGCTGTATCTGACGCAGTACTGCCAGAAGCAGCGGATTGTGAGAGGCAGCATCTTTGTCACAAAAAACGGGCAGGCAGTCCGCAGACAGAATGTGTGGGCGGACATGAAATCCGTCTGCACCGAAGCGGGTGTTCTTCCGAGCAAGGTATATCCGCACAATCTGCGCCATCTGTTTGCCAAGATATTTTATGAGCGCGATCACGATCTGGTCCGTCTGGCAGACTATCTGGGTCACAGCAGCGTGGAAACGACAAGACGTTATACGATCATCAGCAGCCGTGAAGCGTGCCGCAGACAGCTGGAATTAGGTTTGTTGATTGATAGGGAAAATTGACGAAAAACATAATGGGAATTATGTCATGAAATGAAAAAAATCTGCATACATATCTAAATATATGATTTTATTATCAAGTTTATCACTTCTGAGAAAAAATTTCAACCTACAAAGACGTTAAAAAACAGTACTTGAAAGTACAGATATTTTATCCAAAATCCGACAAAAACCTTGCAAATTAAAGAAAAAACAAAACAGGTGGATATGACATAATTCCCATTATGTCAGCCGGGGAGGTGGAGTATGTGAGAGAAGATCTGACGGGGCGCCGGTATGGACGCCTGACCGTCTGCCGGGAGATAAAACAGGCAGAAAAAAGCCGCCGCCATTACTGGCTGTGCCGGTGTGACTGCGGGAAAGAAAAAACCGTGGAGGAGTCCCATCTGAAAACAGGGCATACGAAAAGCTGCGGGTGCTATCGGAAGGAACTTCCGTCCAGTCGGCGGATCGATCTGACAGGTCGTCAGTTCGGACGTTTGAAAGTGCTTGAAGAGGCGGATAATTCCAACCGGACAGGTGAATATTGGAAATGTGTCTGTAGCTGCGGACGCCTGATTGAGGCATCCAAAGAAAGCCTGTGCGCGGGAAAAACCAAGAGCTGTGGGTGCCTGCAGGCGGAGACACGAAAGAAAAACATGAAAAAAGCGATTCATTTTGTAGGCGGAACCTGCCTGGAACGAATCGCCAACCAGAAAAATACGGCAAACAATACAAGCGGCTATCGAGGCGTCTACCAGCGGGAAAATTCCCGGTGGCGGGCAGCGATCGGCTTTCAGGGAAAAGTGTACAACCTTGGAACCTTCGTAAACCTTGAGGATGCGGTGGCAGCGCGGAAAAAAGCAGAAGAGGAATTGTACGAGCCATTTTTGCGGGAACATGGCGTGAAAGCGGTGCAGAATGGAGGTATTTAAATCCGCATAAGGGGACCTGTGTTGATGATAAGACGGGAGGCAAAAAGAATGAAAAAAACGAAGAAAAAGGGGAAAAGTTACAGTCAAGGCTGGTTTGGGCGTCAGTCAAGGCGTTTCATGTCAGTGCTTTTGTGCAGCAGTATGTTGAGCACAAGCGTGGCAAATACAGCCGCATTTGCAGCTGCCACATCCGAAGGAGGGGATGAAAGACAGGAATTTTCATTGGAAAAAGAAGTCCTCAGGCAGGCAATCCGGGATGCTGCTAAAAAAGGAAAGACAGTAAAAGAGGATGCATTTACGTTTTCCGGCGATGAGGCAGAAACCTACGAGGGACTGTTTGAAGAAGGAAATCTATATGAACTGCATCCAGATTTCGAGAAGAAAAACGACCGGCTTACTTTGAAAATGTATGCCCGCTTAGAGGATGAAGAGGACATGGATCAGTATACGATCAGCGGAAATGAAGAAATTATTTTCCTGATGACCAATTCTTCTTCAAAAGAGCGCACCGGACGGATTCTGGTGGATGGAAGAGCCAGCGCATGGATGACGGTTGCGCCATTTGGTGAAGTAAAAAAGCAGGTTGAGCTGGAGACAGAGGAAGCGGTTCCGACCGAGATAGAAAATGAGGTAAAAGAACCGGAAAGTGCAGTTCCGGCAGGAAGTGAAGATATCACAGAAGAGGATACGGCTCTGGAGGACGATGTAAAGGAGCAGGAAAATGCTTCAGATACAGGTAACAATCAAATAAAAGAAGAATCGGAAGCAGCGGATGACAAGAAAGATTTATCGGAACCGGATTCTGAGAACGAGAATGAAAAAGCAGACATGGATGCGTTCGAAACAGATACATCCGATGCAGATACATCGGATTCAGAAAATGACAGCGCCCAGGACGAAGGTTCAGTTCAGGTATCACGTTCGGCTCATTTTTCGATGTTTTTGACTTCAGCTGCAATGGCATCTCCGTCTGATGCAAAAGAAGAAGAGAACGAGAACGATGAAAACGAAAAAAATAAGGCGATTGTAGGCGACGAAGCAGAAGAAGACAATTTCGAACGCATTCTGGGGGATTCATATGAAACGGTAGGCATTAAGAATGCATCCGCAGCCGCATTTGTAACTTCCGCGATGGAGCTTGGTCTGACAGACGTAGCTGTTTTGTCGGCAGTGGAAGTGGAAGAAATTCCACACTGGCAGATTTCGAAGTCTAAAAAAGCTACCAATCTGGACGAAAATTTTGAATCCCAGGTAACACTTTCCCTTCCGTCAGCGGAGGAAAAACTGGAAAATGACATTGTGTTTGTGCTGGATAAATCTACCAGCGTGCAGCTGGAAAATGAGGCGTTAGAGATGCTTAAGGAGCTGCAGGCGCAGGCAAAGGAAAATGGCGCAAAAGTAAAGGTTGGAGTCGTTATTTTCAATAAAGAAGCGCACAAGTCTGACTTTATGGATTTGGGAACCCAGTATGATGCGATTGCGGCAGCGATCCGTGAGAATATTAGCAGCGGAACGAATCTTTCGGCTGGAATCCTTGCAGGCAAGAAAATGCTGGATGAGGATACGCAGGTGGCAGCAGGAAGAAAGAGCCTGGTGCTTTTAAGCGATGGCATTACCTATATTTTTGGGGAAAAACCGACGGCGGTTGCCTGGGGATTTGAGAATGATGGTTCAGAACATTCCTGGGCGGGACCGGATAACTGGATTCTTAAATATGGGAATAATAAAGCATTATCGGAGGATGAGTGGAACGAGCGCCTGGGTACAATCAAAGCGCAGATGGATGCACAGGGCGATGAATTTGACCATTCATATGAGCCAGGAGATTTAACGCCATGTACCCCACCTGATGAAGGAAAAAAATATGCCAATAGCGTTGATAAAGCGCTCTATCTTTCCTATGAGGCATATCTGGAAGCGGCGAAGGAACAGTATCACTGCTATGCGATGCCGATTGGTTCATCTGCTGGTGAAAGCTATCCATGGGGACCGAGCTTTGTGAAATATCTGGCAGACGGAAAAACGGTAAGTTTTGAAGATATCAAAAATGATATCCTTTATGCCGTCGATCGGGACTCGACTGTGGAAGATTATATGGGTTGGGTCAAGGATGACTACAATTTTGACTTAAAGAGCATCGACCGTCTGACTGTTGGCGGCAGGGAGCTTTCTAAATGGAAAGATGGAAATACCGTTTATTTTGGAAATGAAGACGTGAATGCAGCTCAATATCGTTTTAAGGTGGAATACGATCCGTCGGATAAGGAAGGAGGAGAACATTTCATCTGGACGATGAATGAGGCGGTAAAAAATAATGAACCGGTGCAGCTGACCTATACGGTAAAACTGGTAAATCCGAAGAACAATCCAGGAGAATCGTATGGACGGTACGATGAAGACGGAAGCGAAGAGTATGATGGACTTTATACGAACCAGAAAGCAGTGCTGCATCCGGTTGGAAGCGATCAGGAAAAAGGAAAAACGGAAGTATTTTCGAAACCGACTGTATCATATACGATTCCGGGAGGAGAACTTCCGACGATTCCAGAGGGAGGAACTTCTAAATCGAAGACAGCGGAACAGCTGGATGAAAATTTTAAGTCTCAAGTGGCTTTGTCCTTGCCGTCAGCGGAGGAGCAGCTGGTAAGTGATGTGGTGCTTGTCTTAGATAAATCAACCAGCATGGGACTGAAAGAGCAGGCATTGGAAATGCTTCAGAACCTCAAGAAAGAAGTGCAGGAAAAGGGAGCAAAGGTCAAAGTGGGAGTAGTGCTCTTTAACAAGGAAGCGCATACGGATGGATTTATGGATCTGGAGACCCAATATGAGGCGATTGAAGCAGCCATTTGTCAGGAAATTAAGAGTGGAACCAATCTTCACGCAGGTATTTTAGCAGGTAAATCAATGTTAGACCAGGATACAGGAGTGGCAGATGAACGCAAGACACTGGTAGTTGTCAGTGATGGTATTACCTATATGTTTAATGAGAATCCGACGGCGGTTGCCTGGGGATTTATGGCAGATTCTCCGAAACATTTTGCAGGACCGGATAACTGGAAATCCAAGTATGGAAATAATCAGGCACCGACGGACTGGAATGCATGGCTGACCGACATAGGAGCCAGACTTTCAGAGCAGAAGGATACACACGACTATCCATATGGAACGGAACCGGATGCATCGCTTATTACACCGGTGGAGGAAGCAGGAAATTATGTGAATTCGATCGATAAGGCATTATATCTTTCATACGAGGCGTACGCACAGGCAGCTTCGGAAGGATATCACTGCTATGCGATGCCGATTACGCCGCCCGGAACGGCAAGTAACTATGAGTGGGGAATGAGTTTCATGCGGTACCTCGCGAATGGAAAGCAGGTTTCATTTGAAAGTATAGAAAATGATATTTTGTATGCCGTTGATAAAGGTTCTGTTGTGAAAGATTATATGGGCTATGTGAAAGAGGATTATAACTTTGATTTCGATCACTTAGACCAGCTGACAGTAGGGGGAAAAGCGCTTTCTATGTATCAGGAGGGCAACACTTGGTATTTTGGAGACGGAGAACCGGGACCGCAGAATTATCGTTTTAAAGTGGTATATGACGCGGGAAATAAGGCAGAGACAGAGATGTTTACCTGGTATATAAATGAACCAGTTTCAAACTTTGCACCGGTGCAGCTGACCTATACCGTAAAACTGATAAACCCAAAGACGGCGGATGGAACCTATGGAAAATATGACCGGGACGGCAGCCAGCACTATGAAGGGCTCTATACCAATCAGGAGGCGGTCCTGTATCCGGTAGACAGCCGTGGAAATGAGTATCGGCCAGAAGAATTCCCGAAGCCGACCGTATCATATGTGGTAGAACATGGAAGCCAGGAACCGGGACCTGATCCTAACCCGACCCCGAATCCAGGCAATAACGGAGGCGGAAGCCACGGCGGTCACGGCGGCGGAAGTAGTTCTGGCAGTAAAAAGTCTTCGACCACAACCGCGTCGGGACCGGCAGCACAGCCGACGGAACCGGTTACGCCGGTTGTACCAGAACCTCAGCCGGTTGTACCGGCAGAAGGACTTCCGAAGACCGGGGATACGGATCGGATGGATGTGCCGATGGCTCTGCTGGCAATTGGAATGATGGCAGCAGCTTATGTATTAATGACGGGCAGAAAAAAGACGGAAGAGTAAGACGAGACATAGAAAAATAAAAATTGCCCGGTTATAAGAGCAGGTTTTTAGGGCGGCGCCAGAAATAATGGCGCTGTCCTAAAACTATGCTGTTATCTGTTTCGTTTTGTATGCAAATTAATACATCATTTATAAAAATATATAATTTGCTTAACAAATAAAGGCGCAGAACGTTTCACGGGCAAAGATGGAGGGAACGATGCAAAAGTGGACACGGAAAGCAGCGGCTGTGATAGCTGTCATCTGTCTGGCGTTCGGTACAGCGGGGGTGGCAATGCATAAATGGGATGAAATGCGTCAGGAGAAGGCGCATGAAGAGCTGACCGCTCAGGTTGTGGGAATGTCGGAAGCAGGGACGACAGGAGAAACAATGCCGGAGAAAAAAGTGCCAGAAGTGGAAAATGAGATAGATGAGACGGATGCAATAAAGGAGACAGAATATGTGTCAGCAATTGATTTCGCAGTGCTGGATTCCCAGAATCCGGACGTCGTTGCCTGGATTCAGATTCCGGGAACACAGATCAATTATCCGGTGGTTCAGGGGAAGGACAATGATTATTACCTGCACCGTGACCTGAACGGGCAGAAGAGCACGGCGGGCACGATTTTTCTGGACTATGCCGATCAGGCAGATTTTTCGTCCCTGCATAATGTGCTGTACGGCCATCACATGAAGAATGGAAGTATGTTTAAGGACATTTCCAGATACAAGGATCAGGGCTATTTCGATCAGCATTCAGAAATCGTTCTTTATACGCCGGAGCGGGAGATTCATTTAAAAGCCCTGGCGGCTGTCTGCACATCGCCGGATGCGATCCGCCGGAAAACGGAGTTTGCATCGGGAGAAGAATTTGCGTCATATATTCAGCAGATGACAGCGGGCGCGAGCGCGTCCGCGCCGGTCGAGGGGACGATCGTGCGTTTGTATTCATTTGTGACATGCAGCTATGAATTTAACAATGCCCGGACAATTCTATATGCGTATGAGGCGGCAGAATAGAATGGGAAATAGATCTATAACAGGAGGTAAGAATATGAAGAAGTTAGAGACAAAGGGGAGGAGCCGGAAACAGAGGCATCATTTGTTTCATAAAGAAATGAAGCAGATGAAGCGTCTTTTGTCGGTCTGTTTGTGCACCAGTATGATCAGTACCAGTATTGGAAGTACGACGGCGCTGGCAGCAACGGCTCCGCTGTTGGAAAAGAATGAGGCGGAAGAAGAAAATCAGAATTTTGTCCTGGATCAGGAAGAGCTGAGTGAGGTACTATTAAAAGCGGTGAAAGGAAAACCGGTCAAGGAAGATGCCCTAACCTTTGAGGGAGAAGAATCAGAAGCGTATGAGACACTGTTTCAGGAAGATGGTTCCCTCTTTGAATTGCATCCGGATGTGAAAGCACCGGACGGAAAGGTAAATTTAAAGGTCTATGCGAGACTGGATGAAAAAGAGGATCTGGATCATTATACGATCACGGGCGAGGAAGAAATTTTATTTCTGCTGTTAAATCGTTCTTCTGAGAAAGAATATGGGCAGATAGAGGTAGATGGAAAACGAAGCGGAAAAGTTTCGATTCTCTCATCTAAAGAGTTAAAGAAGCAGATCCAGGATGAAGAAATGGAAGCAAGCGAAGAAACGGGAGTTTCCATTTCGAATGGTGCGGAAGAAAAATCAAATAAAACGGCTGGAGAGTCTGAGAAGAAAGAAAATGTAAAAGAGACAGATTCGCAGGAACCAGAAAAAGAGAATCCGGTGGAAACTCCGGAAAAGGTGGACAAGTTAGAGAACCCGGCAAGTGAACCGGAAAAAGGTTCAGAGGCGGAAAATCCGGCGAATAAAGCAGAAAACGGGGCAGAAGCAGAGAACCCGGCAAACGAGCCGGAAAAGAGTCAGGAAGCAGGCTCGGGTGCGGGTGATGCGGGAAAAACAGGTACCCCAGAAGAAAAGGACAGTCAGCCGGATGCAGATTCGGGCTCAGAAAATGAAAAGAATGATTCTGCAGGCAGCGAAGCAGGGGACGTGGCGCAGGTATCGCGATCGGATCATTTTAAGATGTTTCTGACAGCGGCACCGGCGACGGCGAGCGAGATACAGACGGAAGATGAGACATCGGAGAAAGAAACGAATACAGCCGACCAGCCGGATGCGGAGACGGAAGTCGAGATAGAAGACGGAGCAGAGCGGCTAGAGGGCGAGACATATGAGAGCGTTCTTCTTAAAAATACGGCAGCTACTGCATTCGTGACGACCGCTGCAGAGCTGGGACTTTCCGGCAGTGTGGATGATGCGGTCTACACGGTCAATACAGATTCTGCTGTACTTACCCTGACGGTACCGGCGGGTGCGTTTGAAGAAAAAGTAAAGCTGAAAGCAGAAGAGATCAAGGACGGAAGCGAAGAACATCAGACATTGAGCGATCAGATCCATGAAGAAGGATACCGCGCGGATTCCTTTACAGCCTTTGATGTGAAATTTGTAAACGAGGCAGGAGAGGAAGTCGAGCCATCCGAAGAAGTCAAGGTCAGCATTCAGTTTAAAAAGAATGCAGTTGAAAGTGAGACAGGAGAAAATCTGGAAGAGACAAAAATCCTGCATATCCATGAGGATGTCATCACAGAACTTTCTGAGGTTGAAATCCAGGATAGCACAGAGGACAGTGAAAAAACAGCAAAACTGACCTTTGGCGTCAACGAATTTTCTATTCTGCTGGCTTTAAACGAGGCAGCTGCCGGTGTGGCAGAGGTAAATGGGGCAGCGTATGATACGCTGGAAGCTGCGTTCGCGGCAGCAGATGATAGGGATACGGTGAAGGTGCTGAAAAACTGTGGACTGTCAAATGCTGTTTCAGTTGATAAAGCTCTTACACTTGATTTGAATGGAAAAGTAGTAAAAGTAAAAATAGTTCCGGAAGCAAAAGCAAAACAGACAATCAGTGCATTTGCGGTTGCGGAATCGGGAACCTTTACGGTTTTGAATGGTCTGCTTGGCGGAAGCGGCAAGGGTGCAGATAACCGTGCGATCGAGGCAAACGGCGGAACAGTCATTCTGAGGAATACGATTCTGGCAGGTTTTCAGGCGTTATCTGGAAACGGCGGCGCTGTTTTGATGAATGGAGGTACGCTGGAAGCAGAGAAATGTAATTTCGGTTATTTTACAAGAGAAGATAATAATTACAAAGAATATAGTGGACAGGGAAATTTCGCCCAGAGCGGAGGTGCTGTCTATACTTCTCAGGCAGCGGTTAAAATGGAGAAGTGTAATTTGTTTTATAACAGCGCGATTGATATGACAGGAACGACTGGACAGTATTGGTTTGGCGGCGGTGCGCTTTTTGCAGATCGCGGAACGGTGACACTGAATGAAAATTATTTCTTCTCTAATACATCTAAGGATTATGGTGGAGCAATCCATCTGGATGCGGTGCAGACGGCAGAATTGACAGGCAACCGGATTCGGAATTCACATGCTTATAACCATCGGATTACAGAGATGGCAGCCAGAGGCGGCGATGGCGGTGCGATTTACAGCCGTATATCGAAAACAGTTACATTGAAGAACAATGTCATTACAGAAAATGGCAGCATGGGAAATGGCGCCGGGCTGTGGGTACTTGGAGCGGCTGATTGTGTTCTGACATTGGAAGGAAATACCATTGCTAAGAATGAAGCGGGTCAGCGTGGCGGCGGTATGAAGCTGAATATGGATAAGAACAGCCAGGTGAATTTAATCAGTGGTTTGATCAGTGAAAATAGATCGTCTGGCTTTGGCGGCGGAATTGATTACACGAATCACGAGAATCCAACGCTTCATCTTACGAATGTTCTGATAACAGGAAATCGGGCATCGCGTGGTGCAGGAATCTGGGCGTGCCCGACCTCTGAGACAGAGGTTTATTCAACTTTGGGCGGCGCTTTTTATGGAAATAAGGCAACTGGGAAGACAGGCGGCATTTCCTATTCTTATGAAGCATCAGGAGATGAGATCCGCTATGAAGGAACCGATACACCGGATAAGTTCTCGATTCAGAGCAACCCGCCGAGCGCAACTACCCACATTTCTGTTTCCGGTCGTTCTCTGGGCGGCGGTGTGATCAGATGGTATTCTGATGAGGCGGAAAATCGCTATCAGGCTGGAAATCCAGAAGCGGATCCGGCTATTTATACCAATACAAATAAGTCATTTGGTTTACATGGAGAGTTGAGTGAGGAGCACCAGAAATTGGCGTCTTCGGAGGCGCAGCTTGTTATCAGTGACAATGTTTCCAAGCGTGGCGGCGGTATTGCAACGAACAGTCCAGTCGTGATTGGTATGGAATATGCAGATGTGGCGGTAGAAGTAACCAAAAAATGGACCGAAGAAACTCATCCAGACCACGTGTACGTGGATCTCTACCGCGTAGGCGATACGAGCGGTGAAAAAGTGAAGCTCGACAGTCACGCAGAACTAAATGCGGAGAATAACTGGTCGGCGTCGTTTGAGGATCTTCCGTCAAAATGCGTTTCGAATGGAGAGGTGGAAGATTGTCACTATATTGTGGAAGAAGAAACGCTGGAAGGATGGAAGGGAAGTTCCAGTACAGAATATGACAAGGAAAACAAAACCTATCACATTACACTGACCAATGCACCAATCCGGTACGGCAGCCTGACGGTTTCCAAAGAGGTCACCGGAAGCGGAGACAAGGAAAAAGCGTTCACGTTTAAAGTAACCTTGCAGGGCGGCACTGCATTGAACGGAAATTATGGCGATATGGAATTTGTCGATAATGTAGCAACATTTACATTAAAGCACGGCGAGAGCAAGTCAGCAGCCGGTCTTCCGGAGGGAACTGCTTACACGGTGGAAGAGAGCGGAAATGAAGGCTATACCGTGACGAAAACAGGAGATGTAGGAACAATCGCTGGTGGAGAAACAGCAGTTGTAAAATTTGTCAATGCCATGAGCGGAGGCGATAATCCAACTCCAACACCAGATCCGACCCCGGATCATAATGGCGGTGGAGGTCATGGTGGTCACGGCGGTGGAAGTGGTTCTGGCAGTAAAAAGTCTTCGACCACAACCGCGTCTGGTCCGGCAGCAGAACCGACCGAACCGGTTACACCGGTTGAACCAGAACCTCAGCCGGTCGTACCGGAAGAGGGACTTCCGAAGACTGGAGAGGATCAGATGAATGTGCCGATGACTGCACTTACAGTCGGAATGATGGCAGCAGCCTATGTATTAATGACAGGAAGAAAAAAGACAGAGGAATAGAACGAGACATAGAAAAATAAAGACTCCACGGTCATAAAAGCAGGTTGATAGGGCGGCACCGGTAAAATGGTGCCGCCCTAAAACTATGCTGGAATGTGGCTAGCTTTAGATAAAATACTCCGCCTCACTTCTGCGTGTATAGTTCTGCTCCAGCATCGCAACGTGGGACAGAAAAGCCTCGTTGTCGAAGTATTTGGCGCCAGCTGGGCAGGCTTTGATGCAGGCCTGGCACTTGATGCAGATACCGGTACAGGTGTCCGGTGCATCCGCCGGGATAGAACCCATCGGACAGACTGTTGCACAGATGCCGCATCCGGTACATTTTTCCAGATCAGTAACTGGTTTGGCTTTCAGGAAGACAGCCGGTTTTCCGTCGGTGCCGAGCGGTGTGTAATATGGTCCGACCGGATCATCGCCGCGCACGGCAATCGGAGCTGGGATTTCGGTCAGGGAAGTGATCTTTTCAGCTGCTTTGATGCCGAATGCATGGATCTGTGCGAGATCATCTGCATCTGGACGTCCGGTTGCCAGCTTGTCGCTGAATACGTGCTCGGTCGGGATACCGGCACCCGCAATGGTGTGGAAACCGTGCGCCTCTAATTCATTGCGAAGCTCGATGAGCCCATTGTCGAAGTTGCGGTTTCCGAAGACAGCCACCGGAACGGCGAGCGCGCCATTTCCCTCAAAATGGGTCTGTACAAATGGGAGCATCTTGTTCGGGATGCGTCCCGCGTAGACCGGGGTGCCGATGACGAGCAGATCGTCTGCCCCATATGTATGAACTTTTTCGCGGCTTTCCGGCAGCGTGAAATCATAGGAATCCATCGGGACGCCGAGTGTATCCGCGATGGCCTGCGCCAGCGTGGTAACAACCTTTTTCGCGTTGCCGGTCGGGCTGAAATAGACTGCGTGTACGTGATTGATTTTCATGAAAATACCTTCTCTTCATATGTTTAAATTTAATTCGGCAAAAACCTTATTATAGTAGGTATTTTAATGGATTTATGGTGGACTGTCAATGAAACTGGAGTTTTTTGGTTACTGGGCACGTATGCGTGAATAGTAATATGTTTTTTGCAGAATCGCCCAAAATATCATTACATATGTCTTGTCACATGAAAAAATATGTGCTATACTGGTGCGGATGCACAAATGAAGTTTTGGATTGAAAGAGAACTCTGTTTGCGATAGGAGCATAGAGTGGCAGATAGTATTTTGCGATTTGAAGGCTGAACTATCTGCAGGATAAAAAGATAAGTGCAAACGTATGGTATAGAAAGGAAGGCAACAAAATGGTCTGGGAGGAAAATTATGATGTGGTCATCGTCGGGTGTGGCGTAGGCGGTCTGTACACCGCTTTAAACCTGCCGTCGGAAGACCGGATCTTAATGATTTGCAAGGAAGATATAGAGAGCTGTGATTCCATGCTGGCGCAGGGAGGTATCTGCGTGCTGCGGGATGAGACGGATTATGATGCGTATTTTGAGGACACGATGCGCGCGGGACACTACGAGAACCGCAAGGAGAGTGTGGATATCATGATCCGTTCCAGCCGGGATGTGATAAATAATCTGCTGAAATTAGGCGTAGGGTTTGACAAAAATCCAGATGGCAGTTTAAAATATACAAAGGAGGGCGCGCATTCGCAGCCGCGTATCTGTTTCCATGAGGACATCACGGGAAAAGAGATCACGACGACCCTGCAGACGCGTGTAAAAGAACTTCCGAATGTAGAAATTCGGGAATATACCGTTATGACAGATATTTTGGTTGAAAATGGTATCTGCACCGGTATTCTGGCAAAGAATGCAGCCGGCGATATTTTAAAGCTCCATGCGAAAGACACGGTTCTGGCGACCGGCGGCATCGGCGGGCTTTACAAGCATTCGACGAACTTCCCGAGCCTGACGGGCGATGGACTGGATGTGGCAAAGAAACACGGCGTGCGTCTGGAGCATCTCGATTATGTCCAGATTCATCCGACCAGCCTGTACAGCAAGAAGCCGGGACGCAGCTTCCTGATTTCAGAATCGACCCGCGGCGAGGGGGCAGTTCTGTTAAATGGAAAGGGCGAGCGCTTTGTCGATGAGCTTCTGCCGCGTGATGTGGTGACGCAGGCGATCGAGAAGGAGATGGAAAAAGAAGGCAGCGATCATGTATGGCTGTCGTTTAAGGCAGTTCCGGAGGAGACGATCCGGAACCATTTTCCGCACATTTATGAGGAGTGCTTAAAAGAGGGCTACGATATCACGAAGGAACCGGCTCCGGTCGTACCGGCGCAGCATTATTTTATGGGCGGTATCTATGTCGATCATTTCTCCGAGACGACGATGGACCACCTGTATGCGGTTGGTGAGACGAGCTGCAACGGCGTACACGGAAAGAACCGGCTTGCCAGCAACAGTCTGCTGGAAAGCCTTGTATTTGCAGAGAGAGCGGCAGGCAAGATCGCCGGACGGGAGGACGAAGAGTATGAATCCAATTACGATGCAGCTTGTTGCGGATGAGTATATCCGCATGGCGTTAAAGGAAGATATCAACAGTGAGGACGTTTCGACGAACGCGGTCATGCCGGAATACCGCAAGGGCGAGGTACAACTCTTAGCCAAGGCAGACGGTATTATCGCCGGTTTACAGGTGTTTGAGCGCGTGTTTAAACTTCTGGACGAGGCGACCGAGACAAAATTTGAGGTAAAAGACGGGGATACCGTCACAAAAGGGCAGTTTTTAGGCGTGATCACCGGCGACATCCGGGTGCTTCTTTCCGGCGAGCGGACGGCGCTCAACTATTTACAGCGGATGAGCGGCATTGCGACCTATACGAATCAGGTGGCGAAGCTTTTAGAAGGAACGAAGACGACGCTTTTAGATACGCGCAAGACGACCCCGTGTATGCGTGTATTTGAAAAATATGCGGTCAAGGTTGGCGGCGGCAGCAACCACCGTTACAACTTATCGGACGGCGTGATGCTCAAGGATAACCATATCGACGCAGCCGGCGGAGTTAAGGCGGCGGTTGAGGCGGCGAAGAAATATGCCCCGTTTGTCCGCAAGATCGAGGTGGAGACGGAAAATCTCGATATGGTGCGCGAGGCAGTGGAAGCGGGCGCTGATATTATCATGCTGGACAATATGACCCCGGACGAGATGGCGGAGGCGATCCGCATCATCGACGGACGCGCCGAGACGGAGTGTTCCGGAAATATGACGAAGGAAAATATCGCAACGATCACGAAATTAGGCGTAGATTATGTGTCCAGCGGCGCGCTGACGCACTCGGCACCAATTCTGGATCTGAGCCTCAAACATCTGCGGGCATTATAAAAATTTAAAAACTAAGAAAGGACAGGGAAAACAGGATGGAAACAACGATGACAGGAGTACAGCGGAGAAAGAAAATACTGGAAATGCTGGGACAGTCATCCACACCGCTTTCCGGCGGGGCGCTGGGGCGGGCAGTCGGCGTGAGCCGTCAGGTGGTGGTGCAGGATATCGCGCTTCTGCGTACCGAGGGACACCCTGTCCTTGCGACTGCCCGCGGTTATGTGCTGGAGGTGCCGCACCAGACGGAACGCCTCTTTAAAATGTGCCATACGACCGAGCAGACGCGCGAAGAGCTGAATACGATTGTTGATCTGGGCGGCGAGGTGCTGGATGTCATGGTCAACCACCGCATCTATGGAAAGGTATCGGCGCCGTTAAATATCCGCAGCCGCCGCGATGTTGAGGCATTTGTGGAAAATATCCGGACTGGGCGTTCCACGCCGCTTTTAAACGTGACATCGGGCTATCATTTCCATCACGTGGCTGCCGATCAGGAGGAGATTCTCGACGAGATCGAGGCAGCGCTGCGGGAAAAGGGATTTCTGGCGGACTTCCTGTCATACGAGCAGGAAGAGGTGGAAAAATAGGGGGAAAGTCAAAAGAAATGAATTTTTGAAATTATTTTAAAAAATATGAAATTTCCTGTTGACATTCTTTTTCAAATGTTATATACTATCTTTGCTGTCGATGAGACAGACAAGCAGTTGGCTGAAAGGTCAGGTGCGGGAAAGGTTACAGTGCCGGATAAAGCGGTCAGAATCGCAAAATGAATATGAGTCTGTAGCTCAGCTGGATAGAGCAACGGCCTTCTAAGCCGTGGGTCGGGGGTTCGAATCCCTTCAGGCTCGTCGAATCTGTTTCGACAGATTCCTATGGTGGATATAGCGCAGTTGGTTAGCGCGCCAGATTGTGGCTCTGGAGGCCTAGGGTTCGAATCCCTATATCCACCTTCCTTTTAAAAGGATCTTTTGCTGATGGGCTATCGCCAAGCGGTAAGGCACAGGACTTTGACTCCTGCATTCGTTGGTCCGAATCCAACTAGCCCAGTTAAATATGGGGTATTAGCTCAGTCGGTAGAGCACTTGACTTTTAATCAAGTTGTCCGGGGTTCGAATCCCCGATGCCTCATTACGAAGACACATTGCAGACGCGATGTGTCTTTTTGTGTAATGGGAAATCCCTTGGAAGTCTCTATTACACAAAAAGGCGCTAACGTGCCAATGATGCGCGCTCGCGCGAAATTGTAATATGAGGAGGTTTTAAGTTATGGCAAAAAAGTCCATGCGCGTAATCGGGGAGTACACAATGATCACAGCGGCGACCTTTGTCGTGGCGGCAGCCGTCTATTTCTTTCTGATTCCGAGCGGTGTATCGGTGGGAAGTATTTCCGGTCTGGCGATGCTTTTGGGAAATGTGATACCGCTGCCGATTTCAGTGCTGACCTTTATTTTAAATGCGGCGCTTCTGGTGGTGGGCTTTCTCTTTATCGGACGCGAGTTCGGCGTCAAGACGGTGTATACGTCACTGATTCTGCCGGTTTTTCTGTGGGTGTTTGAGCAGGTTTTTCCGGATTTTGTGTCGATCAAGCAGGATGCGATGATGGATACGGTCTGCTATATCTTTGTTGTCAGCGTTGGTCTGGCTCTTTTGTTCTGGATGAATGCCTCGTCGGGCGGTCTGGACATCGTGGCAAAGCTCTTAAACAAATATTTCCATATGGAGCTGGGAAAAGCGATGGCGCTTCCAGGCATGTGTGTGGCGCTCTCATCCGTGTTTTTCAGCGATAAAAAACTGGTGGTGCTGGGCATTCTGGGTACATACTTAAACGGAATTGTGCTGGATCATTTTATTTTCGGTCTGAATCTGAAAAAGAGAGTTTGCATTATCTCGGAAAAAGAAGAAGAGATACGCCAGTTTATCCTGCATACGCTTCACAGCGGCGCGACGATCTATCAGGGATTCGGCGCGTTTGACAATGAGCCGAAGACGGAAATTATCACGATCGTAGATAAAAACGAATATGCACAGCTCATGCCGTATATATTAAAAACAGATCCGAAGGCATTTGTGACGGTGTATACGGTGAATGAGATTATTTATCGTCCCAAAAGATAGAAAATGATGTTACTGATAAAAAAACTCAGTAAGCAAAAATGAACAAAATTTGCTTGACGTGGTAAGTGATTCATGATATAGTCTCATTGAAGTTAGATAAGACTAACCCGTGAAAAGGAAAATAGAAGGCAGAAAAAGCCTTTTATTTTTTAAAAGATAGTTAGCCATATCTAACTAAAGGTAGATATGGCTAACTAAGAGAAGCAGTCAGGAGGCAGGAAGATGGAACGATTGTTTGAAGAAGTATTCGTAGAGGTGTGTGCGCCGACTCTTCGTGGCATCAAACCGTCGAACTTGTTCCGCTATCAGCCGCAGAACCGTGATAAACTCCTGGAAGCGCTTGATTTCTGGAACCGGGAACTGGAACCGTCGGGGCTTCAGGTGCGGGCGCTTAAAGAGTGCAGCCGGACGGGCGCGTTTCTGATTCTGGTGTACCGCGAGGAATGGCTTCGCTTTATTCTGGGTAAAATATCTGTACAGCACTTTTTAAAAAAGTCTGGTTACCAGATGCAGAAGACGGTCGATGGCTTTTTGAAGCAGCTTTCCAACCGGCTTTGTCTGGAACATGATTTTCCACATGAGATTGGCATTTTCCTGGGGTATCCGCTTGAGGATGTTGTTGGATTCATTGAAAATCAGGGAAAAAATTATACCTGCAGCGGTTACTGGAAGACGTATGGCGACCCGCAGGAAGCAAAACGGCGGTTTGATTCATACCGGGAATGCACGGAAGTGTGCCGGGAGAAATACCGTCAGGGGACACCGATTATTCAGCTTGTAAAAGCCGCATAATAAATCTAAGTAAGTAAATTATTCACAAGGAGGAAATAAAAATGAGCAAGGTAGCAATTGTATACTGGAGCGGAACGGGAAACACAGAGGCTATGGCAAATTACGTAGCAGAGGGCGTTAAGAAAGCGGGTGGCGAGGCTGATTTATTTACTTCCGCAGAGTTTGGCGCTGACAAAGCTGGCGAGTATGACAGAATCGCATTTGGCTGCCCGTCTATGGGGGCTGAACAGTTAGAGGAGTCTGAGTTCCAGCCGATGTTCGACGAGGTTAGCCCGGTTCTCTCTGGCAAAAAGATTGCATTATTCGGTTCTTACGGATGGGGCGACGGCGAGTGGATGCGTACCTGGGAGAGCGACTGCATGACTCTGGGCGTAACCATGGCTTGCGAGCCGGTAATCTGCAACGCAACGCCGGACGAGGCAGCAGGTGCTGAGTGCGAGGCACTGGGCGAGGCTCTTGCAAACGCATAAGTAAAATCGCATAAAAACACATATATAATAAGAAGAAGTACAATTACCTGCGAACGCAGGACATCTTAAATTGCCATAATAAAGATGCTTAAAAATTGAAAATCAGAAAAGGAAGTGTCCTCCCGCGGCGCTTCCTTTTTTGTGGGCAAATATCCCCTTTTCGAAAACTCCAAAATGTGATATGATAAAAAATAAAACTGTTTGATTTGACTCAAACAACAGTATCAATTTACGAAAAGAAACAACGGAGGGAATGTATATGGAAGAAAATAAAAAACCATTGGCAGAGGGAGAGGAGAAGGAAGAGGCTGTCTCCAAGAACTTTATCGAGCGCGAGATTGACAAAGATCTGGCAGAGGGCGTTTACGATCATGTCCAGACGAGATTTCCTCCGGAACCGAACGGATATCTTCATATTGGACACGCTAAATCGATTATTCTGAACTCTGGACTGGCAAAAGAATACAACGGAAAATTCAATCTCCGTTTTGATGACACCAACCCGACGAAGGAGAAGACGGAGTTTGTTGAGTCGATCATCGAGGATGTAAAATGGCTGGGCGCTGATTTTGAGGACCGCCTGTTTTTTGCATCCAACTATTTCCAGCAGATGTATGAGTGTGCAGTTCTTCTTATTAAAAAGGGAAAAGCATTCGTCTGCGATCTGACAGCTGATCAGATCCGCGAGTACCGCGGTGATTTTAACAATCCTGGTAAGGAAAGCCCATACCGCAACCGCAGCATCGAGGAGAACTTACAGCTCTTTGAGGAGATGAAAGAAGGCAAATATGCGGATGGCGAAAAGGTACTGCGTGCGAAAATTGATATGGCATCCCCGAACATCAATATGCGTGATCCGGTTATTTATCGTGTAGCCCATATGCATCATCACAACACCGGGGACAAATGGTGCATTTACCCGATGTACGATTTCGCTCATCCGATTGAGGATGCAATTGAGCACATCACGCATTCGATTTGTACGCTGGAATTTGAGGATCACAGACCGCTCTATGACTGGGTCGTAAGAGAGTGCGAGTTTGAGAACCCGCCGCGCCAGATTGAGTTTGCGAAGATGTATCTGACCAACGTCATTACCGGAAAACGTTATATCAAGAAACTGGTAGAGGATAAGATTGTAGATGGCTGGGATGACCCGCGTCTGGTAACCATCGCAGCGCTGCGCCGCAGAGGTTACACGCCGGAATCCATCCGCCGCTTTGTAGAGCTGGCAGGTGTCTCCAAAGCAGACAATTCCATCGACAGTGCAATGTTAGAGTACTGCCTGCGCGAGGATCTGAAATTAAAGAAGTCCCGTGTGATGGCAATTCTTGACCCGGTCAAGCTTGTTATCGACAACTATCCGGAAGGACAGATCGAGGAGCTGGATGCACCAAACAATATGGAGAACGAGGAACTTGGTTCCAGAAAGATTCCATTTGGCAGAGAACTTTACATCGAACGCGAGGACTTTATGGAAGAACCACCGAAGAAATACTTCCGTCTCTTCCCGGGCAATGAGGTCCGCCTGATGAACGCGTACTTTGTTACCTGCACCGGATGCGAGAAAGATGCAGACGGCAATGTAACGGTTGTTCACTGTACCTACGATCCGGAGACGAAGAGTGGTTCCGGCTTCAATGCAAGGAAGGTAAAAGGTACGATTCACTGGGTAGCAGCACAGACTGCGCTGAAAGCAGAAGTACGTCTCTATGAGAACTTGGTAGACGAAGAAAAGGGCAAACTCAATGCAGATGGAACGCTGAACTTAAATCCGAATTCCCTGCGCGTTCTGAAAGAGTGTTACTTAGAGCCGGGTCTGAAAGAGGCAAAAGCATTTGAGAGCTTTCAGTTCGTCCGCAATGGATACTTCTGCGTGGACTGCCGCGACAGCGAGCCGGGCAAACCGGTTTTCAACCGGATTGTTTCGCTGAAGAGCTCTTTCAAGCTTCCGAAATAAATCGAGAACAACTCTTGAAAATGTATAAAAAAATACAGAAAAAAGCGGCTTTGTTCTGATGAAAAAAGGAGAGAACGGGACTTTCAGAATACATTTTAGAATATGAGCAAAATGCTTGAGAGGTCTTGGCGATTCTTCCGGGGGTTATTAAGAAAAATGTAGAAAAATGTAGTAATAACCTATAAAAAGCAGGTTGTTTTTGCTAATAAAACACCCTGCTTTTTGTGCATAATTTATGAAAGGCTTGGTTGACAATCAGGGGGGTTACTGTTATAATTTAAGTAAAGTGAGCTGATCATGTCAATCTGTGGCTTCACTTGTTACAGTTAAGGGGAAAAGCCCCTTATAAATTGCTTTCAAAAATGGAATGCATTCCACAATACGGAATCTTACTGGTGGAATTTTATAAGTATAATTTTTCACAAAGAAAGCAGAACCTAAAATAAATAAGGAGGTGCAATGCACAATGTGGACTGAACCAACTATGCCTTTCGGGCAGTCAGTTATCGTTTCTCTGCTGGGTCTTTCGGTAGTTTTCCTGGCTCTGATCTGTCTGGCTCTGGCAATTATGGTAATTTCCAAGATTCTCCGCTCCGTTGTTTCTGATGGTGCTAAGGCCCCGGCCGCAGCACAGAAAGCAGCACCGGCTGTGTCGGATGAAGCTGATAAGGAATTACTTGCCGTGCTGATGGCAACGATCGGGGATGACCTCGGATTGCCGACAGACAAGTTTAAGATCTTGAGCGTGACAGAAGTTAAGTAATGAGAAACAGGAATGAAAGGAAATCGAAAGGAAGGTTAGAGCAGTTATGAAGTATACGGCTACCCTCAATGGAAAACAGTACGAAGTAGAACTTGAAAGAATCGATGCATACGAGCCAATGCCGCGTTACGGCGAGGCTCCGGCAGCAGCACCGGCTCCAGTAGCAGCACCGGCAGCACCGGCAGCTCCAGCACCGGCGCCTGCACCAGCAGCACCGGCTCCTGCACCAGCAGCAGCTCCGGCGGCAGCACCGGCAGCAGGTGCAACTACCGTAGAGGCTCCGATGCCAGGTAAAATCCTGAACATCAAAGTATCTGCAGGACAGGCAGTTAAGTTTGGTGAGACCGTCATCGTGATGGAAGCTATGAAGATGGAAACTGAAATCGTTGCTCCGGCAGACGGTACAGTAGCACAGATTCTTGTCAAAGCAGGCGACGCCGTTGACACAGGTGCAGCACTGGTTACCCTGAACTAATAGACGATACTATGATAAATAGCAACTGTTTACAAAAAGGAATTTTCGGAACTGAAAATTCTGTATGATACAGTTCAGGCAACAGATTTTGCCGATTTGGAATACAAAGCATCGGCAAAATCCCATTACTGGGCACACATGTGTGAACAGTAATGATAAACATTCGAAAGGACGTAAAGAATTATGAAATATGTTGCTACGATCAATGGAAAGAAATACGAAGTTGAAGTAGAAAAATTAGAAGCTTACAAATCTCTGGATCGTAATGGTGTAGCAGCTCCGGCAGCTCCGGTTCTTCCGGTATCCGCACCGGTACAGAGACCGGCAGCACCGGCTCCGGCTCCAGTTGCAGCAGCACCGGCTCCAGCTCCGGCACCGGCAGCAGCTCCGGCTCCGGCGGCAGCAGCTCCGGCGGGCGCAACTACCGTAGAAGCTCCGATGCCAGGTAAAATCCTGAACATCAAAGTATCTGAAGGACAGGCAGTTAAATTTGGCGAAGTAGTAGTTATTATGGAAGCCATGAAGATGGAGACTGAGATCGTTGCTCCGGCAGACGGTACAGTCAGCAAGATCCTTGTTAAGGCTGGCGATTCTGTTGATACAGGAGCTGCTCTGGTTGCTCTGAACTAGGAGGTTAGGTAATGAACTTTTTTGAAATATTAAAAGAGCTTCTTGCACAGTCGGGTTTCGCAGCATTGACCTGGAGAAGCTGTGTAATGATTCTCATTGCTTTTGTATTATTATACCTGGCAATTAAAAAGCAGTTCGAGCCGCTTCTTCTGCTTCCGATTGCATTTGGTATGTTCCTGGCAAACCTGCCGTTGGCTGACCTGATGAAGGAAAGCGAGCCGTGGTATACCGCAGGTGTTCTGCGTATCATCTACGGCGGTGTTAAGTCCAGTTTGTTCCCGTGTCTGATCTTCATGGCAGTAGGTGCCATGACAGACTTTGGTCCGCTGATTGCAAACCCGGTGAGCCTTCTGCTTGGTGCAGCTGCTCAGTTTGGTATCTACATTGCATTCATGCTGGCTAACGCAACTGGTCTGTTTACAGTAGGTGAGGCAGCTGCTATCGGTATCATCGGTGGTGCAGACGGTCCGACCGCTATCTATGTAGCTAACAACCTGGCACCGGATCTGGTTGCTCCGATCGCCGTTGCCGCTTACTCCTACATGGCGCTGATTCCGCTGATTCAGCCGCCGATCATGAAGCTTCTTACCACTAAGAAAGAGCGTTCCATTGTTATGAAGCAGCTCCGTAAGGTAAGCAAGGTTGAGAAGATTGTATTCCCGGTATTCGTAGTACTGTTCTGCTCCCTGCTTCTTCCGTCCGTAGCTCCGCTGCTTGGTATGCTGATGCTTGGTAACCTGCTTCGTGAATCTGGTGTTACAGAGCGTCTTTCTGATACAGCTCAGAACGCACTGTGCAACATCGTAACTATCATGCTTGGTACTACCGTAGGTGCAACCGCAAACGGCGAGATCTTCCTGCGTGTTCAGACCATCGCTATTATCTGCATGGGTCTGCTTGCATTCGCATTCGCTACCATCGGAGGTGTTCTACTTGGTAAGGTGCTGTGCGCTGTAACCGGCGGCAAGATCAACCCGTTAATCGGTTCCGCTGGTGTATCTGCTGTACCGATGGCTGCCCGCGTTTCTCAGACAGTTGGTGCAAAAGAGAATCCGACCAACTTCCTTCTGATGCACGCTATGGGACCAAACGTAGCAGGTGTTATCGGTTCTGCCGTAGCAGCAGGTTTCTTCATGCTGATTTTCGGTTAATCGAATATTGATTTTTGGCTGTTGCAGCCGGGATCTGGCTGCATCTGGCCTGCGAAAGACCGCAGCGCCGGAAGTACCGGATCCCGTTTTTACTTATTTATATAGGTAGTTATAGAAAATTTTTTTAAAGGAGGCTTTATTGTGGCTAATAAAGTAATGTCTTTACACGATGCCGTAGAAAAGTATGTATGTGACAACGATGTACTTTGTCTCGGCGGATTTACAACAAACCGTAAACCGTATGCAGCAGTTTACGAGATCCTTCGTCAGGGTAAAACTGGTTTTGTAGGCTGGTCTGGCCCGGCAGGTGGTGACTGGGATGCGTTAATCGGTGAGGGCCGTGTGAGAGCCTACATCAACTGCTATACTGCAAACTCTGGTTACACCAACGTAGCTCGTCGTTTCCGTGCAGCTATCGAGAAGGGTGAGCTTACATATGAGGATTATTCTCAGGACGTTCTGATGCTTCAGCTTCATGCTGCATCTCTGGGTCTTCCGTACCTGCCGGTACGTATGATGCAGGGCTCCGGACTTGTTAAGTTCTGGGGTATCAGCGAAGAGAAGAGAAGAACCATGGAAGGTGTTGACAACCTGAAATGCGTAGAGATCGAGAACCCGCTTGAGCCAGGCGAGAAGCTGCTGGCTGTTCCGGTTCCGAAGCTTGACTGCGCTATCATCCATGTTCAGCAGGCATCTCCGGATGGAACCTGTATCATCGATGGTGATGAGTTCCATGACGTAGATATCGCTGTAGCTGCAAAACGTTGTATCGTTACCTGCGAGGAGATCGTAAGTGATGAGTATATCCGTCGTGACCCAACCAAGACAAGAATCTTTGGTGAGTGTGTAGACGCCGTTGTTCGTGCACCGTACGGTGCTTGGCCGGCACAGTGCTACGGCTATTATGATGATGATGATAAGGGCTTGAAAGAGTACGACAAGGCTTCCAAGTACCTTGACGCTGAGGATGCTAAGGCACAGCTTCAGAAGGCTGCAGACAAAGCTGCTAAGGCTGCTGCTGCTAAGCCGGAAGATGAGAAGCTTGCAAAAGCTGCAGAAGTTGCTGCACAGGCTGCAAAAGATGCTGCTGACGGCACCAAGATTCCGGAGACCTTCAAGGATTACCTTCAGAAGTATGTATATGGATGCAAGGATCAGGATGATCTGCTCAACGTACTGGGCGGCGCTCGCCTCATGAACCTTAAGAATGAGCCGCATCTTGGCTATTCTACCAGACATTAATTGAGGGAGGGAAAATCTAAAATGGCTGATTATACAAAGTATACAAAGCAGGAAATGCAGGCTTACGCCATCGCAAAAAATATTAAAGAAAATCAGATCGTTATCGTTGGTACCGGTCTTCCGTTAATCGGTGCATCCCTGGCAAAACGTGTTGTTTGCCCGAGCTGCCATCCGATCGTAGAGAGTGGTCTTATGGATTGTTCTCCGATCGAGGTTCCGCGTTCTGTAGGTGACAACCGTTTCATGGCTCACTGTGCAGTACAGTGGCCAAACGTTCGTTTCGTAGGTTTCGAGGCTAATGAGTGGTTACATGATGCTGATCGTATGATCGCATTCATCGGTGGCGCTCAGATCGACCCGTACGGAAACGTTAACTCTACCTGTATCTTTGGTAAGGGTGATTATGTTAAACCTACCACACGTTTCACCGGTTCTGGCGGTGCAAACGGAATCGCTACCTTCTGCAACACCATCATCATGATGCAGCATCAGAAGAGAAGATTCATGGAGCATGTTGACTACATCACAAGCTGTGGCTGGATGGACGGCCCTGGCGGACGTGAGAGAGCAGGTCTTCCGGGCAACCGTGGACCGCAGATGGTAGTTACCGATCTTGGTATCATGAAATTCGACGAAGAGACCAAGAGAATGTACCTGGCTTACTACTATCCATTCTCCTCTCCGGAAATGGTTCAGGAGAACACTGGTTTCGAGATCGATACCTCCAGAGCTCAGCTGATGGAAGGTCCGGATCCGGAGATCATCCGCGTTATTCGTGAAGAGATCGACCCAGGTCAGGCATTCATCAAAGTTCCGAAGGAGACTAAGTAATTAGCCTTCCATAGGGAATCAAGACAGATATCATTTCTGTCGATTAATTAGTTACTGATTGCAGGCGGGACAGGAGACGAACTGTCCCGCAAGCAATTCATTTATAACCATTTTTATTTTTTATTTTATAAGGAGAAAAGAAGACATGAATATGTATTCAATGCCAGGATATTTCCAGAATATGCCTACCGTTGGTAAAGCTCTGGTTAATCCGAATCCGGAAAACGAGCAGGAACTGAAGGCTGTTGAGAACGACATCCATGAGTCCATTAAGCAGGCTCTTGATGCTGGTATCACAACCGAAGAGAAGTTAAACGCACGTGGACAGCTTTCCGCTACACAGCGTATCAACGCCCTGATCGATCCAGGTACATGGTGCCCGTTAAACAGCCTTTACAATCCGGAAGACAACCGTTTCCAGACAACTAACGTTCTGAATGGTCTTGGCCGTGTAAATGGCAAATGGGTTTACATCATCGCTTCTGATAACAAGAAGATGGCTGGTGCTTGGGTTCCGGGACAGGCAGATAACCTGCTCCGTGCTGCAGATACCGCTAAGATGCTGCATCTGCCGTTAGTATACCTGTTAAACTGCTCAGGCGTTGAGTTCCCGAATCAGGACAAAGTATACCCGAACCGTCGTGGTGGTGGTACACCGTTCTTCCGCAACGCTGAGTTAAACCAGCTTGGTGTTCCGGTTATCGTAGGTATCTACGGAACCAACCCGGCAGGTGGTGGTTACCACAGCATTTCCCCGACTATCCTGATCGCTCATAAAGATGCGAACATGGCAGTTGGTGGCGCTGGTATCCTTTCCGGTATGAACCCGAAGGGTTACATCGATGAGGAAGCAGCAGAGCAGATCGTTAACGCTCAGATCGAGAACAGCAAACATCACGTTCCGGCTCCGGGTTCCGTGCCGATCCACTATGATGAGACCGGATTCTTCCGTGAAGTTTACGAGGATGATTTAGGCGTTATCGAGGGAATCAAGAAGTACATCAACTACCTTCCGTGCTTCAACCTGGAGTTCTTCCGTGTTGACAGCCCGAAGGCTCCGCAGCTTCCGGCTGAGGATCTGTACAGCATCATCCCGATGAACCAGAAACGTCCGTACGACATCTACGATGTAATCGGCCGTCTGTTCGATAACAGTGAGTTCTTCGAGTACAAGAAAGGCTACGGTCCGGAGATCGTTGCTGGTCTTGCAAAAGTTAACGGCCTTCTGGTTGGTGTTATCGCTAACGTACAGGGCTTACTCATGAACTATCCGGAGTACAAACAGGGTTCTGTAGGTATCGGTGGTAAGCTGTACCGTCAGGGTCTGATTAAGATGAACGAGTTCGTTACTCTGTGTGCTCGTGATAAGACACCGGTTATCTGGCTGCAGGATACCACAGGTATCGATGTAGGCGATGACGCTGAGAAGGCAGAGCTGCTTGGTTTAGGTCAGTCCCTGATCTACTCTATCGAGAATGCTAAGCTTCCGTCTCTGGAGGTTACTCTTCGTAAGGCAAGTGCTGCTGCTCACTACGTTCTGGGTGGTCCGCAGGGCAACAACACCAACGTATTCTCTATCGGTACAGGTGCTTGCGAGTACTACGTAATGCCGGGTGAGACCGCTGCAAACGCTATGTACTCCAGAAAGCTTGTTAAAGCTAAAAAAGCTGGCGAGCCGCTTCAGCCGATCATCGACAAGATGAACGCTATGATCCAGATGTACACAGACAAATCTCGTCCGAAATACTGTACAAAACAGGGTATGGTTGATGAGATCGTAGATCTGACCGATCTTCGTCCGTACATCCAGGCATTTACTGAGGCTTATTATCAGAATGCTCAGGCTATCTGCCCGATGCATCAGATGCTGGCTCCGAGATCTACTCGTGAGTTCATCAACTACGGTAAATAATTATCAAATTAAAACGGCATTGTGATAGGTGCCGCTAAGATAACATTTTAAAAAGAGAAGGCGCGTAAGTACGCGGCTGACAGTGATAGTGTAAATAGTGATAAGTAACAAATTGATAGTGTGAATAGTGTGAGGCTCTGGCGAAGCGGCTTGTCTGTATGACTGTAAATGAACCGTTTTGCCGGATGCTTGCAGATAAATCGGGCAAAGGAACTGGAACCTTTGCTCGATTTATTGGTATACTCAGGCAGATAAGTAATAAGTAATAGTTTTGTTAAGAATTATTTTATAACATTTTCAAGATTTTACAGCGACTTTTAGTTGATTTTGTGGTATTATGATGGGTGGAGACGATGTGATAGCACGGATCTGCCAAAACATCGTTGAAACAAAAATCAGGCATAGAAAGTCAGTATTGAAAGGAAAAAGATACATCATGAGCGAAATTTTCACTTTAGGTATCGACGTAGGCTCTACAGCTTCCAAATGTATCATCCTGAAGGATGGAAAGGAGATCGTAGGTAAGTCTCTGATTGACGTTGGAGCAGGTACCAGCGGTCCAAGCCGTGCCATCGAGGCAGTTCTGGAAGATGCAGGCCTCAAGAAAGAAGATATGGCATTCACACTGGCTACCGGTTATGGACGTACATCTCTGATGGACGGAATTGCCGATAAGCAGATGAGTGAGCTGTCATGTCATGCAAAGGGCGCTTATTTCCTTTTCCCGAAGGTTCATACCGTAATTGACATCGGCGGTCAGGACGTGAAGGTTCTTCGCGTTGAGGACGGTGTCATGACAAACTTCCAGATGAACGATAAGTGTGCAGCCGGAACCGGAAGATTCCTGGATGTTATGGCTCGCGTTCTCGAAGTTGAGGTAAGTGATCTAGGCCGTCTTGGCGCTATGTCCAAGAAGCAGGTAGGAATCAGTTCCACCTGTACGGTTTTTGCAGAGAGTGAGGTTATAAGCCAGTTGTCGATGGGAACGGATAAATGTGATATCATTGCCGGTATTCATCGTTCAGTGGCTCATCGTGTCACGGGTCTTGCCCACCGAATCGGTGTAGTGCCGGATGTCGTTATGACAGGCGGTGTGGCTCAGAACCAGGGCGTAGTAGATGCGCTTGAGGCTGAGCTTGGCGTAAAGATTTGTACATCCCCGCTGACACAGTATAACGGCGCGCTTGGCGCAGCCCTGATGGCATATCAGGTAGCCAGCCGTCAGAAGTAACTAAGTTAATTTTTAAGAATGGAGGATAATTATTATGGCAAAACAAGTTAGTCCTGGTGTTCTTGCGCTTCGTAAAGTCGTAGATGACGTACACAAAGAGGCGCGTGAGGCCAAAGCAAGAGGCGAGTTAGTTGGATGGTCTTCTTCCAAATTCCCGTGTGAGCTTGCAGCAGCATTTGATTTACACGTTATGTATCCGGAGAACCAGGCAGCTGGTATCGCAGCTAACCGTTACGGTGAGCTGATGTGCCAGGCAGCTGAGGATCTTGGATATGACAACGATATCTGCGGTTACGCTCGTATCAGCCTTGCATATGCAGCTGGTGTACGTGTATCCCGTAAGTATGATCCGGAGACTGGTGAATACATCATCGATCCGAGCACAGGTAAACCATTAAAAGATGCTGACGGCAACGTAGTGATGGGTGAAGACGGAAAACCGAAGAAGGATCCGAAGACTCAGACTCCGTATCTGCAGCTGGACAACCTGCTTGAGATTGAAAAACTCCCGGATGGTCCGGAAAAAGAGAAACGTCTTGAGGCTATTTCTCCGATTCGTCAGATGCGTATTCCGCAGCCGGATTTCGTTCTTTGCTGCAACAACATCTGTAACTGTATGACAAAATGGTATGAGAACATCGCTCGTATGTGCAACATTCCGCTGATCATGATCGATATCCCGTACAACAATACAGTAGAAGTTCATGATGAGAATGTTAAATATGTTCGCGCTCAGTTCGACAAAGCGATCAAACAGCTGGAAGAGCTGACAGGCAAGAAGTTCGACGAGAAGAAGTTCGAGCAGGCTTGTGCAAACGCTAACCGTACCGCTAAGGCTTGGCTGAAAGTCTGTGATTTCCTGCAGTACAAACCGGCTCCATATAGTGGATTTGACCTGTTCAACCACATGGCAGACGTTGTAACTGCACGTGCTACTGTAGCTGCTGGTGATGCTTTTGAATTACTTGCAAAAGACCTGGAAGAGACAGTTAAGAAGGGTGAGACCACAACTCCGTTCCCGGAGAAATACCGTGTTATGTTCGAGGGTATTCCGTGCTGGCCGAAACTGCCGGCTCTGTTCAAACCGCTGAAGACCCACGGTGTAAACGTTACTGCCGTTGTATATGCTCCGGCATTCGGTTTCGTTTACAACAACATCGATGAGATGGCTCGTGCTTACTACAAAGCTCCGAACTCTGTCTGCATCGAGCAGGGTGTTGACTGGCGTGAAGGCATCTGCCGTGATAACAAGGTAGATGGCGTTCTGGTTCACTACAACAGAAGCTGTAAACCGTGGAGTGGTTACATGGCTGAGATGCAGCGTCGCTTTACTGCTGACCTGGGTATCCCGTGTGCTGGTTTCGACGGCGATCAGGCTGACCCGCGTAACTTCAATGCTGCTCAGTACGAGACTCGTGTAGAGGGTCTGGTTGAGGCAATGGAAGCAAATAAGCAGGCAAAGGAGGCTAAATAACCATGAGTGTTAACGCATTATTAGAAGAATTTAAGGTAAAAGCTGCAACTCCGAAGCAGCAGCTTGCTGAATATAAAGCTCAGGGCAAAAAAGTAGTTGGTGTTCTTCCTTACTACGCTCCGGAAGAGCTTGTATATGCCGCTGGTATCGTTCCGATGGGGATGTGGGGTTCCAACACTAAGACCATCAGCCGTGCAAAAGAGTACTGCGCTACTTTCTACTGCACCATCGCTCAGTTAGCTCTGGAGATGCTGCTGGATGGAACTATGGATCAGTTAGACGGTATTATCACACCTACTATCTGTGATACTCTTCGTCCGATGAGCCAGAACTTCCGTGTAGCTATGGGCGACAAGATGAAAGTTATCTTCTTAGCTCATCCGCAGAACCGTTTCGAAGAGTTTGGTCTTCAGTTCTGTATCGATCAGTACAACCATGTAAAAGCTGATCTGGAAGAGATCGCTGGAAGAAAGATTACTGATTCTGACATCCAGGATGCTATCGTTGTATACAACAAGAGCCGTGCAGCTCGCCGTGAGTTCGTAAAACTGGCTAACGAGCACTGTGATGTTATCACACCAACCAAACGTTCCGCAGTTCTGAAGGCATTCTACTTCATGGAGAAGCCGGAATACACTGCAAAGCTGAACGAGCTGAACGCAGAGCTGGCTAAACTTCCTGTCTGTGACTGGAAGGGAACCAAGGTTGTTACCTCCGGTATTATCTGTGATAATCCGAAGCTGCTTTCTATCTTCGAAGAGAACAACATCGCTATCGCTGCAGATGATGTAGCACATGAGACACGTTCCTTCCGTGTAGACGCTCCGGAAGACGAGCTGGATCCGGTTAGAGCACTGGCTAAACAGTTCGCTAACATCGATTACGAAGTACTTCTGTACGATCCGGAATCTGACAAGAACCGTCGTGGTGAGTTCGTAGCTAACATGGTTAAAGAGAGCGGCGCTCAGGGTCTGGTACTGTTTATGCAGCAGTTCTGTGATCCGGAGGAGATGGAGTATCCATACCTGAAGAAAGCTCTGAACGATGCAGGCGTTCCGCACATCAAACTGGGTATCGACCAGCAGATGAGAGACTTCGGTCAGGCAAGCACTGCTATTCAGGCATTCGCTGACGTTCTTGCACTTCAGAAATAATAGAAGATTCGTTTGGGAAACTGAATGATGAGATAGAAACGCCCCCGCAGGAGATTTTCTTGCGGGGGCGTTTGTTTGGTGCGCCTTGCGGCATACATTTATTTATTCCTTAGTGGAGTCAGAAGAACTATTATTTGCAATTTGCTCATCCGTCACAGACCCCTGGCGGTAGCCGCTGCCTGGTTCCTGTTTGGAGTTCTTCTTTGGAGCATCCGGCTTTTTGTCTCCGGAAGTAGAAGAGGTTTCTTTGGACGGACCGGAGCTTCCGGAATTGCTGTGGCTGCCGGAGCTTCCGTTGGAATTGCTGCTATCATCGCTGGAAGAATCTTCGGATGAGCCGGTGCTGGAGTCAGAGCTTCCGGAATCTGGCGTCCTGCTGGAGCTGGTGGCTGTTTTTTTCGTCTTTTTGGAGGAGCTGTTCTGGAAATCGTCCCAGCTTTCGTTATCGAATTCATTGGAAGCCGCGGTCTGGCGGCTCTGAGCGATGCCGTTTACCGTCCAGGCGCCGTCTGCGTTTACAGTGTAGCCGTCCGGTGTCGTGGTGGAGGTTAGAAGCCAGCCTTCGGCGTCGAAATAGTAGCATTCGCTGACGCCGTCCTGGTTGCCGTCGATCCAGCGCCAGCCATTTGCCGCCCAGGTGTTGTCACCGTTGTCGTACCACCAGCGGGCAGCATTGTCACCAGCTCCATTTTTCCAGCTTCCTGCCATCGCCGGGAAAGCGGCGGAGAGGGAGAGAAGACCGGTTGTTAAGCCTGCTAAAAATAAGCGTTTATTAATCATAAAGTGAAATCTCCTTTATTTCTCCTGCTTAAATGTATGTCCCATATAATAGGATAATTCTGCCGCACTGTGGCGGACCTGATCCTGCAGGTGCAGAAGATGTGTGTCATCTTCAATACGGGAATACGGTGCGATGATTCCGACCGAAGCGGAAATGCGTCCGTCAATACCGTAAATGGGAGCACCGATCCCGACTGCATCCGGGACGTATTCGCCGTGGGAAACGGCAATGCCCTTCTCACGGATGGTGCGGAGTTCTTCTGCCAATTCTGCGGGATCCGCCTTTGGAAATGCCTCAGGACGGGTTAAGCGTGTGTCCAGATAGCGGCGGATGTATTCGTCGCTCTGGAAAGCCAGAAGCGCTTTGCGGATCGCACCGCAGTGCAGATCCATCTCATAGCCAAATTCTTCGACGACCTTGAGGTGGTTCGGACCGTCCGTTTTGTCAAGTACCAGTCCCTTGTCGCCAACCTGGATGATCAGATAGGAATCCTCACGGGTACAGTAGGAGAGGTTCTTGAGAATCGGAAGCGCCGCATCCTGAATCCGCACATTGTCAGCCGCCGCCCGACCGAGAGAGATGAGGGCGGGACCAAGCTGGTAGGTGTGCGCGTGTTCATCGCGGATCACGTATTTTTTTTCACAAAATGTCTGCAAAATCCGGTGGATTGTGCTGGGCGGAAGCCCGGTTGATTCGGAAAGTTCTGCGATGGAATATTTGTGGTTGGCTTCTTTTAAAAGTTCCAGAAGTTCCATCGCGCGGAGAAGACTTTGTATCATGCAAAGAATCCTCCTGTGTTATTCTGTGATTTCCTCAACCGTCACGGTTGTGCTGTCATCCGGGGCTGCGTCGGAATCTTCTTTCTCGGAAGAAGATTCGCCGTCCTCGGAAACCGGAGCATCTGCGCGGACGGTTTCTGTTTTGACTGGTTCTTCGGAAGAGACATCTGCATCAGCCGGAGCTTTTTCGCTTTCCTCAGAATGTTCAGAAGTTTCCTCTGGAGTCTCAGCCGGAGCTTCCTTTTTCTCCGGATTTAAGGAAACATAGCTGCGTTCGGAGGCAGCTGTATCAGAAGCCTTGGAAGCTTCTTTATCGCCGGCATCGTCAAAATCATCGAAATCATCTTCAAAGTCGTGGAAATCCTCATCCAGTTCCTTGTGGAATGATTTATACTGTAAGACGTAAGAAACACCAGCTGCTGCAGCGCCGACGATAGCTGCCAGTGTCAGTAATTTACCAAAATGTTTTTTTGCCATGGTTGATACTCCTCTCTATACGATTCGATATCCTTATTGTAATACGAAACGCCTAAAAAATAAAGGGAATCTTTTGTGAACAACGGGAAGTGTGTGAATCACGTGTTACGGGGTACGTATGCGTGAACAGTAACACAGGGGCGGTAATTATGTACAGGAAGCATGAGAAAAATGCTTGTTGTCATACCGGAAATCATGTAGAATAAAATTATATATTTGCTAGGTGGTGATAAAAATAAAATGATGAATTTGAATACAAAGATGACGGCGCAGGAATTGGAACAAATGATTGCACAGATGGAAAGGATATTTACGGTTGTACGTATTTTAGATAAAGATCTACTCCATAAGATGGACGTGAGGAACGGGGAACTCCGATCCGAGGACTGCAAATGCTATTCGTTCTGGGAAAAAGGAAAGAATTGTGAGAATTGTGCGGCACAGCGCGCGCTTGCGATGAAGGGACAGTGCATGAAGCTTGAATTTATCGGTCTGAAGATGTATCAGGTCATCGCGAAGTATCTGGAGGTGGATGGAGTTCCCTGTGTGGTGGAGATGATTTCCTGTCTGGATGATGAGACACTTCTTGACGCAGAGGGAAGAGAAGCACTCGTTAAGAAATTTGCACACTACAGGCGCGAGCTGTATGCGGATGCACTGACGAGGAGCTACAGCCGGAGATATTTTGAAGATCAGTTAAAAGAGCAGCGGATGGATGCCGGTATCGCGATGCTCGATCTGGATGATTTTAAGACCTACAATGATATATATGGGCATGTGGCGGGCGATAAAGTGCTGGTGACGGTGTCGGCGGCGATTATAAGCTGTATCCGTAAGACGGACCGCTTGGTGCGTTATGGCGGGGATGAATTCCTGCTTGTGATGCCGGGCATCAGTCTGGAGGCATTTGTTGAGAAGCTGCATCGGATACAGGATCTGATCTGCAACATGAGTGTTGAAGGATATCCGCAACTGAAATTGTCAGTCAGCATCGGCGGTACGCTGACGAACGGGGAGACAGTCGGGAAGGCGATGTGCCGGGCGGACGAATTTATGTATCAGGCGAAGACCTCCAAGAACATGATTGTGACTGAGAAAGATGGACAGTGGACACCGGAGGAGATCGTGGTAGCCGGGCGGCGCAATGCGAGTCGTTACCGCATTTTGATCGTGGACGATTCGGAGATGAACCGTATGATTCTCTCAGAAATGCTGAAAGGCGAATTCGAGATTCTGGAGGCAGAAAATGGTTCAGCATGTCTCGACATGCTGAACCGTTATGAGACGAAGATTTCCCTGATTCTTCTCGATATCGTCATGCCTGGGATGAACGGCTTCGGGGTTCTGGAATACATGAACCGCAACAACCTGATCGGGGATATCCCGGTTATCATGATTTCGGGCGAAGATTCGGGCGAGGTCATCAAGCAGGCGTATGAGTGGGGAGTTTCTGATTATATCAAGCGCCCGTTCGATATGGAGGTTGTACACCGGCGTGTCTTAAATACGATCAAATTGTATGCGAAACAGCGCCGCCTGGTGGCAATGGTGACGAACCAGGTTTTTGAGAAAGAGAAGAATAGCCGGATGCTGATCAGTGTTCTGAGCGAGATCGTGGAATTTCGAAATGGCGAGAGCGGTATGCACGTACTCAATATTAATATATTGACGACGATGATTCTGGAACAGCTCGTCAAGAAGACGGACAAATATCCCTTGTCCTGGTCGAACCGGATGCTGATCAGCACGGCATCATCCCTGCATGACATCGGAAAGATCGGAATTGACGAGAAGATTTTGAATAAACCGGGTCGTCTGACGCCGGAGGAGCGTAAGATCATGGAAAAACATACAGTGATCGGTGCGGACATGCTTGCGAATCTTCAGATGTATGAGGATGAGCCGCTGATGAAAGTGGCGTACCAGATCTGCCGTTGGCACCATGAGCGCTATGATGGAAAAGGATATCCAGATGGTCTAAAAGGGGAGGAGATCCCGATCTCAGCGCAGGTGGTGGCGCTGGCGGATGTGTATGATGCGCTGACAAGTGAGCGCGTCTATAAAAAGGCTTATTCTCATGAGGAGGCGGTGCAGATGATCTGCAACGGAGAGTGTGGTACATTTAACCCGCTCCTGCTTGAGTGCCTGTGTGAGATTCAGGATCCTATTAAAAAGGAGCTGCAGGAGGCAGCATACCGGAGTGAGATGAGTGATCCGGAGCGAAAAAATAAGAAATTTGAACATTATGACAATTCACAGAAGAAGTTTTTCGGCGCGGTGACGCAGGCGATTGAAAAAGAGTATGGAACTGCGGGCGAGGAGCTGAGCCGTATGAAAACTGAGGAAGAGAAATAACAGGAGGCTGTCATGACAATTCAGGAATGCTACAAAGAAATGGGCGGGGATTTTGAAGGAGTTCAGAAACGCTTTGGAGGTGTGGCGCTGGTGGAAAAATTTGCCATCAAGTTTCTGAGCGATTCCAGCTTTCAGGATCTGGAGGATGGATTAAAAGAAAAGGATGCGGAGAAAGCATTCCGCGCGGCACATACCCTGAAAGGAATCTGTCTGAACCTGGGCTTTGATGCCTTCTATGAGGTAAGCGCAGCGCTGACCGAAAAACTGAGAGGCAGAGAACTGACCGGATACGAGGCAGATTTTGCATCGGTAAAAGAGTGTTATGAGAAAACGGTTGCGGCGATTAAGGCATTTGAGGAGAGCAATTAATAGAACGGGGAGAAATGGAATATTTCAGTTCTCCCCGTAAAATTTACTAAAATTTTAGCACTCAACACTTGACGGTGCTAACAGAACGTGTTATAACATACTTCGTAAGAAGAAGATACATATCTGATTACGAAAGAAAAGCAATCAGATGGAATAAATTTGGATGGATAAGGAGGAGCCAATAATGAAGTTAACACCATTATTTGACAGAGTTGTATTAAAGCAGTTAGTTGCAGAGGAGACGACCAAATCAGGTATCGTTCTTCCGGGTCAGGCAAAAGAGAAACCGCAGCAGGCAGAGGTAATCGCGGTTGGTCCTGGCGGAGTGGTAGATGGAAAAGAAATCACGATGCAGGTAAAGGTTGGCGATAAAGTTATCTATTCGAAATACTCAGGCACAGAAGTTGAGCTGGACAATGAGAAATATGTCATTGTAAAACAGAATGATATTCTGGCTGTTATCGGTTAATCGATGGGCAGGATGTCTGGAAGACAGATGCTGATCGGAACGTTTATTCAAGAAAATTATGGAGGTTGATAACCATGGCAAAGGAAATTAAATATGGCGTAGAAGCCAGAAAAGCCCTGGAAGCGGGCGTAAATCAGTTAGCAGATACCGTAAGAGTTACATTAGGACCGAAAGGCAGAAACGTAGTTCTGGATAAATCCTTCGGTGCTCCGCTCATTACCAACGATGGTGTGACCATTGCGAAGGAGATCGAGCTGGCAGACCCGTTTGAGAACATGGGCGCACAGCTGGTGAAGGAAGTAGCAACCAAGACCAACGATGCAGCTGGTGATGGTACTACAACCGCAACCGTTCTGGCCCAGGCGATGATCAACGAAGGTATGAAGAACCTGGCAGCAGGTGCTAACCCGATCATCATGAGAAAGGGTATGAAGAAAGCCACAGATGCAGCCGTAGAGGCAATCAAAGGCATGAAGAAGGACGTTAAGAGCCAGGCAGATATCGCAAGAGTCGCTGCTATCTCTTCCGCTGATGAGGAAGTAGGCCAGATGGTAGCAGACGCGATGGAGAAGGTTTCCAAAGACGGTGTTATTACCATTGAAGAGTCCAAGACTATGAAGACCGAGCTTGATCTGGTAGAAGGCATGCAGTTTGACCGTGGCTATGTATCTGCATACATGGCAACTGATATGGAGAAGATGGAAGCCGTTCTGGACGATCCGTACATCTTAATTACCGATAAGAAGATCTCCAACATTCAGGAGATTCTGCCGCTGCTGGAACAGCTGGTACAGTCTGGTTCCAAGCTGCTCATCATCGCTGAGGACATTGAGGGCGAGGCGCTGACCACCCTGATTGTCAATAAGCTGAGAGGTACTTTCACCGTTGTTGGTGTGAAGGCTCCGGGTTACGGCGATAGAAGAAAAGAAATGTTAAAGGATATCGCAACCCTGACCGGCGGTACTGTTATTTCCGAGGAACTGGGACTTGAATTAAAGGATACCACCATGGATCAGCTTGGTCGTGCGAAATCCGTTAAAGTTCAGAAAGAGAACACCATCATCGTAGATGGCTGCGGCGATAAGAAAGCCATCGCAGACCGTGTGGCTCAGATTAAGGCTCAGATTGAGGAAACCACTTCTGATTTTGACCGTGAGAAACTGCAGGAGAGACTGGCTAAGATGGCTGGCGGCGTAGCCGTTATCCGTGTTGGTGCAGCGACCGAGGCTGAGATGAAGGAAGCTAAGATGCGTATGGAAGATGCCCTGTCCGCAGCAAAGGCAGCTGTTGAGGAAGGCATCATCGCAGGCGGCGGATCTGCATATGTTCACGCAGCAGCAGAAGTTCAGAGGGTAGTAGACGGACTGGAAGGCGACGAGAAGACCGGCGGCCGTATCGTCCTGAAAGCTCTGGAAGCTCCGCTGTTCCACATCGCAGCAAACGCAGGTCTGGAAGGCTCTGTTATCATCAACAAGGTAAAAGAGTCCCCGGTAGGCGTAGGTTACGATGCTTACAATGAGGAATACGTAGATATGGTAGAAGCAGGCATCCTGGATCCGGCAAAGGTAACCAGAAGTGCCCTGCAGAACGCAACCAGCGTTGCATCTACCCTGCTTACAACCGAGTCCGCAGTTGCCAACATCAAAGAAGATGCACCGGCAGGTCCGGCAGCAGGCGCTGGCATGGGCGGCATGATGTAAGTAAGAGAGCCGGAAAATGGCGGAAGATGTTACATCAGAGATGCAGTATCGAATGTAGAAAATAAAAATGGTAATTTATAGAAAGAATCTCTGACAGGCAGCTGCCAGGGGAGAGAAGGACTGCTATGCGAAGGTGTGGCAGTCCTTCTTTTTTGGTGAAAAAATTGGCAGGGAAATGAGGCTAAGGATGACTGCATTATTAATACTTATCTGATTGGTATTATTTATAAGATACACTAATTAAATGGCGTAAGTAAATTCTATCGTCAACCCCTTTATTCTCCGGTTGACATATTTCAAAAAACTTGCTAAAATCAATTATTAACATCAGACAGTTTTCAATGTCCAGTGTTTAAAATTTACGAAAGTGAGGGTAATATAATGGGTAAGATTATTGGCGATGGCATTACATTTGATGATGTCCTGCTTGTGCCGTCCTATTCTGAGGTTATTCCGAATCAGGTAAACTTGACGACACATCTGACCAAGAAGATTCAGCTGAACATCCCCCTGATGAGTGCCGGCATGGATACGGTTACAGAGCACCGCATGGCGATTGCAATGGCAAGACAGGGTGGAATTGGTATTATTCACAAGAACATGTCGATCGAGGCGCAGGCTGAGGAGGTCGATAAAGTAAAACGTTCTGAGAATGGTGTAATCACTGACCCGTTTTATTTATCCCCAGAGCATACATTAAAGGATGCGGATGAGCTGATGGGCAAGTTCCGGATTTCCGGTGTTCCGATCACAGAGGGAAGAAAACTGGTTGGTATTATCACAAACCGTGACCTCAAGTTCGAGGAAGATTTCTCCAAGAAGATTAAAGAGTGCATGACTTCTGAGCATCTGGTTACCGCTCCGGAGGGCATCACCCTGACGGAGGCAAAGAAGATTCTTGCCAAGGCACGTGTCGAGAAGCTTCCGATCGTGGACAAGGATTTTAACCTCAAGGGTCTTATTACTATCAAGGATATTGAGAAACAGATCAAGTATCCGTTCTCTGCAAAGGATGCACAGGGACGTCTGCTCTGCGGCGCGGCAGTAGGTATCACTGCAAACGTGCTGGATCGTGTGGAAGCCCTGGTGAAAGCAAAAGTAGACGTAGTTGTTCTCGACTCTGCACATGGACATTCTGAGAATGTTCTTCACTGTGTCAGAATGATCAAGGAAGCATATCCGGATCTGCAGGTAATAGCAGGTAACGTAGCGACCGGAGAGGCAACAAAAGCTCTCATCGAGGCAGGCGTTGACGCGGTCAAGGTTGGTATCGGACCGGGTTCCATCTGTACGACCCGTGTCGTAGCAGGTATCGGCGTTCCGCAGATCACCGCTGTTATGGACTGCTACGCAGTTGCCAAAGAGTACGGCATTCCGATCATCGCAGACGGCGGTATCAAGTATTCCGGCGATCTGACGAAGGCGATCGCAGCAGGCGGCAGCGTCTGCATGATGGGTTCCATGTTTGCAGGATGCGACGAGAGCCCGGGAACTTTTGAACTGTACCAGGGAAGAAAATACAAAGTATACCGCGGCATGGGTTCCATCGCAGCGATGGAGAACGGCAGCAAGGATCGTTACTTCCAGAGCGATGCGAAGAAACTCGTTCCGGAGGGTGTAGAAGGACGTGTTGCATACAAGGGAATGGTAGAAGATACCGTATTCCAGATGCTCGGCGGTCTGCGTGCTGGTATGGGTTACTGCGGCGCATCGGATATTCCGACTCTTCAGGAGACTGGACGTTTCATCAAGATTTCCGCAGCATCCTTAAAAGAGAGCCATCCGCATGATATCCACATCACAAAAGAGGCTCCGAACTACAGCGTGGATGAATAAAAATTGGATAGCATAAGCAATCGATAAGATTGTAAACGATATAAAAGCGGCGTTTCTGCTTCAGCAGGGATGCCGCTTTTTTGGCGGGTTACTGTTCACGCATACGTGCCCAGTGACGGAATTTGCCGTGGCTTCGCATTTAAATACGGCAAATTCCTGCTGCCACCACGTTTTCTTACGGCACTTTCGGTTCCAAAAGTGCCTACCCGTGAACAGTAACTTTGGCGGATTCTTTTTCTCAAACTCTTGTGAAAAAACCGGGGATACGGTATAATGATACATTAGAATAGTAGAAATATAACAATTATGCAGGAAAGACTGTGGATATTCAGAAAACGATTGCGGCGGATTACGAAAGGGATATTTGCGATACCGAGGCAGCAAATCGGGCGTATCAGACGGATAGAAACAGGTAACAGGAGGATTAGTATGACCAGAAGAGAACTGAGAGAACATTGCTTTAAGCTGCTTTTCTGTGCGGATTTTTACCCGACGGATGAGATGCAGGAGCAGGTGGATGTATATTTTACAGAGCCGAAAGAGGAGGACGATGTTCCGAGCGGAATCGGCGATATCATCCATAATCCGATGTTAGACACCTTTGACGGCGGATACGTAAAGAGCAAGGTTGAGAAGATTCTGGATGTGCTTCCGGAGCTTGACAAGGCAATCGATGGGGTTGCACAGGGATGGACTACCCGCCGTATGGGCAAGGTGGAACTGACGATCCTGCGCCTGGCATTATACGAGATCAAGCACGATGACGATGTACCGGAGAAGGTAGCGATCAATGAGGCGGTCGAGCTGGCGAAGAAGTTCGGCGGCGATGATTCACCGGCATTTATCAACGGCATTTTAGCGAAGCTGGTATAAGCGATGGCTGGCGTATATTCGGTTTCGCAGGTTAATGCATACATTAAAAATATGTTCGCACAGGACTTTGCCCTGAACCGGATTTCGGTCAAGGGCGAGGTTTCTAACTGCAAATATCATACGTCCGGTCATATTTATTTTACCTTGAAAGACGGTCTGGGAGCGATGCAGGCAGTTATGTTTGCCAGTAGGCGGAAGGGACTTACGTTCCGTCTGGAAGAAGGACAGCAGGTGGTCGTCAAGGGCAGTATCGAAGTGTATGAGCGGGATGGAAGATACCAGCTCTATGCCAGCGAGATCACGCTGGACGGCACGGGCGATTTATTCCGGCGCTTTGAAAAACTGAGAAATGAATTAGAAGAAATGGGGATGTTTTCCCCGGAATATAAAACGCCGATCCCAAAGTATGCAAAAACGGTCGGTATCGTGACGGCGAGCACCGGCGCAGCAATCCGGGATATTATCAATATCTCGGGACGGCGGAACCCTTACGTGCAGCTTGTCCTCTGTCCGGCACTGGTGCAGGGAGCAGGGGCAGCGCCGAGTATCGTGCGGGCGATCCAGACCCTGGATGCGCTGCATCTGGATGTGCTGATCGTCGGGCGCGGAGGCGGTTCGATTGAGGATCTGTGGGCGTTTAATGAGGAGAGTGTGGCGCGGGCGATTTTTGCGTGCCGGACGCCGGTAATCTCGGCGGTCGGGCATGAGACAGACGTTACGATCGCGGACTATGTGGCGGATCTGCGTGCCCCGACTCCTTCGGCGGCGGCAGAACTGGCGGTTTTTGATTACCACCTGTTTGAGCAGCAGTGCATTGCGGCGGCACAGCAGATGACGAAGCGGATGGAGCAGAAGGCGGAGCAGTATGCCTATCGCCTGGAGCAGTTTCGTCTGCGCCTGCAGCTTCACAGTCCGCAGAGCCAGTTAAATGAGAGACGGCAGTATCTGGAAGATGCGAGAGTTAAGATGGCGCGCCAGATGGAGAAAAAGGTGTCCGATCTGCGCCATCGTCTGGAACTGGTGTGCAGCCGGATGGATGGTCTCTCCCCGTTAAAAAAGATAAGCGGCGGATATGGGTTCGTGACGGATGCAGATGGAAAACGTGTGGAGACAGTGACAGGATTGCAAGCTGGGGATACGCTGACCGTCCGTCTGCCGGATGGACGCGTGGAGGCAGAGATCTGGGAGGTTTATCAGGAAAACCTGCCTGGGTAAAAAAGTGGTTCATTGTGTTGCGTGTGAATCATAACAGAGAGATTTGAGAACACGTTTTCTTTCAGGAAAGATTCCGAGAGTATATTAGATAAAACAGGAGGCAGGATCGATGGAAGAAAATAAGGAAGAACTTTCGATCGAGGAAATGTTTGACCGTCTGGATGGCATTATGCGGACGCTGGAGGACAGCCGCAGCACGCTGGAAGAATCGTTTGCGTCGTATGAGGCGGGAATGCGTCTGGTCCGCGCCTGCAGTGAAAAGATAGATAAGGTTGAAAAACAGATTATGGTCGTAAACGGCGAGGAGACGGAGGCGTGACAGAGATGGAAAATGCAAAGGAACGGCTGGCACAGGCAGTCAAAGAAGCGGAAGAGATTGTATATTCTTATCTTCCGGCAGAGGAAGGGCATCAGAAAACGATCTTTGAAGCGATGAATTACAGCGTGAAGGCAGGCGGCAAACGCCTTCGTCCGATTCTGATGCGTGAGGTATACCGTCTGTTTGGCGGTCAGGGAAAAGAGATTGAGCCGCTGATGGCGGCGATCGAGATGATTCATACATCTTCCCTGATTCATGACGATCTTCCGTGTATGGACAATGATAAGTACCGCCGTGGCAAAAAGACGACCTGGGTTGCATATGGGTATGATATGGCAGTTCTGGCGGGAGATGCCCTTCTGATCTACGCGATCGAGACGGCGGTAAAGGCATTTGCGATGACGCCGGATGCGGCAAAGGTGGGACGTTGTATCCAGATTTTATCCGAAAAAACGGGTATTTACGGCATGATCGGCGGTCAGACGGTGGATGTGGAACTGACGAATCAGCCGATTCCGAAGGATAAGCTGGATTTTATCTACCGTTTAAAGACGGGAGCACTTTTGGAGGCTTCGATGGTGATCGGAGCCGTGATGGCGGGCGCGAGCGAAGCTGAGTGCGGGACAGTAGAGCGTATGGCGGCGGCGATCGGTCTGGCGTTCCAGATCCAGGATGATATTCTCGACGTTACCAGCAGCCAGGAGGTGCTTGGAAAACCGGTTCTGAGCGATGAGAAAAACAATAAAACCACTTATGTGACATTGGAGGGAATCGAGAAATCGAAGCATGATGTCAAACAGCTTTCGGAGACGGCGGTTGATATCCTCTATTCCCTGCCTGGAAAGAATGAATTCCTCGAAGAGCTGATCGAGATGCTGGTCAGCCGTGAAAAATAAAAAATCCAATCGAAGACCGGGGACGACAGCGGATGTGGAAAACGGTTTGGGGGATGAAAGAATGGTATTAGATACGATAAAAGGACCGGAGGATGTAAAACGGTTGAGCGAGGAAGAACGCAAGGAGCTGGCGGCGGAAATCCGCGAGTTTCTGATCGAGACGACAAGCCGGACAGGCGGTCATTTGGCGTCCAATTTAGGCGTGGTGGAACTGACGATTGCAATGTTCTGCGCACTGAATCTTCCGAAGGATAAGATTATTTGGGATGTAGGGCACCAGTCCTATACGCACAAGATTTTAAGCGGGCGGAAGGATAATTTTGATGGGCTGCGCCAGTATGGGGGCTTGAGCGGTTTCCCGAAGCGGAAGGAAAGCCCGTTTGATGCGTTCGACACGGGACACAGCTCGACTTCGATTTCGGCGGGGCTTGGTATGGCACAGGGGCGCGATCTGCTGGGCGAGGATTATTCGATCGTTTCCGTCATCGGGGACGGCGCGCTGACCGGCGGTATGGCGTATGAGGCGCTCAACAATGCGGGACGGCTCAAGACGAATTTTATTATTGTTTTAAATGATAATAATATGTCCATTTCGGAAAATGTCGGCGGTATGTCGCGGTATCTGAATAATCTTCGTGCAGATGAGGGCTACAATCTGTTGAAGAAGAATGTGGCGGGCACGTTATCGCGTATCCCGATGATCGGTTCGGATCTGGTCGGCACGCTGCTCCGGACAAAGAACAGCATCAAGCAGCTTCTGATTCCGGGCATGTGGTTTGAAAATATGGGAATCACGTATTTGGGACCGGTGGATGGACATGATATTAAGGGGTTGATCCGTATTTTCAGCGAGGCGAAAAAGATCAACCGCGCGGTACTGATCCATGTGATTACGAAAAAGGGCAAGGGATACCGTCCGGCGGAGAAGAATCCGTCGGCATTTCACGGAGTTGAACCATTTGATATTGAAACGGGAAAACCGCTCCGGAAAAAGGAACATCCGGGCTATACAGATGTATTTTCCAGAGAAATCTGCCGTCTGGCAGCGGAAAATCCGAAGATCGTGGCGGTGACAGCGGCGATGCCGGATGGAACGGGGCTCAAACGGTTCTCGAAAGAATATCCGGACCGCTTTTTCGATGTGGGAATCGCGGAGGAACACGCGGTTACCTCGGCGGCAGGTATGGCGGCAGCCGGTCTGAAACCGGTGGTGGCGGTGTATTCGTCCTTTTTACAGAGGGCATATGATCAGGTCATTCACGATGTCTGTATCCAGAATCTTCCGGTTGTGTTCTGCGTGGATCGCGCGGGACTGGTCGGAAGCGATGGGGAGACGCATCAGGGTATTTTTGATCTGACATTTCTCTCCTCTGTGCCGAATATGAGCGTGATGGCGCCGAAGAACCGCTGGGAACTGGAAAAGATGCTGCAGTTTGCCATCTCCTACGATGGACCGATTGCGATCCGTTATCCGAGGGGCGAGGCCTACCGGGGCTTGAAGGAATTTCTGGCACCGGTTGAGTATGGCGTCAGCGAGATGTTGTATGAGGAGAGCGGGACGGCGCTTCTGGCAGTCGGAAGTATGGTCAGCACGGCAGAGCATATCCGGGAGAAATTAAAGAGTGCCGGGCAGCCGTGTACGCTGGTCAACGGGCGGTTTGTGAAACCGATGGATACCGACGTGATCGACCATCTGGCTGGAACGCATCATACGATCGTGACACTGGAGGAAAATGTCCTGCGCGGCGGTTACGGCGAGCGGGTGACGGATTATGTACAGAAGCATTATCCGCAGATCAAGGTAGTTAATATAGCGCTGCCGGATGCCTACGTCGAACACGGAAATGTGTCGGTGCTCCGGAATGAGCTGGGAATTGACAGTGATTCGATTCTGGCGCAGCTGAAACGTGAAGGTGTGCTGCAGACTGACGCGGAAGCATGATGGGAAACAAAAGAGTGGCAGCAGCGGAAGGAAGAACATAGAATGAAAGAACGGTTAGATGTACTTCTCGTCAAGAGAGGTCTGGCAGAATCCCGTGAGAAGGCGAAAGCGATCATCATGTCCGGGATTGTATATGTAGAAGATCAGAAAGAGGACAAGGCGGGTACGACCTTCGATGAAAATGCGAAGATCGAGGTACGTGGATCTACCTTAAAATATGTGAGCCGCGGAGGTCTGAAACTGGAGAAGGCGATGACGCATTTCGGAGTGACGCTGGATCAAAAGGTCTGTATGGACGTCGGCGCGTCCACAGGCGGATTTACCGACTGTATGCTGCAGAATGGCGCGGTCAAGGTGTTTTCGGTCGATGTAGGACATGGACAGCTGGCGTGGAAACTTCGCAATGATCCGCGTGTGGTCTGCATGGAGAAGACAAACATCCGTTATGTGACACCGGAGGATATCGGCGAGCCGGTAGATTTCTCTTCGATCGACGTTTCCTTTATTTCCCTGACGAAGGTTTTAGGTCCGGTCAAGGAGATTTTAAGCCCGGGCGGCGAGGTGGTTGCACTGATCAAGCCGCAGTTCGAGGCGGGACGTGAGAAAGTCGGAAAGAAGGGCGTTGTCCGCGAGAAGAGCACGCATCTGGAGGTCATTCAGATGGTGATGGCATATGCGGCAGAGATCGGTTTTGAGATCCGGAATCTGGAATTTTCCCCGATCAAGGGACCGGAGGGAAATATCGAGTACCTCCTGTACCTGCATAAACCGGAGCAGGCATCGGAGGAAACTGTGACTGGTGAGGAAGCACTTGCAAAAGCGGAAAAAGAGTGTCCGGTTTCACCGGAACAGGTTGTTGAGGAAGCTCACAGGGAGTTAGACAAAACATGAGAAATTTCTATCTGATTGTAAACCGCGAAAAGCCGCGCGTAGAGGAGGCAGCTGGTTTGATTTGCAGCTTTTTTGCGGAACAGGGCTGCCGCTGCATCCGTCTGGATCGCCATGATGGACTTCGCAGGGACGCAGAAGTGGCTGCGGCATACCGATATACCGATCGCCGGACGGTGCCGGAGGATACAGATTGTGTGATCTGTCTGGGCGGTGATGGAACGCTGATTCAGGCGGCGCGTGATCTGGCGGGACGGAAGATTCCACTGTTTGGCATCAATATGGGGCATCTGGGGTATCTGACGCAGATCGGGCATGAGGAGGACATTCTGCCTGCCATGCGGGATCTGATGGAAGATCACTACCGTCTGGAAAGCCGGATGATGCTCAAGGGGTGCGTGATTTCCGGCGGGAAGGTCGTCATGGAGGATATCGCGCTGAATGATATCGTCCTGAACCGTATGGGAATCGATGCGTTCCGGTTTGAGCTGGCTGTCAATGGACAGCTGTTTAATGAGTATTCGGCGGACGGCATGGTGGTTGCGACCCCGACCGGTTCGACGGCATACAACCTGTCAGCGGGCGGTCCGATCGTGGCGCCGGAGGCGGATCTGCTGGTATTGACGCCTCTCTGCCCGCATTCACTCAATTCGCGCAGCATCGTTCTGCCGCCGGATAGCCATTTGAGTCTGCGGATTCAGACGACCGGGCGGACGAAGGTTTCGCTGAGCTTTGACGGCGATACGGTGGTTGATATTGAGCCGGGTGATACAATCGAGATAGCAAAATCAGAGATCGAGACGACATTGATACAGCTCAAACAGGTGCCATTTTTGGAAAATATACGGAACAAAATGAAACAGATATAAAAGGAGTCAGAGCCATGAAAATGGAACGTCACAGCAAGATTGTGGAATTGATTGGAAAATATGAGATTGAAACGCAGGAAGAGCTGGCGGAATATCTGAATAAAGAGGGATACAATGTCACGCAGGCAACGGTTTCCAGGGATATCCGGGAGTTAAAGCTGTCTAAGATCCAGACAGAAAACGGCGGACAGAAATATGCGGTTTTCCATCCTCAGACGGCGTTCAATGATAAATATACCCGTATTCTGCACGATAGCTTCGTTTCCATGGATATGGCGCAGAATATCCTTGTCATCAAGACGGTGTCAGGCATGGCGATGGCAGTCGCGGCAGCGCTCGACGCCATCCATTTTTCAGAGATTGTCGGCTGCATCGCCGGGGACGATACGGTCATGTGTGCAGTCCGTACGGTGGACGATACGATCGTTCTGATGGACAAGATCCGCAAGCTGATTGCGGGATGAGGTAAGGTGGGTTCACGCATTTTTTGCGGGAACCGCTGATAAGGAGGAACGGAAAGCGGATGCTTTATCATTTACGAGTGAAAAATCTGGCTCTGATCGATTCGGCGGAGGTGGAGTTCGGGGACGGACTCAACATTCTGACCGGTGAGACGGGAGCCGGAAAATCGATCATCATCGGTTCGGTCCAGATCGCGCTGGGCGGAAAAGCACCGAAAGAGATGATCCGCCGGGGTTGTGACAGCGCCTACATTGAACTGGTTTTCTCCATCGATGATGAGAGAAAGCGCGAGCAGCTGAAGGAACATGATGTTTACCCTGATGAAGAGGGAATTTTAATCATTTCTAAGAAAATCACACCGACCCGGAGCATCAGCCGCATCAACGACGAGACGGTAACGGCTGCAAGGCTGCGGGAGATCACGGGTCTTCTGATCGATCTGCACGGACAGCATGAACACCAGTCGCTGGTGAATGCGTCAAAACATCTGGAAATCCTCGATGCGTATGGCGGGGAGAAACTTCTCCCATTCAAACAGAATACGGAAGCTGCCTATCGCTTGTATATGCAGTTAAAACAGAAATGTGCCGCATTTGCATCCGATCAGGAGACGAGACTGCGGGAGATGGATTTCTGCCGGTTTGAGATCGAGGAGATTGAAAATGCCGCGTTAAAGGATGGCGAAGAGGAAAAGGTGGCAGCCGATTTTAAGCGGTTTTCCAATGCCAGACGGATCGCTGAGAGTCTTTCACAGGCATATGACGCGGTGTCCGGCGATGCGATGTCGCGGGCGTTCCGTGAGATCGATGGTGCGATGGCATTTGACGAGGGATTGAAGGGGATCCGTGACGAGCTGTGCGATGTAGATTCCCTTCTTTCGGATCTTTCCAGGGAGATCGCCGGATATATGGACGATATGACCTTTGACGAAGCGGCATTTCAGGAGACACAGGAGCGGCTTGACCTGATCCGGAGCCTGGAAACCAAGTATGGGAAGACGATCCCGGAGGTACTTCAAGCGTTGGAAGAAAAGAAAGCGCGACTGCAGGAACTGGAGAATTACGATGAACTTCGGGAACGGGCGGAAAAAGAACTGGAACAGGCGGAAGCAGTACTGAAAGAACATTCCGAGGCATTGTCAGCAGCGCGTAAGCAGTTTGCCGGGGAGCTGGTGGAGAAGATCGCAGACGGGCTTCGGGAACTGAATTTCCTTGATGTGCAGTTTGAGATGGAGTTTAGGCGGCTGGATCATTTCACGGCGGGCGGTATCGACGAGCCGGAATTCCTGATTTCCACGAATCCGGGCGAACCGGTTCGGCCGCTCGGTATGGTGGCGTCCGGCGGTGAGCTGTCGCGTATCATGCTGGCAATCAAGACGGTGCTGGCGGAGACCGATCAGGTTCCAACGTTGATTTTTGATGAGATTGACACCGGTATCAGTGGGCGGACTGCACAGATGGTATCGGAGAAGCTGCGGATCCTCTCTAAATGCCGTCAGGTCATCTGCATCACGCACCTGCCGCAGATCGCGGCGATGGCGGACCAGCACTTCGAGATCCGCAAATCCGCGTCCGATGGACGGACGGCAACCTCCATCCGCGCCTTAGACCGCGAGGCGATGGTGGACGAGCTTGCGAGACTGCTGGGCGGCGCGGAGATCACCGAGACCGTGCGGCAGAATGCGGAGGAGATGAAGAAGCTGGCAAAGAAGCGGAAGCTGGAGGTGTGATTATAAATTAAATATAAGATTCGGATTCAGAAAAATGTCGCGTAAGGCGGCATTTTTTTGATCCCCAGATACCAATTAGGTCGAAGTTTGACCGTTTGCGTCGAAGTGGTTTTGGAATAGATGTATATATGATAAAGTTAAAATAGAAAGTTTTAGGGATAAAAATAAGAACGGCAGAAATCTTAACTGGAACAAAGACATTTCAAAAAGCAAAAACATGTATTTATAATACGGATGGGATGCCCGTTTATGTGGATATTCCGGCCGAATATGGAAAAACATGGTTGAAGGATCTGGTCACAGGAAATGCATCCTTTTTTGATTTTGTAGCAGTCAGAAGGTTGAACAAGATAAAAATAAAGAAAACCACACAAAATCAACTGTACAAAATATAAATGTGCTATAAAAATGTAATGAATCATTATTGCACAAAATACAAGGCATGATAGAAGCCTCCATTTTTCTGGGATTTTGTTTTATATTGTCAGAAAAACAGGACGACATAATATGTATTATGTGGCACATAAGGGGAATACAGAAATAAGCAGAGGTATTTCTTTTTCAAAAATGCTGGATTTTACTGAATTTTTCAAAATCCCTGCAACTCATAAGTTTATAAAATTATGCTGATATGCTTCTAAGGGATTGTTTTTTTGTCTTTAGATGGTAGTATTATGTTGATTATAAAAACAGGAGGAGACCGCGCACCACATAATACATATTATGTGGTACAGTGGGAGTATATGGGACGTGAAAACCTCGTTGGGATGAAGTTCGATCATCTTCTGGTTTTAAAAAGAGATGATACGAGGAAAAGCATACATTCCTACTGGCTTTGTCAATGCGACTGCGGAACTATATGTTCTGTAGCCGGGACGCATCTGAAGACAGGACACACCAAAAGTTGCGGCTGCTATCGAAAAAGAAAACAGGTACACGGCTGGCTGGATCTGACAGGCAAGCGCTATGGACGCCTACAGGTTCTTGGTCCGTGGGAGAAATATTCTCCTCTTTTAGAGGTGGTAAAAGAAGGCGGGGCTTCTGCAGAGGGAGGCAAACTGGCAGCCCAGGGAGACCTGTGGTTCTGCCAATGTGACTGTGGCAAGCTTTGTGTCTGTCAGAAAGAAAACCTGCGCTTGGGAAAAACCAGAAGCTGTGGCTGCCTTAGGCAGGAACAGAGAAAAGTAAATATGCGCAAATCCATCCATTTTGCAGAAAATACCTGTCTGGAGCGGATCGCGAGCCGGAAAGAGGCAGTGAACAACACCAGTGGACACCGAGGTGTATACCGGAGAGAAAATGGAAAATGGCGTGCCAGCATCGGGTTCCAGGGAAAAGTTTATAACCTTGGGACATTTGTGGACTATGAGGATGCAGTAAAAGCCAGATTGGAAGCAGAGAAAAAGTATTATGACACATTTTTAGAGCAATATCAGAACAGGACGAAGTAGGTGGACAGCAAAAAACGATGGTGTAAGCTGTCTATTTCGCGTGTATTCAGACAGAAAAATGACTGACTAAGGAGAGAAGTGCAATGGCGCGCAAAACGCAGAGAAGACCGGACAAGATAGAGCTGGGTGTGGTGGATATCCATACACACGTGCTCCCGGGGATAGATGATGGGGCAGAGAAAATGGCACTCAGTTACCGGATGCTTCGGAGATCTTATAAGCAGGGCGTCCGGAAGGTGATAGCCACCCCACACTATGTAGCGTATCACTGGCGGACAAAACCGCAGCAGATACAAGAGCTTATGGAGAAGTTGGCGGCTCGTGTCCAGAAGGCGATGCCCGATCTTGAACTCTACCGGGGGCAGGAAATCCAATACTTCGAAGGCATGGTCGAGATGCTCCGGGAAGGAAAGCTTCTGACACTGGCGGGCAGTCGGTACGTGCTGACCGAGTTTCTGCCGACATCCTCCTGGAGCCAGATCGAGGGCGCTGTCCGGGAGCTGACGATGGCGGGCTATCTGCCTGTGCTGGCACATATCGAGCGGTACCAGTGTCTGCGGGAAAAAGGACGCCTGGAAGAGCTAATGAAGGAAGGCGCGTATCTCCAGATGAACTACGGAAGCCTCACGAAACTGAGCCATTTCTGGAAAATAAGGGAGCGCCTGGACCGGAGGTGGTGCCGCCGGACACTTCTAGCCGGTTACATCAGTTTTCTGGGAACCGACATGCATGGCAACCGCCACCGGGTTCCCAACAGTGCGAAAGCCATCGCATGGATCCGGAAAAAGGGAGGCAGTGAACTTGCCAGACAGCTGTCGATCGAAAATCCGGAAAAGATCATACTGGATGAGAAATTGTAAAAGAATAGATGTTTGCGAAAAAATGCAAATGTTTTTCGAAATCACGTGGTTACAGAACATTGACAAATTCCGTTACCGGGCATGTATGCGTGAACCGTAACATTGTAACAATGTCTGACAGATAAAAACAATACGAAAAGGGAAAAGGAAGGTATGGAAAAGAGAAAAAATCAAGGACAAGAATGGGAAGACGAGGAAGTAATCGATCTGGGTGAAATCTTTTATGCATTACTCCGGAAACTCTGGGTCATCATTGCAGTGGCGGTGCTCGGAGCCGGAATCGGCGGAGCATACAGCTATTTTCTGCTCACACCGCAGTACAGCTCAACGGCGAAGATTTATGTACTGACGAAAGAGACAACGCTGACCTCGTTAGCCGATCTGCAGATCGGCACGCAGCTGACACAGGATTACAAGACGATCATCACCGGTCGTTCCGTTATGGAAGAGGTGGTTGATAAGCTTCATCTGGATATGGATTATAAAGAACTGGTCAGAAAAATTAAGGTGGAGAACCCGTCGGATACTCGTATTTTAAACATTTCTGCACTGGATCCGGATGCGGAGATGGCAAAAAAAATTGTCGATATGACCGCAAAGGTGGCATCCGACTATGTCGGCGAGATCATGGAAATGACGCCGCCGAAACTCATCGAGAGCGGTGAGGTGGCAAAACAGAAAACCAGCCCGAGCAATACGAAAAACGCGCTGATCGGCGCACTGATTGCCGCAGTGATCGTGTGCGGATACATTACACTGACGGTTATCCTGAATGACACCATCCGTTCGGAAGAAGATGTGGAGAAATATCTGGAACTGCCGGTACTGGCAACGCTCCCAGAGAGCAAGATCCACGGACGGGGCGAGAAGAAGGTAAAACGTACCTCTGGTATCTGGGATATCATCAATCCATTTGCCGGAAAAAATAAGAAGGAAAGGTAGGAGACCATGGCAATTCAGAACGGATTCATCCAGATCATACAGGATGAGAAAAGAGATTATCAGTATGAGGAAGCAATGAAAACACTCCGTACCAACATCCAGTTTTCCGGAAATGGGCTCAAGGTCATCATGCTGACCAGTGCAATGCCGGATGAAGGAAAGAGTGAGACCTCCTCCCAGCTTGCGATCTCGATGGCACAGACCGAGGGACGCGTGTTATTTATCGATGCGGATATCCGTAAATCCGTGTTGGTATCCCGTTTCGGGGGCGGACAGCAGATTTACGGACTGACACAGTACCTGACCGGGCAGCGGCTTTTAGGGGAGGTTCTGTATCACACGAACCTGCCGAACCTGGATATCATTTTCTCCGGTCCGATGGCACCGAATCCGGCAGAGCTTCTGAGCGAGGATGCATTTAGTAAGCTGATCGCGTGGGCGAGAAATGAGTACGACACGATCATCATCGATACGCCGCCGCTCGGAAGTGTCATTGACGGTGCGATCATCGCACAGCGCTGCGACGGAGCGATCCTGGTAGTCGAGAGCGGTGCGCTTAGCTATCGTCTGGTGCAGAAAGCCAAAAGCCAGCTGGAGCGGACCGGCTGCCGGATTCTCGGCGCGGTGCTGAACCGTGTGGACATGGCAGGCAGCGGCTACTATCACAGATACTATGGTAAATATTCGAAATATACAAAATATTATGAAAACGAGCCAGTCAAATGAGAAAGCAGAAAATGATCCGGTGGATCGCCTGGGCGGTGGCAGGAATCGCCTGTGTAGCGGGCGGCATTCATGTTTATCAGAAATATCAAGAAAGAGAAGCGGCAATCCGTGCGATTGAAGCCCGTGATCAGGCAAAAAGCCAGGAGGAAGAAGACCTTGCAAATGGAATTTTGACCTGGAATGGCAAAAAATACCGCCGCAACACGGCGATGCGGGCGATTCTCTGCATAGGTGTTGATACCAAGGGGGAGATGGAAGCCCAGAACGTCGCCGGAAAAGGCGGAGACGCCGATGCACTCTTTTTAGTGGCGCAGGACGCTGCCAAGGATGAGGCACAGATTGTGTTAATTCCGAGAAATACGATGACAGAGATCGAGGTTTTTGATTATTTTGGAAACCCAATCGGAACCGAGACGAAGCAGCTGACACTTGCCTATGCGTTCGGGGACGGACGCGAAAAAAGCTGTGAGCTGACAGTGGGAGCGCTTTCTAAGCTGCTATTTGGACTTCAGATAGACGGATACTTTGCCGTCAATATGGACTCCATCCCCTATTTTAACGACGCGGTCGGCGGCGTACCCATCACGGTTGAAGATGAGATGGTCGCAGAGAAATATCCTGACGATTTCAAGATGGGAGAAACCGTCACTCTGAACGGTGACCTGACGGAGAAATACGTCCGGTTCCGAGATATCAACGAAGATGGTTCTGCTACAGTGCGCCTGCACCGTCAGAAAGGATATCTGAAATCCTTTATTCAGAAAGCCAAAGAAAGCCAGACAGCGGATAAAACAACGATTACGCGCCTGGTAGATGGCATCCAGGAAAAGGCGATCACCAATATGGCAAAAGACCAGTACATGGACATGGGACTTGCAATGTTAAACAGCCCGAAAACCATGGAGGACGGCGATTTTATCGAGCTGTCGGGAGAGATTTATCAGGGTAAATTCGAAGAATTTTATCCGGATATGGATGAGTTAAAAGAGATTGTTATCAATCTTTTTTATAAAGAAAAAGCTTAAAAGGCGCAGGCTTAAAAAGCTGGAAAGGAAAGGGAAGTACAATGAAAAAGAAGTACGCAGCACTTCTGGTAGCAGCCGCTATCATGGCAGTGCCGGGCACTCTGGCCATGGCTGCCGGAAGCCCGAACACAAACGCGACGGTTAGTCACGGAGGAGGACATAGCTCAAGCGCGTCTTCCAAGTCCGCAGGTCTGAATGTGAATGCAGGAACCATCACAAACAAGACCACCACAGGTATCAAGAACAACGGACAGAATGGTTCCAACGGAATCACTGTTTCCCAGGGAACTTCTGGAAGCAACAATGCAGTTGGATTTGCATCCGATCAGCAGATCAAAGACGGCAACAGCTGGGCAGTTGCTGAGAAAGTATTTGAGATCAATGCAGGTATCCCACTGTACCGTGTAACCGGTGATCCGGCTCTGGTTGGATACTCTCCGCTGATGCCGGCACAGCAGCTGCAGGCAACTGATGCAAACGGCGCTGTAACGAAAGAAGCAGTGATTGTCAATATTTCAGTTGCAGCCCTGGGCAATGCTCAGAACATCCAGCTGTATTTCTACAATGAGACAACCCATGCATGGGAACTGGCAGCTGTAAACAGTGTTGATTATGCGACCAACACAATCAACGTTACGATGCCGGGCAATGCTATATTTACACTGGTTCATAAGAACTAATCTGTAGATAGGCGGAAAGCGGCAGGAACCTGTTTGGGAAAGCCTGCTGCTTCCCTAAACAATAAAAATAATTTCTAAATTTCTAACTTTGAGTGGGACAGACCATTACAAGACCAATATAGATAGATGGTCATGACCCGTCAATGTCAAATAAGAAAGTCAGATTCGTTAGATTATCGGAACGAAAACGAACTGGCGGAATATACCCGAAAACAAAATATCGTTGATTTTGCCGGAAACGGATAAGGGATTTATCTGGAATATAGGTTTCATCCAGAGAACAGGGCAAAAATTGACAAGGGGGAAGAAGTATGTACAAAAGAAATTCGGGCGGCTGGATGAAACACGTTGATTTTATCATCCTGGATATACTCTGCCTGCAGGTAGCACTGACGCTTGCATATGCGTGCAGTGGGTATGGATGGGATATATACACACCGATCTTATATCGGAATGTGGCTATGTTTCTGGGACTGGCAGATCTGATGTTGCTCATATGCCGGGAAACGATGAAAGGCGTGATACGGAGAGGACATTTCCGGGAATTTACCATGACGGTAAAGCAGGCAGTTTTTATAGAAGGAATTGCACTTTTATATCTGTTCCTTTTACAGGAAGGGCAGAACTATTCGAGGCCGGTATTGCTTCTGATGCCGGTATGCTACAGCGTTGTGGCATATGCAGTCCGGGAGCTCTGGAAATGGCACCTACAGAAGAAAAAGACGAGCGACGAGGGAAAAAGCGCCCTTCTGATTGCAGCGAGTGAAGATGTCGTCGAGCGCGTCGTCAAAACAATTAAAGAAAATAACTATGCACAATATATAGTTGCAGGTGTTTCTCTCATCGGAGGTGGAAAATATTCCGTCGGAGAGAAAATAGATGGAGTTCCGGTCGTGGCAGAGGAAGCGGGTATTCCGCACTATGTCTGTCAGGACTGGATCGATGAAGTCCTGGTGGTCACCTCAGACGAGGTGCCGTATCCGGGAAAGCTTTTAAGCCAGCTGATGGAAACCGGCGTGACGGTGCACTTGGGTCTGGCAAAGGTAATGAGTGAGCCGGGGAAAAAATAGTTTGTCGAAAAGATAGGACCGTACACGGTGCTGACAACCAGCATCAACTATGCGTCCTCCTTCCAGCTTTTCTTAAAGCGCGCAATGGATATCATGGGCGGTCTGGTCGGCTGCACAATTACAGTACTATTGCTTCCGTTTGTCGGCACAGCAATCTACCTGGCGTCCCCGGGACCGATCTTCTTCGCCCAGGAGCGTGTTGGTAAAAACGGAAAACGGTTCAAGATGTATAAATTCAGAAGCATGTACATGGATGCCGAGGCACGAAAAGCAGAGCTGATGAAAGATAACCGACTTGGCGATGGAAAGATGTTCAAACTTGATTTCGATCCGCGTGTTATCGGAAACAAGATCCTGCCGGATGGAAGCCACAAGACCGGAATCGGCGATTTCATCCGCCGTACCAGTTTAGATGAATTTCCGCAGTTTTTCAATGTGCTGAAAGGTGATATGTCGATCGTCGGCACGCGCCCGCCGTTGATTTCGGAAACCAATCTTTATGAGCTGCATCATAAAGCCCGGCTGGCGATCAAGCCGGGGATTACCGGGATGTGGCAGGTAAGCGGTCGGAGTGACATTACCGATTTTGAAGAGGTTGTAAGGCTTGACCGAGAGTATATCAGTAACTGGAATATCGGGATGGATATCAAGATACTGGTGAAGACGGTGATGGTGGTTTTGAAGGAGGATGGATCGATGTAATGACCGGTAGAAGAAGAGCCCAGAGACGGATTGGATGTTTGGATAATAAATGTCTACTCAACAAAATCAGTTGAGGTCTGATGGTCTATGGTGGAGTTGAATATGGACAACCAGAGAAAAGCCTGATTTCATGCGGGTTTGCGCGGCTTGACCTTTTCACCTCAACTTGTT
>OGXP01000160.1_pt1 | contig 79763 bp, 63 predicted proteins | sample 1576351 | NCBI WGS metagenome assembly OGXP01 (sample SAMEA3541517, study PRJEB24748) | human gut metagenome | biome: human gut; feature: human-associated habitat; material: faeces | place: China | collected 2012
AGGAGGCCACTTAATGTGGCCTCCGTCGTGAGCAGGACTGTAGAGCAGGAAACTTCATCAGTGCCCGCCCCACGGGAAACCGGCGGGATAGACCGGTTTGGATGGGGCTTTGATGCATGGGTGGTCTGTTGGTGGGCAAATGGGTATCATACTGTGGTTATTGCATCGACTCTGCGATGCATGTTTGTACGTTCCCGGCGGTCGGTTTGCCAGAAGCGCCCCGTCGGTTGTTCCAGACACGTTTCGAAGAAAGGAAACAACACTCACCTATGGCAGCTAAAAAATCATCTCCCTTGAAGATCATTCCGCTTGGCGGCCTTGACGGCATCGGCAAGAACATGACGGTCTTCGAGTGCGGCGACGACATGGTGCTCGTCGACGCCGGTCTTATGTTCCCGGATGACTCCCAGCCCGGTATCGACCTGGTGCTTCCCGACTACACCTATGTTCTGGAGAACGAGGAGAAGCTCCGCGGTATCATCGTCACTCACGGCCACGAGGACCACACCGGTTCGCTTCCGTACCTGCTGCAGGACCTCAACAACAAGGTGCCCATCTTCTCGAGCAAGCTGACGCTCGGTTTTATCGAGGGCAAGCTCTCCGAGTTCCGCATCCGCGCGCCTAAGTTCCGCGAGGTCAAGGGCGGCAGCCATGTCAACCTCGGCGGCATCTCGCTCGACTTCTTCTCGATGACGCACTCCATCCCCGGCGCTCTGGGCGTGTTCATCCGCACCAATCAGGGCACCGTTATGCACACCGGCGACTTTAAGCTCGACCAGACGCCCATCGATGGCGTCACGCCCGACTATGCCGCTATCAGCCGCTTTGCCAAGCAGGGCATCGACCTGCTGCTTTCCGACTCCACCAATGCCACGGTTCCCGGCTTTACCAAGTCCGAGGCCGAGGTTGGTCCCAACCTGCTGCACGCCATCAAGAACGCCCCGGGTCGCGTGTTCGTCGCATCGTTCTCGAGCCACATCCATCGTTTGCAGCAGATCTGCGATGCCGCCCGCAAGTGCGGCCGTAAGGTCGTTGTGACCGGTCGCTCCATGCTCACGAACACCCGCGTGGCGCGCGAGCTCGGTTATCTCAACATCGATGATGCCGATATCATCGATGCCTTCGATATCGATAACCTGCCCGACGATAAGATTGTCGTCATGTGCACTGGTTCGCAGGGCGAGCCGCTGTCGGCCCTGTCCCGCATGGCCAATGGCGAGCACAAGACGCTCTCCATCCACGAGGGCGATACCGTTATCCTCTCGGCAACTCCCGTTCCCGGCAATGAGAAAGCCGTCCAGCAGGTCGTCAACAGCCTGGCCAAGCTCGGCTGCGACGTGTGGGATAAGAACCGCGCTCTCGTCCACGTCTCGGGTCACGGTAGCCAGGAGGAGCTCAAGCTCCTGATGGCCATGGCCAAGCCCACGTATTTTATGCCGGTTCACGGTGAGGCCGTGCATCTGCGCGCCCATGCCCAGCTGGCGCGCAAGATGGGCATCAAGGACGATCATATCTTTATCCTCGATAACGGCGACACGCTCGAGATGCGCGGTGGTATCGTCAAGCGCGGTACGCCCGTCGAGTCCGGTGTCGTTTACGTCGACGGCCTGCGTATCGGCGATACCGACCCCATCGTCCTGCGCGATCGCCAGAAGCTCGCCAACGACGGTATGGTCACGGCCGTTGCCATCGTCTCCCTCAAACACAAGAAGATCGAGGCCATCGAGTTCTCGGGCCGCGGCGTCTCGTTTGCCATCGACGACCAGTTCTCCGAGGATGCCTCCGCGTCCATTATGAAGACGATCGAGAAGGGTAAGTTTAGCTTTACCAGCAGCGGTTCCGATGCCATTCGCAAGGCCGTGCGCGATTCGCTCTCTAACTTTATCTGGAGCCGTACGCGCACCCGTCCGATGATCATCCCGGTCGTCATGGAGGTTTAGTTTGGCGCGCGGATCTGCACAAAACGCCAAAGGCAATAAGGCCAATAACCAACCGGCATCTGCTAAGGGTGCCGGTTCCCATCTGCGTGCCAATAAGGGCCACGAGTCCGAGTTCGATGAGTTTGAGCCCTTGGTCGAGCCTTCGGCCAATCGCGATATCGCCGGTGTGGTCATCGCCGTTTTGGCGATCGCGTCCTTCATTGCCGTGATCTCTCCGGCAACAGCGCCCGTGACGGCTGCGGTTGCCGGTTTCTACCACCTGGGCTTTGGCCTGGGCGCCTACGTGCTGCCGATCGTCATCTTGCTGTTTGCCGCCACGCTCTTTTTGGGTGAGGACTCGCCGCTCAACGTGCGCTCTGTCGCGGGCGGCGCCGTGGTCTTTATCGCCATCGTCTCCATTCTTTCGCTGATGGTGCCGGGCACGAGCGATTCGTGCGACCTTATGTTTACGCCGCAGAACCTTTCCGTGTCGGGCGGCTACATTGGCGCCTTTATCGCAAGTGCCTTGCAAAACGCCCTGGGTAAACCTATCGCCATGGTTGTCTTGCTGGGGCTTGTCGTCGTTGGTTTGGTCATTATCGGCTTTTCGGTGGGTGGCGTTTTGCGCTCCGCCCGTGACCGTGCGGCAGATTTTGCCGAACGCCGTCGTGCCGATGTCAACGCCAGCCCGTGGGGCGATGAAGAGGCCCTGTCTGTTCCCGGCGTCGCTCGTCCGCACCTGAGCATTCTGCGCCAGAAGGGGGCTGACGCCGCGGTGACCACGGTCATGGGTGGCGATGTCGACCCGGTTTTGGATGACGACGAGGACGATGACCCGTTTGTCGACGTATCCGAGTCGGTTGAAGCCGAGCGGGCCAAGACCACGCTGCTGCCGCGTCGCCATGTCAAGAAGGGCAAGGCTGCGCCTAAGCTCAATACGAGTGAGCCCGACCCGTCTTGGTCCGATAGCGAGATTGAGCTCACCGAGGGTGACGACGAGGACGACGAGGCTCCGCTCGAGACCGCCAAGACAACCTTGCTGCCGCGTCGCCACGCCAAGCGCGGGCAGGTCACTGGACAGCTTTCGATGGAGGACGATCCGGACAAGGTTGACGAGTCCGAGCCGCCGTTTGCCGTGAACCCTGTTTCGGCCGCACCTCAGATTCCCGACTTCCTGAAGCATCCCAAGGTTGCCGATGCGCCTGCCACGAGTGCTATCGAATCGGCTGCGGCTCGTGATGGGGGAGTGGACGACGGCGCCGCAGATAACGAGGGCGAAGAGGAGGACGGCCTCAAGCTTCCGCCGCTCGAAATCCTGCATGCCAACCCGCAGTCGGCTTCCGCTGCGTCTTCGGACAAGGAGCTGGAGCAGACCGCTGAGTCACTGCAATCCACCTTGCTTGAGTTTGGCCGCAGTGCCCGCGTGGTCGGCTGGATCGCCGGCCCCACGGTGACGACCTTTAAGCTGCAGCCCGGTGAGGGCGAGCGTGTGAGCAAAATCTCGAGCCTCGAGGACGATATCGCGCTTTCGCTCGCTGCCCAGTCGGTGCGTATCTTTGCCCCGATCCCCGGCACCTCGCTCGTGGGCATCGAGATTCCCAACCGCAAGCGCCAGAACGTCAATCTGGGCGACGTGCTGCCCTATGTGAAGGGCGGTCCGCTCGAGCTCGCCATCGGCCGCGACGCCGAGGGCACGCCGGTTGTTGCCGACCTCGCCAAGATGCCTCACCTGTTGATTGCCGGTACGACCGGTTCTGGTAAGTCGGTGATGATCAACTCCATCATCACGACCTTGCTCATGCGCGCCCTTCCCGAGGGCGTTCGCCTGATTATGGTCGACCCCAAGCGCGTTGAGCTTGCGGGCTATAACGGTCTTCCGCATCTCTATGTGCCCGTGGTGACCGAGCCCAAGCAGGCCGCGAGCGCTCTGCAATGGGCTGTGTCCGAGATGGAGCGTCGCCTGAAGGTCTTCGAGCGTCTCAACGTGCGTAAGATCTCGACCTACAACGAAAAGCAGGCTGCTGGCGAGTTTGAGCATTACGACAACCCGCCGCAAAAGATGCCCTACCTGGTCATTATCATTGACGAGCTCTCTGACCTGATGATGGTCGCCGGTAAGGATGTCGAGGCCTCGATCGTGCGTATTGCACAGCTGGGCCGTGCCGCCGGTATTCACCTTATCGTTGCCACGCAGCGCCCCAGCTCCAACGTGGTGACGGGCCTTATCAAGGCCAACATAACCAACCGCATCGCCTTTAACGTCGCCACGGGCATCGACTCGCGCGTCATCATCGACCAGATGGGTGCCGAGAAGCTCACCGGTTTGGGCGACATGCTGTTCTCCAAGGTCGACTGGGGCAAGCCCCGCCGTATCCAGGGCTGCTTTGTCTCGGACGACGAAATCAACGAGATTGTCGAGTTCGTCAAGTCGCAGAGTGAGCCAGACTACCACGAGGAGATCCTGTCTGCCGTGGCGCCCGCTTCCATGTCCATGGCGGGTGGCGGAGGCATTGTCCGCACCGGAGTAGCCGAGCCGCAAGACGATGATCCACTCATTTGGGAAGCCGCCCATATTGTGGTGGAATCGCAGCTTGGCTCCACATCTGGCCTGCAACGTCGTCTGAAGGTTGGCTATGCGCGTGCCGGGCGTATTATGGACATGCTGGAAGAAAAGGGTGTCGTCGGCCCGCCCGACGGTTCCAAGCCGCGCGAGGTCCTGTTGGACGAGGAGGGGCTTGCCGCGCTGGAATCTGTCGACGCCGAGATGGCACGTGAAGATCGTGAGTTTGGAGGATTCTGATGGCTGCACGCTTTGGTGACATGCTGCTCGAGCAGCGTCGCCGAATGGGCCTTTCCATTCAGCAGGTCGCCAACACCATCAAAATCAGGCCGCAGATCATCGAGTTTTTCGAGACCGGTAACTTTGCTTCGATGCCGCCGCGCGGCTATGCGCAGGGCATGATTTCGAGCTATGCTCGTTTTTTGGGCCTCAATCCGCGCGAGGTCGTCAATGCCTACTTTGACGACCTGATGGCATACGAACGCGAGACGTCGCAGCAGGGGGGTCGTTTTCAGGACGCCGCCGGCTACGTCAATTCGCGTTCCTCTGTCGATAACGGGCGCTTCCTGATGGTTCAGGGTGGTCGCTCAACGCGTTATGGTCAGCGTCCGCAGCAGGCTGGCTATATTACCGAGACGGGGTCCAGTGAGGAAATCCGTTCTCAGCGCGATCGTTTCCGCAGCACGCCTATGCCCGACGATCGTGCGCTTCCCGCTGCCCGCGGTGTGGTGCGCGATCCCCGTGTCGGCTACGGAGATGGCGGCTATTCCGATCGTGGCTACCGTGGTGTCTCTGCCGGTCGTGCTCTCGGCGGCTATGCGGACGCCGATGCCACGCAGGTGACGCCGCGTCTTCGCTCTCAATCACAGCCGTATGGCCAGCGCTCTTCGGCTCCGCGTGCGGGCCAGCGTGGCTATCAAGGCCGCGGTGAACTTGCGCCCCGCTCGGGTCAGCGCAGCCTTCAGGGCCAGGGTGGCTATCGCGGCCGTTCCGACAGCAATCGTGGTCGTATGCCTCAGGGAGGCGGCCGCAGCAGTTCCAGTCGTGGACGCGGCGGTTCCCGTACTCCTCAAAACAACGGTCTCGATCCGCGTATCGTCTACGCCGGCATCGGTGCCGTGGCGTTGCTGCTGATCGTGCTCATCGTGGTACTTCTGCGCGGCTGCGCATCTTCGACGCCCGAGACCACGCCCGAGACGCCCACTGCTACCAAGACGACGCCCAAGAAGTCTTCTAAGAAGACCGAAACGGTCGACGAGGATGAGGACACCGATGAGGCGACGGATGAGTCGACCGATTCGGACGCCACCAAGACGACGGCTAAAAAGGAAGAAAACGAGGTAACGAAGGTCAAGGTCTCCGTTGCCAAGGGAAAGACCGCCTGGATTGAGGTCAAGGTCGATGGCAAGTCGGTCTATGGCGCCCAGGCGACTGGCCCCTTTGAGCAGGAGTACACGCCTGAGTCCTCGATCGAGATCACCACGTCCAAGCCTTCCGATGTCACCGTTACCAAGAACGGCGAAAAGGTCCGTTACGATACCAAGACCTCGGGCGTGGCGCGTGTGACGATCACCGTTCCCAAGAAGGAGACGACTGGTTCCGAGAATGGTGAAAGTTCTGATGGTACCGACACCACCGATGGTACCGACACCACCGACGGCACCGATGCCCAGTCCACGGATGGCGCCGATACCGCAACTGACGGCCAGACGCCCACCGATTCTACCGACTATTCGTACGATAGCTACTAAGCCGCTCGTACGCGAAAGGAAACATCATGGCTAAAGATTCCAGCTTCGACGTCGTGTCCGAGGTCAACATGCAAGAGGTCGACAACGCCTTCCAGCAAACCACGCGCGAGATTTCCCAGCGCTATGACCTGAAGGATTCCGGCGCCACGATCGAGCTTTCGAAGGGCGACAAGCTCTTTACGATCAACGCCCCGGCCGACTTTGTCTCCAAGCAGATTATCGACGTGCTGAGCTCCAAGCTCATCAAGCGCGGCATCGACCTCAAGGCTGTCTCGTGGGATGCTCCGCAGGCGGCATCGGGCGGCACCGTGCGCGTGCTCGGCCATATCGTCGAGGGTATCGACCAGACGACCGCCAAGAAGATCAACAAGGACATCAAGGACCAAAAGCTCAAGGTCAAGGTGACTATCGAGGCCGACAAGCTGCGTGTTTCCTCTGCTTCGAAGGACGCGTTGCAGACCGTGATCCAGTTCCTGCGCGACCAGGACTACGGCCAGCCGCTGCAGTTCACCAACTACCGCTAATATCATTCGAAAGGACTGCTCTCCAACATGGATACACCGTTGGGCTCCGTGCTCTACATCACCCTCGGGTGCGCTAAGAACGAGGTTGACACCGACCGCATGCGTTCTCTTTTGACCGCCGCGGGCTACGAGGAGGCATTCGACCCACAGGATGCCGATATCGCCATCGTCAATACATGCTCGTTCCTCGCCTCCGCAACGTCCGAGAGCATCGAGACCACGCTCGAGCTCGCCAACGAGGTTCAGGACGGCGTTCGTTCTTGTCCCATCGTCATGTGCGGCTGTGTGCCGTCGCGCTATGGCGACGACCTGCCTGACGAGCTGCCCGAGGTCGCTGCCTTTGTGAAGGCCGACGAGGAGGACGGCATCGTGGCGGTCATCGATGGCGTGCTGGGTGTCGAGCGTGAGATCGCTGCCTATATTCCGCAAGTAAAGCGCACTGTCGAGGGCGCTGTTGCTTACGTCAAGATTTCCGATGGCTGCAACCGCTTCTGCAGCTTCTGCATGATCCCCTATATTCGCGGTCGCTATCATTCGCGCAATGCCGAGAGCATTATCTCCGAGGTACGCGACCTGGTTGCCGGCGGTGTGCGCGAGATCGTGCTGATTGGCCAGGACACGGGTATTTGGGGCACCGACTTTGCCGACGAAGACGTCACCGATGGCTCGCCGCGCAATCTGGCGCAGCTGCTGCATGCCGTCGCCGAGGCCGTGCGCCCGCACAACGTCTGGGTCCGCGTGCTCTATCTGCAGCCCGAGGGCATGACCGACGAGCTTATCGATACGATTCGCGATACGCCCGAGGTGCTGCCTTATATCGATATCCCCGTGCAGCACTGCGACGCGCGCATCCTCAAGGCTATGCGCCGTTCTGGTTCGCGCCAGGAGCTCGAGGACCTGTTCCGCGATCTGCGTGAGCGTATCCCCGGCATCGTGATCCGTTCCACGGCCATGGTCGGCTTCCCGACCGAGACCGACGACGAGTTCCGCGACCTTATCGACTTTATGGACACCGTCGGCTTTGACTACACGAGCGTCTTTGCCTACTCGCAGGAGGAGGGCAGCCTGGCCGCCAAGATGGAGGGTCAGGTCGATGAGGAGGTCAAGCTCGAGCGCGCCCAGGAGGCCATGGACCTGGCCGAGTCGCTCGGTTTTGCCGCCACCGCCGCACATGTGGGCGAGCGCGCCCAGGTGATCGTCGACGGCATCGAGGAGACCGAGGACGGCGCCGAGCTGATCGGCCATGCTTGGTTCCAGGCGCCCGATTCCGATGGCGCGGTGCACTTGGACGCCAGCGAGGCGTCCGTGGGCGATATTCTGACGGTCGAGTTTACCGATAGCTTCTGCTATGAGCTTATCGGCCATGTTGTGGAGTAGGAGAGCGTCGTGGCAAACGAGAGCAATAAGGAACTGACGAGTGTTTGGACGCCCGCCAACATCGTGACGTGCGTTCGCATCGTCTTTATCCCGGTGTTCATGATCGTGTCGGCGCTTTCTCACACGAGTGTTGCCGGTACAGATTGGAGCACCTTCGACGGCCCGCTCGCCGCCGCTGCCTTCATTCTGTATGTTATCCTGTCGTGCACCGATAAGGTCGACGGTTATCTGGCGCGCTCGCGCAACGAGATTACCGATTTCGGTAAGTTCTTGGACCCCATCGCCGATAAGCTGCTGGTGTTCTCGGCTCTGCTGCTGTTCTTGGATTTTGGCGCTGTGACCGTGTGGTCCGTGTTCATTATCCTGTTCCGTGAGCTTCTGGTGAGCGCCCTTCGCATGGTCGCGAGTGCCGCCGGCGTGGTCGTTGCCGCCGATAAGCTTGGCAAGTACAAGACGGCGACTACGATGGTCTCCATCTGCGGTTACCTGTGCGTCTTTGCGATGGCCGGCTTGCACCTTGGCCCGCTGGCGCTGACGCTCGGCATCTACTCGGTGTCGCGCTTCCTGTACGCCGTTGCCGTTGTCCTGACCGTTATCTCGGGCGCCCAGTACTTCTGGAACTGCCGCAAGATCGTCTTTTCGGTCTAGGTCCTGGTGGGTATGACGGACTCTTTTGAGCAGATTTCCGCACATAACGAGGAGCTGGCGCGTCATATTGTCGAGCGCGCGAGCGCTCGGGGCGTGACGGTTTCGACGGCTGAGTCGCTGACGGCAGGTATGATCGCCTCGACGATTGCCGATATCCCGGGCGCCTCGGCGGTGCTGCGTGGCGGTGCGGTGACCTACTGCGATGAGATCAAGCATCGCGTTTTGGGCGTTGATCAGGAGACGCTCGATCGCTATACCGCGGTGTCGCATCAGACCGCGCGCGAGATGGCCGCGGGCTCGCTGGACCTCTATCAGAGCGATGTGGCCGTGAGCGCAACGGGCTACGCTGGGCCCGGTGGTGGCACCGAGCAAGACCCCGCCGGCACGTTCTATATTGGCTGGGCGTATCGCGCGGCTGATGGGGAAGTGCCGGTCGTGGACTCTGTGCGCTGCCACTATGAGGGCGACCGTTCGTGTGTTCGTGCCCATGCGGTCGCGGAGGCATTGGGACGCATTGTCCTTGTGCTTAACTCTATGGAATAGACGTGTTTTAAGGGGCCTTCGGGCCCCTTAATTGTGGAGATAGGGACCCCTGACGAATTTAGCGTTTGCGCTGGTCATAGGTGTATTTTTGCCTTTCTTGTTCTTATTTGCCCCTTTGTGGTCAAGCATTTGGTCAGTGTTTGGTCGGCGTTTGGTTGGGTTTTGGAAAGACTGCCTGCATATGATTGGCCTGAACGGTTGACCACGAACAGCCGTTCGTTTATTATCGATGCAGGTTGTTAAGAGGAGGGCTATTCATGGCCAAGAATTCAGGTCCCGTACGTACCGTTCATGCTCGCACGACGGGTAAAGAGCGCGATGAGATGATCGCCACCACCAAGGCCGAGATCGAGAAGAAGTTCGGTCAAGGCTCCATCATGAGGTATGGTGACGGCGGCCCCGAGCTTGAGGTTGAGGCCATCCCCACGGGCGCTCTGGCACTCGATGCCGCTCTGGGTATCGGCGGTGTGCCGCGCGGCCGTATCGTCGAGATTTACGGTCCTGAGTCCTCCGGTAAGACGACGCTTTCGCTCGAGATCCTGGCCGAAGCCCAGGCAATGGGTGGCGTGGTGGCATTTATCGATGCCGAGCACGCGCTCGATCCCACGTATGCCGCGCGCATTGGCGTGGATATCGACGAGGTACTGATTTCCCAGCCTGATACGGGTGAGCAGGCGCTCGAGATTGTTGACATGCTCGTGCGTTCCGGCGCCATCGATGCCATCGTCGTCGACTCCGTCGCCGCGCTGACCCCGCGTGCCGAGATCGAGGGAGAGATCGGCGATACCACGGTCGGATTGCAAGCTCGTCTGATGAGTCAGGCGCTCCGCAAGCTCGCCGGCTCGCTGTCCAAGTCCAACACGACATGCATCTTCATTAACCAGCTGCGAGAGAAGATCGGCGTCATGTTCGGCAACCCCGAGACCACGACGGGCGGCCGCGCCCTTAAGTTCTTCTCTTCGGTGCGTATCGACATTCGCCGCATCGACAGCATTAAGCTTAAGGATGAGGTTATCGGTAACCGCGTGCGCGCCAAGGTCGTTAAGAACAAGGTGGCAGCTCCGTTCCGTTCTGCTGAGTTCGACATCATGTACGGTACGGGCATCTCTAAGGAGGGCTCGATTCTGGACATGGCTGTCGAGTGCGGCATTTGCAAGAAGATGGGCTCCTGGTTTGCCTATGGCGAGGACAAGCTCGGCAACGGTCGCGAGGCCGCCAAGGCGTTCCTGCGCGAACACCCCGATTGCGCCGACGAGATTGAGCATAAGGTCCGCCTTGCCTGCGGGCTTGAGTTTGACGACGATGCTCCGTCCGAGGTCGAGCTGACCGATCAGCCTGCGCCTGAGGAGTTTGACGAGCTTTACGCCATCGATGGTTCCGCCATGCTCGATGATGACGACGAGTAGCGGTTACGCTCATGTCGTATACTGTGACCGAGGCCACGGTCGTCTTTCCCGATAAGAAGGCGGCCTCCTCGTTCTCGAGCGGGTATGCGTCCAAAAAGCCTTGCGCACATATCGATTGTGAGCTTGAGGGCGGTTTTGAGCGGTCCATTTGGATTCCCGTGCGGGTCGCGCGCTTGTATGTCAAAAATCGCCCCGATCTTCCCTGTGATTGGGATAACTTTCGTGAAGCGGTGCAGCTCATCGAGCGTAAATGTGCACTTACCATGGTGACCGAGATGCTATCGCGCCGCGACCATGCGACGGGTGAGGTCCGTGACAAGTTGGCACGCTACGGCTTTCGCCAGCCCGCGATCGATTTCGCCGTCGAGCGCGCCACCGAGTATCGCTTTTTAGACGAGAACCGCTTTTGCTCGTACTTTATCGAGGAACGCAAGCGGCGCGGTTGGGGACAGCGTAAAATCGAGACCGAGCTCAAGCGCCGTCATGTCGTGCTCGACGACATTCCCGGTTATCCCGAGGATTATTTTGCCGTCGAAGACGATTTGGCGCGTGCGTCAGCCCTGCTCGCCAAGCGGCGTGTTCCAGAGACGCGCGGATTCGAAAAACTGGTTCGGTTTTTGATGGGCAAGGGCTTCTCGTATCACATCGCCGCCGATGCCGTTAAGGCACGTCTCGATGCCGAACGTGAGGAATGTGCGGTTTAGGCGTATGCGTTTTGTGGCCCTGCCGTTCACCGCGTTTTAGCCGCCGTGCTGGGGCCATTTATTTGACAGTTGTTGTGGTTCAACGTACGATAAACACCGTCATTTGCTTTGTGATATGTGCTCATCTGTGATGAGTTTGTTTATATGTTTATCTGTATCCGACCCGCATAAGCTGCGCCCATATTACTCAAATGTCGCGAGCCGTTCGTAAGGACGGTTCGCTTTGTTGTGTAACGAATCCATAAAAAGGAGTGAGCATGCCTATCATCGCAGCGCTCGTTGGCATCGTTTTGGGTGCCATCGCCGCCATTGCCTACATGCGCACCGCCAAGCAGGGTAGTCTTCACGAGGCCGACGAAAAAATCCAGTCGGCACACGCACAGGCTGAGTCCCTGATCGGTGATGCTAAGCGTCAGGCCGAGACCCTCAAAAAAGAGGCTCTGCTCGAGGCTAAAGAGGAGATCATCAAGAACAAGCAGGCCGCTGAGGCCGAGGACAAGCAGCGTAAGAACGAGATTCGTACGCTCGAGAACCGCGTGATGCAGCGCGAGGAATCTCTCGATCGCCGCAACGACGCTCTTGACAAGCGCGAGCATCAGCTGTCCAGCCAGGCCGGTCAGGTCGAGAAGCGCTCCCGTGAGCTCGAGGAGCTCTGCGCAAAGCAGACCTCCGAGCTCGAGCGTATCGCCGACCTTACCCGCGAGGACGCGCACAAGGAGCTCCTTGATAAGGTTCGCGGCGAGGTCACCCACGAGGCCGCCACGATCATTCGCGAGTCCGAGCAGCAGGTTCGCGCCGAGTGCCACAAGACCGCCCAGGAGATTCTGTCTCTGGCGATTCAGCGCTGCGCTGCCGATCACACTGCCGAGGTCACCGTTACCTCCGTGCACATTCCCTCTGATGACCTCAAAGGCCGTATCATCGGTCGCGAGGGTCGCAACATCCGGACCTTCGAGCAGGTTTCCGGCGTCAACCTCGTGATCGACGACACGCCCGAGACCGTCGTTCTTTCGAGCTTCGACCCGGTCCGTCGTGAGACCGCCCGCGTCGCCCTCGAGAACCTCATCGCCGACGGCCGCATTCACCCTGCCCGTATCGAGGAGATGTATCACAAGGCCGCCGACCTGGTTCAGCAGCGCGTGCGCGAGGCTGGCGAGCAGGCTGCCTTCGATACCGGCATCCACGATCTGCACCCCGAGATCGTCAAGACCCTTGGTGCCCTGCGCTACCGTACCTCGTTTGGTCAGAACGTGCTTCAGCATTCCCTCGAGGTCTCTGATCTGTGCGGCGTGATGGCTTCCGAGCTTGGCCTGGACGTTGTGACCGCCAAGCGCGCCGGCCTGCTTCATGACCTGGGCAAGGCAATCGACCACGACGTCGAGGGCCCGCATGCCGTCATCGGCGCCGAGCTTGTCCGCCGTTATGGCGAGAAGCCCGTTATCGTCCACGCTATTGAGGCTCACCATGCCGATGTCGACCCCAACACGGTGCTCGATGTCCTGGTGCAGGCCGCCGATGCTGTCTCTGCCTCTCGCCCCGGTGCCCGTCGCGAGTCTGCCGAGAACTACATCAAGCGTCTTGAGAAGCTTGAGGAGATCGCCAACTCCCATGACGGCGTCGAACGTACCTATGCCATGCAGGCCGGTCGCGAGGTCCACGTCATGGTCCAGCCGGACAAGATCTCCGATGCCCAGTCCACGGTCCTGGCTCACGATATCGCCCATCAGATCGAGGAAGAGATGGAGTATCCCGGTCAGGTGCGCGTCGTCGTGATTCGCGAGAGCCGCGCTGTCGATATCGCTAAATAACATGAGCGACGCGAACGAGCTCATCTCATTTATCGCGTCGATGTCGGGGGAGGGCAACCTTCGCGTCGAGGAGAACCTTGGCGAGGGGTATGTCCGCCTCCGCGTTTCGGAGGCCGAGCGGCGCCAGGCTAAGCACGACATTCAGCATGTCGAGGACATCGTCATCGAAATGCTCCGTAATGCTCGCGATGCCGGCGCCGACAAGGTCTATCTCGCCACGACCAAGGAAGATGGCGTCCGCACGCTTGTCTTTCTGGATAACGGTTCTGGCGTTCCGCAGGATATGCAAGAGCGAATCTTTGATGCCCGCGTTACCTCCAAGCTCGAGAGCATGAAGATGGACCGTTGGGGCGTTCACGGTCGTGGCATGGCATTGTTTTCGATTAAGCAGAACACCGACGAGGCCCGTGTGGTCACGTCCGGCGTCGATCTTGGTTCAGCCTTCAAGGTGAGCGTTGCGGCCGACCACCTCAGTGAGCGTGCCGATCAGTCCAGCTGGCCCCAGGCCGTCAAGGATGAGGACGGACGTTATGTCTGCGCTCGCGGTCCACATAATATTATTCGCGCTGCTTGTGAGTTTGCGCTCGAGGAGTTGCGTGGTTGCGATGTCTATCTCGGTTCTCCGTCTGAGATTGCCGCGACCCTTTATGCTCAAGCGTCAAGTCGGCTCGATACGTCTCGTCTCCTGTTCATTGATGACGAGAGCGAGCTTCCGGTTGTCGATCGTTTAGGCCTTGCTTCTGATGCCGAGGACTTTATCCGTATTTGTTCGGGTTTGGGTCTTGAGATGTCCGAGCGCACGGCCCATCGCATTTTGGCAGGGCAGATTAAGCCCGTTCGCGGTGTGACCGCGCGTCTGCTGCGCGAGCGTGATTCGTCCTCGCATGCGCCGGCTCCTGTCGATCTCGCGAAGGATCGTCGCGGGCTACGTATTGCCAAGGATGACATGGCACAGTTTTCGCGCGCTGTGGAACGCGACTTTAATGACCTTGCCACCCGGTACTATCTCAACCTTTGCGGCGACCCAAAGATCCGTGTTTCGCGTGATCGAATCACCGTGACCTTTGATCTTGCCAAAGAGGAATAGTGCCTTTACCGAGTCCACTCGGTACGATACAGTTATTGCAGTTAAAACGTACTTTTAAATGCAGGAGTTTCTTCATGGATTGCCTGAAGGTATCAAGCAAATCATCGCCCGCGTCCGTTGCCGGCGCCATCGCCGGCATGGTCAAGGATGGTGTACCCGTCAACATCCAGTGTGTCGGCGCCGGTGCCGTCAACCAGGCTATTAAGGCCGTTGCTATCGCGCGCGGTTTTTTGATTCCAACCGGTTTTGATATTTCCTGCGCGCCCGTGTTCTCCGACATCCTCATTAACGGGGAGTCGCGCACGGCCATCCGCCTTTCTATCTACGTTCACCAGATCAATCGAGCTGCTATGGATAACGTCGTCATGGATGATGTTAAGCCTGTGGCATAGCTTCTGATTGCCTCGTTTTGCTCCCCATCGTTAGGACTTATGCACATGGACCAGCGTTCCGTACGCGATATTCTTGCCGGTAAAACCTACTTTATCCGCACCTTTGGCTGCCAGATGAATCAGCACGATTCCGAGCGCGTGAGCGGTCTGCTTGATTCGTATGGCTGCCTCATGGCGCTCGATCCCGCGCATGCCGATATCGTTGTCTTCATGACGTGCTGCGTGCGCGAGGCCGCCGATACTCGCCTGTACGGTCAGTGCAATTCCTGCAAAAGCCTGCCGCCTTCGCCTTCGGGCAAGCGCGTGGTTGCCGTTGGTGGCTGCATCGCGCAGCGCGATGGCGAGGGCCTGCTCACCAACGTCGATAACGTCAATGTCATCTTTGGCACGCATTCCATCGCGCATGTGGCCGAGCTCATTGCCGAGGCGTTCCTTGATGGCAAGCGTCATATCCGTATCAATGAGCATGAGGATACGGATGCAATGAGCATGCCGTGGCATCGCGAGACTCAGTATCACGCCTGGGTGCCCATCATGACGGGCTGCAATAATTTCTGCACCTATTGCATCGTGCCGTACGTGCGTGGTCGCGAAAAGAGCCGCCCCTTCGAGGAGATTGTCGACGAGGTGGCCGGTTTGGTACGCCAGGGCGTGCGTGAGATTACGCTGTTGGGCCAAAACGTTAACTCATATGGTCGCGATCTGTTTGGCAAGCCGCGTTTTGCCGATTTGCTGCGTGCCGTGGGCGATACGGGCGTGGAGCGCATCTTCTTTACGTCTTCGCATCCCAAGGATCTGCTGCCCGAGACCATCGACGCCATGGCCGAGACGCCTGCCGTTATGCCGCAGCTTCACCTGGCCGTCCAGTCAGGTTCGACGCGGATCCTCAAAGAGATGAATCGCCGTTATACACGCGAGGACTATCTGGGCCTGGTCGATCGCATTCGCAACCGCATGCCCGATATCGCGCTCTCGACCGACATTATCGTTGGCTTCCCGGGCGAGACTGAAGAAGACTTTGAGCAGACGCTCTCGCTTGCCGAGACGGTCCGCTATGCTCAGGCCTATACCTTCATCTATTCCAAGCGTGCCGGTACCCCGGCCGCCGAGATTGACGATCCTACGCCGCATGAGGTTATTCTCGAGCGTTTCAACCGTCTGGTTAAGGTTATCGAGATCACGGCACACGAGTATAACCAGGGCGAGCTTCATACTTTGGTTCCGGCGCTCATTGAGGGAACGAGTAAAAAGAACGACGCGGTCCTGCTGGGCAAGAGTCCCAAGAATCAGACCGTGCATGCGCCTATCCCTGAGGGTTACAGCATCGATCAGCTTGTTGGCAAGATCGTTGATGTTGACGTTGACGTTGCCAAGACCTGGTATTTGTCCGGCTCCGTTGTGGGCGAGCCGCGCTAATGGTTTCTCCCGGGGCAGGTCTTTCCGCCGTTGCGATCGTCGGTCCGACGGCGGTTGGTAAGAGTGATGTTGCCGACCGTTTGGCAGCTCGTCTTTCGTCCGAAGTGCTGTCGTGCGATGCGATGCAAATCTATCGCGGCATGGACATCGGTACCGCAAAGATGGCGCCCGGTGAGTGCACGGCGCCGCTGCGTCTCGTCGACATTGTAGAGCCGGGTGTGGCATATTCTGCTGCGCTTTATCAGGCCGACGCTCGCGCGCATGTTGAACGTCTCCTTGGTTCGGGTTGCCTGCCGGTTTTTTGCGGAGGTACGGGGCTGTATCTCAAGGCCGCCCTCGATGAGATGGACTTTCCCTCGGGTGAACTTGAGGACGATCGTCGTGCGGGCTATCAGGAGCTTGCCGAGCGTATTGGCGAGGAAGAGCTGCATGCCTTGCTTGCCGAGCGCGATCCAGAATCGGCCGCTGTTATTCATCCCCATAACGTGCGCCGTGTGATTCGTGCGCTCGAGATGCATGATGATGGCGTCTCCTATGCGCAGCAAAAGTCGCAGTTTAGTGTTCCGCACGAGCATTATCATGCCCTATGGTTTGGTCTGACGCGTAATCGCGAGGTGCTCTACGAGCGCATTAACCAGCGCGTCGATCTGATGTTTGAGCAGGGTCTTGTCGATGAGGTCCGCGGTCTTATGGGCCAGGGGCTGGGAGATGCCCTGACGTCGATGCAGGCAATTGGCTATAAAGAGATCATTGATGCTTTCAATGGCGTGATGAGCATGGATGAGGCTCGCGAAATCATTAAGATGCGTTCGCGTCGTTATGCCAAGCGTCAGCTTTCGTGGTTTAAGCGCGATGACCGTATCGCGTGGTTTGATATGGATGAATTGACGATCGATGAGGTCGTTGAGGATATCCTGCATCGTATTGAGGCTGCCTAATGGCCCGTTTCCCCCTTGTTCCCACGGCACCCGAGCCCGAGCGTGCCATTTTAGTTGGTGTTGAGTGGCGCGACAATGCATGGCCGCTCGATCGCTCGCTTGATGAGCTGGAGCGTCTTGCCCACACAGCTGGTGCCCAGTGCGTGGCACGCTTGTCGCAGCGTTTGGTAAAGCCGTATCCTAAATCGTTTATCGGTTCCGGTAAGGTTGAAGAGCTGTGCGGCCTGGTGCATCGCATGGATGCCGATGTCGTTATTTTTGACGACGACCTGACCCCCTCGCAACAATCCTATTTGGAGAAAGCCGTGGGCGAGCCGGTAAAGATTATCGATCGCACAGCACTGATCCTGGATATCTTTGGCCTGCATGCTCAGACGCGTGAGGGACGCCTGCAGGTACAGCTGGCACAGCTTCAATATTTGTTGCCTCGCCTGCGTGGCATGTGGAGCCATCTCGCCAAGGAGCAGACGCGCGGCGGCATCGGCTCACGTTTTGGTCAGGGCGAAAGTCAGCTCGAGGTCGACCGTCGCCTCATTCGTAATAAGATCGCTGCGCTTCGTCGTGAGCTCAAGCAGGTTGAACAGCGTCGCGATGTTCAATCCAAGAACCGCATTGAGTCACCGGCGTTTCGCGTCGCGTTAGCCGGTTATACCAATGCCGGTAAATCGACGTTGCTCAATCGTCTGACCGGCTCTACGGTACTTTCGCAGGACAAGCTGTTTGCTACGCTCGACCCGACGACGCGTTCGTATCGCCTGCCCGGCGGTCGCGGCATGACGATTACCGATACCGTCGGCTTTATTCAAAAGCTGCCGCATGGTCTGGTCGATGCCTTTAAATCGACGCTGTCCGAGGTGTTGGGTGCCGATCTAATTCTCAAAGTCGTAGATGCATCTGACGAGGACTATGAGCGGCAGCTTGAGGCTGTCGACCGCGTGCTTGATGAAATCGGCGCCGGAGAGCGTTTAACGCTGACCGTATTCAATAAAATCGATCTTCTCGATAGCGTCGATCGATTGAGTTTCCGTCGTCGCTATCCGGAGGCCGTTCTGTTCTCGGCCCAAACGGGCGAGGGGCTCGACGATCTCGTCGACCGGATTGCTCGCGAGGCAGCTGCCACCGATGTGTTGCTCTCCGCTGATATCCCGTATCGCGAGGGCGCTCTCATCACGCTGGTGCATGAGCAGGGAACCCTTCTGCATGAGGAATATCTCGAGGACGGCGTTCGCATTGTGGCGAAGTTGCCGGCTCGTATTGCACCGCGGCTCGAGCGCTATCGTACGGAATAAACGATTTCTAGCACGCCTAGAATGACTGGCTGATGGAGCAGGTAGAACGGTAAGGCATGCCGACCCAGGACTGCGAGCGCCGGGATAGGATTGGCGTATGCCCATGCTGGCGCTTCGAGACTTGATGCTTGTGCTGCCTGGGCAGCAAAAAAGCCGGTAAGGTACATAAAGACAAACGGTATGAGCGGATAGTAATCTCCCGAAACAAAACCCGGGCCTGGGAATCCAAGCCATGCCAGGTAGGGGAGTGGGTAGACCGCCTTTGGAATGCCCCAGGTTAGGGCAAAAAGAACAAGGCACGCTGCGATGCCCCATGAGCCCGGTAATTTTTGGAGTAACGGACGGGTGAACGCAACCACCGCGGTGCACACCGCCATGCAATAAATGATGCCAAAGTTCACTGAATCGTCGACCGATACGAGCGTTGTTGCGATCCAGACGACCAAAGCTGCGGCAGCGTACTTAGCCGCTCGTTTGGCATTGTTGCGTGAGAGCGTGCACATCCAACCCGCGATAAACAAAAATACCCAGCTGATGCTGGCTCGCCAGACGTCTTGAAAGACAGTCTGGGTAAACCAAGGCATATCCCAGCCGTACAGGTAGGCGAGATCATAGCAAGCGTGAAAACCTGCCATAGAAATCATCGTAAACCCGCGGACGGTATCAAAGATGGTTATGCGTTTTTGCATTACGAGAACCGGCGCATCAAGCCGACGACTTTGCCCAGGATAACGGGATTCGTTGCATAGATAGGTTCCATGGTGTCGTTCTCGGGCTGCAAGCGCACACGCCCCTGCTCCTTGTAGAACGTCTTGACGGTCGCCGAACCATCAATCATGGCCACGACAATTTCGCCGTTCATGGCACTCTTTTGTTCACGGACGATGATGTAATCGCCATTGAAGATGCCGACATTGATCATTGAGCTCCCATGCACCTCAAGGATAAAGGAACCCTGATCAGTGGCGATTTCGGTCGGGATAGTAAACGTGTCTTCGATATTCTGCTCTGCCAGAATGGGAATCCCAGCCGCGACGCGACCAACGAGCGGTAGCGAGACCGTTCCGCGAGGTGCGGTGGGCTCGTCAGATTTGGAAATTGAGACAGAGGAACCATCCTCGTTAAAGAGTTCCAGGGCGCGCGGTTTGGTGGCATCGCGCTTGAGTAGCCCGCGCGCTTCAAGGGCAGAGAGATGGGCGTGCACGGTGCTGGGGGAGGAAAGGCCCACGGCAGAAGCCATCTCGCGCACGCTGGGCGGATAACCCTTCTCCTGCTGATATTCCTTGATGAAGTCGTAAATTTGCTGCTGACGCTTGGTAATTTTGCGAGCCATCAGGGCATCCTCTCTACCCATGTCAAACAAATGTTCGAATTTTGCTTGACAGGAACAACTGTTCGAAGATAATAATAACCGAACATTCGTTCTCGCGCTAGACATTTTTGTCCGCGCGGCTTGATAAAACTGTTCTCAGCAAAACACGCGAGAGGAGAACATGATGAACGTAACGAATATGGTCCAGGGAAACCTCGCCCTTAAGCTCGAGACGCCTGCAGAACCCACTTTTACGGTTGTTCAGGGTGGCCGCTCCGGCTTTCAGCCTTTGACCGTAAAGCCTGCGCGCAATCAGCAGGCTGTAGTCGCGCCGGCCCGCGTTGCCCTGAAGGTTCCGACGATTGTCGCCGTCGCCGTTGCGCTTACGCTCTTCTTTGTCCTCGCTATGTCGGTCTTTAGCACTCGTCACGCCGCGTATGCCGAGTCCGTTTCCAACATTACCTACGAGACCATTCGCGTTCAGCCTGGCGATTCTCTTTGGTCGATTGCCGAAGAATATCCAATCGAAGGCCTTTCCACGCAAGAGACTTCCGACATGATCCGTAGCGTCAATCATCTGGAGCATGGTTCGCTCGCCGCCGGTGCGCATCTTAAGGTTCCTGCTCGTTCGTAATCATTATCGCGCTGCGCATGGTACCCTTGTTATCGTTTAAGAGGAGGTACCATGCGCTGTCCCAAATGCGGCAAGGCACATACCCGCGTCGTTGATTCCCGTATGCAGGAGTCAAATAACACCATTAAGCGCCGTCGCGAATGTTGCTCGTGTAACTACCGCTTTACAACGTTTGAGCGATGCGAGGACCCTATCGAGGTCATTAAGTCAGATGGAACTAAGCAGCGGTTCGATCGCAATAAGCTTCTTGTCGGCTTGATGCGCGCCACCATCAAGCGCGATATCGACACTAAGAAGCTCAATGAGATTATCGATGACATCGAGGTCGAGCTTCGCTCTCGCACGCTGACGGCCGTCACGTCCCATGAGTTGGGTGACATGGTGCTCAAGCGCTTGGCCAAGATCGACAAGGTTGCGTACATCCGTTTTGCCTCGGTCTACCGCGATTTCAAAGACGTCGATGAATTTCTGCAAGAGCTCGACAAGCTAAGGTGATTCCATGTCCAACATTACCGTCAACATAAAGCGTCTCGACCCCACCGTCGAGCTTCCCAAATACGCCCATCCCACCGATGCCGGCTTGGATTTGCGCTCCAACGAGGACTGCGTCCTGAAGCCCTTCGAACGCCGTCTGGTCTCTACGGGGCTGGCCATCGCCCTGCCCGATGGCTACGCCGGCTTCGTTCAGCCCCGCAGCGGCTTGGCCATCAAGCAGGGCCTGTCTATAGTCAACACGCCGGGCCTCATCGACGCCCACTACCGAGGAGAACTCAAGGTTATCCTCATCAACCTGGATCCCTCCATTAACATTCAAATCAATAAAGGCGACCGCATAGCCCAACTCGTCATCCAAGAAGTCCCCACGGTCAACCTCATAGAAGTAGAAGAACTAGACAAAACCGACCGAGGCAACGGAGGCTTCGGCTCCAGCGGCATCGCCTAGGGCGCTCGTATCCCTCCCGCCCGGGGCTTACCTATATCATTCCATGCTCAAACATTCTCGCGTCGCTTCGCTCGCTGCGAAACTGCGCGTGGAACGATATAGGTTAGCCCCGGGCGGGCGGCTACTCGCTTGAAACAATATTTACTTTTCTAGAAAGTCGATGCGATAAAGGGACGCCTCCTTTGTCGCATCGACTTACTGTATTTATATTTTCTGGTTCCCCTTTGCAGATTCTACTGGCGGGGAATCTGGTATTGCCGCTAGTACGTTAACGCAGCTTACCTGTGGGAGGCCCCTATATATCGTCCCGCGCGCAGTTTCGCAGCGAAGCGAGAATGTTTGAGCACGGGATGATATATAGGGGCCTCCCACAGGTAAGCGGAATTTAAGACGCTACCTGATATGCGCGGGCTTTCCTCCCCAGTAGAAGCGGCAGAAGGCTCGTTTGCGCTTTTGGGGTTTGCCTACGAGTTCCATGGTTGCGATGGCTATGTCTTCGGCTGCGTGGGGGCGGCGTAGTACTTCGCCGTTGATGAGTAGGGCTTTGAGTGATTCGGGATGATCGTGCAAGTGACGTAGGGTAACGATGAGCTCTCGTGCGGTGGTGACATGCATGCTGGCGCCCATGCCGGTGAGCATGGTGGTGTTGGCCTTTTCCTGGCCATAGGACTTGCCCAGCAGGATCATCGGCAGGTGTGCGCACAGGCATTCGGTGACGGTGAGTCCGCCCGATTTGAGAATTGCCAGGTCGCAGCCGTGCATAAGCGCTGCCATATCATCGACATAGTCCAGAACCGTGACGTTTTCGAGCTTCATGGCGTCGAAGAGCGTTTTGAGGCGGGTGGCATATTCGGTGTCTTTGCCCGGCAAAAAGACAAAGTGCATGTCTTCGAAGCTGCGTAGGAAGGGGAGGGTGCGGTCCATCTCCGCGCGAAAGCGAACGTACGGTTGAGGCAAGCTGGCACCGGCCATTACCAGCACGACGGTCTTGTCGGTGGGGAGGTTGAACTTAGCTAGCTCTTCCTCGCGATCGTAATCCGTGTCGAATCCGGCGCGAATAGGAATGCCGGTAATGCGAATCTTTGTCTCGAGCACCTTGCGCGGACGCAGCGTTTCGGCCATAAATTCGTTGGCAACACAGAATAAATCGGTGTCCTTGTGGGGCCACCATCCCTCGACTTCGTAGTCGGTCGGTACGCAGATGACCGGATAATCGATACCCGTAATTACGCGGGCGCCCACGGCAACATTGGCTGCTGTGATGTGCGTTGCAACCACGGCTATGGGCCTGCGGCTACGAATATATTCGTTGAAGGCGGGGAACATAATTCGCGACCATGCCGTTCCGCCACCCCAGAGAAGATGCCCCGTAAGCGTATATCGCCAGGTCAGGTCGTAAATGGGGCGCGTGGCTCCCGTAAAAGAAGCCGCGGTCTTATTGCCGTCGAATTTAATACGTCCAAAATCAAGGATATCGAGCACTTCAATCTCAATATCCTCGGGGATGCCATTGGTGCCGCGGATGAGGTCGAATGCCTGCGCTATCGCATTTGCGGCGGCCTTGTGGCCCGAGCCAACGGAGGCGTGCACGATGGTCACGAGAGGTTTTTGCTGAGCCAGGAGCGTGGTTTGCTCCGATTGGGGAGTGCTGTGCGTGAGCAGGGGAGCGTCGTCACTCGTCTGCGCCTGGTCCATCGATAACTCCCCTTCAGCTTTGTAATACGGATTTATCATTGTAGTGCATGAGTGTCACGTTCACGTAAATTTGGGTACGAGCGCAAAGAACGACAACGTTTCGACGAAAGGACGCTTCATGACTACCGATAAGCCGATCGATGTTGCGATTATCGGTGGCGGCCCCGCGGGCTATGCTGCCGCCATTTATGCTGCGCGTGCCAACCTTACGACGACCGTGATTGAGCAGGGCATGTCGGGAGGGCAGATCGCCACAACCAATGAGGTCGAGAACTATCCGGGTTTCCCGCTCCTGAGTGGCGCCGAACTCGGCGAGCGTTTTCAGCAGCATGCAGAGGGCCTGGGAGCACAGGTTACATGGAGCATGGTTACGGGTATCGATTACGATGCCGATGCAGCGTTGTTTACGGTGCATCACGATATGGGCGATACGCTGGCCTCGAGCGTTATCGCTTGCATGGGTGCCACGCCGCGTCCGGCAGGTTTCGCAGGCGAGGATACGTATCGCGGTCGTGGCGTTTCATATTGCGCAACATGTGACGGCATATTTTTCCGCGGCAAGCAGGTTTTTGTAATCGGTGGTGGCAATTCGGCATGCGAAGAGGCGCTGTTCCTGTCCGACATTGCCAGCAGTGTGACCATCGTGCTGCGCCGCGACCAGTTCCGTGCGCCGGATGGTGTTGTTCAGAAAGTACTCGCAAAGGACAATATTACAGTTAGGTACCAAACTAGTATTGTGGAGCTATCGGGCGAAGCCATGCCAACGACGATTACCTTTAAGGACAATGCATCTGGGGAAACTCATGCCGAGTCATTTGAGCCCGGCTCGTTTGGCATCTTTGTCTTTACGGGGACGCAGCCACATACCGAGCTTGTTGAGCATCTAGTCGACCTGGCTCCCGACGGCGGCATTGTCACCGACGATTCGATGGCCACCTGTACACCTGGTCTATTTGCCGCTGGCGACATCCGTTCCAAGCGCTTACGCCAGGTTGTGACCGCCGTTTCTGATGGAGCCATTGCGGCAACGAGCGCATACGCGTTTCTCCGTGGATAAGTACGATAATATATCTTATGTAAGGTTGTTATCAATTTACTAAATGGCGGGACGAAGCATCAGTGCACTGTCCCGTCAATTTTCTTGGCGGCTATGTGGTATGCAAAACTAGATAACCTAGAATGCAATATAGAAAACGAACGGAGGCCTCTTATGAACCACGCTAAATACGTTATTCCGATGTCCGATTCGTCGGTCAGCATTAAGCCCGAGGATATTCAGCCCACGGTGCTACCCGATGCATTCATTCAGTCCGATATCGTGCGTAAACTCAATACGTTGAGTCTGCCGCGCTATAACCAGTTGCCCAATGTGACGCTCTACCGCGACCAGGTCATTGAGTATGTTGCGCTGTGGATGGAGCCGCTGTCCATTTGCGTTGAGCACCCTGTCATTACGCCATCGATGATCAATAACTACGTGAAGGTCGGCCTGGTGCCTGCTCCGGTCAAAAAGCAATATGGCCGCGAGCAGATTGCCCGCCTGATCGCTATCTGCCTCTTTAAGCAGGTGTTACCTATTGCTGCGGTGCAGGCACTCTTTAACATTCAGCGTTTGAGCTACGATGCCCCGACGGCCTTCGATTATGTGGTCGATCAGCTCGAGGCATCGATTCGTTCGGCGTTTTCCGTCGAGCAGACGCCGGTTCCCGATACGGCGCATCAGGTAACGCGTGAGTCGCTGCTTGTGCGCAGTGCGGTTTCATCCTTCGTTTCGAAGGCGTACCTGATGAGCTATCTAAAGTTTAATGGGTTTAATAGCTAGCCGACGTATAAAACGGGCGGAGCAAAGGGTCATCTGTCACTTTGTCCCGCCCGTATTTTTGCTTAGTTGGACGTTATTGGCCCGAAGCCACGCCCATGCCGTAGCCGATAATGAGCCCATGCATTTCGGCATAGTATGAATCTAGCCCGTTACAGGGCATGATGATAGTCTTGGAGCCTGGCCAGCGCTCCACAATTCGGCTGGCAAGTGCTTGGGCGCCTGCCTCATTCTCGACATGGTCGATAACGACCTCGCCGCCCGTAAAACCTTCGGCTTCCATGGTGTCGATGATCTTGTTGAGCATCTTCTTTTCGCCACGCGTGTGCCCGACGAGTTCGATTTTACCGGCCTCACTCGCCGTGCCCAAAATGCGAATATTAAGCTTGTTGGCAATGACGCCGGCTGCCTTAGGAATACGTCCGGCTTTGGCGAGGTTTTCGTAATTGCACAAGCTGAAGAGGATTTTGCTGTTCTGCTCAAGGCTATCGAAGTATGCGCAAGCGTCCTCGAATGAGACATCCGGGTTGCTTGCAAGATAACGATCAAACAGCAAGAAGATCAGGTCCATCTTGCCGCCTGCTGCCCGCGAATTAACCAGGTGAATCTGACGATTGGGCTCTTCGGCAAGAACCATATCGCGAGCCGTGGCTGCCGCGTTGTAGCTGCCCGACACGCCCTCAGAGATTGGCATGCAGATGGTCTTGTCTGCCAATTTGAAGAGCTCGGCCCACTCCCCTACGCTGGGACAAGCGCTCGAAGAAGCGTTCGTCTCCGCCTGAACAGCGCAGTTGAGCTCATGTACATCGAGCGAAAGGTCATCGACGAATTCACGCTCCCCCACTCGAATTTTGAGGGGCGCAAATGCAAAGGTGGTATGGGGCGCGGTCGGTTGCCAATCGCGGAGGTTGCAGCTTGAATCGGAGATAAGTGCCCAGCTCATAGAGGGTCCTTTCTAATTGTTCCTCAACAATTATAGCCATCTTGCAAACTGAATGTACGGCTATCTAGTTTTGAATACTAGATAGCCGTACAAGATTAGAGAAAAAAAGAATGGACCTCGCGACTTAAAGCCACGAGGTCCACATTCACACGCTGTGTAAGATGACTTAGTAACGCACGAAGATATAGTTGTTGTTCATGCCGGCGGCAACGGAGCTGATGATAACACCCGTGTTGTAGTCGGAAGCATGAATCATCTGACCACCACCGATGTAAATGCCGGTGTGGTACGAGTTGACCACAACGTCACCGGGCTGCGGATCGGACACACGCGTCCAGCCCATAAAGGTACCCGTGGTGCCCAGGCGGCAATAGCGACCAGTGAGGCAATAGCTAACAAAACCAGAGCAGTCGAAGCTGTTCGGGCCAATTCCGCCCCAGGAATAAGCACAACCAAGCTTGCTGTATGCACGCGAGACAACAGAACCGCCATCGACGGACTGGCTCGGAGCAGAAGGCGTCGGAGCCGGAGCAGGCGTGGGGGGCTGCGGCGTCGGAGCAGGTGCCGGCGTAGGAGCCGGAGTGTTGCCGCCCTGATTGTTGTTATTGCTGGTCTGGCCACCGTTGTTGGTGTTCTCGGTCGTGCCCGCAGTTTCGCTGCTCACCGTGGCCTTCTCGGCAGTGCTGGCGTTAATGCCCGCTTGCAGCGCGGCGTTGGCCTCGGCCTCGGCGGCAAGCTCGGCCTGCAGCTGTGAATCCAGAGAGTTTACGACGTTCTGGGCTTCAGCCTGCTGAGCGTTAAGCTCGTCGACCTTCTTTTGCGTGGCGGCGACGTTCTTCTCCTGCTCGGCCTGCTTATCGGTGAGCTGCTGCTTAAGCTCCTTGACCTCTTGAATGGTTTGAGCCTGCTTATCGGAAACTTTGCCGTAGTAGAACAGACGGTTGAGCATATCGCTCAGGTCGTCAACGCCCGTCAGAACCTGAAGCAGGCTCAGACCGCCGGTCTTGTACTCGCCGGCGACATAGGTCGAGAGCTTGGCCTGACCATCGGCGATCTCCTGCTGCTTTTGCGTGATCTCGCCGGCAGTCTGATCGAGCGCCTGCGTCTGCGTGGCAAGCTCATCGTAAATCTGCTGGGTTTGGGTACCGATCTGCTCGAGCTTCGTACGAGCAGCGGCAAGGTCGGATGCGGTATCGGCGTAGGCAGGAGCCGCGAGGCCCAAGCCCAAAACACAAGCGAGGGTTGCCGTAGCAGCGCAGCGTGCCATGTTTTTGTGCGTGTTTGCTGTGCGCATGTAGCTTCCTTTCCAGTAACTAAGGGTAACGGCTAGTCTACCGTCACCAGGCTAAAGAGCTCCACATCGTCATCAGACGGCGTGAGCTTCTCGCGCGGGTTGAGAAACGCAAGCTCAAGTATACAACCGTAACCGATAAGCTTTGCGCCCATATCTCGCACCAGTTTACCTGTTGCCTCGACGGTTCCGCCCGTCGCGACCAAGTCGTCCAGAATCAACACGGTATCTTTAGAGCTGATAGCGTCGGCATGGATCTCAATTGAATCGGTGCCGTACTCGAGCTCATAGCTCTGGCTCACCGTCTTGCGGGGTAGCTTGCCCGGTTTACGTGCGGGAACAAAGCCGGCACCAAGGGCCACAGCCACCGGTACGCCAACCATAAAGCCGCGAGCCTCGGGACCCACGACCTTGGTGATCCCCATGCCGGCAAAGTGCTCGGCGAGGGCATCGGTCATGGCTTTGAGCGCCTCGGGATTGCCAAAGAGCGGCGTGATGTCTTTGAAGATGACTCCGGGCTCGGGATAGTCGGGGATGTCGACGATTTGAGATTCGAAGTCGTACATTGCATGACCTTTCAATGGGTTGCCGGATAAGCGGCAGCGGTTATTTGCCCGCCGTGGCGGTGCCGGAGTGCGAAGGGGCGACGACCTTGAGCGGCTTTACGAGAGAATCCTCGTGCGAAGCCGGCGTGGCTATCTCTTCGTTTTTGGCTTTGGTGGACTCGGATCGAGTGATTTCCTCATCGAGTGCATCGATGTCGGCGTCCTCGACCACGGCGTTGAGCGACTCAAAAACGCGGTTCTTGAGCAGCGCAGTGTGCACACCCTCGGTCAGGTCGTGAAGCTTCTTAAACGCACGCTCGAGCTTGGCGTCGCGCTCGTCATCGGAGGTATCCATTCCGAGCATGCTCACGAGCACCTGCTCAAACATCGAGGACTCACGGTTGGCGGAAGACACGTACTGACGCAGGTTGCGGGGCTCGATATGGAAGCGTGACAGCTCGGAGCAGTAGCGGATGATTGGAAAATCGCGACCATCGACGAGCTCACGATTCTGCGGACTCTTGATGATGCGAATGAGGTCGTTCTCGGCGAGCGAGCGGATAAACGAAATCTCGACGCCCAGCATATCGGGAATGGTCTCAATGGGATGCAGCTTTTGCTTAGTCTCCTTGGGCTCCGTCTTGAGCGGAACATCGGACAGCAAGCCCACCTCGTAAGCGAGCGTTGACAGGTCCGTGGCGTTTTCCAAGCGCTGCTTAATCACGTTGAGCGGCATGTAGCGGGTCTTCTGCAAATGCAGAATGACCTCCAGGCGATCAACGTCCTCCTTAGAGTACTGACGGTATCCCTTAGGCGTACGATGAGGGGTAATGAGCCCCTCATCTTCTAGAAATCTAATTTTTGAGTTCGAAAGATCGGGGTATGCGCCTCGAAGTAGGTTGACGACTTGGCCGATACTCAGATAGTTGCGTTCGGCCATGCCCTACTCACCGGTTTCGATGCGCTCCGGCGTGCTCTCGTGGTAGATGAGCGTAAACGTACCGATCTGGACGGAAGAGCCGTCGTGCAGCGGGGCTGCATTGACGATGGCACCGTCGACCCAGGTGCCATTGAGCGAGCCCAAGTCCTCGATGCGAGCGCCGAGGCCCTCGCGGATAATGCGCGCGTGGCTGCGCGATACGGTCATGTCATTGAGGAAGATGCCGTTCGCAGGATCGCGGCCGATGGTGGTCACGTCGTCCTCGAGCTCAAAGGCGGCACCAGTCTGCGGACCCTTGACGATGGACAGAACGGGGGCGGTGATGCGCACGTTGGCCATGAGGTCGGGAACGGTGACGTCGCTTGAAGGCACGCGGAATACGCAGGTAGCGTCAGCAGTCTTATCATTCTGAGGCATATTGTTAACCATGTTGTCCATGACAACCCCTAACTTATCGCGGACGTGCCGCAAATAATGAACCGTACGTAATCATACCCCAACGAATCAGTCTTCGATTTCGGGGTTCAGAAAGTCGATGTCCTCGTCCTCGGGATGCGCGAGAGCCTGTTTAATGGCCACTCCGCCCTTAATGGAATAGATGACAGCCGTGAGCATGGAGAAGATCACGCCGCCGTACACAAAGAAGATGCCGAGGGGCACCGAGCTTCCGTTGAGGCCCGGGAAGGCCGTAAGGGTTGAAGGTAAAAGATGCAGGCCGTCAATAACGGGGAACCCGAGCAGCATGAGCGAGAAGCCGGTCATGAGCAGTGCAGTGGCAATCTTTCCGGGAAAGACGACATCGATGGGGCGACGGTGATAATGACGCACGATAAGCGTGCCGATGCCCAGATAGATGTCGCGGCCAATAATGAGCACGCAGACCCAGATTGGCAACTCTCCGCGAACCACCAGCCCAAGTACGCCGGTGAACAGCAGCGCACGGTCGCAGATGGGATCCATGACCTTGCCGAGCCACGAGACCGTCTTGGTCATGCGGGCGATCTGACCGTCCATCCAGTCGGTAGAGGCGGCAACGGCGTAGATAACGATGGCGATGACGCGGTTGTTATCCGTCACAAACAGGTACAGAAATACCAGGGTGAGGATCAGGCGCGTAAAGGTGATGAAATTGGAGATCGTAAAGATCTTATTCGACGGGTAATCGGAAGTGCCGATAAGCTCCTTTTTGATCTTCTTTTTGATGCCCACAGGACTCCCCCGCTGGTTAACGACAAAACTTTCGCTACTATACCCGTTCCGGCGATGTCTATCCAGCGCAGCCATAGAGAGTCCAGACATATGGAGGATGCTGCTGGGTGCCACGAGGACTCTCGCGCCGTTGCTTTAACAAAAAACTCTCACAGGAAGTAGCCGCGAGGGCTATGTTGGTAGTTGCAGCTACAGTTATTGTTGAGGGTGAGCAGCGCGTCGCGCACGCCGTAGAGGTAGCCGCTGATGAGCGCCCAGAGCACGCGCTCGTCGAGCGCAGCGAGGTAGAGCGTCTGCATGCCACCGCCGGAAAAGCCGACGCAGCCGAGTTCGCGCAGACTCCGCGCGCCGCGCGCCGCAACGTAGTCGATGAGGCGCATGAGGTCCCAGGTCTTCGGCATCGATGTGCACATCGAGCATCACGCCGACCATGAACATTGCGAGAAACGTATTTGCCGAGCCCACCGAAGCGGTGACGTCGAGCACCGGCGCAGAATAGCGATGCATCCCTTTGTACATGGGCACACAAGGGGATACAGCAAAGGCGACCGGAGGTCGCAATACCCTCCTGGTGAACAGCTAGCAAGGTGAGTAAAACCACACCGAACGCCGCTCACGCCAGGGCGGCGTTCACCTTTTGGTTCCACCTGCCAGCACCTCCTCTCTCGATGCCGCAAGGGTTTCTTCGTGGTGATAGACCGACACCGTTCATCGTTGTTACGGGCTCGTTCGCAAAGTCGTGAACACGCTCCCCTCTTGTTCAGCGCATAATGGTGCACCGTGTGCGGCTGTGCGGTCGCACGCTAAAGGAGATGTGCCCGCATGGGCATCGAGAGAGAGGATGCAGCATGAACCTGAGGGAGAAGTACGGTGAGTGGGGCCTGATCCTGGGCGCGACCGAGGGCGTCGGCAAGGCGTTCTGCGAGAAGATCGCCGCCGGCGGCATGAACGTCGTCATGGTCGGCCGTCGCGAGGAGAAGCTGAACGTGCTCGCAGGCGAGATCCGCGAGACCTACGGCGTGGAGACCAAGGTCGTGCGCGCCGACTTTAGCCAGCCCGGCGCTGCCGAGACCGTCTTCGCCGCGACCGAGGGCCTGGACATGGGCTTCATGAGCTACGTGGCCTGCCTGCACAGCTTCGGTAAGATCCAGGACACCCCCTGGGAGAAGCACGAGGCCATGATCAACGTCAACGTCGTGACCTTCCTCAAGTGCTTCCACCACTACATGCGGATCTTTGCCGCCCAGGACCGCGGCGCCGTGATCAACGTCTCGTCGATGACCGGCATCAGCTCCAGCCCCTGGAACGGCCAGTACGGCGCGGGCAAGGCCTTCATCCTCAAGATGACCGAGGCCGTGGCCTGCGAGTGCGAGGGCACCGGCGTCGACGTCGAGGTCATCACCCTCGGCACCACCCTAACCCCCAGCCTGCTGTCCAACCTCCCCGGCGGCCCGCAGGGCGAGGCCGTCATGAAGATCGCCCTCACCCCCGAGGAGTGCGTCGACGAGGCCTTTGAGAAGCTGGGTAAGGAGCTCTCCGTCATCGCCGGCCAGCGCAACAAGGACTCCGTCCACGACTGGAAGGCAAACCACACCGAGGACGAGTACATCCGCTACATGGGCTCGTTCTACCGCGACTAGCAACTGCGGAACACACGCGCGAGGCTGCATACGGGTTCGCAGGTAGAGATGCGAGTGCGAGGGTTTCTTTGCGGGGGCGTGCGGATGCGGCGCCTGCGAGGGAACCCTCTTTTCATGGGTGGGCGCGGCGATGAACCCGTGCGCGGCACCTCGGCGCTCACCGTCGAGGGCGACCTGCCCGGCTCCCTCGCGATCTCCCTACACGGGGTTCTGCGCTCCGGCATCCTCTGGACCGTGTCTCGCTCGTGCTCAGTGGGCCGGCCGATCCGGCCCTCAGGGTATCGGATTCCCGCATTCATCCGTACATGTTCGTATGAATGCGGGAGGTGTTCGGGTGAAGTTGATATTCAAGGTGTAGACCTTTTTCTTGGTACTCCTCAAATGCGGCAGGGTTTTTCGAGTTTGTAGATGCTAATATAACCCTGCTCTCGAAAGAGGACTCAGCCCCGGCTGGTAAACCTGACGTTTGGCGTGGTGTGCGTGACGCGCATAGTGGGCATGGCCGCGATAGAATTTTCCATGCGGAGGGATTCGACCCCATAGCGCCCCGAGGGTTTCGGGGAGGGCGAACTGGCAGGCAGGGAACCGGGATACAGGCTGTCCAGAAGGAGGGGTGTAATGCCTCTTCTTCTTTTTTGCCACATCAATCTTCTGGCTTGATAGGTTTTTCGTGCGTGTGATTGGGTTGCGGAAGGGATCGGCATGAGAGTTGCGGAAATTGCGGAAAGGGTCGGTTGCGATCCTGAGTCTGCGTATGCGAAATTCGCCGACACACGTGAAGGCACACGCTTTCACAACATGCAGTGGCCCATTTTCGTCACCGACGAAAACTATCGCTCGTTTTGCAAGGCGCTGGCAGATTATGCCAACTCTGAGGAAGGCCCCCAAAGCAACGGCCGCCATGAATTGTTCCTGAGCGTGCACGAGCTGTTCGAAAAGGGCAACGAGATTGGCGGCGCCCTGAAAAAGCGCCACTACAACTTGGACAAATCGTTCATAGGCACGGACGAGGCAAATCTCATGCTGCTCAAAGCGGCGCATAAGGGAATGACCCAGCAAGCGATCGCCGCGTACCTGGGCTGCTCGCGCACGGCGGTGCAAAAACGCCTGAGCGCCCTGGCAGGCGGCGTGCGTTTTGGCGACTCCTACATCAAGGCCGAGCCGACAAGCCGCGGCGGCCTGAAGTCGACGGCTCACCCGATCTTCCTGCCGCTGCGATTGCATGAGGTGTACCTGATGCTGTCGGCATTAGGCGAGTTTCGAGCGGAACGGTCAGGCGGGGACCCAGAGCGCGTCTTGGCCGATGATCTCGCTGGCAGAATCTATTCCCAGCTGAGCGACTACGCAAAGGGCGGGATCGACAGGGCATTGACTGAACGAGGGATTCGCCGCGGTGGGCAAAGGCCCGACTTCGACTCAAGCGAGGTGTCCGTTTTAGATCGCATTGTCATGTACGAGAAGATGGGCCTCGACCTTAAAGTCGTGCTTGTAAATGGAGATAAGCTCGTCGGCCGCTACGTGCGCCACGCCGATCTTCAGAAATGCGTAAACGCCGCCGAAATAGGCAAAGATGACCGCTGTTTCGTGTTGCGACTCTTGGATGGAACATACTGGGCGGTCTACGATTCTCAAGTAGTGAGCGTAGCAGCCGCACCCGGGGATTAGGTTGCGGCCAAGTCCCTCGTCCGCCCTCCCAGGCGGTACCGCTGCGGCCGATTTCATGTTTGCTTACAGGCAAAACAGCCGCCCTTGCGTTTTTCTAAACGCAACCTCTTCGTGCGCTCGTAAAAAATCGAATCGATAAAAACTGGCAACAACCCTTCTGAACGGGTATCCTTTCGCAGGATGCGCCTCGAACAGCGCTTTCTGCCTGCGCGATTTCGTGCATGGCCGTCCTTTTCGTTCTATTTCTTAAAATGACAATCTCAGGTTTTCACGCCTTTTCGGCTTCAGACTGTATGCTGCAATCAGCTCGAGCGACCGAAGCCCATCACAACACCGAAAGGCGTGAACCATGAAGTACAACGAGAAGCGCAACAACGCCTCAGCCCGTCACCCCGAGACTGCACCCTCGATCATCAACTTCGCGTACGGTAGCAACCTTGATATCCATCAAGTTGAAACCCGCTGCCCCGGCGCGGTGCTGCTGGGCAAAGCGACCCTGAACGGCTATGAACTGGCGTTCGACACCGCCGGATACCTCACCATCACCAAGCGCGAGGGGTCGCATGTGCAAGGCGCGCTGTGGGCGCTCGATAGCTCTCACGTGGCGTCTCTCGACCGCTACGAAGGCATTGCATCTGGTTGTTACCGCAAGGAAACGGTGACCGTTGGGCGCGAAGGCGATGTGGTTCCCGCAACCCTTGAGGCGATGGTCTACATCTCTGAGCGCACCCCGCTGCGCAGGTACACCGAAAAGTACGATTACATCGACCGCGTGGTCGAAGCCGGCCGCGTGATGCAGCTTGATGAGGCAACCTTGGCGCAGATGTCCGACATACGCGCCGACAGCCTGGACCGCTTGCGCGCGCAAGAAGAGTCGGCGGCGTATGGCGCAGCCAAGATCGACCTCCCCGCTGCACGCGAATACGCCGACTTCGTGTGCGGTGAAGGTCACCAGATCGCCGATTGCACATGCCGTTACACCGGTTACTACGCACGCCGTTTCCCCCGTGGCCTTCAGCAGCATGGACGCATCCTGCGCTCTAAGCGCTACCAGGTGATGGAAGCGAGTGAGGCCACCTTCTGCGGGTCGCACCGCATCTACTTGGCAATCAAGATTCCAGGCGAGTTCGGTTACAAGATTGACGTCCCCGAAGGGTTCCGCGCAGTGCGCAGCAGCGACCCTGCGCTGCAGGCAGACCTTAGTTACACCCTTACGCTGGATGAGTTCGAAAAGCAGCGCAAGGCCCTGCTGCGCACCCTGCTCGGCTGGTGCAACAGCCTGCCTGAGTTTGACGTGCACAACTTTAATCGTCCCTCTGTCCCGGTGTTCAGCGCGCGCGAACACTCCGTCGACACCCGCGAGTATGCGGAAACCCCGTACTTCGCATATGGCTTTGACATCAGCCATGACCGCATTGCCAAAAAGCTCGAGGGCGGTCACCATGTTTATGCAACCAAGGCGAAGCTCTATGGCTACACGCTGGCGTGCGACGCGAAGGGCCGTCCCACCATCATGCGCATGGAAGGATCGTTTGTGGAAGGCGTGCTGTGGCATGGTCTCACGCGGGGCGAGGTCCAGACGCTGGACAAAGCGAATGGCGTGCAGTACGGCACCTATGCAAAAGCCGGCGTCACGGTGAAGATTGAGGGCGAACCCGCTGCGAGGGAAAAGAACGCATTCGTGTACATCTCTCGGCGAACCCCGCTTTCTGCAGTTACGAAAGACATCGAAGCGTTTGGCGCGATGCGCGACGAAGCCATCGCCCTGAAAATGGAGCGCACCACCGTGGCTCGCATCGACGCAATTCTGCGCGCAAGCGGCTGCCCCTGCGTGCAGCCCGAAGCCCCTGCGGCAGAAATCGCAGCCCTGGGAATCAGGGAGCTCACGCCCGAGCAAACCATGAAGTGCATGCTGTTCGTGTGCCAGAAGTGCTTTAAGCCCTTGGGCGAATGCGAATGCGGCAAGCGCCCTGATCACCTGGTAGCGATCGACCACGAGCTGCAGCCCCACGTGCGCATGCTGAACGATAAGGGTTATGAAACGCAGACCTGTTGTGCCGGGCATGCAGACGAGGGCTGCCACGGTTACCTGAGATTTAGGCGCCGCTTCCGCGCACTAGAGGAGGTATACGGCGGCCAGCTGCCCAACGAGTCTCTTATGGAAGCGCCGCAGCGCATTGGCAGCACGCGCCATGCAGCGCTGAACCTGCCCGGCACCCCCGAAAGCTATGTCGTGTACCTGGACAACAGGGGTTACGACATTCGCTTTGAGCCGCGCCGCGGTGTGAAGCGTGAGCAGTTCGTGCAAGACAAGCCCACTATGTTGAGCGCATTGCTGCAGTGTTGCGAGTCTCTCCCGCAGCGCGAATAGCCTGCAAACCGTCTGAACTGGTAAGAATCGCCAAGCGCGCGGGTCGATGTTCGGATCCTGGCCCGCGAATTCCGAGCTCCCTTCTAGTCCCATGCCTCGATCTTCAAATCCTCAGCTCTGCCCCTCTTTCCGGCCTCTAGTCGGCGACCGTCATTTCAACGCCGACGGTGCACATGAGATCAATTGCGCCCGCATCGCATGCCGCGCAATAGCCTCGCTCTCGCTGAGAGCGATATTCCTAACATGAAGGAGGGGGCGTCATTCACCCGCTTTCTCTGATAGTTTGTTGACAAAGCGGGTGAGCCGGGCTTTTTGATTGGGCATCCACTTGCTACACACCCAATACGTAGTCTCGTCTACCTTCAATGACGAGTAAAAGGTAGCTTCACGCCCAATTGGAGGGTTTTTTCTGAGGAGAGGGCGACTGAGCCCCAAATTCTTCTGCGCCCAATTGCCATCATAAAGATAATCTGACTGGGTAAAGCGTCTAATAATCGTCTCAATGCCGTCTTTCACCTTGGCATCAGTGCCTGTAGACGATCTAGGCGTATGAGTTTGCTTCAGACGCTTACGCTGATTCCTACTCGCCTTGATGCCCATCTCATTGTTATTGTCCAGCTCTCGCGCTTTGTCTGTAGAGGCAGCATTCTCCGCTGTGGCGTAGAGCGAGGAGCCGTGCATTTCCGGCGCATGAAATTCCCCATCTGCCTGAACTTCAATGTCCGACGTGCCGGTTTGTCCGCGATCAGCCACTTTTTCATGCTTGTTTTCGATGTCCCTTTGTGCTGATTCAGGCTGCTCTCTCCGAGTATCCGACTGTTTTGGAGTTAGGGTGCGAGCAGATGCGATATCTTTCTGGGGCGATGCTACTGATTGCTGCGTGATTTCCTCAAAGACCTCGTCAAGACGGCTGACTTTGGGATTAAGGATAAAAATACCCGATCGCGGTCCGAAATCCGACCTGTTTTGTTCGTACCACACAGAGGTTTCTGCGTAATATAGGTCTTTGCCCTTTTGTTTCCCTGCGGCTAGCCAGACTGAAGACACCCTCTTCCCATTTTCTCCTGCAACGTCGTGCATATACTTCATGATGCAGGTGCTAAGCTCTGAAGGCCTTGAGAAGGTGTCATACAAATCTTGAGCTGGCCTGTATTTTGCATCGATGACGTGAAAGCTCTTCTGACTCGATTCCGATGTTATCTCGATGAGGTAATCGGGTGTCCAAAAACTGCGCCGGCTGGACAGACGATGTAGGGGTATGCCTTCCTCCTCATCTAAACCTGCGTGAATAATCGGCTGATAGTACAGCTTTAACCGGTTTTTTCCCTTATGCAGATTGAAGATGGATGCAATCTGCGTCTCTGGACGAAATCTGCTTCGTGGTAGGTAATTGCCGCATCGGATAGGGCGACTCTCTTCGTTAGACGGAGTGTAGCCTTGATCGGATAGCCAGCATAGTATTCGATAGAGGGAGTAGTACTCGTATAGTTTGTCCGTCCTAAGGAGGTGAAGTGCCAATCCCTCCTTCGCGACGGAGAAGTCTCCAAAGTTGATCCATTCAAGGATTAATGGAAAGATCTGTGAATAGGCCCGCACCTCTTGGAAAATTTTTGTTCGATGAGGAGCGCGGGTGAAATGGCTTGCGACGCCTGGGAGGAAAGAGAGGTAATCGCGAAGCAGATTATCCCCTAACGAAATCAATGCGTCGAGTTGATCCAGGCAGGAACTCTCTCGTATCGTGAGGGAGCGAACCAGGGCGAGAGAGGGAATGACGACTCCTTCCGAACGGAAGCCCTCAAGCGTGGTCTCTATCCTTTTTATCTCGTCGCAGCTGCCGTGAAGGGATTTGCGCAACGTTCTGGCGGTTTTAACAACTTCAGAGAGGAATCCCAAGATAAGCCTATTCTCATAGCTATCGTGAGTTTTCACCCTAACTTCTGTTCGAACCCTCTGGGGCAGATAGCTTTTTCCGTACATGGATATGCCTCTGCTTTCGGGAACCTCGCTCAACATGGAGAGATTCTTGGAAAGCCAGTCAAGCTCTTCATATCCAGCGCGGCGGACTCGGGAAAGCGGGACGATTTTCTGTGTCTTCACGATACGCGTGTATCCGTGGTTGCGAAAATATTCCCTCTGTAGCGAATATTCTGCAAGGACCCTCTTGATGAGGTACAACGTGGTGGAGAGGGACCGGGGAGAACGGTTTTGTATTGAGCCTTCAAGGATGGAATAAGGGGCCTTTTGGGATGTTGCATAGTGAGAGAACATCCAATTTGAGGCTTCGTTGTCGGAATCCAAGAGTTGGGTGAGCATGTCCTCGACATTGGCGGCATCGCCGAGGTTGCGTGACTGGCAGGGAATGTCCTTGGTGGAAAGTATGATTGACCTCTCCATCTCCACGACAAGCTCAACTTCAATGCGAGCAAATCCATACGTTAAAGAGAACAATCGATTATCAGCTAGTGAGCCAGTTTCGCTGCGTCCGTTAAATAGTGCGTAGATTGTTGCGCTGGAACAAAGGGGGTCAGGCTTTCCTTCATCTAGCGAGAAGGTAATTGTGTCTCCCCCATTGATGTTGATATCTGCATGAAGTGGCTTTATGTTGGATGGAAGTGAGACGTAGATGTCATAGGGTGCGGTGTCCAGCAGACAGCCGCCGGAGGCAATCGTGATGCTCTCTGGTATCCCCTCGACGGGATGCAGGTCGAAGCGCATCCCGCCCTCATAGCTATTCTTTTGCGAAAGGATTACTGCGTCTAAGCTAGATAAAGTATTGGTAGTAACCATTGCTTTCACCGTATTCCCTCATCCGCTCCAAATGCTTCGTAGTTAACGTCAAGCTGCGGCATTCTTTGAGGAGAGCGTCTACAAGAGGCTCGATTGCCTCCCTTGAGCCGGATATGAGCGGGAGCACCTTTTGAGAAAAGGCGAAGTCCAAAGGAGTAAATTGATTATCCGTTAGTTGCGCCTTCATAAGGGGAGAAGCTGCGGCGACGTATCGTCTAACCATAAGCTGGGATCTTTGGGAAATTGGCAGCGCTTGTTTGGCGCAAATATTGACGAGCATTTTGAAAAGGCCGTCAACCTGCTCATCATCAATTCTAGTCGACTTGGAGTAGAAGGCCTTCATTAGCCTCTCATATGAATAAGGACACACTTTGGCGAATAGGGTGTCGACATTTATGTCACACGAATCTTCTGCCAGCTCCTGTGATTCTAACGTGATAACCCAACTTCTATCTAGAAAGCGCGGCGATAATTCTTCGGTCGTATGGTCGAAGTTGACTGTCGCAAGGAAGCGAGCTGACGTGGGGAGCACCCAGTTCTCGTCTCTACCTAGGGGGACCTCAGCGCCTTTTTTCGTGAATGTGTCGCAGGCGCGGAGGAATGGCGACCAATAATGCTCTATTGGGCTAAGATTTGCTTCATCTAGTAGAAAGATATACGGAAGCGCCTCCGAGTCGCTTTCTCTAGAAAGCTGCCTCATTGCATCGAAGACTCGAGGATTAGCTGCTTCGTAAGTATTCGTAATTGGGTTGTGGTAGCCAATATAATCTTTATAGGATGTCCAGCCGTTCTCTACGTCAATTTCCGTGAATCGCGGTGCAGGATTCACATTGCCTCTCAGTCCAAGTGCGCCCGCTAAAATATTGCTCAGGCTAGTTTTTCCAGTGCCCGGTTTGCCTGCAAACGTTGTGACAAACCCCTGCATGAGGCATATGGCAAGATTGATTACTTCATTTCGATTCAGGTTGCGTCCAGCAAGGGAAACGATGCGCTTCTCAAGCTCGTCGACGACTTCTTCGTTGGAAAGCTGGTCTTCGTCGCATCTAGTTTCCCATGTTATTGACGGGGAAACCGCTTCTTCTTTTTTTAGGTCGAGCTCTTTGACCGTGTTGACAACTTTTCTGAGAATCTCGCTTTCCAATATTTTGCCAGTGGAAGTCGCTTCGTCGTTGAGAGTGGAAAGAATGTCGTCAACCTCACGTTTCAGACGGTCGTTGTCGACAACTGCCTGACGATACTCAGATCTTTTCCTATCGGTGTCTTCGCAAAGCTGTTCATAGTCTTGACGCATTTTGTCAAGCTTTTCGCTTTCTGCGGCAAGACGTTCCTGAACAAGCGCGTCGGCGTCTTTCCGAGCGCGTTGTTCCTCCTGTCTAGCTTCAGATATCTTCCCTTGTAGTTCTTTTAGCTTTTCCTCTTCCGCGGTGGAACGCGCTTTGAGCGCCTGTGTTTCCTCGTTGATCCTTTCTTTTATTCCAGAGCTTCTTAGCAGGCGATCTTTGATGTAGGGATAAGCTTCTTCGCTAACCAGGAGTTCTTGTAGGCGCTCGTCGCTTATTACGTTTAGCACTGAATTAAGGAGACCGCTTGCGTCTAGCGCGGCGCTTTCCATTTCTGATACTGCCTCGACAAGCCTTCCCTTTCTGGCGTCATCGAACATGGGAGATTGGTTTTGCGATGCCGAATAATCAAGAATAGCGCTTTTTAACTTTTGCAGTGTTCCGCGTTCGAATTGTTCCTTCATCTCTTTCGAGTCATTAATGATTCTCGAAAAGATTTGAGGAAGCTCCTTCTTCGGCAGCCAGTCAATGGAATCAACTTCACTGGCGTTTTCAATCAGAGCGTCAGCGGCTCCTTTTTCTATTAGCCGGCAGATGGGAGAGTAGTCGCCTTCTTCACGTCGGAAAATCGGGAATTCATTCTCGAGGAGGTCGCTTGCGATCTTAAAAATATGAAAGTCATAGAATTTGGTCGCAGTTAGTTCAACCCTGCCGTCCTCTGTGGTGCAGTGCGCAAAAGGTCCGTAATAGCACGTGCCAGTTTTAGTCTCGTGCTTAACAAAGACATAAGGGCAGAACAGCTCAGTTTGAGCATCTGCGAGACTAACTGGCCGAGTAAAGGGCTTTGAAAACGGCTCCACCGTTTCAACCTCTATAACCTGATAGAAAAGCTGAGAGATTTCGGCATCTGCAAACCTCTCCAAAGTTATATCTGGTTGGGAATAATTTGGGTTGAAGAGGCATAGCAGCCTGTCCTTGATATAGCTGCCATTATAAGACTCATTGCTCCTAAACCGTTTGGCTTTGGCGACGACCAGCTCGCCGTACTGTTTTGCGAAAGTTGATATGGAAATACTGCCTGAATCGCCGGTTGGCATCACGGTAAACGAGCCGTCGTCTTGAAAGATTGCGTTATCCACCTTTTCAATTTCGCCGTTGCGGAGGCAAAGCTGAGGGAAAAGGCTGAAGGCTCTTTGATTCGGGTAAAAGCCCAGCAGAGCAAGTTGACATCCCGGTAGTCATCTAACCTCTCGTCAAGATCATACCCGTAGTCACTCATGGTGTTCCCTTCGCTAAGAGTCTAATATGGGGTTTAATTCCTACTCAATATAAGTATAGAAGCTCACGGCTGACCAGACGTGTTTGGCAAGGACTTTTTGAACATTTGTGTCCAATTTAATTCTGTAATACACTGCCATCGCGAGGATGCTTCAAGCCACCCGTCTTGAGGTTGTCGCACACGGTCCTCTGCGGAACACCGCTCCAGAACTCGTACATGCGCACGTGGCGGCCGAGCCAACCGGTGGTGGAGGTGCTGTTGACGAACTATGAGCCGCAGTGACGGGGCTCGCCGTGCGGGAACTGATCGCAATCCCCCACCCCAGCCCATGAGAGGCGATTTGAGGGGCTATATCCGGGTTGGGCGCGGCAGGTAGAAAGGCATGTCTTTATCATCTAAAAAAACAGCCGGTGACCCATTCGTGACCCATCTGGTGACCCAGCATAAAAAAAGGTCAGGCACTAGGTGCCTGACCTGCAAACTTCTGGTCGGGACGACTGGATTCGAACCAGCGACCCCTTGACCCCCAGTCAAGTGCGCTACCAAGCTGCGCCACGTCCCGAAGCTTTTGTTTGTTGCTCTGCTCTCGCTCGCAACAGGGAGTATATTAACCCGAAACTTTAGACTTGTGCAAGAACTTTTTTATAAATTTTGAAGCAAGTCCAAAATTGTATCTGCGAGCTGGGGTTTTGTTAGAACGGGAAGTTCTTTCGTACCCGTTGTGCTCACAATCCAGGCCTTGTTGGTATCGGTTCCAAAGCCCGAATCGGCGCGTGAGACATCGTTGGCGATAATGGCATCGCAGCCTTTGCGTGCCAATTTGCGCTCGGCGTACTTGACGACGTTATCGGTCTCGGCAGCAAATCCGATTACGAGGCGATCGCCCTTTTGGCGTGAGAGTTCGGCCAAGATGTCAACGGTCTCGACGAGCTCGATTCGATCCAGGCGCTCGTTGGCCTTTTTGAGCTTATGGTCCGCCGGGGCCGCCGGCGTGTAGTCGGCGACGGCGGCGGCGCAAATGGCAGCGTCGGCCGTCTGGAAGGCGCTCAGCGCCGCCTGCAGCATCTCTGCGGCGGTCTGCACGCTTACGCACGCCACGCCGCGGGGAACATCGAGCGATGTCGGTCCCAGCACGAGCGTGACCTCGGCACCGCGGCGAGCGGCCTTCCCCGCCAGGGCGATGCCCATCTTGCCCGACGATCGGTTTCCAATAAAACGCACGGGGTCGATCGGTTCGTGCGTAGGACCGGCAGTGATGACGATGCGCTTGCCCGCCAGGTCTTGCGGCACGGGATTGAGCACCTCGCAGATGGCTTCGACGATGTCCTCGGGCTCGCTCATGCGCCCCGTGTCCACGTCGCCGCAAGCAAGGTAGCCACTACCGGGCCCAACCACGTGCACCCCGCGGTCGCGCAGCGTGGCCATATTGGCCTGGGTTGCCGGCGCCTTCCACATGCCATTGTTCATGGCCGGCGCGATCACAATGGGTCGCGGCGTGGCGAGTAGCGTCGTAGAAATCAGGTCATCGGCAATGCCGTTGGCCATCTTGGCGATGATATTGGCCGTCGCGGGCGCCACGACCACCAGATCGGGCTCCTGCGCCAGCGAAATGTGGTGGATGGGGTCGGAAGGATCGTCGAATAGCCCAACCGCGACCGGCTCGTTGGTGAGCGCGCGGAAGGTAAGCGGCCCCACAAACTCCGTGGCATGCTCGCTCATAACGACTTTGACACGTGCGCCGCGCTTTTGCAGCAGGCGCACGATATTGCACGACTTATAGGCGGCGATCCCGCCGGTAATGCCCAGCAGGATCGTTTTTCCCTCAAGTTGCATTGAATTGTTGGATGCCGCCGTCATCGCTAGGCTTCCTTACTCGGGAGCACCAGGAGGCGGTGGCAGTACGGACAGTGCGTAATCTCGCTACCGTCGTGGTTGAGGTCGCTCATGGACGATGCCTGCAGCGCGGTGTGGCAGACCGTGGGGATGTTGCCCTGGATGGTCTCGACGGCCAAGCCGCGGAACTGCTTGAGCAGACGCTCGTAGTCGCTGAGCACGTCGGTGGGCAGCGTAGCGGCCAGCGCGGTGCGCTCCTTGGTGGCGGCATCGATCTGGGCCTGGAGGTCGGCTGCCTTGGCGCGGGCGGCCTTGGTGTCGGCCTTCACGCCCTCCTCGAACTTGGCGATGATTGCCTGTGCGCGAGCCTCGCGGTCGAGCGCCTCCTTGTGGGCGACTACGACGTCCTTGCGGGTGTGCTCGATCTTGTCCAGGCGCTTGGCCAGGGTGGCGAGCTCGTTCTCCAGGTCCTGAACCTCGCGATAGTCAGAGCCGTCGACGTGGCGCTTCTTAGCGGCCTCAATGGCGTTATTGGTCTGGATCTCGGTGGTGTTGAGATCGTCGAGCTCAATATCCAGGTCCTTGCGCTGAGCGTAGAGCTTGGTCATTTCGGCCTTGAGCTTTACATAGGTCTTGCGCTTGGAAGCGAGCTCCTTGAGCTCCGGCATATTGGCAAGTTCGCTCTTGTTGCGGGCGAGCTCCAAATCGATCTGTTGCAGCTTGAGTAGCGTAGCGCCGGCGCTCATAAGTTCTCTCCTTTTGTCACAGTCCACCATTGGCAAGGGTTCAGTATTTTAATCGCATGACGGGGGTCGACCCCGGCGTCAACTGCAGAGTTCATCAATATATCAACGAACGGCTCCTCGGAGCGGTCGTGGCCGAGCAAGATCACCGACAGCCCGCGCAAGGCAAGGTCTTGCGCCACGTGGTAGCCCGCCTCGCCCGTCACGACAACATCTGCGCCCGCGGCGATGGCGAGCTCTCCGAAGTCGCCCAGGGAGCCGCCCAAAATGGCGACGGTGCGGCACGGGCGATCAGCTTTGCCCCACACACGCGGGTCGCTGCCAAAGGCCGTGGCAGCACGGGTGGCAAGATCGCGCAGCGTGCACGGGTCGTTGAGCGTTGCAAGTGCGCCCAGGCCGGTGGCCTCGGGGTCGTCCACGTGCTCCAGTGAGCTCACGGGTGCGGCACCCAGCAGCTTGCTCAGGCAGACACGGGCTTCGTGCGAGCGGTCCAGGTTGGTGTGGAGCGAGATAATGCTCACCCCGCAGCGGGCAGCCTCGTAGAGGGCCGCACTGCACTGGGGTCGTGTGGCATCCGCCGGACAAAAGGCCTCGGGTGCCTTGATGTATATGGGATGATGCGTCAGCAGCACGTTGGCGCTTGCTTCTTGGGCGCGGCGAACATTAGCCTCAGTCGCATCGAGTGCGCAGGCAACGCCGGTGATCTCCGCGGCCGGATCGCCAACGGAGAGTCCTACGTGGTCCCAGGGCTCGGTGTCCGTCTTGGGATAGCGTGCCAGTAGCGCGCGCTCGAGCTCGGCGACGATCATGCGGCACCTGCGATCGAGAGCAGCGTCTGGGCAAACTCGTCCAGATCGTCCGGATTCACGCGGTCGTCAAAGGAAATGCGCAGTGCACCTAGTGCCTGCTCGCGACCAATGCCCATGGCGCTGAGCACATGGCTCGGGTCCATGCTGCCGCTCGAGCACGCCGAGCCGGCCGAAACCTCAAAGCCGGCGGCGTCGAGCTTGATGATGAGTTCCTCTGAGTCCATGCCGTCAATGTAGATCGATAACATGCCGGGCAGACGGTCGGCTTGCGCGTAGTCACCCATGGTGGCGTGAATGCGCGGATGGGCCGTAAGCGTGGCGTAGAGCTTGTCGGAAAGGGCTTGCAGCTTCGCGCGCTCCTGAGCCACATGGGGCGTCAGAGACGAGGCGGCAGCGGCAAAGGCGAGCTGCGTGCGCAGGTCTTGCGTGCCGGCACGACGACCGGCCTCCTGTCCGCCGCCGAAGATGCGCGGGCGCAGCGGCGTGCGGCTCTTAAGGTAGAGTGCGCCAGATGCCACGGGACCGCCAATCTTGTGGGCTGCGACGGACATGGCGTCGACGCCCAGCTCGGTGACATCGAGTGGAATATGCAAGTAGCCCTGGATGGCATCGGTGTGGAACAGGGCACCTGCGGTGTGCGCAGCTGCGGCAAGCTCGCGGATGGGCTGCACCACGCCGGTTTCGTTGTTGGCGACCATAATGCTCACGAGCGCCACGTCGTCGCCTAGCAGCTCGACAAGCGTGGCAGGCTCAACGTAGCCCGCGCGGCAGGGCTGCACCAGGTCGACGGTAAAGCCGGCGGCACGCAGCAGCGGCAGGTTGTCCAGAATCGAATCGTGCTCGATGGCCGAAACGATTACGCGACCGCGCTTGCGATCGCGCTGACGAGCGCCCTCGGCAAGACCGAGCAGCGCCAGCTGGTTGGCTTCGGTGCCGCCGTTGGTCAGTACAATCTCGGACGGGCGGACGTGCGCGCCAAAGCTGCGGGCGATCTCGCGACGTGCAACCTCCAGACGCGCGGCAGCCTTGCGGCCGAGCGAATGCAGCGAGTTGGGGTTGACGCCGGCAAGCTCGCTGTCGTCGTACTCGCGCTGCGCAAGGAGCGCCTCGGCGCGCATTGGCGTCGAGGCGGCATAGTCAAGATTCACGGGTATGCGGTTTTGACCTGCGGTCATAAGGGTTTATGCCTCCTGTGCGGCCTCGTTGCCCAGCTTCTGCAGCAGCGCAACCTCGGCAGCGGGATCTTCGGACTTAAATACGGCGGAGCCGGCCACGAGCACGTTGGCGCCGGCCTTGACGACCTCGGCGATGTTCTTGGAAGAGATACCGCCGTCGACCTCGATCAGGGGCGACACGCCGTGGCGCTCGCACATGGCCTTGAGCTCGTGAAGCTTTGCGATGGTGCCCGGGATAAAGCTCTGGCCGCCAAAGCCCGGGTTCACGCTCATGAGCAGCACCATATCGACGACGTCGATGATGCTCTCGAGCACGCACACGGGGGTGGCGGGGTTGAGCACCACGCCGGCCTTGACGCCGCGCTGCTGCAGATGCGTGAGCGTGCGGTGCAGGTGCGTGGAAGCCTCGTAGTGCACGGTGATCATGTCGGCACCGGCGTCGGCGTACCAATCGACCGTCTCGTCGGGGTTCGTCACCATGAGGTGCGCGTCGACCGGTACATCGGTGGAGCGCTTGACGGCCTTAAGGATGTCAACGCCAAAGGTGAGGTTGCCGGTAAAGTGACCGTCCATAACGTCGAAGTGCACGTAGTCGGCACCGGCGATCTTGTCGAGTTCGCCCTTGAGGTTGGCCATGTCGGCCGAAAGGACAGACGGAGCGATTTTGATGGAACCCATGGTAGAAGCCTTTCTGCGCTAGTCGGTGAGTCCGTAGAACTCTTGAGAAGGGACGCGATCTGTGAGAATCTCGAGCGCCCTATCCAAAGTAACACCGTTGTAGAGCGTTTGCTCCACGGCAAAGGTGAGCGGAATGTCTACGCCCAGTGAACGGGCAAGCTCACTGACGCTGCGGGCCGCGACGGCGCCCTCGACCACCATATGCGTACGTGCCTGGTACTCGTCGAGCGAGATGCCGTGGGCAAACTCGTAGCCAAAGGTGCGGTTGCGCGAATGCTCGGAGGTGCAGGTGGCAATGAGGTCACCCATGCCGGCAAGACCCATGCAGGTCATGGCTTGACCGCCGCGGGCGTGCACCAGACGGCTGATCTCGGCCAGGCCGCGCGTCATGATAAGGGCAAGCGTGTTGTCGCCCGCACCAGAACCGGCGGAAATGCCGCACACGATGGCGATGACATTTTTCATGGCGCCGCAAACCTCGACGCCGGTCATGTCCTGCGACAGGTAGATGCGGAAGGCCGTGGATAGGAGCAGGTCCTTAAAGGTCTCCCCTACCTGTGGATCATTGCTGGCGATGACGGCGGCAGAAAGCCCGCCGCGGCAGATCTCCTCGGCATGGTTGGGGCCCGAGAGCGCCGCGACACGCGACTCGTTGCCGATCTCACTGGCGATTACCTCACTCATAAGCAGGCCGGATTCGGGCTCAATACCCTTGGTGAGGCAGAGTGCCGGGGTGTCGGCGGCGATGAAGGGTGCTGCCTGATGGCATACGCTGCGCAGGTGCGTGGAGGGCACGGCAAAGATGATGGCCTCGGCGCCGTCGAGCGCCTGCGACAGGTCCGTGGCGGCGACAACGTTGCCGGGCAGCTCGTAGTCCACCAGATACCGGGGATTGCGGTGCTCGGCATTGATGCCGGTGGCCGTCTGCTCGCTATGGGCCCACATGGTCACGCGCTCGGCTCGCTCGGCGGCGAGGCCGGCGACGGCGGTTCCCCAGGAGCCGGAGCCAATCAGCGCAACATTCATGACTCTCTCCTACTTATCGTCGGGCTCGGTGACGCGCTTGGTAAACGAGAGCTTGGACTCCTTACCGGCCATGAGCTTTTGGATATTCGAGCGATGGGCCCACACCACGGTGATGCCGATCATCGCCATGCAGAACTTGAGGCCCAGGCTGCTGTACGGAAAGACCGCGCAAGCAGCGATAGGAAGTCCGATGGCCGCGGCAAGCGAACCCACTGACACATACTTGGTGATGGCGACGGCTACGATAAACATGCCCAGCAGCGACAGGCCAATAGGCCAGTACCAGGCGAGGATGACACCCAGACCAACTGCGATACCCTTGCCGCCGTGGAAGTTGAGATAGGGCGAGAAGATATGGCCCCACACGGCTGCCAGGCAAATGACACCGAGCATCCAGTCGCCGGGGGCTCCGGGCGCCATGATGTTCGGCGGAAATCCATAGCCCACGCTCGCGATGAACGGACGGGCGATGACAACGCAGATGGCGCCCTTAAGGCAGTCGAGCAGCAGCGTGAGCGCGGCCACCTTGGGGCCGGCTACGCGCAGGGCGTTGGTGGTGCCGATGTTACCGGAGCCCGCCTTGCGAATGTCGGTGTGGTTAAACACGCGGCCCAAGATCAGGCCAAACGGAATCGCTCCGATAAAGAACGAGACCACGGCGCAGATGGCGGTCAGCAGAATCGGATTATGCATCCTTTTGCTCCTTCTTCCTAAAGAAGAGTCGAATGGGCGTGCCGGCAAAGTCGAAGGTCGAGCGCATGCGGTTCTCCACGTAGCGCTGGTAGGTGTCGTTGACCAGGTCACTGTGGTTGACGAAGAACGTGAACGTCGGCGGGTTGACGCCCGTCTGGGTCACGTAGTGCATGCGCAGGCGGCGCTTGCCGTCCACCACGGTATGACCGAACTCGCGCAGGTCGGTGAGGAACGCGTTGAGGCGCGAGGTGCTAATCTTCTGCGAGCGCGTCTTTTCGGCGGCGTCTACCATCGCCCAGATCTTCTCGACGCTGCGGCCGGTGAGAGCAGAGATGCGCAGGTACTGGGCCCAGGGAGCCATGACGCCCAGACGGCGGTCGATGGTCTCCATGCAGGCCTCGCGCTTACGGTCGTCGTCGAGCAGATCCCACTTGTTGAGCAGCACAACGATGGCGCAGCCGCGCTCGATGGCAAGACCCATGACCTTCTGGTCCTGCTCGGTAACGCCCACGGAGGCGTCGACGACGAGCAGCGCCACGTCGGCGCGGTCGATGGCGCGCAGGCCGCGGACCATGGAGTAGTACTCGATGTTCTCGTACACGGTGCTCTTCTTGCGAATGCCCGCGGTGTCGACCATGCGGTAGTGCTTGCCGTTACGCTCGACGACAGTGTCGATGGCGTCGCGCGTCGTGCCGGCAATGTTGGACACGATAGAACGGTCGGCGCCCAGGATGCGGTTGAACAGCGACGACTTGCCGGCGTTGGGGCGGCCGATGATGGCCACGTTCAGCGCGTCGGGGAACTCATCGGCGACCTCGTCTTCTTCCTCGGGAAGCAGGGCCACGATATCGTCGAGCAGGTCGCCCGTGCCATGGCCATGCAGGGCCGAGAGCGGCGTGGGCTCGCCGATACCGAGCGAATAGAACTCCCAGATGCTGTCGTTTTCGCGATCGGGGTTGTCGAGCTTGTTCACCAGCAGAAAGACCGGCTTGTCGCAGCGCTTGAGCATGCGGGCGACCGACTCGTCCTCTTCGGTGACGCCGGTGCGGCCATCGACTACAAACAGGATGACTGCGGCTTCCTCGGCGGCGGCGAGCGCCTGGTCGCGGATGGACGTGGCAAAGACGTCGTCGCTCTTGAGCGGCTCGATACCGCCCGTGTCGACGATGGTGAACTCGCGGCCGTTCCAATCGGCCGTGTGATACGAGCGGTCGCGCGTGACGCCGCGAGACTCGTGGACGATGGCGTCCGAGGTCTGGGCCAGGCGGTTAACGAGCGTGGATTTGCCCACGTTGGGGCGTCCGACGACGGCGACGATAGGTTTCATCTGCTCTCCTTTAATGGGTAGGTTCAGTGGAAGTGTTAGAGTCGGCAGGCACAATGCCAAGGATATGCTCCAGGGTATCGAGCAGCTCATGCGGCATGGTTGACACCACATGAACCTCGGCGCCGCGACTGGTAAGGCTTGCGAGTAAATCGTCACGATGATACTCGTCAAGCGTCATGCCGTCAGCGTTGAACATGAGCTTAGGCACAAAGAGCATAACCCCCGACAGATCTTGGGGCAGCTGCTCCAAGATGTCACACGCGACGATGAGGCCGGTCACGTCCACGTTGCCGCCAAAGTAGCGGTTCTTGATGGCCGTGACAGTGCCGGCGAGTCCCTGGGGCGACTCCACAAAGCGGGCCACCGTGTCGCGTGCGCTGGCGCCCGAGAGGCACAGCAGATGCTGGCTGCGGGCGGCGATGGCCTCGCGGACGCGGGCCAGACGCTCGGTATAGGCGGCAAGCACGTCGTCGGTCTCGTCTAGATACGAGCGGATCATGCCGATGCCGTCGTAGTACTGCGGGTAACCGTCGTAAAAGTCTGCCTCTGGAGGATCGATGCCGGCGTCCAGATAGAACTCGTCGCTCATCTGGAAGGTGTGGCGGCCAAAGCGCTCATAGGCGCGGTCCTGGAACGGTCGGATCATGGCAATGGTCTCGCGCGCCAGTTCGGGCTTGTCGCTGTATGACCAGCTAAAGCGGTTTTGGTGTTTGGTAAAACCGAGCGGCACAATGCCCAGGCTTGTGATTTGCTCGTGCTCCTCGCAAAAGCGCAGGGTCTTTTCCAGCTCCTCGCCGTCGTTCATGCCGGGGCACAACACGATCTGCGCGTGAATCTCGATGCCGGCGGCCATGATGGTCTCGAGTACGTCCATGCCTCGCTGGGCGTTACGGCCCATCATACGACGGCGGACGTCGGGGCTCACAGCGTGGACCGACACGTTCATGGGACTCATGTTGCGCTGGATGACGTTTTGCACGTCCTCGTCGGTGAGGTTCGTAAGCGTGACAAAGTTGCCTTGCAAAAAGCTTAGGCGATAGTCGTCGTCGCGAATATAGAGCGTGGAGCGGCCGCCCTTGGGGAGCATGGTCATAAAGCAGAACACGCAGGCGTTGACGCAGGTACGCATGCCGTCGAAGATGGGGCCATCGAACTCCAAACCCCAATCCTCGCCGGGAAAGCGGTCGAGCTCGACGGGGGTGACGGTGCCGTCGCGCGGGTCGAAAACCTCGAGGTCGACGGTATCATCGTCGGCCTCCCAGAGCCACACGATCATGTCGGTGAGCGCCTCACCGTTGACCGTGAGCACGCGCATGCCCGGCTCGATACCCACATCCCACGCGGGCGATTCGGGACGCACGTTCTTTACGAGCGCGCCCTCACCCGGCTCGGGGTCGCGGCTGCGCCCGTAATCGGCCACCTCGGCGGCGTATGCGGGTACGGTCTGGTCCATGGTTAGCGGCAAAGCTCCTTGATGCGCTCGACGGCGCGCTCGATGTGTTCTTGCGGGGTGGAGGCTCCGGCGGTGATGCCGATGTGGTGAGCGTCGGTAAACCACGCGGCTTGGAGCTCAGAAGCTTCCTCGATGTGATACGTGCGCTCGCAGGCGTCTGCGCAAATCTGCGCCAGGCGGCGGGTGTTGCCCGAGTTCTTGCCGCCCACGATGACCATGCAGTCGCAGCGGTTGGCAAGTGTGGCTGCTGCCTGTTGACGCTCACTCGTGGCGGCGCAGATGGTGTTGATCACGCGCAGCTCCTGCACGCGCGGGGTGATAGCAGCCACGACCTCGGCCAAGTTCTGCGCAGTCTGGGTGGTCTGCACAACCAAGCCCACTTTACCCTTGAGCGACAGCGCGTCCGCATCGGCAGCGCAGCTCACGACCTGCGCGTCATCGCCGGCGTGGCCCAGGATGCCCTCGACTTCGGGGTGGCCCGGCTCGCCCACGACGATCACGCGGTAGCCCTCGCGCACCAGGCGCTCGGCCGCCACGTGGACCTTCTTCACGTAGGGGCAGGTGGCGTCGACGACGTTAAGGCCACGCTCGCGAGCGGCATCAATGACCTGCGGCACCACGCCGTGGGCGCGGATGATCACAGTGCCCGACGTGGCGTCGTCCAAGGTGTCGGCCAGACCGACGCCTGCCTCGGCGAGCTCGCGTACCACGATCGGGTTATGGATGAGCGGACCCAAGGTATGGACCTGAGTGCACTCCCCTGCCTGCGGCGCAGCGGCCAGCGCCATATCGAGCGCACGCTGTACGCCGTAGCAGGTGCCGGCGTGGGCAGCGATTTCGATAGTGGGGGCGTCTGCCTTGCCGGGCACAGCCTCGGCGGTGTTCATGACTTCCTCGTCCATGGCTAGAACCTGCCCGGGTGCTCGGCGCACAGGTCATCACGCATGGCGTAGACGCGACTCATGGCTTCGGACTCAAACCAGGCTAGGCGCTCCTTGCGCTTGAGCTCGACAGGCGCGTCGGAAAGCGAAATTAACTTGCCGGCGCGGATCCAGCACTTTTTGGGGCGCATGATCTTTTTGCCCGCAGGCGTAATATCGGACCAGCCGCAGATGGCGAGCGGGTTGACGGGTGCCTTACCCATCTGGGCGATGAGCGCAAAGCCGCCGTGGACTTCGGGCTTGATCTCGCGCGAGCGGATGCGCGTACCCTCGGGGAAGATCAGGACGTCCTCACCGCGCTGCAGCGCATGCTGGGCGGCACGCAGGCACTTCATGTCGGCGGTGCCGCGCTCGACGGGAATGCCGCCCACGCGGCTAAAGGCCCAGCGCACGATCTTGCTCTTCGCAAACTCGGACTTAAAAATGGGGCGAATGCGGCGGCCGCCAAAGAACAGCGCCGTCTCCACAGCTAGGAGCTCGGCCATCGATGTGTGGTTGCAGATGACCACGCTGCCGCGGCCTTCCTGGCGCTCAAACAGCAGGTCGCTGTCCTCGACCTTCCAACGCCACATGAGCTTGGAGAAGACCCACAGGATGCCCATGACCACGGCGACGGTGCCGCGGATGAGCGCCGGGAACTCGGCGTAGGGGGCGTTGTAGTAATCCTCGGGCGTCTGCTTAAACAGGCGCATGGGCTACCTCCTTTGGTTGATGAGGTCCTCGATGATCGAGACGACCTCGTCGATGGTGTGGGCGGTGGAGTCGACATGTACCGCGTCCTCGGCGGGAACGAGCGGCGCGACCTCGCGGCTGCTGTCGAGCTTATCGCGCTGCTTGAGGGCGTCGAGGGTCTCGTCGACCTCGGCCTCAAGCTGCTCTTCGGTGAGCGGCTGGGCGTCGTTTTGGTGGCGCTGCAGCACACGGCGACGGGCACGCTCGCGCGGGTCGGCGGTCAGGAAGACCTTGACCTGTGCGTTGGGGAACACGACGGTTCCGATGTCGCGACCCTCGGCGACGATATCGCGGTCCTCGGCGGCGCGGCGCTGGTGGATGAGCATGGCGGCGCGCACGCCCGGGTAGGCCGAGACCTTGGACACGTTGGCGTCGACCTGCGGGGTGCGAATGGCGGCCGATGCGTCCTTGCCGTCGATGGTCAGGCGCGTGTCCTCGCCGGTGCCGTTGGTAAAGCGGATCTCGGTTTGCTCGGCGAGGGTGTCAATGGCCGCCTCGTCGTCCAGGTCGATGCCGCGGTCGAGCGCGGCGAAGGTGACGGCGCGATACATGGCGCCCGTGTCGAGCTTGTTAAAGCCCAGCTGGCGGGCAATCTCCTTGGCGATGGTGGACTTGCCGGAACCGGCGGGGCCGTCGATGGCGACGATCATGCAATGCTTCCTTTCGGTGGTTGACGTGCTGGTATGGGACGCGGGCGCTGGGGCTTTGCGATTGCCTAGCTCGTGTAGCGCTCGCGGTAGGTGTTGCGCTTGGGCGCGGAGCCGTGGCTACCGTGGTGACGCGTGCGACTCGCGGTGTTGGTCGCCGGCGCGGCGCTGCGCTTGGAGCTGGCCTGCTTGGGCGGGATACCGCCGTCTTTGAGGATCTGCACCTCGCGGTCGGTGAGCTCGCGCCACGAGCCCTTGGCCACATCCTTGAGCTCCAGGCCGGCAAAGTTGCAGCGGTGCAGGCGGATCACCGGGTGGTGAATCTTGCTCAGCATGCGCTTGACCTGGTTCTTGCGGCCTTCGCGGATGATGACCTCCACGGCGGTGGTGCCGGGCTTAACGCCTTGCGGAGCTACGGCCTCGGCCTCGCGCGCGTTAATGACGCGGCAGATCGCCGGCTGGCACAGGCCGTCATCGAGCTCGATGCCGCGGCGGAGTGGTTCTAAGTCGCGATCGGTCAGGTTGCCGTCCACGAGCGCCTGGTAGGTCTTGTAAACATGCTTGCTGGGGTGCAGCAGATCCTGCGACAGGTCGCCGTCGGTGGTAAAGAGCAAAAGGCCCGTGGTGTCGCGGTCCAGGCGGCCCACAGGGAACAGGCCCGGAAAGCGGTCGCGCGGGACCAGGTCGGCCACGCAAGGGCGCTCCTGCGGATCGCTCATGGTGGTGAGGTAGCCGGTCGGCTTGTAGAGCATCAGGTACACGGAGCCCTGGTTGAGCTTGACGGGCATGCCGTCGACCTCGATATGGTCGTGGTCGACGTCGACCTTGGTGCCCAGTTCGGTCGCGATCTGGCCGTTGACGGTCACGCGGCCGGCGGTCATCAGGTCCTCCGATCCGCGGCGGCTCGCCACGCCCGCGCGCGCCAAAAAGCGCTGCAGGCGCATGGTATGCGGGTAGACGGGCTGGGCGTCGGACTCGTGCGTATCCGCGTTGGGCACCGCAGCGCCGACGCGCGTCTCCCCTGCGTCGTTAGTCCTCGTCATGTATATCCTCCGAGGTCTCGTCGACGACTAGGGCTTCCAAGTCCTCGACTGCCTCAACATCTTCAACATCGGTATCGATCAGTTCGCGCTCTTCGTCCAGATCCTCAGCCTGCTCTTCGAGCGTGGACTGAATGCTGCGGCCGCTCAGGCGCTCGCGGATAAACTGGCGCGATTGCTCGTCGGGAGCAAACTGCTCCAGATCGGGCAGGTCTCGGGTGGAGCGCAGGCCGAACTTTTCCAAGAAGGCATTGGTCGTGCCGTAGATGATGGCCTGACCGCGCTCGGGGTCGCGACCGAGCTCGCGCACCAGGCCCTTGTCCACGAGCGACGCGATGACGCCGTCGGAGTTGACGCCGCGGATGCCCTTGACCACCTCGCGCGTGACGGGCTGGTGGTAGGCGATGACGGCCAGGGTCTCGAGCGCCGCCTGCGACAGCTTTTGCGTGTCCCAGCTCAGCACGTAAGCCTCGACCACATCGTGGTAGGCAGGGTGTGTGAACAGGCGCCAGCCGCCGGCGACCTCGCGCAGCTGAAAGCCACGGTTGGCCTCTTCGTACTCAACCTTGAGCTCGGCGAGCAGCGATGCGCACTCGCCGGGGGCGATATCCAGTGCGCCGGCAAGCGCGGGCGCACTCACCGGGTCGCTCGACACCAGCAGCAGCGCCTCGAGGGCGCCTTTGAGGCTGTTTGCCTCCAGCGTGGAAAGGGTTGACATGGTTGCCGCTCCTATTCGGTGAGCTCGGGGCCATCGCCGGGCACGTAAGCCTGGGCGCCCTCGACGCGGTTGATTTGAATGGTTCCGAAAATCTCGTCCTGGCTCAGCGTGAGCGAGCCACGCTTGGCGAGCTCCAGCATGGCCAAAAAGGTGACGACGAGCTGCTCGGTGGTGGCGTCGCCGTCCAGCAGCTCACGGAAGGTGCAGGTTTGGTGCGCCATGGTAAAGCGGTCGACTGAGGCCACGGTCAGGTCGAGCGGCACGCGATGCGGCGCCACGTGCTCGGCCTCCAGCAGAAAGGTCTGTCGCTTGCCGTCCAGGTCGGCACAGATGACGGCCAGGCCGCGCAGGGTGATGCCAGCCAGGTAGTCGGGCATGAGCCCCAAAAACTCGGGGTCGGGGCCGGCCACGCGCGGGTGCATGCGGCTTTCGGCCTGCATGCGGGCACCGAGGGCCGCAGCCGCGCCTTTAAACTGCTTGTAGGCGATCAGGCGCTGGATCAGGACCTCGCGCAAGGCGTCGCCGTCGAGCGTGCTGAGCTCCTCGAGGTCTTCGTCGAACTCGTCATCGTCGTCATCGGCTTTGCGCGGGGCCTCCTGCGGCACCAGAGAGGCGGCCTTGATGTCCAGAAGGGTTGCCGCGACCAGCAGAAAGTCGCTCGCCACGTCCAGGTCCAGCGCCTCGATGCGCTCGGCCTCGGCAAGGTACTGTTCGGCCACCTCGCTGATGGAGATGGCGCCGATATCTACTTTTTGGCGGGTTACCAGCTGCAGCAGCAGGTCGAACGGTCCGCTGTAGACCTGCGTCGACACGCGATACGACATCTTCGACCTCCTTTGACGGCGCCTTCGCGGCGCGGTTTGGGTGCATATCACGACCGTTTTGCACGGTCGACCTGTAAGTTTACCTTAGATGCCGGCGATTGCGAAGTTGAGCAGCTGCTCAGCAAGCGGATACACGGTAACGTCGAAATAGCGGCCGATTACATCGATGCCGGTCCACATGGGCAGCAGATACAGAACTATGATGAGGATGGGCATGGCGTATTGCTGCAGGTGGTAGTAGTTGTTGAGCGCCTTGCCTTTGAGGAAGGGCACGATGATCGACGAACCGTCGAGTGGCGGGATCGGGATGAGGTTGAAGAACGCGAGTGACAGGTTGACCACGATAAAGGTGGCGCCGAAGTTCATGATCTGTGATGCTACGGCAAAGGACATGCTGGTGTAGAGGTTGCCGTACGTTGCGTGCATGAGGGCGGCCGCGAGGCACGCGAGTGCGATGTTCGATGCGGGGCCGGCCGCACTCACCAGGACCTCGTCAAGCTTGGGGTGCTTGAGGTTGTTGAGGTAGACCGGCACGGGCTTGGCGAAGGCGAACACGGGACCGCCGGCCGCGAGCATGAGCAGCGGCAGGATGATGGTGCCAAACGGGTCGATATGGTTAAGCGGGTTGAGCGACACGCGGCCGCGCGAACGGGCCGTCTTGTCGCCGAGCGCCCAGGCCGCGGCGGCGTGTGCGCTCTCGTGGATCACGATGCCCACGATGACGGCGACGGCGCTGGCGAGCAGGTTCATGATGTAGCTGCTGGACATGGCGCTCCTCTAGCGGACGCGACGCGAGGCGCGCGTGAGCAGGTAGTCGATCACAAACAGGATCACGGCGACGATGGCGTAATCCAAGCGGAACACACCGCCAAAGGGCGACGTGATGACGCCGTAGCCGGCGATGGCGCTCGGCAGGGCGCGCGAAAGCTCGACGACAAAGCCCACGATCTGCAGCTTGGCGGTGAGGCCGCTAAAACACAGCAGCACGGTCATCGCGCTCATAAAAATGCCGCAGATGCGACAGGCGATGGCGATGATGCTCATCGCCACGGCAGCGGCCTTACGAGAGTTCACGCGCGGTCTCCTCTTCGATCTGGGTGGAAAGCTCCAGCCATTCGTCCTCGAGCTTGGGTAGCTCTTGCTTAAGGCCGTTATATTCCCCCAGCGCGGCGTTGAACTTGTCTTGATCGGCATAAAGCTCTTCGCTTGCCATCAATTCCATAAGCTCGTCATAGCGGGCACGCTTTTTGTCGAGCTCCGTCTCGATCTTCTTGAGCTGGTTGCGCACGCCCTTGAGCTTTTTATTGAGCGCGGCGCGGGCTTGGGCCTCGGCGCGCTTTTGCTCCTTGGTCTTTTTGCCCTCGGCAGGCTTAGGCGCCGCGGCGGGGGTGTCGGCCTGGGCGGCGCTTGCCTTGGCGGACTTGGTCGTGGCCGGCGCGCTCTCCGTGGACGCCTCGGCGGCGGCGCGGGCTGCGAGGTCCTCGCGCTTGTAGAGGTAGTAGTCGTAGTCGCCGTCGTAGACCGTGACTTGTCCGTCGCGGATGTCGATGACGCGGTTGGCCACGGCGCGTACCAGGTGCTCGTCGTGGCTGATTAGCACGATGGTACCGGGGAAGTTTTGCAGGGCGTTCTCGAGCATGTCCACCGAGTCGATGTCCAGGTGGTTGGTGGGCTCGTCCAGGCACAGGAGCGCCTCGGGGGCCACGAGCATCTTTGCCAGGGCCAGACGCGCCTTTTCACCGCCGGAGAGGACGCGTACCTGCTTTTCGATTGCGTCGTTGTCGCTAAACAGGAAGGCACCCAGCAGGCTGCGCTGCTGCGGCACGGTCCACTTGGGCGTGACGGTGTCGATCTCTTGCAGGACGGTGTTGGACTCGGTCATGCCCTCGAGCGCGTGCTGGGCATAGTAGGCGACGCCGACGTTGGTGCCCAGATCGCGGGTGCCGGTGGTGGGCGGCTCCAGGCTGGCGAGGATCTTCATGAGCGTGGACTTGCCGGCGCCGTTGGGGCCGACGAGCGCCACGTGCTCGCCGCGGTAGAGCTTGAGGTCGATATCGCTGTAGATGTGCTTGTCGCCGTAGGACTTGGACACGCCCTCGAGGCCCACGACCATGTCGCCGGAGCGCGGCGGGTCGGGGAACTTAAAGTCGATGTGCTTGTGGCCCTCGGGCAGGATGACGAGCTCCTTTTTGATCTGCTCGATCTTGCGGATGCGCTCCTGCGCCTGGGCGGCCTTGGTGGGCTTATAGCGGAACTTGTCTACGAAGACCTGCATGTGGGCGATGTCGCGCTCCTGGGCGGCACGCTTTGCGCGCATCTGCTCCAGGTTGTCCTCGCGCTGCTTGAGGTAGCTGCTGTAGTTGCCGGTGTAGGTGGTTACGCGGCGGTTCTCGAGCGCGGCGACGTGGTCGACGCAGGCGTCCATAAACGCGCGGTCGTGGCTGACGATGAGCACAGCGCCGTCATAGTTGGCGATAAAGCCGCGCAGCCACTGGACGCTCTCGAGGTCCAGGTGGTTGGTGGGCTCGTCCAGAAGCAGCAAGTCGGGGTGACGCAGGAAGAGCTTGGCAAGCGCGATGCGCATCTGCCAGCCGCCCGAGAACTCGGAGCACGGGCGCTCAAAGTCGGTGACCTTAAAGCCCAGGCCGGACAGGATCTTGCGGGCGTTGCTCTCGAGTTCGTAGCCGCCCAGGTGCTCAAAGCGGTCCTGGACCTGGCCGTACTCGTTAAGGAGCGCGTCGACGTCCTTGCCCTGCTCGGAGAGCTCGGTGATTTGGGCCTGCAGTTCGTTGGCGCGCTCGCCCATGCGGCGGATTTCCTTGGCGGCGGCCATGACCTCGGCAAGGATGGTGGTGTCCTTGTGCTCTAGGTTGGTTTCCTGCTCTAGGTAGCCCATCTGGCAGTCTTTGGCATACTGGACCTGGCCGGCGTCGGGGCTGTCGATGCCCATGATGATTTTGAGCATGGTGGTTTTGCCGGCGCCGTTGGGCCCAACGAGCGCAAAGCGCTCGCCGGGGTTGATCTGGAAGGACGCGCCGCTAAAGAGGACGCGCGCGCCGAAGCTTTTTTCGATCTTGTCGACCAGGAGGATCATGGTGCCGCCTTTGACCTTGTGTGCCTATATGAAAAAAGGCCCCAACTTGCGTTGGAGCCTCATTCAATGCTCGGGTGGAGACGAGGGGGATCGAACCCCTGACCTCTTGACTGCCAGTCAAGCGCTCTCCCAGCTGAGCTACGCCCCCGTGCGAAGAAGTACTATACGGGAACTCGGACCACGATGCAAGGACATTTTTGGAAAAATTTTCGCGAGTGTCGGCGCGCACGGGACCGCGCCAGCCCGCGGGGCGCCTGGCCCCCGCACAGCCCGTACGCCGGCCGACTTGGCGCGTGGAACACGACGCGCCCCGTTCAACAGGGTTTTCCGTGCGCCGCCAGTCCCATTATCGGGTCCGATTGCGAAGCGCCCCTCCCCAGCGCCTCAGAACCATGCCGGTTTACTACGATAAATCAGGAATGTCCAACCACGCACGCCTTTTCGTGCAACCGGCGGGCTACCTACCTGCGGTTTTGCAAACGGAGAACACACGGTGCTCGGGGGTCGCCGATTCGTCGTAGTAAACCGGCATGGTTTTGAAATGGCATCAGGTTGATTTCACGCAAAAGTGTGTTGGAGCCCTGAATTAAAGGCCTTAAATTTTTTAGATCGCGTCTTTTCTGCGACGCGCCTAGAATTGCTGTTGATTAGCATCGGGCTTGATCTTGCGTTGTGCGACTTGCTCGTGCATGGTAGTATTTCACGTCGTGAAGCGAAGAAATTAGGTCTGAGTTGCCTTTGTTAGAATTGCATTCACTGTTCATAAGGGCTCTTGGCGCAACGGTTAGCGCAGGGGACTCATAATCCCTGGGTTCTGGGTTCGAATCCCGGAGGGCCCACCAGAGAGTTTTAAGGCCGGGCGTTACGCCTGGCCTCTTTGTTATTGGTGCTGCGGACTAGCTTTGCCATCCACAGACGTAAAGTTATTAACATTCATATTCATGATTAACAATGGATATGTAGCCAAGATGCTGCCCAGCCAACAGATGTGTAAATCGATTAATATGAAAATAGGCCCCAACTTGCGTTGGAGCCTCATTCAATGCTCGGGTGGAGACGAGGGGGATCGAACCCCTGACCTCTTGACTGCCAGTCAAGCGCTCTCCCAGCTGAGCTACGCCCCCGTGCGAAGAAGTACTATACGGGAACTTCGACGGCGATGCAAGGACAATTTTGAACAATTTTGCGGCGCGTGGAACGGGTGTGGGGCCGAAAGGACCCACGATGCCCGATCCATCCTGTCGTTTCAAAAACAGACCGGTTTACTACGCTAATTCCCGGATTTCCGACCTCTCGCTTACTTTCGCATAACGGGCAGGTGATCTACCTGCGGTTTTACGAGCGGCGAATTCGGTGTGCTCAGCCACCCTCAATCCAACGTAGTAAACCGGCATGGTTTTAAAGTGGCACTTAATTACTAACAGAATATAAAGTATTAAAATTGCTCACATTGAAATTATTACTTACCAATACCAAGCCAATTGCACAGAACGTTGGCCCGCAATCTGGTCTCAGCGCATCTCATCGCCTCGGTTTTTGGTTTGTAGCACAGCTCCAATCGCTCACACACACTGTGAATGATGGCATCAAGCTGATCGTGATCATTGAGCATGTCATGGGTTACAAGAAATACGTCGTATCCCATGCTTTGCAATGCTGTCATTCGGGTGGCATCGTGGTCAAGCACAGCGCCCGATCCATGAATAACCTCACCTTGAAGTTCGATAATCACGGCCTTCATTGTTATCGGGTTTACGATGACGATGTCGCCGTAACAGATTTTCTGACCTGCGATTTTCCGAGCTGAATTCGACAGCGGTGTTAGGTCGTTGACGAATATGTTTTTAAACTCCGCTCCGCCGGCACGCCTCGGATGACTTAGCAACATGATTCCAGCAACTTCTAGCGGGGATGCAGCAATACCCATTACCTGCTGTGCGGCTTCGCAGAATTGCTTTCCCCACATCTCGCCCTTAACCTTCGCCGCAAATCTATGTAATTCTTCTATTTCAATAAGAGGCTTTCTCATCCAAAGCGATGTGCCCTTTCCGTTAGTTTTATTTCCGGATCCGTCATCCCGCTGCCCACTTTGATCATGCTCGCTGTCCTTCTGGTGCACCCGAGCATAGACTCGCTTCCATGGGGCCTCGTCTTGGGTTTCGTCTAATTCAAACAGACTTTTTGTGGTGTAATGCTCTTCTTCTGATTTTGCCCGCTCAAGTGCCATGTCAACCGCGGGCGATGGTTTAAAAACCGAGAACCATCCGCAAAATTCGTACATAGCCAGAACCAGATCGCATGAAGAAACGCTTCGAGTCATGGTGAATAGCGTATTAAGAGGGTCTGTGACGCTAAAGCCCATGCCCGTGTCGATGGAAACCTTCTCCGTATAGGCGTTGTTCCATCGGATGGTCCGTCTTGTCTTGGAATGCAGGTTGCTTCGTGTTGATGCTGCTGTGATGACTGGCGTCTTGAGAACTTCGGTTACAAAAGGGGCTTGGGATAGAGCTCGCCAGCCATCTTCGGAGCTAGGTAAGCGCGGGTAGAGGTCGCGCACCTGCGGTGGGCAGCGCCAATAGCGGAATGCAGTATTTGCGCAGACGATTTCGTCCATTTGCGCCTCCCCTGGTTTACGGCCTCGGGCCGTGCGGATTGCGGGTAAGGTCGATTATCTACTGGCACATCATGCGGGTAAGTACGGGAAGCTGACCAAACACTGACCAAAAGCTTGACGCAATCCGTTGAAAAGCCGCCATAGGCATGAACGCGCTGGTACAAGCTGTGAGCCAGTGGTCTCTGTCTCCACAATTGCACATAGATTACGCAGGGAATTCAATGAATGAACACAGACGCATTTTGCAAAACGCGCAATGACGACACCTAAGGTGAATTGCGTAACATATAACGCCTTAAGTGACTTCGCTTCGATTTTGGTGTCAAAAAGAAAAAGGCCAGAGGCTTAACACCTCTGACCTGCGCTTTTGATGGTGGGCGATACAAGATTCGAACTTGTGACCCCATCCGTGTGAAGGATATGCTCTACCCCTGAGCCAATCGCCCGTCGCCTTTCGGCAAAAGAGATACTATCATAGCCGCGCGTGGTTTACCAAGAACTTTTTGCCCCCGATTTTAAATTCGTGGGCGTCGGGCGCGCAATGGCAAACGCCGTAACCAGTAAAACCGCAGATCAACGCTGCTTTACAGCTTGAACCACGACGTCTCGGGGCGGCAGCTTCGTCGATCAGGGTGATGCTGTCCAGATCATCGGGTAAAGTACGGGGTGCTTTCGGCACGATAGGGTCGGTTGCGTCTGCTGTACAGTTGTCAAAAGTCATAATTATTGATGCATGCTTCTCTTCACTGCTTTTAAGAGCAATCCTTCAGTGACGGTGTCTTTTAATCTCACTCACTATGCCGGCACATCTCTTCTCAATGCTGTCGGGAAAGAGCGAAGCTTCGGTAATGCCAATTTTACTCAACTCGTTCAGTATTGATACTTTCCTATCAGATGGCACTATGCAACGACCGGCTATTACGGGACTGTCTTTGGGCAGTGGACTTATCAAGTCATCAAATGACAAACATGGATCTTTCTCACGAATGTCATTTGGGAAAAGGATATATTGGCCAGACTGAGCGGCCTGTCTATCAAGATATCTAGTTCCGTAGACAAATAATGTGTCTTCGCAGCGCTCCTTAAACCATTTTGCCTGATCAGTTGGTTCAGGGAAACTTGAAAGCACTAGATCACGTTGATAGTCAAAGTATGGTCTTGATATTGCAAGTGAGGCAAAACGGGACAGAAACTTTGAGTTCATAAACAGATGCCACGAGTCTGCGATTGCCTGGCAGATGGGATATTCCCGCTTATCTCCTCCTGGTCGCCTAAAGATGAATACTTCGCCCTCGTCAGCCACATTGCCACAGGCGAAATAGAGGGCAGCAAGCGCGTTTGAAGTGACATCTAATAGTCTGGTGGGAACTCCGTAGTGTTGGAGACAGGCTAAAAGATCAATCGGAAGCAATTCTCGTTTAAAAACATTTGGCAATATGCGGCAAGCAGTTTCAATGAAATCAGCCTCGTGCTCAAGGCTGCCTGGTATAGGGGAAATGGTGTTCGATCCCGGTTTACGCCAATAGCTGTCTCTTCCGATTGACGGAACGAGATCGTACTTAGTAGAACCTTGTCCTCGAAAAACAAATGTAGATTCATATGTTCTGGCGTCACCATCTATTGTTGGTGAAAGCTCGTTGATGTATTTGATATACGAGGCTACATCTTCAACCTCAACTTTAGTTTCATTAGACATATAACAATCCTTTAGTGGAGCAAGAGGCTTTATAAACGGCAGCATTTTGATTGTAATTATCTTATCGCTCTGGCAGATGGGGTTTAAGACTCAACATCGGTAACAGATTGTGAAGCTGTAGAGCAAAACTAAATAGTGCCGTCTCAGCGGAGGCTGGTATGGCACCAATCTCTAAGAAAATGAATTTGAAAAAGGCTTAAGGCTTCTGAAATAGCTGCTTTACCTCTCCCCTGGTCTCGCTTAAACGGGGTCTCAGCAGCGACATGCTGCACCTAACAGCACTGTCCCCAGTAGGAAAAGCGCCACAGAGGCGACGATCCAGTTGTTGTCGCCGGTCTTGGGGAGCGCCGAAGTGGTCGCGGTGTCGGGTTTGGACTTGGACGGCGTGGACACCGTGGTCTTGGTTACTGTCTTTGTTGTCTTGGTTGGCGTGGCCGCAGGTTTCAGAGAGGGATTTGCCGTGGGTCCTGTGGTGGGCTCTCCGGCAGTGGGGTTAGCATCGGTGGGAGACTTTTCCGCGCTATCGCCAGTCACCTCGCCCCTGTCGGTCTCCCCCGCCGGCGGCGTGGCCAGATCGGGCTCAACCACCACATGCGGGCCCACCGCACCGGCAGCATCCATCACGCCATCAGCACCAAAGGCCCCGCCGGTAGGCGCCATAAACCGTGCGGACACAAGCGACCCGCCCGTGCACGCAACGCCGCCTTCGGCACCGGCCGCATCAAGCCAAGAGGTGTCGACGGAAAGCCGACAGCTGGCCGCGCCATCGCCAATGCCCGCGTCCTGCAGATACGCGCCGTAGGCGCGCACGCCCGCTCCGGACCCGGCGCCCGCGGCAACGACGCGTCCGCCGCCGCGCACGGCCATGTCGCCTGCGATCACGCCGGCAACCGCCTCGTTCGTAATATCGGCCCCGTCCGCCCGTGCATCGACGGTGCAGCCGTCCACCACGAGCGCCTCCGACACGTGGATCCCGCACTGCGAGCCCGTCGCCGTCAGGGACCCGGTGCCGCGAAGCGTCAGATTGCCCCATGCCTCCATGCCGCACAGCGTGATGTCCGCATCGGGCGCATGCGACTCCGTCACGGAGTTTTGCCCGGCAAGTGTCAGCACCAGGTCGCCGTCGGCGCCGATGGCCTCGCCCGCGTAGCCGTCAAGCTCCAGGTGGTCGGCATCGGTCCAGGCCCAGCCGGGGCCCGACACACCCGGCTCGTAGTACGTCGCGCCCGCGATGATGAGGCTCTCCGCGCCCGCGGCATAAGAAGGCCCGCCCAGCAAAACGCATAGGCAGGCCATGGCAACAATCGCAATGTGATGACGGCTGGTGTAGGACTCGGCAGCAAACATATCCGCTCCGATCTTCGCCTGAGCCAATAGAATGTGCACCAGAAAATGCCCTGGTAGCAGCAGTTATTAGTTTAGCGAGATCAAGGCATAAACAAAGAAAATGCCCCAGAGAAGTGCCAATAATTAGGTGTAAATCGTTTTGCCAATCGGTGAAAGGAGCGGATCACGTCAAACGATGTTCGTAAGTCATTGCGTATGCAACCGAGATCGTTGACTGCGTCCGCAAAACTCTGATTTGATTTGGACTATTCTATATATGCGCGGCTCCGTGAAGCACTATTATCAAAAGCTCATGGGCTTGGGACTACATTTTCCAGCCGCGTGAAAACGCTGTGTATGCAGCGCTAATTCGTTTTAGAGTCATGAGTGTGACAAGTAGAAAGTTAAGAAGAAAGAAGGCCGCGAGACAGAATAAGAATCTGGAAAATAGCTCATTGAAGTTTTTTGTCAATGGGGCAATACATAACAAGCCAACAACGAAGAGCCCATCCAAAACAGTCCACATAGATATATGAAAAGATTCATCAACCATTGTAAACTCGCGATCGAGTGGTTTTGGATCTATTTGAGAGCTCATTTGCAAGCGCAATTGAAAGAGAAGTACCGCAACACCACACATAAGGCCAGAAATTATAGAGATGCAGCTAATGAGATTAGATATTAAATCTTCAAGGTTAATGCAGCCGTCAGGCCAATTAAAAAACAGAGCCACCGACAGCAAAGCAGGAACAATTAGCTGAACAAATATATCGCCGTGCGATATTTTATTAGATTGATAATTGCGGAGTGTATCAATATATTTGATTAGAAGTTGCCAGAAGTCAATTTTGCCCATGCTACCGACCTTCCGGAGTAACGTAATAGACTATTTATCTCTATTGAAAACATCCTCTGCTCTAGCGAAACTATCAAGACAAACGGCGATAAACTGATCATCAGAAAGTGGCGGCTGTCCTGATTCATTTAATACTTCAGTTATGGGAACTGCGAATTCCTTATCAAGCATAAACGTTTTAGGTTTTCCGTCACGTTGCTTTAGCGTGGCAAAAACTTCTTCTCGACCAGAATAGTTGCTCGTAACGCCAAAATACTCCGCAACCGCTTTCTTGTCTTTAATCATATCAATTGTCGCTAGAGGGATGCGAAGGCCTCTTTTATGTTTTGCAATGAATGACATAGTTCCCACGTTTGCCACGGTACCGTCTTCAATGTTTTTGGAGGGGCGATAACGGCGAAGTTCGAATTGCTCCACTCCCGTAAATGCGTCAAGTGCAGACCTTTCTTGCACTCGTTCTGATTTTAAGGATATTCCTGTTGAATGACTGGCAATATAATTCTTTAGTGCTGTAACTGGCACTGAGGCGCCTCCGCCATTCGGAACTGATTCAATCCCAATCAGCGCATAGCCTAATCCAGGAGTACATTTAATGAGTAGCCTAGAAGGGACCATACCGGCCATTTCCTCTGTGTAGGAAATTCCACTATCGGTCATTGTTCTTGTGTCAACGACATCAACATGAAGTCCCGCGCGACCAGATTTTAGATTGATTAAAACACTGTCATTTATTTGCCTATAAGAATCGAACTGAATGAACCGTTCACCTTCATTTACTTGAAACGGCGCGTTATTGTCATTAACAAAGCTAAAAATGTAGTCTAGTAAAGGTTTGTTGCCGTAATTCGAGACATCAAGTCTTTCCTCCTTGTGTCTATAGGTATTTGCCCAAAGCCTATAGACAACAAGTGAGTGCATCGCGAACAATCCGGGCATTAAAGTATCTCCTTAGCAATCATATTAATGATGATGCAATTGTATTCCTGCTGATGGATTGATGAGTTAACAGTTTAGACAGCAGGTGATGATTCGGGGAGCGGAGGTGTCCCCAAATACCATGCTCTTCCCAGTTGAGCCCTAGGCCCTTTCGACACCACCTATATTGCGAATCGGCACCGCCGACCACCCGGCCGGATATTGCCGTTCGGCACCGCCATTAAACGCCTCGCCGCGCATCTCCGTTACGCTCGGGCTGCCATGCAGTCCAGGGAATGAGGAGGTTCCATCTGGCGAGAAGGATCAAGGCCAGGAGGGCACTGAGGCTGAGGTCGGTGAACGGGCTGTCGCAGAACGCAATCGCCCGTTCACCGATCCTTTTAGCCAGAATGCTTGTTCCGCTGTATATTTCTACGTTCCTTATTGAATAGATCTATCGTGCGTCGAACATGCCGATCTTGATGGCGTGGCGCAGACTCATGCTTTACTGGCGGCATTCGCATACAAGCTGCGTAGACGTATGCCGCTAGTAGTTGCCGTAAAGGTCGAGCAAACTATAGAAGACCGTGCTTTTTGGCCCTATCTTCAATCTCCGCAATCACCTTCGCCTTTTCGGAATCATCCTTGCAGCTCTGTTCAAGGTAATAGTGCGGATTAGATGCGATATCCGCAGCCAACCAAGATCCCCAGGAATTTGCAGCCGAGACAATTCTAGGCAAATCACACGAAAAGATACGAGGTAGGATAGACCGGTCTTTCGTAGGATATTTTTGCAACAGCCTCTTTAGAACCTTCCTGCGAGAATTCCACTTGGGTCCGTCTAAATACTCATAAACAGTCTTTGTTGGTCCAATAAAGTTTCTTTCAGTCAGCTCAACGAGGGCAGGGTCATAGCAATGCATTTTATCAATCGATTCCTTATCAATCGTAAGAGGGAAAACGCTTCTGTTAATCGCTCTTAGCCTGGTCATTGCGTTGAGCAAATTGGTAGATGTCAGATGTGCCTTGTACAATAATCCAATAGCTAGATCCAGAACGACAGAATCACCCAGATTTTGTTCGACAGGCATTTCAATAATCGGAAATTGTTTTATAAATCTATCAAACAGGCGAAGTTCGCTACTCAAATCATCGACACTTTCGAGCTTCAAGATAAGGTTCGCATTGCTTAATGTCCCTGCAACTTTTTGGTTGAAAACGAGCTCTCGAACCAGGGCGATTCCCATGGCGTTAGTATTTTCAATCGAATTGTTAGGATCGAGCTCACTCAGATTAACTTCGCCATCCTCTAGTTTTATTTTGGCAATGATTGAACTTGCGAGTTCATCAACGTTAGCCGAATCGCTCCATGACTCCGCAGCTCGGCAGAGGCTAGTAAAGATAAAGGGCGGGAATCCAACAATCGAATATTCAGCTGGATTTAAAGCCGTCAGGTAAGAATTAAGTGCATCCTCGGAGGAAACGACCCTTTTATAAACAGAAGGATATGCTTCCTCGAGCGTGTCTAGCGTTGGAAGATTTGATGCATTGCATGCAAACAACAAGTTGGCGCGCGTGACGTCATAGTTTCCAAGTTCAGCAACCGAAGAGCTGAGTTCAATTCCAAGAGTGCTAAGCTCGTGTATGGTAATTGAGCATCTGTTGAGATAATTCGCTATTGCATCAGCCCTTGTTTCGTCTGAGACTGCGTCAGCGATTGACATCGTCTCAATATTAGCCGACATCCAAGATGAACTTAACTCACACTCATATGAAGTATCCAGATTCATGTTTTCAAAAGCATAGGAAACAAGCTCGCGTTGGGACCGAGTCTCGCAAACGCTCCCTGATGACTCAATGATGATATCGAAGGCATGCTCGGTTTGATTAAGCAATGCCGAAATAAACTTGTGCACAAGACCCTTATTGTTGGGATATTCCTCAAGCAAGCGTTCGATTACTTGTCTTCCTGAGCTTATGTAATTGTTGATGATGCCGTTTACAGTTGTAATGACTGCATCACGACCAACCGTGGTTGAAGGAGTGCCCCCTCTGCCAAGAATATGCGACAGCAGATAGCGGTTGAAACAACAGGGACGATCCAAGTGAACGGTCGGAATGATTTTTAAAACTGCACTGCAATCGTCATCATCTAAGAAATAATCGAGGTCCTGAACACCGCGCTGATAGCAGTGGTAGACAAAGTTAACAACGCGCGGCTTCGCATCAGTAGGATATTTAGATATGTAAAGGTCGAAGTCTTTTCTTAAGTAACCTTCTAGAATCAGTTCACAAACAAGTTCGTCACCTATTATTTGCTTAACGATTTCGGCAAACGATTCAAGGCGCTCTCCCCCTCCATTGGTATTGATTGGGCAAAGCAAATCTTGCTTATTGTAAAAATCAGCAGTACGTAGTTGTTCGATTTTTAAATCCATGTTAGCAAGCGAGCTATCAGTAAAACCGCTGCTCACTAGATCACGCATTCCGATATCTGATATCTCAACTCCAAATAAGTCAAGGAATTCTCTTTTTGTTAGCTTAAAACCTTGGCCACCAGTTTCGTGGGGTTGGCCGACATAGAGAAAGTCATCGGAGTCAAGCGAGAAGAACTCCTCCCAGAATTCGGTTTCAAAAATATTGTTCGAGTATTCTCTGCGCGTGTGAAACGAATCAGTTCCTAGTGTTAAGCGTTCTATTGAACTTACGCGTTTATCAAACGCGCCTTTTAGCTCGTTGCCTAGAGTCTCAGCAACATCATCCAGTGAACCACCACAATCTATACAACACTGGAGTAATTTTTTCGCAGCCGAAAGCTGCGGAAGCAATCGATTAATCCCTTTTTGATGTATGTCGTACAGCTCATTTAACTTACCCTTGCCGATTCGAAGATCCTCGTACTCAAGAGGATATAGATTTTTATAAATGGCAATTGCCAAAATGCCTGTACAGGTCAACCCCAATGCAGAGGGGTTACCGAACGAGGGGGACCCCATTTCTTGAGTCATGACCAGATAGTCATTACGGATGCTGACCATCAAGCGCATGTCTGCAATATATGGAGCGGCCAGAAGAAGTAAATCAGAATAGCGCGTACCTTCGTCTGTCTGACCGGCATCCCTTAGCTCCGAAGCGAAAACCTTGGCGGCCATTTCATTGGCATTAAACTTTGAAATAAACGGCACTACAGAAATGACCATGTCGAAAAACTTGACACGACCGGAGCCAAGAACTTCTTTTGAAGCTCCTTTGGACTCATTGCCAAAGGTAAATATGCTGTCCTTTATAGCATATACAAATCTAACAACCTTATTGCCCTTTTTGCCAACAATGCCAGGAGCTAAGTTTAAAAGGTCATTGAGTTTCCGCAGTTCGTCAAAAATGCCCAGATCGTCAAAGCGATCTATATCTTCGAAAATTACGGTGTCGTACTTATTAATTTCGAAGAGATAAATAAGCTCGTCCCTATATTTATTGAAGTATGAAGAGTCGCCGACTTCCTTATCGAGCGATAGGTTCAAGCCCGATGCCGAGATTGATTTTAGATGCAGGCTGTTTATAGACGAAAGTAGACATGCAGAAATAATCGTAGTCAGGAATAACGTAACGGCAGCTATGGCGATGAGTATCAATAAATAATGATGCAGGGAATCATCATTCATGCTTGCTAGAGCATTGAACCAGCGTTCGGCATCTCCCTTTATGGCGCCTGGGAGAAGCATCGCGATGATAATGGCTGTAAATAGAACTAACGATAGGGATAGGATTTTCGGAATCTGACGATATAGGGCGATGTTATGAACTTGGTTGAATGACGACTTACTTGCTTTCGAAGGGTCTCCTTGATAAAGAAGCTGACCTAAGATTTCGCGTTCAAGTAATGCTGTTGTTGAAAGTTTGGAATCTGGCCCAATGCTGCTCGTGCCGGTACAAAAATTTGCCAAACTAACTTTTGCAATATAATGACCACCCGCCTTTGCTTCTTTAGCAAATTGTTCCAAAATGCTGCTCTTGCCACTTCCATAAGATCCTGAGAGAGCTACATTTTTGCAATTTTGCTTATATAGAGCATCGTTAAGCCGGCCAACGTAACGACCATGTTGACTAGAATCATACTTTGGAGTCATTGGCCTAAGTTGATTTTCCTGGCAAATACCCTCCTTGGAAGGAAGCCGGAATCTGCTAAAAATGCTCAAGGCGTAACCAACCTTCCGATATAAAGCCGCATTACTTAATACATTTGGGTAAATGGTATTAAGACGATGGAATCAAGTCGGGAACGCTAATTGCCGACTTGAATAAAAATATGGTATCAGCTTGTGGTCTAGTAAAGATGGACGGGACCGACCTATAAGACTTAATAAGTACCAAATTGGTTTTATTTGAAAGGGGCAAATCGGCAGCTGCTCACATACCCCTCCCTTATTGCTATTAAGCGCTTTTCAATAAGTACTTCTTGAGTTGCCCGATGACACAATGTGATCTGACATTTATTTCGTATTGCCATATCCCAAAAGTGCTCGAGTGACAGACGGATACCAGCAAATGAGACACCGGGGGTAATTAGAACTGCATCAGGACATAGCTTGTTTAGAATCTCAATAGAAACTGATTGCTGTTACCAGTCATCACGTAATCCATCAATTCTCTCAGCGCCATATAGGGCCTGCTAGTTGTATTTGGCGCTGAATTGCACCCCGCTTGTCTTTCTGACATAGAGTCTTATATGAAGCGGCAAGAGCGCTTTCTTTTTCAAAGAGATCTTTCCGTTGATCGGGCTCATGTAACTTTTCAGAGGCCTGTTCAAGCGTCCATTGATATTCCTTTGCACTCTGAGACATCTTATTTACTAGAATCTGATACTGATACATTGAAAACAAAAGGGATTGATAAGCTTCTATGAATTCGGCTATTGCGTCTCCGCTCTTTCCTTTGAAGCAAAATCTTGCCTCCATGGCGAGTGATTTCATTTCATCAAGCTTTAAATGCAATTTGAGTTGAAGGTCGGCATCTAACACCTTATTTATTGAGGCTGAAATTGATTGCAGGTACGTGGTGTTAGTCAGTCATACAAATAGTAGGTCGATAGCCATTTGCGGTTCGTCATCATGTTTCAAGTTCTTCGCGTTTTTTGCGTAAACGCTCATGAGTTTATCGACGGTTATCCATATATTTAAACGTCGATTAAATAGAGACTGTTTATTACTGAGACGAGCTTGGTAACAAGAAATGAGCAATGCGATGATTGCCACAATCGCCGAGATGTACTCAGGTAGATTCGTTAGATTTATTGTCTCCTCCGCCATCAAAAGTCAATTGGCAATACTACAATTATCGTTCTGCATTCAGGATTCTTTAATTCAGCTCCCAAATAGTGGGACTATGCGATCACTGACGCGCCTGGAAGTTCCGGGTCAACCTGGCCTGGGACAGATGGTACCCGATCGCAAGGGTGGTGCGCCATATCCTAATGACCGACGCGACCTACCGCAGCTTAGGGCAGGCGCGGTGTCGCACGATATCTAAACCGTTAGAAATACAAATAAATGATACAGATTCTTATTTGCATGACTGCCCGTATAGAGACTTGCAGGCACTTGCTAAAAAATCAGGCTCACATAGACATAACTAATGTGAGCCTGATTCTAAATCAAATTATGTAATCATCATGACCCTAGCAAAGGGTCCTTCATTTGTTTTGTTTAGTCAAATACCAAATAGCGAAGACACATTCAAGTGCCTACGGTAGGTTTAGGTTGGATCGCAAGTTGACGTAGTCATTTTTTGGACCAACCTAAGTCAAAACTCATGGAGAGAGTTTACGTGGAAGTAGCTAAATTTCGGCTTCCGTTATTCGCAAGTTGCTGCTTGCGTTGTAATTAAATCAATGAAAGATAAGCATGCAATTGAGATACTGACCGCTATCACCTAGACGAATGATAGTCACCACTCCCGCATGCTTCAGATTACAGCATGATTAATGGGTCGAGTGTATATCTAAACGAGTCTACCTCGCTACGCCTTCACCACAGGTGTCGCTCCCGAGCTTGATAGGCGACAGTTCGATGTGGTCTTTACTTGCGTCGAATTGGCCCAGCAGGCCAGCTATGGCGGCGGACACACTATCATCGATGTAAAGACCGCATTTGCCTCCACGCTCAGCTGCTCGCGCGAACTCGACGAGCTCGTTGCGAATTCCCTCGCCGTCAAGCTGGAAGAAATACCGCTTGTTTTGAGAAGAATCCTCTTTGCGTACCTCGAAGTAGTCCGTTTTCCACCAGGGAGCAGGTACGTAAATGTAGCCATCCGTGCCGGATACCACAAGCGACCCCTCAGATTTAGCCGCCTTGCCGAAAACCGCCTCGCCGAAGCCACCCTCGAATGCCAGCCGAATCTCACCAAACGCGTCAAAGCCTGCGTGACCTTCAAGGTCGGCCCTTACAAAATCGGCTGATCGATAATCAGTTCCGAGTAGCTGCAAGATGGGCAGCAACGCTGCTGGACCCCAGGCTTTGGAGCTCGACCACTTGCCCTCAACGCTCGAGATGTCCTCACTGCCGAGATCAACAAGGCTGGTGCATACAGCGCGCACCGACAGAACTCGTCCAATGTGACCACTCTTGGCGAGCAGAAGCAGTCGATGGTAGGCCGTTGAATACGCCGTCTTGATCGCGTCGGCCAAAACGAGGCTCTTTGAGCGTGCAAGCGCCTGCAGTTCCTGGCACGCCTCACGCGTTGAGGCAATGGGGCTCTCACATAGAACATGTTTGCCCGCCTCAAGCGCTCGCTTAATCTGTCCATAGTGCTGATTGGGATGCGATGCAAGGTAGATTGCGTCGCATCGACCGACTATCTCATCGAAATCATTAACCTGTTCGACTAAGCCACAGCCTGCGAGGCTTCTATCACCGTCGATCATCGCGCAGGTGGGGTCAACGCCATTCACGAAGGTACTTTCACGCAGATACTTCTCCACTAGCACACGCTTGCCCACGTACCCCATTCGTAGATGTCCACTTTCGGCGCGAAGCTCGGTGCTCGAGACGCCTTGCGTACGATCAAGGTAGACTACCTCACAGTATTCCCTGAGATAGTCGAACTTACCAACCCAGTCAGAGCCTACGGTGAACACATCAATTCCCATACGTCTGATGTCGTCAATCTTCTGGCCCTCGTACTCTTCAACGATTACTTCGTCAGCAATCCCGAGCTCTTGGACAGAACGCATGCGCTCGTTGAGGGTTTGGGAAACGTTAATCTTCCCGCGCACCTTGTCGAAGCCATCGGCGGTTACGCCCACGACCAGGTAGTCGCCGAGCGCCTTGGCGCGTTCCAGCAGGCGCACATGGCCCCGGTGCAGAAGGTCGTACGTTCCATATGTGATCACTTTCCTCATGGGCCTCACCTTCCCTTTCGTGGCTTGTTTAGTAATTGCCGCAGTGCTCGAGCTTCGCGACGTGGAAGGCTTTCTCCCACCCATGGGCCTCGTACCAAGGCCACAGTGGCTCTATGTAGCAGTACAGCAAAGGTATGAGGCCGCGCGCGGCCACTTCGACGGCCAGCGATGAGAGCACCCGCGCCCCGACACCCTTCTCCGCGCCAGGGCGTGCCTTGAGCCCGGCGCAGACGGCAACATCGTCGGACTCGGCATAGGTCGCCATATGCGCAGCAATTCCTTCGCTATCCCTAATGACTATGCTCCTGCAGCCTTGAAGCCGCTCTCTCTCACACAACTGAGCCACGAGCGCGCCGACGTCGTAGTGCTTGCCAATCTCCTCGTCGCCGCAGATGAGCCTGGCTATCTCAGGATAGTCGGCCTCGGTCGCCCTGACCGCCGCGGGGTCTGGTACCTGAGTTCCGTCAGCCCGCATAACCCACCCCTCAGACAAACTGTAGTCGGCGAGCACGGTGGCGAGCTCTGCCGCTGCACTGTAAGAGGTCTGGACCATGGAGGGGTCCATTTTCTCAACGAGGGTCGCGACGGCCTGGATTGCGCGGTGGCCCGCCTGCCCGCAGAAGACGACCTGGAGTCCGTCATAATATCGGTAAACGACCGCCTCGAGTCGGCTTTCGTCGAAGATCTCCCAGCACGCAACGTTGTCGCCCTCGAACCCGTAGGTCAGCGCATCGATAAGTGCGTAGGGGTTTTCAACGCGCTGACCTTCCAGAGCACGCCGCAGGCCCTCGTCCCAGCAGGCCACTTTCTTCACATTCACGTTCGTTTTCCTTAAAACTCGTAGCTCGATACCGGCGAGTGCTGCCCTCGGCGGTCCTCGGGCGGCAACTGCATGTAGTCGCCATAGATGTAAGTGAGGATCGCGTCGAAGTCACGTGTCCCCATCAAACGTTTCCCTTCGAACTCGTACTCCGATAGGTCCTTAAACCACTCCTTAGGCATCGCGTAACGCTCTTCGAGCGGGTTTTCTCGATAGAGGGTACCGGTAGCTGGAAACAGTAGCGTCCTCACGCGGTTGGGGCTGTCGTCCGTGCTCTTGCGCTCCATTGGAGCGGCTAGAGCATAAACCGCCTTTGCGGGTATCTTGGACAACAGCGAGAACCAGGCCCTGAGCGGAGCCGACACGCGGGGGTCGAGTCTGCCGACCTCAGACCATAGGACCTTGCGCAGGCACATGCACCAGAAGTCCTGCAGAATTTGGCCGCCCACACCAAGAGGCACGTCGTCCATGGGGAACACGTCGACAAAGACTCCTGTTTTGCACTTCAAGTGCTCCTGTCCGACCCTCACGTACTTCGTTCCGGTGCGCCTGAGCTTGCCGTACCCCCACCTGTATTCAGGATCGCTCAGATGGTCCTGGAAGAAACAGATGGACGGGTCCATCTCATGGGCGACAGAACGGAACCTCTCGTAGTCCTCACGAAGCATTGCAATATCAGCATCATCATCCCAGGGGATATAGCCCTTGTGGCGCACTGCGCCAAGGAGCGTCCCGCCGAAGATTGTGTACGCAATCCCGTGAGCGCGACACACGCGGTCGAACTCCACGAGCATGTCGAGCTCCAATAGCTGCATGCGCCGGAAGTCCTCTCCTTCTATGACCTTTACCTGTTTCATCTGCGCCCCCACCTAGAACAGACCCTCGGCCGATAGCGAGGTCAGGCAGTCGATAAGCCTGTCGTTGTCCTCCTCTGTGATGGCACCGATGTGCCCGATGCGGAACACCTCGTCGCACAGCGCGCCTCCGTTTGGGCACAGCCACATGCCGTACCCGGTTTTGGCGCGCTCGATGATTGCCTTTGCGTTGCTCGCGGGGCAACGGAGCGCCGTCACTGCATTGGAGGGGTTCTCGGGGACCATCTCGAGTGTGGTACTCGTCAGGGCGTCACGCACGGCCTTCGCGCGCGACGCGATCTCGGCGCGCTCCGCGTCGATCCCGCGCGCCTCGATCGACCTCAAACGCGCATTGATCTCAAGCAGCGTGTTGACAGCAGGCGTCCAGGGAGTCTGCCCACGCTCGCCGTTGCGCAGGGCTTCCTTTAGGCTCAAGTAGGAGCAAACCTCGGGATTCTCCGCTACCCTTTCCTGTCCGCGCGGCGAGAGGGCCATGAGGGAGATGCCCGGGTGGCAAGCTAGCGCCTTTTGCGAACCCGTCAGCACCACGTCGGCGCCGAGAGCCGCCATGTCAATCTCTTCGGCGATGAACGCGCTCACTGCGTCGACGATCAAGAGCATCTCGCGTTCGCGGCAAAACTCGGATAGGAGCCTCATGTCGTACAATAGTCCCGACGAGGTCTCATGCATGTTCACGAGCAACGCACCGCAGCCGGATTCCACCGCATCCTCGAGGTTTTTCCGCGTGACCTGACGCCCGAACTCAAGCCTAATCTCGTTGACGTTGTGCCCGTGAAGTTGGCATAAGTCGACGAACCTCTGCCCGAAACTACCGCCATTGACGACGGCAACACGCTCAGCGGGTGCTAAGACACTCATCACAGCGGCCTCCATGGCACCTGTGCCCGAAGCCGTCAGGAACACACAGCGCGAGTTCCTAGGAGCGGACAGCAAGCCCAGCATGATGCGCTCGTTCTCCAGCATCACCTGAGAGAACTCTGGCGTACGGAAATAGGGCGCGTTCTTGGCTGAAACTTCCAGTACCTCGCTAGGGCTCATAACCGGTCCCACAGTAAAGTTAAGCATCTGCATTCTCCAAATCTCTAGTTAATTCAGATTTCAATTAAAAGGTGAAACCATCACCCGAAACCAATGGCGGCAGCTCTAAACACGCCTAATGATTGAGTAAACGTGGTGCCCCATACGCTCCTCTTTTGGCGGCAGCCGCATATAATCACCAAAGCAAGACCTCAGCAGCGGGTCATAGCCGCTAGGCACGGGTACGTCCATATCCTCAAAAGGCATATACACGGTGTCTTCGAACCACGTTCGCTCAAAGATGCTCGATTCCGGAGTTCCGGCCCATGAGATAAGGCCAACGTACTTTCTGGAATCGAACGAAGACTCCGTGCACAGAGTATTAAGTTGTTCCTGGTACATCTCAGGCTTTCCTAGCATTCGGCTCAAAATATACTTAGCTAGTTTTTTTGCTGGATTGATATCTCTGTTGCAACAATCAAAATTGCACGCCTGTAGATAGCGCAACATCAGCTTGTGTGCTGCTCTCTTTTTATCCAGAGCTTCGCTCATGTTGTCGGCTAGGCCGTCCAACGGGTAAATATCGATGAAAGTCCCAAGTTCATCGACCTCGTTGCCGTACTCCCCTACCATCTTGTATTCAGGATTAGAGATGCGCGTTATAAGGAACGGCCTTCTCAAACCGATCTCCGGTTTCACGGGCGTGTACTTGTCGAGTTCTGGGAAGCGTCCATCGAAGCAAGCTAAGAACCGCTCGTAGTCTGAACGGGGCATCGCGATATCTAAGTCATCATCCCAGGGAATAAACCCTTGATGTCTCACAACGCCGATGAGGCTTCCGTACATCAGCCAATACGTAATACCTTCGCGTCTGCAAACAGTATCGATATCTTTCAGAATCTTTAGGGACTCTAGCTGAATATCCCTTAGCTCGAGCTCCCCCTCAACATGCGGTGCGCTGGACTGCATAAGTCCCATAAAAATCATTTCCTTTCACAGTTATTATGAAAATGCAACGTGCGGGACACCGTCACCTACGGCCTTAGTTTTTTCATGGTCCCTACCAGTTCGTGGCGGAAAAAGGTCAGAAACGCCAAATAAATCGAAGAATACAAGCAGAAAGCCGGCACTGGTGATAGTAAAAATGCCGACAGGATGAAACCAACAGTCAGCATGATCTCAGCAGCACCGATGGAGCTTGCAGGGACCTTCATCAGACGGTTCATGTAGAACTCTGACCACAGGCTTCGGGCGGCAATCACTACTGTCATAACCGAAATGACTGCAAAGACGGAACCAAAAGCGTAGACAGCTAATAGGGTAAGGATTAAGCAGGTAAATGCGGATACCATGTTTACAAGCAACATCACGCGTTCTCGCCGAAGAACGTTATAGTAAGTCACGCCAGTGATGTTGTACTTGCTGTCAAAAACACAGATGGGCAGAAGGAATATCAGGTAAGTAAATGTACTTGAGTAGTCGGGCAGCCACATCGATAGCAACCAAACCATCGGGAAGTACAGAGCGTAAACACCCGGAAACAAAAGCCCCATGGCGTCACGCGCGGCGCGGTAGAACCTTCGAACCTCATCAAGTGTCGCTTGCCGCAACGAGGGGAAAAGAACCATGGAGGCTTGCGAAACGAACGCAAGGAAGAAGCTCACAAGAGAAAGGGCGAGCGACAGCTTGCCGAATGTCTCAATCCCCCACCGCGCATCGATGAAAACACGACCGATACCAAGGATTAACATGCTCATCACATTCGCGAGCATCATTGGAAAGCCGATTTTGATGCTCGCCCATCCAAGCCGCGCCGCCCGGCGAAGGCCAAGCCACTCAGCTTCCCAAAAGTCGCGCAGGTTCCATGCGCAGTAGCCCAGCTGCATCAAAGTGGAAGCCGTATAAGCAAATACGTAGGGATAAAACGAGTCTATCCTCAAAACCAGCAGTACCAATAGTGGCACCAAGAACGCCAAGCGCTCTATAATCGTTGAGAACGACGACTTCTTCGTCTCGTTCATGCACTGCAGCTCATTCATCATGAAAGTCGCCAAGTTCTGAAGTACTAGGTAAATTGCGGTCATAACCACAACGAACGTACGCTCAGCACCGGTTTGTAAGAAGCTGGACAAAGAGACGATTACGATGGCCATGAATGTCTGGTAAAAGACACCGAAGAGCATCTGGCTCTTAATCGATGCCTTGTCCATCTCTTCTCGCTTCTGACCACCGGTCGTCAGGTAGACTCCCGAGGAAAGACCCAAGTGGAAAAATCCAACATAGCTTACGTAGAAGATATATAACTGCCAGTAACCAAACTGCTCAACACCAAGCAGCTTCGGGACAATCATCGTCTGAATAACTGATAAAGCAAGAGTAACGCCTTGGGCCAGAAAAGCGACACTCATGTTTTGCAAAATAGTTTTCTTGTTCAAAAGGAATCCAAATTATTAATAATTAATAATTAAATCAAGCAAGTCGAATAGCCATGAACGCTCTCATGTTTTTGATCGAGCCAGACTAAGCGTATTAAATTGAAGCTATCACCCCCTGCAGGCAAGCACCGCGTCAACAAGCAAGCCTTTCCATGTGGCATAAAAAGACCTGTGCCGTAAAATGGAGGAGAATTCTCTCAGCCCTCTTGATTTAAGGAATGAGATTCTGAAGTTCAACCATGAATTTATATCGTCCAATAGTAATTCATCCGCTTTTTCCAAGGTCTTTTTTTCAAGGCCAAATCGCTTCATTAATCGGACTCGATCAATTAAATCCTCGACATCATGTATTCTGTCTTCACGCGTCATCTTCTTTCTAGCAGACGCGTTGGCTGCATGTCGGCGAAACTTTACGAGCCTTTTGTCATACAAAGCTAATGTGCCTTTTACCTGGGACAGCTCCCAAAGCATGGCGTCGTGAGCCCAAGATTCTTTCCAGAACGGTTCAATTTCGTTTGCGAAAGTCTTGCGAATACAATAAGCGCAGCCAGGTCGGGTAACGTATATCGATTTAGCATTAATTTGCTCGTGCAGGAGAGCACCATCATTGGCGCCGTTTCCGACATTTGGAACCTTTTTTGATCCGGTTTCATAGAAGGGCTCGACATCGCATGCTAAGACGTCAATTTCTGGATGGTTTTCCATCAGAAATGCCATCTCGGATACTTTAGAGGGTAGCCAAACATCATCTTGGTCGCACAAGAAAATTAAATCGCCGGTTGCATGCATAATTAGCTTATGGAAGTTGACCTTCCATCCATTGTTTACTGCGTTTACCGCAACTGACCACTTTTCAAGCTTAAAATGATCAATATAACTGCGAATAATGTCATATGTTCCGTCTGTCGAGCAGTCATCACATATTAATACTTCGTCAAAGGTCCTATCTTGAAGCCTAAGTGAATCAAGCTGCTCATCGATATATTCAGAACCGTTATAACTTGAGAGTACAAGAGAGATACGCAAAGTCACTAACTCCTTTCCTCAATGTACAACCGGCTCTCCGTTTCATTTTTTTCATTACCCCTTGTCCTTGTCGTAAAAAATGTGGTCAGGAGATCGATAGCAATTACCGCGAAGGCACAGACCCAAAGTGGGCCGGAAAATACCGTGTCATCGAAAATGCTCCAAAGTGGTCCTTGGATTGCAAGAGAATATGTAATTAGCTTAGTAAGTGCTGAAAGGCGCTGCCAATTCAGCATTGCCTTTACAAGTAGAGAGACAAGACCGTAAAAAAGGGGGTAAATTACAAGGCTCTGTTAGACCAAATTTGACACGATCGGCTGTTCGTCGAACCGGAAAATA